>ERZ795055.543-NODE-543-length-35522-cov-8.077142_pt1 | contig 35522 bp, 36 predicted proteins | sample MGYA00375139_ERZ795055 | MGnify/ENA primary metagenome ERZ795055 (study PRJEB30184, sample SAMN05720283) | anaerobic digester metagenome | isolation source: active sludge of municipal wastewater-treating anaerobic digesters | place: USA | collected 2015-01-23 ... | reverse complement strand
ATATTGTAGAACTGTGCAAGAGGAAGCACATCAATCGGATACTTCCAGCTGGCGCCTTTGTCGTAGGATATTGTCAGACCGCCATCCTGCACGTTTAGCAGGTAATTGGGGTTGTTGGGGTCGATCCACAGACCGTGATGGTCTGCATGCGGACCATCGAGAGTTTTGAAGGTGGCTCCTCCGTCAACCGACTGGTGGAGCTCGATGCCAAGGGTATATATTGTGTTCTCATCCTTCGGGTCAACCCTGATCTGCCCGAAGACCCATCCGTAAGTTCCCGAATGATGCTCCATGTAAACCTTTGTCTCTTCGGCGAGCCCGCTGACCTGTCTCCATGATGCCCCTGCATTATCGGAACGGTAAACGGTAGCCCCTCTGATCACATCCTGCTTCTGGCGGCCATATGAATCAAGCTCACCCGGCTTTGCCTTATAGGCTATCTCGTAGTTGTCAAGCAACAGGTAAAGCACATCGGGATTGGACAGAGAGATATCCACACCTATTCGTCCGCGGTGCTGTGGTGCGGGAAGTCCGGTATTGATTTCCTTCCATGTTTTACCGGCGTCAGTCGATTTCCAGACACCGCAATTGCGCGTCTCCGGCCAGGTGCGCGGGTCATTCCACTTCATCCTCATACGCTCCCAGGTTGTAGCATAGAGCGTGTTCGGATCACGCGGATCCATCACCAGATCAAAAACACCTGTGTTCTGATTGACAGAGAGAATCTTTACCCAGGTCTTGCCACCGTCTGTGGTCTTGTACAGGCCTCTCTCCTCATTCGGTGTCCACTCATGGCCTGTGGCTGCAACATAAACAATATCGGAGTTCTCGGGGTTAACCCTTATCCTTCCTATAGTGTGGGTGTTCTCAAGACCCATAAGATTCCATGTTTTACCTCCGTCTGTGGTTTTAAATACACCGCACCCGGCATTGGAGCTGCGGAAAATGTTTGCCTCACCGGTCCCGACCCATACTACATCCGTATTCCCGGGATCTATAGCTATGTCTCCGATGGAGGCAGTGGGCATCTCGTCAAATACAGGTTCAAAGGTGGTTCCCTCATTGACTGATTTCCACACACCGCCGGTAGCCGATCCTACCCAGATTATATATTGTCCGCCCCTGGGCGAAACAGCTTCCACGTCAGTGCATCTTCCGCTGATATTTGTTGGCCCGACATACTGCCAGTGCAAATCCTTATAAGGCGATGAAGCCAGCAAACCGGCCTGAGCACTGAACATGACAACACGGTCTGTACCGTTCAGAACAGGTTGCTTTGCCTGTCCGGACAGACGGGATGGCAAAACAATCATAAGGCTTAAAAACAATATTGTCGGAATAATTCCGGAGATACTTCTTCTCATTTTTGTCAGGTTTGGTTGATATAAACAGTTAATATATTTCTTACGGGCTACTGTCGGATTTACGTCTACTGCACGGCCTCGCAGACTGATGCGTAACGCCATGCCTTCATGAAGAGTCTTATGATGAAGAGTGCCTGGGTGGCAATAAAAAACAGGAATACAATTATCCCCCTTTCAGGAGTGGAAGTGGCTGCGAACCACAACAGTGCAATGAGAAATATTGCATTGATAATTACGATTGCAAGAACCGTCAGGTATGAGAGCCAGAACCTTTCCCTGAGTGCCCTGAATCCAGCGCCGATAGCTCTGAATACCTTCCGCGAACCTGTGGCAGCTATCCACCTCCTTGAGGCGTCGGCCACAAAGAGCCAGACCGGAAGGCCAAGAACCCATAGGGCAAACACGAAATAGAATATAATTCCGGTGAACCTGGGTGAACCGGAGACAGCTAAACCTGCAATTCCGGGAATACCAATCAGCACGAAGGTATAGGCTCCTATAATCAGCATCATCAGCAGCGCGATTTTGAGGAACGGTATGAAGTTTCCGGCTGACGCCCTGAGGAATTCCGAAACCCTGAGCCGGCCCCAGGCCAGGGTGAACCTCCTGAACAGTCCGCCTGCAAAAAATGTCATTATGAAGAAACCTGCCAGTCCGATAAGAAGGGTGCCTGCCGAGACTGACGCCATCAGTGCACTGAAAGGCTTGCCGAGGTCACCAGCAAGGCCGAGGTCGAAGCCGTCGTTCAGACGCTCGACTGCCATGCTGTTCCCGAACATCATATTAAGGAACGAACGGAGCGGAAACCCGACTGCCAGTGTAAGAACCAGGGTTGTAACCCATATAAGGAGTATCAGTTTATATGAAGATGCCGCAGCGGCAGCCCCATTCTTAAGTGTCTTGAAAAAGCTCATCCCGGGTAATTTATAAGGTGAAAACTGAAATCATCATCTGCATCAGGAGTACGAATTTGTTCAGCATGCGTCTTGTTGCTGTGTGGCTTGGCTCAAGCGTCCACGAATTGTTAATGCGATTTACATCCATGTCATTCCTGTCATACGGATCAAGTTTGGCCCATACAACCTTTCTGGCTCCGGTATACTCAAAGTCCTTGTAAGTGGCCTTGCCGTCCCAGGTTTCGAGAACCTCCTCACCGTTATCAAATCTTACCAGGATTTGAACAGGAAGCATTAAGTCACCCAGTCTCTCGATACTCACCCTTGAGATATACAATGTGTCGCTCTTCCGGTCACCTCGGGTGTAAGTCACCGAGTCACCTTCCACAACTCCGGAATAGCTCCTGATCTTGTTGCTGGTGATTCCCGAAACCCTGTAATCACATTCCCCCTTGCCGTAAAGCACCTGGTCAAAAAACCAGTTCATGTCTTCCCCGAACCGGTCGCCATGCTCTTTCTTCACGACGTCGTTAACTGTTGCAATAAAGTCACGCCCCGAAGGGTGGCGGAAAGCCCAGCGGCGATAATACTCCCTGAATATGTTGTCCATTGTTTCGTCGCCTACAATCCCCTGAAGGGTGTGCAGCCAGGTTGCGGTCTTGTTATATGACATCATGGAATAAGTTCCGTGAGGATACATCCACGAAGGCAGATCATTGGAAGCTATAGTACGGTTGGGTGAAGTGATGTAGCTGAGCCTCCCCTGGTCAGTGTCTGACATCTTAAGAAAAGGCAGCCTGACGAGTCCGTATCCTCCTCCGTAATAATGGTCAACTATTCGCTGCTCCCAGTATGAATTTACGCCTTCGTCGAGCCATGGCTCCTCAAATTCATTGCTCGCCAGGATTCCCATGAAGTAGGCATGGCCAAACTCGTGAATTGTTACCATCTCAGGCATCTTGAGGAATGTCGGGACGGCCCCGCCTCCCATCGTGGTGAACAGCGTGGTGTATTCCATTCCGCCTGCGCCTGAGCCTGAAAGAGGAGGATCGACGAATGTCAGGTGGGGCCACGGATAAGGCCCAACCCTTTCTGCAAGATACTCGAGAGCATAAACAACCGCATCCAGGTGGTTTTCAGCCTTTGACAGGCCGGTCTTACTGGTCATGAGGATAATATCCACATTGTTCCATTTCCTTGTAACAAGCTTATACCCGGGCCAGGCTGTCCATGCAAAATCTACTATATCCTCTGCCCTCCAAACAACCTTTTTAAGACTGTCACCAAGACCTATTTCCTCGATGAGTTTGCCTCCTGAACCGGCAACATATTCAGAGGGAAGAGTAACAGCCACATTGTAAACCGAATGGTTCGAATAAAACTCTGAGTTGGGATGAAACTGGTGACAGTTCCATCCGTCAGCTTCGCGCTGACGCATACCGGCAGTCTCATAAACCCCGAACTTCGGGAACCACTGCGCCACAAAGTGGAAATCTTCTTCATAACCGGTCCTCTGAATAGGAGATGGCAATTTTGATACGAAGTCGATCTTCAGAACAAGAGTGTCTCCCGGAGCCACAGGTTGAGGAAGTGCGACCTTCAGTACTGTTTTGTCATTTTTATTGCCGTCATCAGGCGAAACATACCCGAAAGATCCGGAGAGATCGTTTCCGCTGCCATCCTTCATTGAGTTGATTCTGACCCAGCCCCAGCCGTCATCGCCTGCTGCGGACCACCTCCCTCGTGAGGCGAAAGTGCTCTGGTTGCTGCTGAAGGCGTTGAGGTACATATGCATCATCGCCTCTCCCACAGGTGAAGATGAATTATTGACCCACCAGGCCGTCATCTTGCCGCTGACCGTGTGCTTGTCCGTGTCAAGGGTCACGTCAATGTCATAACCGGTAAGCCTGGCACTCAGAGGCTTGTCAACAATTATCTGTCCGCCCGCAGTCAATGGAAGCAGACATAGAAATACTACCAGGATTCTTTTCATTACTGTCCGTTTATTGAATAAATCATTAAAAATAAACTATAATTTCCTCGCTTTGCTAACTTTGCACATATTTCTTATTTTGTGCAATGGCAAGGAAGAGTACGCGTGATATGATAATTGACGTTGCTGCCAGGCTGTTCGCCACGGTGGGTTTGCGAAGGACCACCATGGAGACGATAGCAGCAGCAGCCGGTCGGGGCAGGCGCACGGTTTACATGTATTTCACGAACAAGGCAGAGATCTATGATGCCGTTGTTGAGAAGGAGATAAGGCAGATCATTGTGCCGCTTGCAGACATTGCACGGTCAGATGAGGAGTTCGGACATGTTATCAGGCGATACGGTGAGGCGAGGATGCAACAGCTTGGCGACCTTATCATTCGCAATCCGCTGCTGATGAAGGACTTTGCCCAGGGTCACAGCAGAATTGAGAAGCTGAGGGAAAAGCTTCATGAAGCTGAGGTGCAGATACTCAATCCTCTCTTCAGGAAGCATCTGACTGATTCAGAGGTGCCAGGGGGACCTACACCTGAAGAATACGCCTTTCTCTACCTGGGAATGCTTCGCGGCAACGACAGGCTTTTGACAAAAAAGGACGGCCTCAGTGAGGCCATCCGTCTTTCGTCACTTTCCGCATGGCTGATCAGCTCAGCGAGCGGTATTTCTTCATGATATCGCCTGAATTCAGCATGAAATCGATATACTGTGCACGTGTATAAGGAAGCTTGTTTTCAGACTTCTTCATAGACAGTTTCCCGCGGAAGCTGTCAAGGTTTCTGTAACCATGACCGTCCATCCACTTTTCAATTTCTTCGGTCATTGATTTCACCACCTCGACACCGTTTCGGTATAATGTGCTCACAACCTGAACCGCATCAGCGCCGGCAAGTATCATTTTGATCACGTCATTTGCCGAATAAACTCCTGTGGAGGTGCATACAGATGATTTGACGTTTCCGTGGAGCATACCGGTGAACCTGAGAGGGAGCCTGTTGTCTTCGCTGCCACTCAGGTTGTACGGCATCGTATGCTTCTCGGTGTAGATATCAATATCAGGTTGCAGCAGCCTGTTGAATACTACAACGGCATCAGCGCCTGCTCCGTCAAGTTCTGAAATGAACTTCAGTGTGTTCGTGTAATAGGGAGTGATTTTCACTGCCACAGGTATCTTCACAGCCGCCTTGATCTTGCGAAGGGTCTCCACCTGCTTCTTTTCAATTGTTTCCCTGTCACTGCCAGACTCATCCGGGAGAGAATAGAAATTCAGTTCCAGACCTGCAACGCCTGTAGCCGCAGCTTTCACTGCATATTCTACCCATACTTCGTCAGTTACAGCATTAAGGCTGGCAAAAAGAGGCACAGAAACAGCCTCCCTGGCTTTCTTAAGGTGTACAAGATAGTCGTCAGGAGATTCGGGCACAGACTGAGAGTTGGGGAAAAGAGTCACCTGTTCGGCGTGTCTGTGCTCGTACTCAGTTTTTAGTTCATACAGTTCAAGGTTCTCGAGCTGCACCTGCTCTTCGAAGAGAGACTTGTAGACGATGGCTGCGACACCGGCCTGTTCCAGTTTCTGCAGCTTGTGGATATCAGTCACCAGGTTGCTGGCCCCTGCAATAATCGGGCTTTTCAGTTCGATGCCCATGTAGCGTGTTCTCAGATCTGCCATGACGTTTGATTTTTATGTATAACAACAGGTTAAACAAAAAGTTCGGGGTTAGATTCATTAAAACGTATGTGGCCGTGGAGGCCCCGTGAGATGCACGACAGGGCAAGGTAACAGACAAAAAAAACGGCCGGGGATGCCAGCCGTCATATTAACTGCAGTCTGAATTTATTTCACCTGTGAGAACTGTCCCTTGGTAACCCAGTTAACAACCTCGTCAGAGAGAGGTTTGACCGCGGGTTTAAAGTAACCAACAAATTTACCGTTCTCGTCTATGAGATATTTCTGGAAGTTCCATGATACCTCCGAATCGAGGACACCGTTCGCGCTTTTGCTGGTGAGCCATCTGTAGAGCGGGTGCATGTCATCGCCCTTAACTGATATTTTGGACATCATCGGGAATGTCACACCGTACTTGCTGTCGCAGAACTCTTTTATCTCCTCGTTGGTTCCGGGCTCCTGCCCCATGAAGTTATTTGCCGGGAATCCGATAATGACCAGTTTTTGCTTGTAAGCCTTATTGAGCAGTTCGAGGTCCTTGTACTGGGGTGTATGGCCGCATTTTGAAGCTGTATTCACAATCATTACCTTTTTGCCTTTCAGGTCAGCCATGCTGTACTGTTGTCCGTCAATAGACTCGACGGTAAAGTCGTAGAACGACTTCTGAGACATGGCGGGAGCCAGTAAGAAGGCTATGAGGGATGCCATTGCAATGAATCTTTTTTTCATTTTTTCAGTCATTTAGTTCACTAATAACAAACCTGGTGCCAAATGGTTTTACAATACGCAATTAAACTGTCCGGGAGGCCGAAGTTACAAAAATCTTTCTATTTTTGCATCGCCGTTTCGGGGTATAGCGCAGTCCGGTTAGCGCATCTGGTTTGGGACCAGAGGGTCGTGTGTTCGAATCACACTACCCCGACATAAGAAAAAGCCTCCCTCTGCGGAAAGCAGAGGAGGCTTTGTTTTTTACGGTGCGACCGAAGCGAGTGAGAGGCCTTTTCTTATAGTCATCCCCCAGACTGTGATCATGAGCGAGCGTCAGCGAGCGAATAATCACCCCCTTCGCTCAATTCCTGCCACCAATTGACCAGCCACTGGCCTTCCGCTAATTCAGGTCAATAACAAAGTCATTATCAGAGGGTGGCAGATCAGTATAAAAACCGTATAACATATTCCCAAGGTCTGAGGAAATACTATATACCAGCTCAATTTCCGCGTTCGTCTCAGCTGATATTGTCTCATCACCGGCAAAATGAGCCAACATGGCCTTCGAAAAGAACGGTGCAACCATTTCTGCATACACCTCAGGCACATTGTACGGAGGACTCATCAGCATATACTGTGCGAGAAACTTGAATGCATTATAGGAAATGGTAGCTTCATATTCAGGAAACGGAACCCCATTTAATCCGGGATAGTCTATGGTAGTAATATGACTTGTTGTGACAGACATTATGCCCTCTTTAAGGCTTATGACCCTGTAGGGTGAATCATAGCTTACAGGTGAGCCTGTTTCAATATCAGTCAGCGAAAGGTTTCCCGATTGGAGCCGGACGGCATCATTGCCATGGAAATGTCCGGTAAAAATTACCTTCAGCCCTGCCTGCATCAGTTCCTCTGCCCTGACAAAACGGTCATCAATCAGGTAATCAGGAAATATGACGGATTCGCCCATGAAATGTTCTATAACTCCGTGATGCATCATTCCTATCAGCACTTTTCCCTTTTTTTGCTTAAGGCCGGCAAGTTGCTCATTCAACCAGTCCATTGTGGCGTCTTTGATATTACCGGCAGTGACGCTGCCTTCCGGAGTGTTGTCATAGTATTCATTTGCATCCAGTGCGACCACAAAAAGATTCTTATAAGGCTCTGAAATGTAACTAAGAGAGTTCGGGTCCCTGGAAATTGCACTACCATAACCGTACCCGGCATACAGTTCGCTGAACTGATCCGGAGAAATGGTCGGTACCACCTCAGTGTGGTCACCATCAAACAATACAGCATCCGGATTGCTTATGTCATGATTCCCCGGAATTACAAGCACTTTGATGCGATTTGCCTCCAGAATTCTGAGCTGCCTGATGACCGCCTGATGACAAACAAGTTCACCGTCTTTTGTCAGATCGCCCGTGATGAGTACCAGGTCTGGCTTTTCAATCAATAACTCCTTTATCAGTTGCCTGAGGATGGCATCACTCTCGGCCAGCAGCTTACGATCCTGCATAAGGTACATCTGAAATGCAGGACCATCTGCCCTGAGAAGTGAGGGGTCCATGTAGTGAAGATCTGACAGAACTGCAATTTTTAATTCTCCAGGATTAAAATTGAAGTGGTCATTAATTCCACCGGGCACCGGTGGCAGATCATAGTTTTGATTCTGCTTCTCACATGCAGCAATGACCAGCAGAATTGAAAGAAAAGAAATGAGACGAATTGTTTTCATGACCAAATGATTTTAGTTATTGAACAAATCCATTAAATAACCATCATTTCAGATTATCTTCTGATCCTATTGTGGTACAAAGGTCGGCTACAATTTTTTATAAGGCTTTGCTCAGCGTCCCAAAAATTGTTCTCCGCGTTCCAAAATGAAAAATAGGGAAGGTTTTCGCCTGGCAACTAATCACTCAGTAAAAAAGAATCCCACGGGAGCAGCGTCTGATGTGAATTTGATTTAGATTTGTCTGACAGGTTGGTAAAAATCACTGAAATATGGAAACAGCCATGATTTTTGAGCGGTTCTGGAACCGCTATTCAACAGAGAATCCCGGTGCAAAGCGAATCTATGATCTTTTTACAGCCAGGGGAGAAAAGGTTGTTCATGATCATATTGCCCTGAGAACATTCGATGACCCCAGGATGAATATCGATGTGATTGCCAGGGTTTTTACCGCAAACGGGTATGAGGCGCGCGGAAACTACGAATTCAAGGCCAAAAAGTTGAGAGGCAAACATTTTGAGCATAAGAATGATCCGACCGTACCCAAGGTATTTATCAGCGAGCTGCTTACTGATCAGTTCAGTGATTACCTCAAGACAACCGTCCGAAGATATCTGAACAGCCTGGCTGACAGCGTTTATGCTGACCCGGATCTGGTTTACGAAGGCAACATCTGGGGCAAAGTATCATTTGACACCTACAACAGACTGCGCGAAGAATCGGAATACGCAGCATGGCTGCTTGTATACGGCTACCGCGCCAACCATTTTGCCGTTAAGGTCAATGAACTGAAACAGTTCCCAAACCTGCAGTCAGTAAATGATTTTATTAAAGGAAACGGCTATCTTATGACGACTGTCGGAGGTGAGATCTATGGAACACCGGAGGAGTTGCTCGAACAGTCGGCAACCCTGGCGGAGATCCAACCCATTGAATTTACCGGTGGGATACACGAGATACCCTCGTGCTTCTATGAGTTTACCCTCAGGTATAACCGGCCCGATGGCACCCAGTATCCGGGATTCATTGCTGCCAACGCCGACAGGATTTTCGAAAGCACAAACTACTACAATAAGCAGTCAGAAATGATGTAGATAGTTGATTTTAAAGGTACTGGCCAATCTATTCTCTTATCCCGGGAAGTTATTTCAACAAATTACTGATTGTCACCCGGATTCTTTCATCAGTGGCCCCCTCAGCATATCCTTTGATAATCTCCCTTATTACACGTCTCTGATCAAGTATGAAAAATACCGGATATGACCCGATGGAGTAGTTTTTAAGCACTTCCTTATCTGCCTGCAGAAATGTGTAATCAAACTGGTTCCTGCTCATGTAGTTTATGAGTGAATTCAGGTTTTTGCTTGTGCACTCTATTGCCACAAGTGTAAAATCATCCTTCCCGTACTCCTTGTTTAATTCCTTCAGGAAAGGGACCGACGCCCTGCAGGGTCCGCAACTGACACTCGTGAACTGTATCAAAACAACCCTGGCAGTCAAATCTGCCAGTGAGACAGTCTGATTATCCGCTGACTGCAGTGTCCACTCCGGTGCCGAACCGTTTAAGAGAGCACTTTTCTCCTCATCCGTAGTTTTGTACCCGTATTGTCTTATCTCAAAATCGGGCGGGAAAAAATCCGCAGCCCTGAAGTCGTTGATATCAAGCTTGTTAAACTCCGGGTCAAGGGATGTCGAAACCGAAATGTCGTGAGACATCTCGCGCCTGACCTTATATGGAAGATTTGTCTCCTTATCTATCCACAGTTCAAAAATTGAGGTGTTATCGCCATAAGTATAAGGAGAAGGCGGCATATGGAAGGCTTTTCCGAAGAACTCAACCTGGTCTTCCTCATTGATAGTCAGACGCATAAATACATCCCTCTCCTGTTCCTTCACCTCAAGGACAATACTGTCACCGGTTGTGAGGGCATAATTGATTATACTCGTCACATAGTTGTAGAAAGGCGGACTCAATGGCCTGAATGGCAGCTGCCTCACCCTGAAACTGTCAATCACTATGCCCCTTTCTTCTTCATAGAATGTTGCCCGCATAAGACCGTCGTAACAAAAAGATGCCTTTGATCTTGTAAGGGAATCAAGGGTCACAAAGCTTGACCCTATTGCAGTGTCAGATGGGTTCCTGTACTCCCTGATAAACCGGGTAAAGACAAAGGAAGCCGCTGTATCGCCGGGACTCCAGGCTTCACCAAACTCATAGTAAGATGCTGTTTCTATCTGGTTAAGGTTTCCAAGCACCGTGTTCAGGTACTCTTTTGAGGTGTAGTCCCTGCCGCACGAGACAAGCAGCAGAATTAGCACTGCCAGGCTTAAAATCTGTCTTTTGATCATTGTAGTTTTCTTGTTAGTATCAGGGACCTCCCCAGGGTATTTCAGAATATAGTCATTGATTGATCTCATTGATCAGCTGATGTTTTGATTTGTAAATCCGCACTCAAAGCAGAACGTCCGGTGAATGCAGAGTGTCGATCCGCATTGCGGACACTTTCTTCTTGCGGTCTCGAAAGCAAGAAACCGGTCCATCCCCTGTTCCTTTATCATGGCAAGATTATCGAAGAAACTAGTGCCATACCTGGTCCTGTATCTTTTATCGAGGTTCTTTAGTCTCCTGCACGGGTATTTCGGACAATCATAACAGAACTCCGACTCTGTTTCTTTTAGCAGCTCACAGTTTATCACTATGCAATCACTGCAATACCAGGGCTTCGGGTCAGCATCGCTCCTGCACCCGGGACAATGATTCTCAGTCCTCATGTATCCCAGGCATGATCCGCAGTTCATGCCGCATGGAGCTATCATCTCCTTTACGAACATGATGTCAGAGTTGTACTTCTTATGAGCTGACGTTTTTTTCATCACTGTCTTTATTTACATTGGCAACAATCCATCAGTCAGCGTGCCGGATACATCCGTCATTTGCGCAGAGCGAACCATACCTGCGGCGGTCAGTTCATGAATGTTGTTGAGGCGAAGGTCCTTCTGATCCCTTTTCTATACTCCACTGCAGGATATCCGAAAATGACTATTACCCCTTCCCTGCTTGCATATTTTATTCCGTGCTTTTCCCTGAACTTCCTTCCGCTCCCGCCGTACTGGATCATCGGATGCACCGCTCCGAGCATGCAGGTGCCGAGTCCTATTGATTCTCCGGCATACATTGCTGTGGTCGCAGCCACAATCGGGTCTGCGGGATCTGTAAAAGGCGAGCCGTAGAAATACATCGCGAGAGGGGCATCATAGGTTACCACGTTGATGCCCTTTTTCATCTGGCCGATGAAAATATCAAACATGGGTTTCACAAAACCCCTGAACATTTCATCATTCGATTTTCCCCAGAACGGACGCATCAGGGTCAGGAACCAGGGTGAAACGAACCAACGCATTTTCTCAAGATATTCACAGAAGTCAGATGCAAAGCTCCTTGTCTTTTCCTTACTGTCAAGTACAAGAACATTCACATCTGACGGAGGCAACCCCATCGGAGAGGTCACAGCTGCATCCAGTATTTTCTGAATAACTTCGGGCTCAACCGCCCTGTCAGTAAATTCCCTAATGCTCCTTCGCCGTTTGAGCAGGCTCATCATCTGACCGTAATCGGCAACGGCACCTGCTGCGGGCAGATCAAACAGGTCATCCGGGGAGATTGTCCTTCCTGTTATCTGAATTGCCCCGGTCGGGCAGATGGCCATGCAATGACCGCAGCCGATGCATCCGAATGCGGGATTGTCGCTCAGGTCAGCCTTATCGTCCCTGAGCATGAGACTGAAATCCTTGCACACCTCAACGCAATCGCCGCAACCGATGCATAGATCCTTATCTATTTTAATGTTACCCTTTTCTTTTGCTCTTGATGTAGGAATTGCCATGATTCTGAATGTATGATCCTGTCCTGCTTTTGCCGGATTTGACTTTCGGGGAAATGGATCTATAAAAATAGGAATCCTGACCGCATTATGCAAAGTTCAGCCAGCAAAAATGCGCGTCTTACTTCTGAGAATTGAAAATTACACTTAATCTTTCTGAATCAACAATTTAATCCGGTAGTCATCCTGGTCCACAACCTCGTCATGATTGCGCAACGGATTGACCTCAATGATACTGAATGAGTAATCACCAAAAAGATAAGGTCCGGCAGACATCCTCAGGATTGTATCAATCCTGGCCAGGTTCTGTTTTATGTTGAAATAAAGGTCCACATCACCTCCCCAGATGCAGATAAAATCTTTCGGGCAACGGTAATCACTTACGCTGTCAATCGAGAAGGAAAAGCCGGGAGTGAGGTGGTACTTCGTGTCCGGTCTGCATGTGAATGGTTCTCCGATCTGAATGCCGTCACATCCGGCCAGCATTATGACCAGCAGGATGAGAATAGCCTTTGCCGTTGACCTGGCTGGTATCCGTGGATCCATTGTATCTCAGTTTTTACCAAAGCCACAAATTTCATGCCCCGGTTTAATCTTTAAGGACCTTCAAACGTGAAATCCCCTGATTCTGTAACCTTTCGTCTTCTGTGACGGAGTTCCGCAGATTACCGTCCACAGGCCTCACTCATAATCTGATGTATCTTCCGGACAGTATTTACATTCCTGATTGTCATATTCCGGTATAAATCCGTCCCCACAAGTTTTAGCATACCACTTTTGCTGTAATTTTCACCCTCGACATTCCACAAAACCGCGCCTGGCATATATCTCACGTTGTCGACCGGACTGATCTTCATCTTCTCAACTACCTCCGGACTGTCATATTTCTCCCAAAGAAACATTACATCAGTCCTCATCTTTTCATTCTTCACCCATCCGGGAGGCAGTTCCCGGCAAATAGCCTCAATGTTGTCATAATTCCTGACCAGGACCTTCACATCAAGATGAAAATCTCTCTTTATTGCTGCTTCTGCTTTAGCCTCAATAATATCCTGATTTTCCGTCAGTTCCTCAAATATAATGTTGCCGGAATTTATATAGGTAACAACATTCTTAAACCCGATCGACTCGAAGGTAGTCTTGAGTTTTTTCATCTCAATCATGTTGTTTCCGCCCACATTTATTCCTCTCAGAAGAGCTACGTAAATCATAATGACAATTTTTCCGTGTGCATAAAGATAGTGTCCGGATTCATTGTTCCGGCCATAGCGTCCGGTAACGGAGATGGTTAATAAACTGCTCCCGGTGAAGGAACCCCTTCTAAGTCATGACCGTGGGATTCTCCGCATTATCCCTGTACTCCAGGATATCCCCCGGCTGGCAGTCCAGGGCCTTGCAGATAGCATCAAGGGTGGTAAACCTTATCGCCTTCGCTTTTCCGGTTTTCAGAATGGAAAGATTCGACAGGGTTAGGTCAACTCTCTCAGACAGCTCATTGAGTGACATCTTTCGCCTCGCCATCATAACATCCATGTTCACAATTATAGGCATGTTCTAAACTGTTAAGTCGTTTTCATTCTGAAGTTCGACTCCCCTTTTAAAAATTGAGGCAATGACATAGACTACTGCTGCCATCAGGATGAAAGCCTTGCTGTCAGCCCAGAATCTGCCCAGAGGTGCAGTATCGAACCCGTAATGTGTTAGTCCCATTGAAGTCTGCCGGGCAATGTAACTTATAATGCCTATTGACAGGGTGATATAGCTGATCTTTGTGATGCGTTCTGATGCAGAGGTGTTGAAAGGTTTTTCCAGATCCAGGTTCATTAATAGCTTAATGACTGCATAGAAAAGGAATGCCTTCAAGATCGAGATTGTCAATATAAAACTGTACGAGCCAAAATAAACCCATTTATTCTGATTGTACATCTGACTCAGGTCGAGCTTCTCATACAGGTTATGCACCACCTCAGGCTTGAAGAGACTATAAACAAAATTGACCAGCAGGGCGCCTGCTTCAATGCACAGCCCGACAAAGATGATCCATGCAAAAATGTGCAGGGCTGTAAATGCGAAATTGTTACTCTTTGACATAATTGACAATGGTTTTGATTACGGCTCAAAGATAACAACTATTTATTGTTTTGCAATAAATATTTGTTTTTTCTCAAACTTTATTTATTGAATCACCAGGAACCTAATGTCTCTTCAGCTAATAATAATGTCATATTTGCTTAATAATCCCGGAAGGCCGCCGGCAGAAAACCTTGTCTTCTTCAGTTTGTTTCTGTCGGGATCAAGTGAGTAGTTGACAGCGGTAAGGAAATCAACCCTTTCAAGGTTTGAGTTGCCGAAAACCGCTCCACTCATGTCGCAATCCTGAAACGACGAGCCAGTCAGGTCACACTCCGAAAAGTCGGCCCCGGCCAGCTTTGAACCGCTGAAAGTCGTCTTTATGATCTTTAATTTATAGAATGAAGAGTGGTCAAGGGTGCAATTCTCAAAACTGAACGAAACACCAAACTCATTGCAGTCCTCAAAATGAAGCCCAAGCATTTTGCAGTTAATGAATTTAACATCCCGGAAAGTGGTACCTGTCAGTTTGACAAGGCTTAGATTGCAGAAACTGAATTCGCAGTCGGTGAAAACGAAATCGGAAAGATTGCATTCCGAAAAGTCACAGTCTTTAAACCGGCAATTCTCATATTCACCTCTTTTCAGCGGCTGCGCCGCGAAGCAAATGTTTATGAATTTCTGATCAGCAATATAATTTAGTTCCATTTTATCTTGATTGTTAAATAAGTTTACAGGGAAGTGTCAGGGATCTGCCGAATCAGACATTCCTCAGGTGGATGATTATCTTCAATTAACAGCATAACTGAAAATCCCGGAAAATGGATTATTATTAAAAGTGACTCCATTAATAATGATCAGAATCCTCCCATTTTTCAGGTTGTTTGGATATTTGATTTTTTTCGGCTCTGTCCCATCCATGATAATCTCATTTCTCCAGAAAATTGTTGGCCGAACCGGGCAATCCGACTTCTGGTCCTGGCCTTCTTTCTCAGGGACATAATACTCGATCTCTGATCTGTATATCCTGATCGGTTTCGCCAGATCATTTTTTGTCGCAGGCTCATTTCTCTCCACGAGGTTACCTTCCATAAGTGCGCGACCTCTGGTAGTAATAAAAATAACTCCGCCCAATGCCGCTTCGCCATACATTGAGAAGCCCTGGGGTCCTTTAAGTGCTGATACAGAAGCAATATTTGAAGCAGGCATTTCAGAGACAGCATCATAACTTGACAACCACCTGTCCGTGCCGGAAGTGGATAGAGCCCAGAGCGGGCAATCATCAAGGACTATGAGTGCAGGTGGAGGATTCCTCAAAGCCCTGCCCGGGGTGAGATAAACCATCTTATTCCTCGTGTCCACCTTGTAAGGCATCAGCTTTCCGATTACATCTTCCAGGTAAACTGCGTTTTGATAATCCCGAGGCGTGATCGTAACAATATCTGTATAAAAGAATTGGCTTTCGTACTTATTAAGTGGCCTGTGATAGTTGCTTCTGGTTCCCTTAATCGTTACCGGATCAATCATTATTATACTGTCGGGAAAAAACACTGTTGATTCAGATTTATTTCGGGAACCGATAATATCCGGTTTCCTGGCAGGAAGCTTGTACCTCTTCACCTCCCGTATGAAATCAATGTTACTGACAAATTCAACGGTGACAGGATTGATATTCCGGACAGCATTCCGGTCGGGCATGATCATAATCTGTTCAACAGTGGGGTCAAGAGTATCGAATCCGAGTGTGCATTCACTGTTCTTTAATTGCAGGGTGAAGGTTTCTGAATTCTCTATTGCGACAATATTCACCTCATTCCTCGGCTTTTTTACAGTCTGATCTGACTTGATTTTGAACAGGTCATAGTTAATGATTTCCCGTTCCACAACTGTATCTTTCACATCTTTCTCCCTGAATTTACGCCAGCCATAAGTCATCAGCAGGAGGTCAATATCGCTGCAGGATAAATTGCTCAATCCAAGGTTTTTGATTCTTCCTGGAAGATTATTATAAACCATCTGGTGGAAAAGCATGTAGCTGAAAATGTCACAGGGCGGGATTGATGGACTGTAGCCTGAAGCAGAATCTATTACTGCAACGGAAAGTACGGAGCCAACATTTCTCCCGGAGCTGTCAAGGGTGCTGATTATAAACTCCGTAGTATCTCCGCGGGCATATTCCCTCTCAAGAGACTCAACTTCCACGGTTACATTCTTATGAGCATTAATAAATACAGGTCGCTCCGCAACAGGATGGAACAGGCTATCATACAGAGTGAAGAAGGCAGTACCGGCAGGCAATTCCCCGGTATTTACTTTAAAATCAAAAATGGAATCCAGCCTGAATTGCCTTGATAGCACCGCAACATCATTCATCTCAAGCACCAGGTTGTACAGCATGCCACTAACTTTCTGACCCCGAATTTCAAGAACTAAGGTTCCCTCTCTGTTCTCTATCAGTCTTATTGCCGCTCCGGTATGTTCAGGCTTTGGCAAAGGCCATCTTATTTCTTCAAAGCCAAGCTCTTTCAGGGTCGCATAATACAATTCGCCCTGAACGGGCTCAAATTCAACAATTCCAGGGCCAAATTCACCTGATTTAAAACCAGTGACTCTTTCACCATTCTGGTTCCGGATCTCACCTTCAATATAGACGGTGCTGCCTGATGAACTGACTGCATTAAATGCCACCCTTTGCCTGATTCCGCAAAGGAAAGACCCGCCTTCGGGCAGAAAGGCCAGATCAATGCTGTCAGATTCAGAATGAAGCTGCGATTGCGCTTGAACTCTTCCGGAGGACCCCGGACCTGCTCCTTTAAGAAAAGCTCTTGCTGACTCTATTTCCACAGGCAGAATGAAAACACAGGATGGATCATAATTCATCATTGAACCTGTAAAGGAGACCACAGCATTCTGGCCGGCAGGGACAGTATCCGGAATTATCAGCCAGCCGGAAGCTGTGGCGTCCCTTATTTTGAATCTTGCACTGTCAATCACTTCTGAATTCTGATCAACGAGCAGTGTATAGAGTGATCTGCTGTGAGTTTCAAAAATTCCTGTTTGCCGGTCTCTGATATATGCCTGAAACCTTATCGTATCGCCAGGATAGTAAAGACATCTGTCTGTATGCAGAAATACCTGATCAGCAGGATAGTTTCCTCCGATATTCACTGAAACTTCCGAGACGCCCTCCTGTCCAAGGCCGGTAATACCAAATCCCAGGCAGACCGCCAGAAGGATTTGATGTTTATAAGGCTTCAGATGCATCTGAGATCTCACCTGACTCTATTTTTCAATATCCACATAAGTGTTCCACCGGTGATTAACCCATACAGTAACACACCAAAGATAAAAGTCAGGATCGATAATCCGCCTTTCAGCGCCATGCCAGCAAAATAAGTAATGAGTATGCAAATGCCCCATCCCAACGTACTTGCCGGTACACAACAAATACTTCTCTGAAAGTGCCTTCTCAGTAGCGGCCATTGCAAAAAGCCGGTAAATAAACCCGCACATTCGAAGAACAGAAATTATTAAATCTTTTCATACAATCCATAAATTATGGGATTCCCGTTACGCAAGCTTATCTTATGGTTATCAATCATAAGGTTTCTTCTATCCTTGTTCCAGATATATACTTTCAACACTAGATCATCGCGTTTTATGTCTATGTCAGACATCTTAACAGAATGGTGAAATTTCTGCCATCTGCCGGAGGCACTGTCAGCTGGTTCCAGCTCGCGGAAGTCAGTGCCTCCCCAATAAACTGTTTTTGATTTTGACTCCAGTGAAGCGGCCAGAACGACTCCTTCAAGAGATCCGGAAGATCTTGCCTCAACTGAAATATCTATGAAATTGTTTTCGTTGAAAATCACGTCCTTAAGCGGAACTGAGAACACCGGTCCCCATTCAGCATCACCGGCTAACAGATAGCAATTGCCCCTCACCGGCTCCTCTCCCTGAATAACCCGGGAAGTATCAATCGCACTCCAACTTGCAGATATGACTGATTCAAAATCAAGGAAATCAATCACCTTCTCAGTTCTGTCCGTTCCCTTTGAAAAGAGATAGGTTGTACCTCCCGGATAATCGGATTGAACCTGGATTGCCGGGAAATAATCCTGAATCAGCGGGACAACGTTTGGATGGATAAACGACAGGCATCCAAGGAATAATCTATCATTTGCCATGCTATTGTCTTCCAGATAGTCTTTGAATGCACCTATGTCCTGAAAAGCATCAGAATAATTAATAAAACCCGGGTCAATGCTGTCCCTTTCAATGTAGTAGTCCGAAATCCTGTCATCAGAATCAATAATAAATATGGTGTTTCCGCCTTCCAGCCTGATGTCTTCGTAATCCTTCAGAATCTCCTCATAAACGGAAGTATAAAAAATTTCATAATGCTTTCTTGTATAGATTAATGTCAAAGTATTAGCAACAAGGATCACTGAAACCAGGATCAGGTTGATTCTGCTGTTTTGTTCCTTAATGAACCCGAACAATAAAAAAAACAACATGGGTGTGCTGAATATCAATACTGAGTATTGCAAGACGGCATTGACATATCTTGAATAGACAGAACCAATTACTATTGGCAGGATAAACCATACAAATGATATGATTACCAGCTTTTTATTAAATTCATTCTTTCTAATCCCGGCCAACCCGAAGGTGAATATCAGAACAGTGATGAGAATGACGATGACTGAATAATTGAAAACATAGTACAGGAACCGAATCAGGAAGTCATTCCCTGGCTTCCCCAGCCATTCCTCAATGCCGCCGACATTCAACTGATAAAAGAATATCCTCAGATGCGGTATGTAGAGTACAAAAATCAGCACTCCCGCCAACATGTATTTCATCAGGAATCTTCTCTGAATGAGAAAGATCCCGCTTATTCCCACAATTGCAGCAAACAGCAGGCTGAAGTGATGATTGTAGGCGCAAAGCGCCGAAGAAATAATATACATGGTGAAGTTCCTGACGAAATTCCTGTCCGGATTCATTATCAGGTTGCTCCAGAAGTAAATCATCAGCAGTGACAAGAACAGTCCGCTGATGTACGGTCTGGCCATCTGGCTGTACATCACTGTAAACTGAATACTCGCCACATAGGCAGATGAAATCAGACCGACAGACTCATTGAACCATTTTCTGCCAATAATATAAGTCAGCCAGACCGATAATATCCCGAGAACTGTAAAGGGCAGCTTAACAACCCATGCTTCGCTTCCAAACAGCTTTGTCCAGTAATACAGAAACACCTGAACCCCCGCAGGGTGTCCGTCTGTTTTTATCCCTTTCTCTATAAGATCCGAGAAACTGTCAAATTGTAACCGGAACAATGCACTGAACTCATCATGGGTAAACGGAATCTCCGGGTAATTGAAGAATCTGAGGATTACCGCAACTGATAAGATTATGAATATAACAGTCCTGTTTGTCAGTTTCATGGTGATTTAATATTCATATATGCCGCCGGCACGGTGAGGATTGCATGGTGGAAAATCCTTTTGGTAGTTTCAAATATACAAAGATCTGGCGGCATCTTGTCAGCCGTACAAACCTGGGATAGTAAATGAGGCGGTCTGTCAACTTTTCTTCGAATCTGAAAGTGTTTGTGGCATATGTTAAAACCATGCCGGCGCCCAGCCAGTGAGGATCATGTCTGAAGAGCTGATCGGCCTCCCACCAGGTGGAAGCCTCCAGGCAGGGTACTTTGACCGGCTGGCCTGAACTTTCTGACGTACGCCGGGATAACCCAACCGGCACATTATCTGTGACCGCATTGCGCTTTGAGGGGCTCGAACAGTCGTTGTCCGTCAGATGGGCACGTGGTGCCCCAGACAACCTGGAATGTGATAATGAAAAATGATGTTACCTGATGAGAGGCCATCCATCTGAACGAATTCTTGATCATAATTCCCCCTTTTAATAGGACACCTGAACAGATAAGACTTATTATAACCCTTGAGTCTGCATTGGTATGCAGATGTGCAGATTTCTAAGGAAATGTTAAAACTAACCCGGGCTACCGATGAAGCTGTTGTTATTGTTCTCTTCACTCTAGAGGAACCGGATCTGCTTCTCACATGCAAGAATCAGTTTGTTCAACCTGGAGATCCTGGTCGCCTCCTGTCTGCCACTCATAATCCAGTATATCTTGGTCTTTTGATATGACGGTGCCTGCCTCACAAAAAAGTCCCATGCAATCTGATTGGATTTAAACAGTCTCTCAGAATCATAATCGAGCCTGGCGGCATCTTTTTCGAAACTATATATACCTGATTTTGAATCTTTACGGTTATTATAAGCCCGAAGTCCGGGTTCCGTCATTAGTCCCTGTTTTCTGAGCTCCTCAACCTTTTTGATATTGACATTACTCCAGACGCTTGTTGGTTTGCGAGGTGTAAACCGGATGCAATAACTTTCTTCATCTATCGATCTGCGAATTCCGTCTATCCATCCAAAACAGATTGCCTGGTCAACAGATTGAGACCATGACATGGAAGGCTTGCCGGTCCCTGCTTTGTAATAACCAACAATGATTTCGGATTCCCTGTTATGGTTCTTCACGAGCCATTTTCTGAATTCATTCTGATCCTTAAAATATACCGGATTCATTTCTGGCAATTATTTTTATATCGTTCGGATATCATCGTTCAGAGACCGTGATTCATGGTTTGAAATCCTGACAGTCACTGCCATTTATTATACCTTTCTCTGATATCCTGTACAATATATCCTTTTTCAATAATTCTTCCTGATCTAAAGTAGGAAACAATCGTGAATCCTGGTGCGTTAACCAATACGAATCTGTCTGGGGTGACGGAACAGCAGGGAAAAGTGTGATTAGCTGTCCCGCATAGCGGGGGAAAAAATACGCTCAATGCCCTTGCTTGAGGCTGTCTTAATTCATTTTCTTTTTGAAAAATTACTCTCAAGGAAGTCTAATATCCTGGCAGAGTATTCTGCATCTTTTTCAGGTTCAGTAAAGCTTACGGTTATAGAATGTATATCTCCTTCGCGAACAAATGTTTCAACATGCGAAGGTGCATGATGTATTATTCTTTCAAAGTTAGCGTAGGGAACTTCAGAATCTTCTCTTGAATGCATTATCAATGCTGGCTTGTTCCCTAATTTTTGAATCTCCTCCACCGGTTTAATAGACCAGATATTAACTCTGTACTTTGCAAATGCAACCAAAGGCACAAATGGTTTAACCATTTTTGCCAGGAAATCAGGAGCTTGAGAAGCTAAAGCTTCATAAAAAACATCCTCCACGGATGAGAAAGCTGACAGACTGACCAGACCATCAATTTCAGGTATCTCTCCAATGGAATTAATAGCAGTTGTACCTCCCATGGACAGGCCAAAAACAACAATTGGAATGTTGGAATAAGCCGGGTCAGCCTTTATGTGTTGAACAATTGCCTTAGTATCAAGATACTCCTTGTACCCCAGGCAAATCATTTCTCCTTCGCTTTCTCCATGGGCTCTCATATCAAAGAGAATTGTGGCATAATTGTTTTCTTTAAACAAACGCGCATGTCCAAAATATACTGTAGCAGAAGGATTGTGTATACCTGAAATACAGATAATAATTGCCTTTGGGTTTTCCACTGAAACTTCATAGGCAGAAATTTTTATTTCATCATCTGTTGTGACAAAGAACTGTTCTGCTTCAACTCCAAAATCTTCTGCAGTCCAAACCTCGTTAAAGTCGACGTGCATGTTAACCAGTGAATTCATTACAAGAGCCGGAATGGTTACCAGGGATCCAAGAATCAATAGAACGAATCCAAGAATCACTCCAAGAATGATTTTTTTCTTTTTTCTCGTGTTCATGACTTTAGTTTTTTGAAATTCATAATGCTGTTGGTAAAGGGAGATACCCGCTCTCCGCTAACGGTTCGGTGGCATGTAGCAGTAAACCCTACCCGAAGCTGGCACCGGGCGGGGGTTTTCCCCGCAGGCTTGATTTTCACAGTAGCCATGGTCCTCTTAGATGGTTTTATAATCGTAATTTTACTTTTAGCTGATCCTTAAAATACGAAATCAAATGAATCAGGACATAAAGGTTGCTGTAATCGGAGGAACCGGTAAGGCAGGCAGGTATCTGGTAAAACGCCTTGTCAGCCACGGATTTAAGATAAAAGCGCTGATCAGAAATCCCGGGAAACTCGAAGAAACTGATCTTGTTGAAAAAATCATCGGAGATGTTACGGATTATGAATCTGTTTATAATCTCGTAAATGGCTGTGATGTTGTTATCAGTACATTTGGCCAGACGAAAGGTGAAGAACCGGTATTCAGCACTGCAGCACAAAATATTGTCAGAGCCATGGAAGCCTTACATATAAAAAGATACATAGTTCTGACAGGATTGACTCTTGAAACGCCATCTGATGACAAAGGATTTCAAACGAAGATGAAATCCCTGGTCATGAGACTTCTATTCAGCAAGATCATCAGAGATAAACAGAATGAGTATAGGATTTTGCAGCGGAGCACACTTGACTGGACAATTGTCCGGGTTCCTTTCATTGAGATGACTGACAGCCGGGGCAACGTCGAAGCCAGTCTTTCAGATTGTAGAGGCTCCGGAATAAGTTCCGAAGATCTGGCAGATTTTCTGATCGGGCAGATCAAAGGTGAAAGTTTCATAAGAAAGGCACCCTTCATCTGGAATAAATGAATCCGGGCCGAGTAACCGTTCCGGGTATCTGCATTCATTAGGCGGGTCATGATTGCTTTCAGCCCGGGGATCATTATCAAGTCATAAAATTTATTGGTCCCGGAGTAATTTGCACCACTATACTTGATATGATAAACTGAATCACAAATTTGCTCTTGATGCTACAGGAAGAAAATGGTCATGATAAATTAAGAATGCGATCAGACCCGGAAAATTGAAGATAAATATTACGAAAAGCCATATAATCTTTTGGTTTGCAGCAAGTTTGGATTTGACTATTTTGCTTACAGCCAGATAATAAGCACCAACAACTGCCATAAAAGCCAGAAGAACAATGACGATTTCAAAAATGCCAATCTTTCCCATATGATTAAGTTTTAAGTAAGTAATATTTAATTCGTCGTGGACAAAAGGCAACCGGGTGAGGACTATCAGCCTCCGGTATCGATTCCGGACATCCTGACGATGTTAATGCCCCCGACGTTTATTCCCCTGAGCACCGCAACGCAGACCACTTCAGCGCCGTAAAATCTTATCCATTGCCCTCCCTTTCGCAAGCTCATCCACCAGTTTATCCAGGTATCTGACCTTGCGCATGAAAGGATCCTCAATATTTTCGACACGGTATCCGCAGATCACACCTGTTATAAGGCTCGCATTCGGATTGAGGGAAGCCTTTTCAAAGAATCCTTCGAGGGTGACACCTTCCTGCATAAGCTCCAGCACCCTGTCCTTACTGAAGCCTGTCAGCCATTCGATGACCTGGTTGAGTTCATCTTCGGTTCTTCCTTTCTTCTTCACTTTTTCAAGGTATATCGGATATAAGGAGGAAAAAGTGATTTTCGCGATGCGCTGATTCTGTGTGTCCATATGTAAATATAAATCAAAATATCAAAAGCTTTGTATCTGACACTTTTCCCTGACCGGGACTGATCCGTTTCATAGCGAAACAACATATTCATATTGTCAGCGTCAGCCCGCGTGATTATTTTTCAATTCATCCGGTCTGTGTTTATAAAGAATAAATATGAAAAGAACTCCTGTTAAAAGTGCAGGCAGACATTCCAGATAATTATATGCAGGGGTTCTGGTAACCTGACTGGCGATCACTTGCATTATATAGGTTACTATCCAGTGTAATAAAATTGCTGCAAACAAACTTCCGTTTGATTTTATAAAAACGTAAGTATAAATAACCGATGAACTTGTAACGGCTACCAGAAAAGGAAGGAAAGGCATATTGAAATCATTCTGCGATGTTCCTGGCATAAAGAACAGGGGTAAATGCCACAATGACCATGTGGTCCCTATTACCAGGCTTCCTGAAACCGGAGAGAATTCCTTATTAACCCTTTTCTGAAGGAAGCCTCTCCAGCCGAACTCCTCAGATAAAGGCCCAAGTACTATCAAAGGTATGACTGAAGGTAATTGCTTTACAAATTGCGAGTAATCGAATGAACCTCCTGAAAGGTTGTTAATAATAAGCTGAAGAGCCCCGACAATGATCGGATATGCAAGAATTATTACCAATGCCCAATTCCCAATTTTAAAATTGACTGCTGACTTTAGTAATTGTTTAAGTCCGGATTTGCCTTCGTATGTTCTGGTCAAAAATATACCAACAATTGACGGAACAAATCCGCCAACCAAAAAGAGAATGAAAGCAGGCAGGTTATATATTTTCCCCTCGACAAGATTAGCCGTCCTCAGTTTCAAAAAGGCGACAGGACCCCAGAAAACCAGATAACTCAATCCTAGTACCAGAATAATAAAGATGAGTATTTGTTTAAGATTCTGACTGCCCCTTATATCTGCTATTTTTATCATATTGTGGATCCAAATCAATGAAGTATCTGACTTATCTGTTGACGATTAATGTGAATGGAATTTCTGTGAGCATATGACAAGCCGGAAAGGTTTGAATACTTCCCGTAGCCAGGAGCATTCAATTCATCAAAGTGAAATAATTCAGAACGGTTTATCCATATTATATTCTCTCTGGAGCAAGTCAAGAAGCAAAACTGCTTCCTTTTTCAGGTCTTCAGCTGAATATAGTACCTCATTCAGAAATGTTTTAAGTGTAAAAGCCTGGTTATAATAGGTTTTAAGGTACTCAGAATTCATTTTTATATAACCCGGATTCCCTTTTGTTATAATTCCGTTTGCCATAAATGATCCTTGCGGATTATACGTATCATAATCCTCCAAATCCAGAGTTACAACAAGCAGATCCCTGTATTTGCTAATCTCACCAATCAATCTCTGATCAATTTCGTTTAGATATTTGGTTTTATTATCGTAGTCAGTTATCGCATTTGATACTTCAACATCCCTGATCAATCTCATATTTCCGGCATTTTTCAATTGCTGAATAGTTCTGTCAGTGCTGAAATAACGAAGGTATCTTGCCAATTCCCTGCTGTAATCATAGAATCTGTTTGATTCAACAGGATTACCGGTCAATCTTATATATCCCTGAAGGGAGTCACAATAGTAGAGTCTGTTTTGATTAAAATTGATGTAAACAGTCAAGACAGAAGTATCTTTCTTGATATCTTCCGCCAATGATTGAATAAACTGTCTTTCTCTTCTATGTTCGCCAGAATTTTCGAGTTGCCATTGAGCTAAATAACCACAGAAGACAGCTAAAAAAAGCATAAAGAAATCAAAGATATAAGATTTCATCCTTTTTGACTCTCCTGTTTTATTAGTTGAAGTGGTCTTAGGATCAGGTTTTTCTGTCGCTTTTTTATTTGGCCGATTTAAAGCTACCCTTTTCTCCAATTTTTTCAAGATTATGTAAATGATTTAATTCAGATTGACCATATAGGTTAAACAAGTTTTGATCAGGACTGTTTTTAATCCATCATGTGCTCCGGATAACCTCTTAAGACATGATTAATGCTCAGCCCCGTCAGTCCCAATGCTAATCCCCCGGCTCCCCACTCCTGTTACTACTGAAACAAAGAGACAAACAGTCTGATATATCCCCGAAGTTATGCATTTATTCAGAGGCGGCATATTGCCCCCGGGGCTTTTTTGAATGATCAGTCTGGCTCCTGCTGATAAACCATCATCTGCCCTGACCCTGAAAAATTAACTATATTTGACATAGCCGGCAAACCGAACCTTACGGTACGGCATTTATAAAGGAATAACAGCTAAGCCATGAAATACGACGACTTCATCGTCTCAACACTCGGAAAGGGAAATGTTATCTCACCCTTGAAGACGGGACAAAGGACCGAAAGCCAGATTTATAAATTCATCGGTGACGACGAACGGGTGATCTATGATGTCTCATCGGAGAACTACGAACACTGCCGCGACACGGGGATAACCCCTGTATCATTCGAGAAAGCCGGCCCCAAAGAGATGATTTATTTCGAACCGGCAAAGACCAAAGTGGGTATCGTCACCTGCGGCGGCCTCTGCCCGGGCCTTAACAATGTCATCCGCAGCCTCGTCAACCAGTTATACTACCGCTATGGAATCAAACGCATCCTCGGCATCAGGTACGGCTACGAAGGTCTCATCCCGGAATACAACCATGAGGTGATAGAGATGACCGCCCCGATGGTCAGCGAGATCCACCTGTCTGGAGGCACATTTCTGGGAACCTCCCGGGGTAACCAGGATGTAAGTAAAATGGTAGACACACTGGAGATCCTCAACATAAATGTTCTCTTCTGTATTGGCGGCGACGGTACCCTGCGCGGCGCCCACGCCATACATGAGGAGATAAAAAACCGCAACGTCAAGATAGCCGTGGCGGGCATCCCGAAAACTATCGACAACGACATCGACCTGATACAGAAATCTTTCGGCTTCGAGACCGCCTTCTCAATAGCCCATGATATAATCCGTAACGCTCACAATGAGGCCCACGACGCATATAACGGTATCGCCCTTATAAAACTGATGGGACGAGACTCCGGCTTCATCGCCGCTAACGCAGCACTTGCAGTACAGGAGGTGAACTTCGTTTTGATACCCGAAATCTCTTTCGACCTGTACGGCGAAAAGGGATTCCTTAAAGTATTGAAATCCAGACTTGACGAACGGCATCACGCGGTAATTGTAGTGGCAGAAGGTGCCGGACAGGACCTGTTCCCCGCCCAGGGATCACAAAAAGATGCCTCAGGCAATATTATTCACCAGGACATCGGCACATTCCTGAAAGACAAAATCAGGTCTGAGTTCAAGGCGCTTGGCTTCCCGCATGCCCTGAAATATATTGACCCGAGCTACATCATCCGCAGTTCACCTGCAAATGCTAATGACAGTAAGTTCTGCAACCTGCTGGCACAGAACGCCGTACATGGCGCCCTGGCCGGGCGGACCGACTTCGTGGTAGGTTACTGGAACAACCAGTTCACACTGATGCCAATTCCGCCCGTGGTGGCCAAACGCAAAAAGATAGACGTGGAAGGTGAACTGTGGTGGAACGTGCTCGAGGCTACCGGCCAGCCTATATCGATGAAAAATGACTGATACGCACCGGAAATATCCTGATGACAGGTTGAAGCCCTAAAAACGATCTGAGGGCCGGAATTCAGAACTCTAATCCTACTGATAGCTCAAGCATTCCGAAAGGCTTGATCTCCTTCCCCTCACGGGGCGAAGTATCACTTCCATCAGCCTCCGGATCAGTGTATGCCCACCTGTACTGGTTTCTTTCAGCTCCTGCATAAATCCCGGCATTCAGGAACAACCCCTCCCTGAGGAACAGATCACCTTTTCGCGACGATGCAGGAATGAGCTTCTGACCAAACATGAACCTGTAACCGGCATTTGCCATCACAATGATCTTGCGGTTATCCTGGTTCCATTCATTAACGTAATCTTCAAGGTAAAGTACGTCTGACATCTCATATTCCCCTATGAGTCCTACATAAGCCTTGTCCTTCCTTAACTTGAAGAACCACAGGGGACCGCCCCCCACCGCAATCCCCGAGAAATTATCAGGTCTTCCGCCATTATCAGCCTCAGCCTGATGTAATATGGGAGTCAGTGCACCGACGGAGGAAAACCTGGCATGGGCACTGATGGTCAACTTCCTGGTAATATTGTATTCCCCCGTAACAACCGGGCCGAACTGTACAAAACCGAGGAGGTTGGAGTGCACGGCCCACCTGGGCCAGCTGGCTGCAAGTGATTTTGGTCTCTGGTTCTTGTTGACATTGGCGGGGTATTTTTTTTGTAACCCTCCATCAGACATTGGCTCCTCACCTCTGACACCTGCAGTGGCAGAGATAAGGACCAGCAGAATCAAAAACCTCTTCATCGGAAAGACTATTTAACGGTCTAAAGAATAAAACGTGAGACCGTTAATTAAATTGCCCCGGAGAAGGTATCACCCTGATTCAGGTCGCCCGTCTCCCAGCCCTTGCGGAGCCAGCTCGAGCGCTGTGCTGCAGTGCCGTGGGTAAAGGAATCAGGCACTACCCTGCCCTGGTATTTCTTCTGCAGTACGTCATCGCCGATGGAAGCGGCAGCATTAAGAGCCTCTTCGATGTCACCCTCCTCGATGGAGTTGAACATATTGCTTGCATGATGTGCCCATACCCCTGCCAGGAAATCAGCCTGCAGCTCGAGCCTGACTGTAAGCTGGTTGCCCCTCACTTCACTCAGCCGCTGACGCTCGGTCTGTACCTCATCAAGTATACCCATCTGGTTCTGGACATGATGCCCTATCTCATGTGCCACTACATATGCAATCGCAAAGTCTCCGTAAACACCGTATTTCGCCCGCAGATCATCGAAAAAACTGAGATCGATGTATACCTTTTCATCACCCGGGCAATAGAACGGTCCGCTGGCGGCGGTTGCATAGCCGCAGGCCGACTGAACCTGATCCCTGAAGAGAACAAGCGTGGGCTGACGATAAGTGGCTCCTGACTGAGCAAAAATCTTTCCCCACACCTCCTCGGTGTCAGCCAGCACTACCGATACAAACTGGGCCATGGCGTTCTCTTCCTCCGAGGCCTCAACAGGACCAGCCGTTCCGGATGAGCCCGACTGTTGCAGAATGCCTGAAGGATCACCCCCGAGCAGGTAAACGAGCAATACAATCACAAGTGTGCCCAGCCCGCCGCCGACAACCTTAGTTCCGGTACTCATACCCCTGCGGTCTTCAACATTGTCGCTGCCGCGACGCCCCTGCCATTTCATAGTCTTTTGTTTTATGAGTTATTCTTATGATGACGAAAATACTAAATCGAAACAATATTTGAAAAATTTAGCAGTGAACAATTTCGGGAATAATCTGTTTAACGGATAAACAACAAGAAAATGAAAACGAAGGCTATTCTGATTTTCACAATTGCAATAGGACTTATAACCGTTAACAACAAAACAATGGCACAGAATTATAACTTTCCGGAGCTTCCATATGCATACAATGCACTGGAACCATACATTGACGCCCAGACGATGGAGATTCATTACACGAAGCATCACAGGGCATATTTCGACAACTTCGTCAAGGCAGCCGGCGAGGCTAAAATTGACAATCTGACACTTGAGGATATCTTCTCGAGGATAAGCATCTACTCCCCTGCCATACGCAACAACGGTGGCGGGTACTACAATCACATGCTCTTCTGGCAGGTGATGGGTCCCAACGCCGGCGGTCAGCCTGAGGGCGACCTGCTGAAGGCAATAAATGAAACGTTCGGCTCATTTGACAAATTCAAGGCTGATTTCGAAACTGCGGCAAAGACCCAGTTCGGTAGCGGATGGGCATGGCTGGCTGTTGACGCCAACGGAAAGCTGTTCGTGTCACAGACACCGAACCAGGACAACCCGCTGATGGATGTTGCAGCAAAACGGGGCAAGCCGGTTCTTGGTCTCGACGTGTGGGAGCATGCATACTATCTGAAGTACCAGAACCGCAGGCCGGAATACGTTGCCAACTTCTGGAACGTGGTCAACTGGAAAAAGGTTGCCGAACTGTATAAGGCAGCTGTAAAGTAATCATTCTGATCAGATAACCATAAAAAGGGAGGCTCGCTCATCGGCGCCTCCTTTTTTCTTTGGCGGTTTTGCCCTACGAAAGAAACCCGGGAAATAATCTCAGTGACCCTCAGACGTTCAGACTTTCAGACTTTCAGACTTTCAGACTTTCAGACTTTCAGACTTAGTTGCTGCAGTTGAAACATACCTCGTTTTCGAGCTTTCGCCCCGCAAAGTAATCATCAATATTCTTCAGCGTTGTCTCCGCGATGTTGCGTATGGCCTCGCGGGTGAAGAAACCCTGGTGCGAGGTGATTATCACATTGTTGAATGTAAGCAGCCTCGCCAGAATGTCATCTGCAAGCACCCTGTCAGAAAGATCCTCGAAGAAAAACTGACTCTCCTCTTCGTAAACATCGAGCCCTGCCGATCCGACCTGGCCGCTCTTCAGCCCCTCGATCAGGTCCGGGGTCCTTATCAGCTTTCCGCGGCCGGTGTTGATGAGCATCACTCCCCTCTTCATCATTGAAATTGATGACGAATTTATCATGTATTCAGTTTCCGGGGTAAGGGGGCAATTTAGAGAGATAATCTCAGACTTCCTGTAAATCTCCGACAACGGGGCGTAGCTGCTTCCTGTCTCTGCAGCGAACTTCTCATCCGGGAAGGTATCATAAAGAAGTACCTCCATTCCAAAACCGCGCAGGATCTTCACCAGAGCTTTCCCGATTCTGCCTGTGCCTATCACCCCGGCTGTCTTACCGAACATGTCGAATCCCATCAGCCCGTGAAGGGCGAAGTTTGTATCACGTGTGCGAAAATAAGCCCGGTGAACCTTCCGGTTGAGTGTGAGCATAAGCGCAACAGTGTGCTCAGCGATGGCATGAGGCGAGTATGCCGGCACCCTGACTACCCTGATATTGCCGAGGGCTGCCCTGAGGTCAACGTTGTTGAAACCGGCGGAACGAAGCGCAATAAGCTTCACACCGTATTCCTTCAGCTTCATGATCATGTCAGCATCTACAGTGTCGTTGACGAATATCACCACGGCATCATAACCCTGCGCCAGCACCACGTTATCAGGCGTCAGGTGAAACTTGAAATACTTTATTGTGAACCCGAAATCACGGTTCAGTTCATTGAATGATTCGTTATCATACGGCTTGGCGTCAAAAAAAGCAATCTTAACTGAGTTCATTATATCCTTATACGATTTGTTAATCAAATAACAATGACAGGTGACAATTGTTCTCTCCCTCTTGTTTGAGATTAATGCAGGATTTCGTAATTTCATAACTTCAAATCAACTGATGCCTGTTAACCAACTGATTAAATACAACTGCGCCATATGAAGACAAAATCACTAGCTGGAGTAATTTTACTCTCGTTTTTCCTGACATCGCAGATGCTGAGTGCTCAGGAAGCAAAACCGTGGTATTTTGGTGATCCTACCGCGCGGCCTCAACCAGACCCGAAGGCAAAAACACTTCCCCTTATCAGGGTACAGGGGAACAAATTCGTCACCCCGGATGGTCAGACTGTGCTCTTCCGCGGACTCTCGATCTCTGATCCGGACAAGATAGAACGGCAGGGTCACTGGAACAAGGCACACTTCGAGCAGGTGAAGAAGACGGGCGCCATGATAGTGCGCATCCCCGTACACCCTGTTGCATGGCGGGAACGGACACCCGATAAGTATGTAGAACTTTTGCGTCAGGCGGTTGACTGGTGCACTGACCTCGGGATGTATGTGATAATCGACTGGCATTCAATAGGCAACCTCTGGATGGAGCTCTTCCAGGACCCGATGTACAACACCACCAAAACCGAAACCTACGAGTTCTGGAGAATCATTGCACGCAACTTCGCCGGCAATAATACAGTTGCTTTCTATGAGCTGTTCAACGAGCCGACAATTTATCGCGGTGAGCTGGGTTCTCTGCCCTGGAGTGAATGGAAGAAGATCAATGAACAGATGATAAGCCTCATAAGGGCATATGATCCCGAGACAATTCCGCTGGTGGCGGGCCTCGACTGGGCCTATGACCTCTCACCCCTGCGTGATGACCCGGTAAATGCTGAGGGCATCGCTTACGTTACCCATCCGTATGCCTTCAAGCGCGGCCAGCCCTGGGAACCCAGGTGGGAGGAGAACTTCGCGTTTGCTGCCGCTTCTATGCCTGTGGTTGCCACCGAATTCGGACTTCATACGGATATGTCATCACCTGACTACCAGGACTATGGCAACCGGATCATCAGGTTCATGGAGGAACGCGGAATAAGCTGGATGTGCTGGACATATGATCCGCAGTGGTGGCCGCAGATGCTCAAATCATGGAACTATGAACTGACTGAAGGCGGAGAGTTCTTCAGCCGTGCCATGAAGGGCGAGCTGGATTTCCAGAAGAAGGCCGCCGGGAAATAGGGCTGGCGCGGATCGGGATGCTCTGCCATCTTTACCAACAAAAAAGGAGCCCTGGCGGCTCCCTACTTACTGATTTCTGGTCGGTCTGCAGGGACTCGAACCCTGGACCCGCTGATTAAGAGTCAGCTGCTCTACCATCTGAGCTACAGACCGGAATTAAAACGGTGCAAAATTACACTTTTTTCGGAGAAAGTACCCGAAAAAACTATTGTGTTAATACTATCATCCCCTCCCGCGGAATCGCCCGGTATATGATCTTCGCCTCGGCCTTGGGGATCCAGATCTTAATATACGGCACATAGGGCGGAGTCTTCAGCCTGGTTACGGACCTCATTGTAACAGAAGCATTCCTCGTCCTGTCCTTCAGGTCGAAAAAGAACCTGGCACGGCGGTCAGCGCCAACTGTATCTTCCTGCTGCTCAAAGAAAAACCGGATATTACGGTCAGTGTCAAGCGTATAGAAGACAGCCTCGAAATCAGTTGTGTCAGGCTTCACAGTCTCAACTGCCTGTGACGTGTCCTTAGGAGCGATCTTCACACTCACCGGATCCTTCATGAACGTAGCCTGCATACCTGTAATTGTCAGCGGCGCAGAGAGCATACTGTAAATGGCCTCCTGGTTTGCACGGTGAAAAAATGGCGAGACGTCATACTCGTCAATAGGCACTGTCCGCACCGGCAGTCCCTTTATAAGAAGCTGTATTACGCTGTCGCGAACATTGATAAGCAACCCTACCGAATCCGACTCCGCCAGTTTAACCTGCGAACTCAGGAAAGCCCTGTCACGGATCATATCAATATAACCCGGTATTGCACACAGGTTTATGGTGTCTCCCTCCTTCTGCTCCAGCGAAGCGAAATACGCATTGTCAAATTCGTTTACTGCCTTATTTACGGCCGAAACCGACATCACCAGATAATAAATTATGAATACTGCCAGCAACGATGCGGCAATTATCAGCCAGATTTTTCTTTCCCGGTTCATCGCTTCAGTTCCTTTCAGTAAATGTAAACTCTCGATCCTACGCTCAGTGAGCTGAATACCGCCTCGAGGTCTTCATCGCCCAGCCTTATGCATCCATGCGTCACCGGCATCCCGAGTTGCCTCTGGTACAACGTGCCGTGAATAAGGTAACCGTCGCCGAGACTCATTGCATACTTGCCTAAGACGCCAAACTCATACCTTGACGGATCACTGGCCCCGGGTATTGGCAGACCCTCCTCCACGAACGCCCAGTCCGGCTTCCGCCATACCGGGTTGGTTATCTTGCCCTGGATGCTCAGCCTGCCCCTGGGAGTCTTGAAGATCCACTCCTTATCGCCCTCTTCAGTCTTTAGAAGTGTGTAACTTCCTGATGAACAGTACCCTTCGCGCACCAGTTGCCTGTTCCTGTAGAGGGAGAACCGGTTGTCAACTGTATTGATCACGAGATAAGTCTGCGTCGGAACAAACGAAGCAAGTCTTCTCTCGAGCCGTGTCATCTCGTTGCGGGTGGCGGAAATCTGCCTCCTGATGGCCCTGTTGTCGAGCAGTGACGAGTCAGGCCTGCACTCAGCCCTGTTCCTTCCCCTTGAATGCTGCATGGCAGGACCGATATAAACGGGCACTGAAAGGATGAACAGCAACAGAATTACTAATGCAATGGAGACAAGGGTTCGCCGCGCCCAGCGGTGAGATTTTACAAAATCAGCTGCCTGGTTAAGGCATTTGCTGAACTGCAATTTGTTGTCCGGCTGCATTTTACCCGGCTCCACGTTGCCGGAATCCATTCTGCCAGAGGCCGGACCCTCGGGTTTTTCATTGCCTGGCGCACCGCCTCCGGCTAAATTTTCACTCTGCTCTTCCATGATCACTTCTCTCGCGAGGAGAAAAACTCCTCAAGGGTTAATGTTGAACCGATTATTGTCACCGGTGTTCCTTTTGATACATATTTAAATAATATGTCCATGTCAGAGTTTTTCAGGGCGACGCATCCCTGGGTCCAGTTGCCTCCCTTGCCACCGTCGCCGTGGATTTCGATCAGGTCGCCGATGCTGGCATCGGCGGGGAGTTGACCGTTTCTTATCCTCTCGTTGAACTCCTGCACGTCAATCTTGTTCGGATAGTTGATTAACAGGGCTTTATGATACTTTGTTGATCCTCCGGAAAGCTTCTTGGTGACAGTGTATTTCCCTTCCGGAGTGGCCATATCTCCCCTGCTCTTTTTGTCACCCAGCCAGTTGCTTCCGAACTCTGCCTCAAAGGTATATTTCTTTTTGCCACCCTGGTACAGGTGAAGCTGTGCCGGAATCTTTTCCACAAGAATTGCGTATGATCCGCTCCTTTTACTCTCCGCAATTGTTTCATCAGCCCAGTCCTGCCAGTTGTCATAATGCCTGAAATATTCCTCGAGATTCTTCCTGGCAAGATTGTAAGTCCCTGAAATATACTCGTTTGCCTCCGTGATTTTGACATTTCCGTCGACGTAACGTTCTTTTTTAAAGTCGATTCCAGCCTCTTTGATGAGGAGTTTGCCGCGGGCATGTTTCTTTTTCACATCCTGCGGGAGCGGCATTGAGAGGAAGATTTTTTCGAACGATGCCATTTCGTGGTTAAGGCGGGCGATTTCGCTCTCGAGGGTACTCCTGAGGCTCTTGGAGCGGGAGATAGTGTTTCGCTGTGCGGCTTCGGCCTTCTTCAGCGCTATCTCTGCGAACCGTGTCACCCTTTCGTAATCACGTGCCAGTATGAAGCGGTCGTTTTCGCTTCGCCATACGGCCATAGCCGAATCATAATTGTTCTTCGCTTCGCGGAAAAGTTTAGGTGAATATATCTCCGACTGCAGATCCCTGGCCCTGGCGATGGCGGCACGCGCCTGTTCCACCTCAGGCAGCGGCGGCTCTGGCACAAGAGCGCGAAAAACAAGCACTCCGATGACGGTCAGCACGATGCCAGTGATGGCATAAACTATAATATTTGTCAGGGATCTTCTCTTCATGGGCGCGAAGTTAAAAAAATCCCCGGGACCAGGCCCGGGGATCTCTCTGATAGTTTAACGGTATGATTAGATTTTGATACCGGCTTTTTCCATAGCTGCCTTCAGCTCGGCGATGATGCCGTTGATGCCTTCGGTAGAAGCTTTTACCTTGT
>ERZ795055.542-NODE-542-length-35676-cov-48.345162_pt1 | contig 35676 bp, 35 predicted proteins | sample MGYA00375139_ERZ795055 | MGnify/ENA primary metagenome ERZ795055 (study PRJEB30184, sample SAMN05720283) | anaerobic digester metagenome | isolation source: active sludge of municipal wastewater-treating anaerobic digesters | place: USA | collected 2015-01-23 ... | reverse complement strand
CCAAATCGGGGCAATAAAAAATCCGTTTACTCAATTGAATAAACGGATTTTTACAATATTTTTCTATGGTTTATTTTGATAACTCCACGAAATATTTATAAAACAACGGAATGGTTTCGATTCCTTTGAGGTAATTGAAAATTCCAAAATGCTCGTTAGGCGAATGAATGGCATCGCTGTCAAGACCAAATCCCATTAATATAGTTTTTGATTTTAATTCTTTTTCGAACAGTGCTACAATTGGAATACTTCCACCAGAACGAACCGGAATGGCTGGAACACCAAAAGTTTCAGTATACGCTTTATTTGCAGCTTTATAACCGATGCTGTCGATAGGTGTCACATATCCTTGGCCTCCGTGATGTGGTGTCACTTTGACTTTCACTGATTTTGGAGCGATACTCACAAAATGATTTTTAAATAATTCAGTGATTTCCTCCCAATCTTGATTTGGAACTAATCGCATAGAAATTTTGGCATAGGCTTTACTGGCAATGACTGTTTTGGCACCTTCTCCTGTATAACCTCCCCAAATTCCGTTAACGTCTAATGTGGGTCGGATGGAATTACGTTCATTGGTTACATAACCGGCTTCACCATATATGTCTGCAATGTCTAATGCTTTTTTATAATTATCTAAAGAAAACGGTGCTTTGGCCATTTCAGCTCTTTCGGCAGTGGTTAATTCTTCCACTTTTTCATAAAAACCGGGAATAGTGATATGATTGTTTTCGTCGTGTAATGAAGCAATCATTTTCGCCAAAATATTGATCGGGTTTGCAACCGCTCCGCCATACAATCCGGAATGTAAATCGCGATTTGGTCCGGTCACTTCTACTTCTACATAACTTAACCCGCGTAACCCAGTCGTTATCGATGGTTGCTGATTGGAAATCATTCCGGTATCGGAAATCAAAATCACGTCGTTGGCTAATTTTTCTTGGTTACGTTCAACGAACCACCCCAAACTTTTAGACCCAACTTCCTCTTCTCCTTCAATCATGAATTTAACGTTGCACGGCAAGCAATTATTAGCAACCATATATTCGAATGCTTTCACATGCATATACATCTGACCTTTGTCATCACAAGAACCACGGGCAAAAATAGCTCCTTCGGGGTGAATTTCAGTAGTTTTGATAACCGGTTCAAAAGGTGGTGATGTCCATAAATCCATCGGATCGGGTGGTTGAACATCGTAATGTCCATAAACCAAAACGGTAGGCAATGATTTGTCTATTGTTTTTTCTCCATAAACGATTGGATATCCCGGGGTATCGCATAATTCTACGAAATCGCAACCGGCTTTTTCAAGACTTGCCTTTACTGCATGTGCAGTGTCAATAACATCCTGTGAGTAAGCACTATCAGCACTTACTGAAGGAATCTTAAGTAAATCAATCAGTTCACTAATAAATCGTTCTTTATTTTGTTGAACGTAGTTTTTTATGTTGTCCATTGTAAAAAGTAAAAATGATAAAGTTCAAAAATACAAAAAATATAGGGCTAAAAAAATTCATCATTCATAATTTAAAATTCAAAATTATCTCTATATTTGCACCCACTTATTGAAACAGCTACTGTTTTATTCGCCCGCGGGTATGGTGAAATTGGTAGACACGCCAGACTTAGGATCTGGTGCCGCAAGGTGTGTAGGTTCGAGTCCTATTACCCGCACAAAGCTCAAACGAAAGTTTGGGCTTTTTTTTGGAAATACTTAGAAAGAGTCATAAAAAAACCATACGTTTCAACAGATGGTCCATTCATAAAATCTATGCAGTATTATTTAATAATCCATTCTTGAAAAGCCAAGATTCACCGTACTCCCTTCTAATCTTTTGTATCCTTCTAAAAAAGGATTTACAGTAACCGAATAAGTCAAATCATAAATTAATTGATAGCTTCCGGATGATAACATATAATTACAAACTAATTTTCCTTGCGGATTAAAACTCCACGCTCCATTTACTGTTTCTCCATTATCTGTTATGACTAATGTGCCGTTAACATTAAAATTAATAACTAAATTAGAGGCTGAAACTGTTGTTGAAGTAGGGTCTGAATTATATCCTCCGGTAAATTCTCCTCCAAACTGATGCAGAAACAATACACTGGTTACTGCAAAACCAGCAGAATTTGTGGCAGTCACAGAAATAATATTTTCACCCAACGGTAAATCCTCGTTCCAAGATAATACTCCGTTAGATGGATTAATACTAACTCCCTGATAATTTTCATTTAAAGTAAAAACACCAGATTCATTTCCCCAATCTATATTAGGAAAATCAGTATTTCCATTCGTATAAAAAGGAATCGGTAATTCTCCTAAATAATAAAAATCAGAAGGTGCTGAAACAATATTATCATCAATATCATCAGCACAGGAAACTAAAAAGGAAATACTAAAGAAAAAAACAAATAACACTTTAACCATTTTCATAAAAATTTATTTAAGATTTTACATTTTATTAAAATATATTAAAAAAATCAAATAAGTAGAAATTTAATTTTAAAATTGAACAATTATTATGCCTAAATGATTGTGATTAAATTTAATTTATAATGATATGCGGCCAATGCTGACTTTTGTCTTAAAAATAAGTTAATCCAAAAAGTAAATTTTAAAAAATAACTACATTAGCTTTCTTTTAAATAATTTATTAATGAAATACACTTTTTATTTAATTATACTAACAATGGGTTTGTCAAATTTTCAAGTAGAGGCTCAGGAATTGAAACCAATTTACGCAAGTAATCCTTTTTTGAGTTCCTATAAAACTCCTTTTAATGTTCCTCCTTTTCATCTGATTAAAAACGAACACTATAAACCGGCCATTCAAGAAGGAATTTTAGTTCAACGTCGGGAGGTAGATGGAATTGCAAACAATAAAAATATTCCGACTTTTGACAATACTATTTTAGCACTCGAAAATTCTGGCGAACTTTTAACTAAGGTAACGACAGTTTTTTACAATATAAATTCAGCTAATACGAATGACGAAATTCAAAAAATTGCTAATGAAATTGCTCCATTAATTTCAACTCATTCTGATAATATTAATTTAAATGAAAAACTATTTGCCAAAGTTAAAACGATTTGGAATCAAAAAGACCAATTGAATCTTACGCTTGAGCAAAATAAATTATTGGAAAAAACCTATAAAGAATTTGTTCGTAATGGTGCAAATCTAAATGTTTCTGATAAAGAAAAACTTCGTGCAATCAATAATGAAATTGCTGTTTTAACATTAAAATTTGATCAAAATATTTTAGCTGAAACCAACAACTACGAATATATTGTAAACAAAAAGGAACAATTAGCCGGTCTACCGGAAGAATTAATCACAGCTGCTGCAGAAACCGCAAAAGGGAAAGGAAAAAAAGGGAAATGGGTTATCACTCTTTCCAATTCAAGTGTGATGCCTTTTTTGCAATATTGTTCGAATAGACAACTTCGGGAAGAAATTTGGAAAGCTTATAAAAATCGTTGTAATAATGGAAATGAATTTGACAACAATGCAATTGCTCTTCAAATAGCGAATAGACGAGCTGAAAAAGCAAGATTATTAGGTTATAGAACACATGCTCATTATGTTTTGGAAGAAAGTATGGCTAAAACACCCGAGAAAGTGATGACTTTTTTGAATCAACTTTGGACTCCTGCTTTAGAAAAAGCAAAAGTTGAAGAAGCTCAAATTAAGCAAATGATGATGGCTGAAGGTATAAAAGATAATGTTCAACCTTACGATTGGCGTTATTACAGCGAAAAAATTAGAATTGAAAAATTTGATTTAGATGAGCAAGAACTTCGTCCTTATTTCAGTTTAGAAGCGGTTACTAATGGCGTTTTTATGGTTTGTGATAAATTATATGGTTTACAATTTAAAGAATTAAAAAACATTCCAACTTATCATGACGAGGTTACTGCTTGGGAAGTAATGGAAAAAAATGGCAAACATTTAGGTATTCTTTATATGGATTTTTACCCAAGAGCATCTAAACAAGGTGGTGCATGGATGACTTCCTACAAACCTCAACAAAAAGAGGGAGATAAACGCATTCCACCCATAATTTCAATTGTTTGCAATTTTTCAAAACCAACCGCTGATGCTCCGGCACTTTTCACTTTTGATGAAGTAACTACTTATTTTCATGAATTCGGTCATGCCTTACACGGTTTATTATCGAATGTGTCGTATAAAAGTTTAGCAGGAACAAATGTTTATAGAGATTTTGTTGAACTACCATCACAAGTCATGGAAAATTGGGCAGCTGATCCTGCCGTATTAAAAATGTATGCGAAACATTATAAAACGGGCGAAGTTATTCCGGATGCCTTGATTCAAAAATTAGAGAATTCAGGAACTTATGGCCAAGGATTTGCTACCGTTGAATACTTAGCATCTGCCTTTTTAGACATGGATTTTCATACTTCTACCACTACAATTACAGGTACTGCCGAAGCTTTTGAAAATGAATCCATGAAAAAAATCGGATTAATTCCTTCCATAATTCCTCGTCATCGAGCAAATTATTTCAGTCACATTTTTGCCGGAGGTTATTCAGCAGGATATTATAGCTATATATGGTCAGGTGTTTTAGATACAGATGCTTTTTACCAATTTAAGAAAACCTCTCTTTTTGACAGTGAAAAAGCAGATTCATTTAGAATTAATATTTTGGAAAAAGGAGGAACGCAAGAACCGATGGAGTTGTATAAAAAATTTAGAGGAAGCGAACCAAGTATAGAACCACTTTTGAAAAAACGTGGTTTAGAAACGCAGTCAAAATAAATCAGGTTATTGTTAATTCCAAAAAAAATCCCGAGATGATTGTTCATTTCGGGATTTTTTAGTTAACCGTGGTACACTCTCGAAAGAACAATTTTTTTGTCTCGAATTTCCAAAACCTCAGCCACTAACATATCTTCTTCATTATCAACAGAGCGAACATATTCCATAAAAACGCGATCTGAATTGGCCGTTAATGAAGTAACTTTATAATTCAAAGACGGCAAACGATCAAAAGAATCTTTCCACCAATCACGCATCGCTTCTTTTCCAATCACTAAACCGTTTGTTTCAGGTTTTCTGATTTTTAATTTCGGACTGAAATGTTGGGCATTATCATCATAAAGTGACAACAACTGTTCTAAATTATGATTATTGAATGCCTCAAACCATTTATAAGCAATCGACATGATTTCCTGTGAATTCATGTTAAAAATTCTTTAGGTTTATGATTTCTTGTTCCGTTAAGGCACGCCAATTACCTCGTGGCAAATTCTTTTTAGTTAAACCGGCAAAAGATACGCGATCAACTTTTATAACATCATAGCCGAATTTTTCAAAAATTGCCCGAACAACTTTAACATTTGGTGTGCGAAGTTTAATGCCAATCTCCGTTTTTGGTTGATCGTCAATGTAACTGATTTCGTCAACATACAAACGGTGCTCGTCAAAAGATATTCCACCCGCAATTTTTTCTAAATCTTCAAATTTTAAATTTTTATCTAATGAAACTTGGTAGATTTTTGGTGACTTTTGATTGGGTAAACCAAATTTACGTATCATGTCCGTGTCGTTTGTAAATAACAACAAACCGGTAGTATTTTTATCCATACGCCCGATTGCCTGCAATTTTGCCTGAGAAGCATTTTTAATCAATTCAAAAACGTTTCGCATATCGCGATCATCTTCCACGGAAGTAGTGAAATTCTTGGGTTTATTTAATAAAATATATTCCTTTTTTTCAGGAACAATTGTTGCTCCATCAAAATTGACCACATCACCGGGTTTAACTTTATAACCCATTTCAATGATAACTTCGCCATTCACCTTTACATTTCCGGATTGAATGTAAATATCCGCATCACGACGGGAACATGCACCGGAATTAGCAATGTATTTATTCAAACGAATATCATCTGATTTCACTTTTGGCTTGGCTGCGGGTGGCGGAGTATCTGTAGTTACTTTTTTAGGTTTTTGCGAACGCTTAGCCATGGCCGGTTTAGGCTTACTAAAACCCGTTGGTTTTCCTTTTGTATTTCTGTTGGAAGTTGATTTTCTGTTGCTTCCCTCTTTCTTGTTCATCCTTGAAAATTTTTGCAAAGATACGGAATTCGAAATTGGTTTGTTGACTTGTTTCAAAATCAAATAAAAAGAGACTTTTTTACTAAATCGCTAAAACTTCCCGACCATGAATCAATACGGATGGTTTGATAAGAATAATACTAAAAACACCCGCAACAATTATGAATTTAATAATATTATGTAAAAGCAAATAATTTTCTTTTGAATTCGAATTCCATAATTTCATTATAAAGAAAATCAGAATAATAAAACTGACATAAAAATAAATATCCATGTAACCAACATCATAAATTTCAATTAAAATATAAACGGGGAAAATGGAACATATTATTAAAAAAGTGATCACTTTTTTAGAAAATGATTCTCCTAAAATGACCGGAAGTGTTCTGTAATTTTGAGCCATATCGCCTTTGATATTTTCTAAATCTTTTATCATTTCTCTAATAAGAATAAGTAAAAAAAGAAAAGAAGCATGAGCAAAAATAACATAGTATTTCTCGTTTCGAACATTTTCTAAAAGGCCATCTATTTTAAAATAATAAAGCAATATGCCGAAAAAGGGTAAAACAGCTAACAAAGCCGCCATAATGTTTCCGACAATTGGGTACTTTTTTATTTTATGTGAATAAAACCAAATTAAAAAAATATAACTTGAAAAGAATAACGCGGCTCGCCAAGAAACTAGCATTGCCATCAAAAAAACTAAAAAATTGAGTCCGAAATAAACCTGCAACTTTGTTTTTTGAGAAACCAAACGGTCTAACATCGTTTTGTTTGGTTTGTTAATTAAATCTTTTTTACTATCGTAAAAACTATTAATTATATAACCAGAGGCAATAGTTATTGCTGAAGCAAATACAATGACAAAAAGATTAAAATCGAGCAAGACATCAAGAGCTCTTAAATCTGTAGATAAAATAAAAATTGCCGCTAAATATTGTGCTAAAATGATAACCGGAATGTTATAGCCTCTAACCACTGAAAACAAACTGATTATTTTCATTAAAATCAATTTATTTTTTCTGGATAATGCCATAGTTCATAAAAAATCAAGAATGAGAATCCTGAATATCTTTATTTAAAGCTATTAAAATTGATAAACTACTTCCAATTTATAATCCTTTAATGATTTTTTGGCTTTTTCAAGGTCTTGTGTAAAACCAAGAATATAACCTCCGCCACCTGAACCACAAAGTTTTAAGTAATAATCATTGGTGTCGATTCCGTTTTGCCAAATGTTGTGGAATTGTTCCGGAATCATCGGTTTGAAATTATTCAAAACTACTTTAGACAATTTTTTTGTATTTGAAAAAAGTGATTTCATATCGCCTTGCAAAAAGTTTTCTACGCAAGCGTCGGTATGTTTAACAAACTGATTTTTAAGCATTTTTCGAAAGCCTTGGTCTTTCAAATTTTCCATAAAAATATTTACCATTGGAGCAGTTTCCCCAATTATACCGGAATCTAACAAAAACACAGCTCCTTTTCCGTTGGTAGTTTGTGAGGGAATGCCTGTTGGCTCAATATTATCTTTAGAATTTATCAGAATCGGTAAACTTAAATAGCTGTTCAAAGGATCTAAACCCGAACTTTTCCCATGAAAAAACGATTCCATTTGCGAGAAAATAGCCTTTAATTGTAATAACTTCTCACGGGTTAAATTTTCTAAAACCGTGATTTTATTATTGGCATATTTATCATAAATAGCAGCAACTAAAGCACCACTACTTCCTACGCCATACCCTTGTGGAATGGAAGAATCAAAATACATCCCTCTTTCAATATCGCTATTGAGTAATGCTAGATTGAAAGTTACCAATTCAGATTGCTCGGCTTGCAATTGCTCTAAATGCAAAGCAAACTTGCGTAGGCTTTCATTCGATTTAATGGCTTCGTTCGATGGGTTTTCACTAACCTTCAACGCACCATTATAAAAATTATATGGGATAGAAAGTCCTTTTGAGTCTTTGATGATTCCGTATTCTCCAAAAAGAAGAATTTTTGAGTAAAAAAGAGGTCCTTTCATATAAATTTTTCTATTTATGTTTGGTAAAGATAATCAAAAAATGTTCAGTTGGATAGTTCCACTGCCAATTTCGTCGCAAATATACTGCTCGTTTTGGCAATGCACAACTAATTCATTCTTAATAAATTGCAAAATTTCTTCGCGAACGTTTTCGGGATATAAAACATGTACGTTTGCTCCGGCATCCAATGTAAAACAAACAGGAATACTTGTTAGCTCTCTAAATTTCCAAATTTTATTGATAATTTCCAATGTATTGGGCTTAATTAAAATAAAGTATGGCATTGAAGTCATCATCATCGCATGTAGTGTTAATGCTTCACTTTCTACTAATTTTACAAATTCATTTACATCACCGTTTTTTAAAATATTTTTAATTTTTGACAAATTTTGATGTGCTTGTTCAAACCTTTTTTCAGCGAATGGATGATTATTCATCAAATCATGTCCTACTGTGCTTGAAACTTGCTTTTCGCCTTTATCTACCAATAAAATAGTATCTTGATAATTTTCAAAATTTGAATGAAGTTCAACAAATTCAATACCAAACAAATCTGAACTGTTTTCGGTTTCCTCATGATTTCCCCAAATAACAACTTTACCTTTTACACTTCGACAGGCACTTCCGGAACCTAATCGAGCTAAAAATGAAGCTTTTCGATTAAAATATTCAGCTGTCATTAGCGGATTTAACTGTTTTTCTAAACTCATGAAATTGACTGCCAATGCTGCCATTCCGGAAGCTGAAGAAGCAATTCCAGAACTGTGCGGGAATGTGTTTTGAGTGTCAATCGTAAAATGATAATCTTTTAAAAAAGGTAAATAAACTTCCACTCGTTCCAAAAAATTTTGAATTTTAGGTCGGAATGTTTCCTTTGCTTTTCCTTCAAATAATAAATCAAATGAAAAATTAGGATTTCTTTCAATTTTAGAAAAAGTCAGTTTCGTTATTGTTTTACAATTTTTTAATGTAAAACTAATGGATGGATTAGCAGGAATTTGATTTTTCATTTTCCCCCAATATTTCACCAAAGCGATGTTGCTGGGAGCAGACCATTGAAAACTTCCCTTTTCAACTGTTTGTGTATAGTTTTGAGGAATAAAATCTGAAGGAGATAACATGCCGTTTATTTTTGGGCAAAGATACATTTTTTGGTTTATTAGGTCTGTTTTTGAAGTCAGAATTGTTACTTTTGAATAAAAATAATCATGTCAAAATCAGTAAAAATTGCTATTGCCGTTGCCGTTTGTTTAGCGGTTGGTTATGGTTCCGGATTTGCAACTCAATCTTCAATAACCACTTGGTTCCCCACCTTAAACAAACCTTTTTTCAATCCACCCAATTGGCTATTTGCACCGGTTTGGACAATTCTTTATGTGATGATGGGTGTGAGTGCAGGGTTGATTTGGAGCAAAATGGAAACAGTTCCGATTTTAGTCAAAAAAGCACTTTGGGTTTTTACCATCCAACTCATTTTGAATGCGTTGTGGAGTTTTTTATTTTTTGGAATGTGCAATCCGTTTTTAGCTTTGCTTGAAATCTTATTACTTTGGTTGATGATTGTAGAAACCATCAAAGTTTTTAAATCGATAGATTCTTTGGCAAGTAAATTATTGATACCTTACTTCCTTTGGGTAAGTTTTGCTATGATTTTGAATGGTGGAATTTGGTGGTTGAATAGGTGATTTCTCTCAATTAAATTCATTCTAAAAGGCTATCTAACTCCTTCACTTCTCCCGATTGCAATTTATCTAAGTGGAAATTTCCGATTCGTACCCGAATCAAACGTAATGTTGGAAATCCAACAGCAGAAGTCATTTTTCGCACTTGTCTAAATTTACCTTCGTTAAGTGTGATGGAAACCCAAGAGGTTGGTCCGTGACGCTCGTCACGAATTTTTTGTGATCGCAATGGAAAATTTGGGTCGGCAATTAATTTTGCTTGACAAGGTTTAGTCTTGTATTTGGTTCCTTTAAAACCAATTAGGACTCCGGTTTGAAGTTGTTCGACGGCTTCCTTTGTGATAATTCCATCGACTTGTGCATAGTATTCTTTTTCTACCTTTTTGCTTCTAACAACTTCACTCATCATACCGTCTGTGGTGAGAATGAGCAACCCTTCGGAATCTTCGTCTAAGCGACCGATAGCCATTGTTCCAAGAGGAAAATCATGTAGTTCACCCAATAATTTTTTTGTTCTTTTTAGTTCATAAATAAATTGACTGAGGTAGCCGTAAGGTTTATAAATTAAAAAGTGACGGTGATTTTTCATATTAATCAACAAATTCTTTATTAATATTGCTTTGTTGGATTGCTGTCGCTGGAGCCTTCTATCATTAGGATAATATACAAAGCAAAAAAGCTATCCCGAGAACGGGAAAGCTTTTCATTGGTCTAACTACTAAACCAGGACTTCCTTTCAGTCGTCCTAAACAACACAACTATTTTAAATGCTTTTTTGGGCAAAAAAGCACTTTGTTTCCAAAGTGCTTTTATTTATTTTCCCAATTTTAGCGGTCTGGACGGGACTCGAACCCGCGACCCCATGCGTGACAGGCATGTATTCTAACCAACTGAACTACCAAACCTTCGCTTTATTGCGGTTGCAAATATACAACGGAATTCGATATCTGCAAACATTATTTTTACTTTTTTTAGCCACTTCATTTAGCGACTACCCAAACATTTGTTTTTCAACTAAATATGTCGTTAAAATTTTTTCGAAATTGGCTCCAACATTGACCGGAACGTATTTTATTTTATTTTGAGCACATGTCATTGCTACTTTTTTAAAGTAGGATTCCACATTTTTTTCATACGTTTCTTTGATGTTTTCAGCAAATAAGTTTACTGATTCACCGGTTTCCACATCAATAAACTTTCTTGGTGCATTATCAAAATCGAAATTGAGTTCTCTTTTTTCATCAATAACATGAAACAAAACTACTTTATGTTTGTCATGTTTCAAATGTTGTAAGGCATTAAACAATGCTGTTTCTTCTCCCGTTTGGAACATATCCGTAAACAAAACAATCATCGAACGACGATGTAATTTTTCAGCAATCTGATGTAGAAAAGTAACTGTTTCTGTAGGTTTTGGCACTTTTGGATTTTCCAACAAGTCTTCCAATTTGTTCAGAATCATCCGATGATGACGATCACTTCCTTTTTCAGGAGCATAGTATTCATATGCATCCGAAAAAACACTCAAACCCACTGCATCACGTTGCTTTTTAAGCAAATTCATCAAAACAGCAGATGCCAATACGGAAAAACCAATTTTGCTTTCGTAAAATGGCTCCCCTTCTTTTAACTTCGGATAATGCATCGAAGAAGAATTGTCAATAATCAAATGGCAACGCAGATTGGTCTCCTCCTCGTATCTTTTGGTATACAATCGATCGGTTTTGGCAAACAATTTCCAATCAATATATTTCGTGCTTTCGCCTGGATTATAGACTTTATGTTCTGCAAATTCAGCCGAAAAACCGTGAAATGGTGATTTATGCATACCGGAAATAAAACCTTCTACAACTTGATTGGCAAGTAGTTCGAGGTGTTTAAAACCAGAAATTATTTCTTTTTGATCTTCTATCTTCATAGCTCAAAGATAATTTGAAAATTTGAAAATGATTCCATTTGAAAATTAATTTAACAAACAAAAAAGGCCTGATTTACATCAGACCTTTATTAATAATTATTTTTTTACTTATTACAACAATGCATCAATTGCATCTGTATACGTTTTTTTAGGAGCAACCCCTACTTGACGACCAACTACTTCTCCATTTTGGAAAATTAACACGGTTGGAATGTTTCTAACACCATATTTTGCAGCAAATTCTTGGTTTGCATCTACATCTACTTTACCCACTACTGCTTTACCTTCATATTCCCCGTGAATTTCGTCGATAACTGGTCCAACCATTCTACAAGGTCCACACCAAGCTGCCCAAAAATCTACTACTACCGGTTTGTCTGATTTTAAAACTACTTCATCAAAAGTAGCGTCTGTTATTGCTAATGCCATTTTTATATATTTTTTTTAGATTAACGTTCTTGTTTTTTTAACTCTGCAAATTTAAAAATTTAAAACTTAATAAGATGTTAATTGAAAATTAGTTTTGATTATGAATGTATTTGTGGAATTGATAATTAATTTAATCGAAAATCAATTTGTTTTTTTTCTAATTCGGATAACAGTTCATTGCTAATTTGAACTTTCAATTTTCTGCTCGGCATAACCAATTGATTAACGACTTTAACATTCTCTTTTGGAGCTTCCATTTCAATTTCAATGTCTTCTAAATTTTCCATATCTAAATCCTCATCAACTGGAATTAAAACCGGTTTTATTTCGATTTCATTTTTCACTTTTTCTAATTCCATTATTTCAAAAGTTACCGTATTATCCCCTTTATAAGTTTTAAAAATATCATTTAATTCAGCAATTAAATTTTGATGAATCATCATAATATTCATCTGAATCGTGAGCTTTTTAGCAAATTGAGGCAACACATCCTGTAAATATTGAATCAATTGAAATTGAATTCTGGCATCCCCTTTTTTACCGGTTTCTTTATTGGCCCAGCCTTCGCGAACCATTACTTTAATAAATGTAAAATTGTTTTGAATGATAAAATGCCTGAATTTTAAATATTCCTCTCCGTAGATCCTAAATTCGTGGCTTTCATCATAACCCTCAAGTATAAAAGATGCCCAGCCTTTTCCATTTTGTGCCACACGATGTTGTACACTTGTAATTATTCCCCCAAAAGAGAGTGTTTTATTAAGATGCTGTTCTAAATGTTTAAGATGGTCTAATTTAGAATTACAGAAATATTTCATTTCAAAACGAAAATCATCTAACGGATGTCCGGATATATAAATTCCGACTACTTCTTTTTCCTTGGCTAACTTTTCCATTGTATTCCATTCGACACAAGGCGGAACAACCGGTTCGGCTATTTGAACATCACTTGCTTCACCGAACAAGCTTACTTGAGCTGAATTTTCATTTTCCTGAAATTTTGCTCCGTAACGAATGGCTTTTTCCAAAAAAGTGATATTGTCCCCATCATGATGAAAATACTGAGCACGATGCGTTGTTGTAAAACCATCAAAACCACCTGCTAAAGCTAGGTTTTCAAAGGCTTTTTTATTGGCGGCACGTAAATCAATCCGTTTAGCCAAATCAAAAATTGACTTATATTTTCCTTCTTTCAATCGGTTTTGAACGATTGTTTCTACAGCTCCGGCACCAACTCCTTTAATAGCTCCCATCCCGAAACGAATCGCACCATTGTCATTAACAGTGAATTTATAAAATGATTCGTTGACATCAGGACTTAATACTCGCAAACCCATTCGCTTACATTCTTCCATAAAAAACGAAACCTGTTTGATATCGTTCATGTTGTTAGAAAGCACCGCCGCCATGTACTCCGCAGGATAATGAGCTTTAAGAAAAGCGGTTTGATAACCAATCCAAGCGTAGCAAGTGGAGTGCGATTTGTTGAAGGCGTAACTCGCAAACGCTTCCCAATCTTTCCAAATTTTTTCTAAAACAGTTGCATCGTGACCTTTGGATGCTGCTTGTTCTATGAATTTTGGTTTCATTTTATCCAACGTTGCTCGATCTTTTTTTCCCATTGCTTTACGCAAAACGTCGGCATCACCTTTTGAAAAATCGGCTAAAGATTGAGACAAAAGCATTACTTGCTCTTGATATACTGTAATTCCGTAGGTCTCGCTTAAATATTCTGCACAAGCATCTAAGTCATATTTTATTTCTTCTTGTCCATTTTTTCTAAGAACAAAAGACGGAATATATTCCAATGGTCCCGGACGATAAAGAGCATTCATCGCAATTAAATCTCCAAAAACGGTAGGTTTTAAATCACGAAGGTACTTTTGCATTCCAACCGATTCATATTGGAAAATTCCAACTGTTTCTCCACGTTGAAATAACTCATATGTTTTGACATCATCGATTGGAAAAGCATCCGGATCAAGTTCAATTCCGGTTCTGTATTTAACTAATTTAACTGTGTCTTTAATTAAGGTAAGGGTTTTCAAACCCAAGAAGTCCATCTTTAACAATCCGGCACTTTCCACTACTGAGTTGTCAAATTGGGTTACATATAATTCAGAATCTTTGGCTGTGGCTACGGGAACGAAATTAGTGATGTCACTTGGTGTAATAATTACTCCGCATGCGTGAATTCCGGTATTTCGCAACGAACCTTCCAAAACTTTTGCTTGTTGGATAGTTTCTCCGGCTAATTCACCTTCGTTGGCAATCGCAATTAATTCTTTAATATTATCAAATTCATCTGAACGAACAGCTTTTTTTACTTCTTCAATCGAATCGGATAAAAATCGGGCTAAACTCCATTTTCCAGGCATCATTCCCGGAATTAATTTAGCTAATTTATCCGCTTCAAAAAGAGGTAAATCGAGCACTCGAGCGGTATCTCTCAAAGATGACTTGGTTGCCATTTTACCATAAGTAATAATCTGTGCCACCTGATTTGAACCGTATTTATCAATTACATATTGCATCACTCGACCACGACCTTCATCATCAAAATCGATGTCAATATCGGGCATGGAAACACGATCAGGATTAAGGAAACGCTCAAAAAGCAAATCGTATTCCAAGGGATCAATGTTTGTAATCCATAAACAATAGGCTACCACTGAACCGGCAGCCGAACCACGTCCGGGTCCCACTGAAACATCCATTTCACGAGCGGCTCTAATAAAATCCTGAACAATCAAAAAGTAACCGGGATAACCTGTGTTTTCGATGGTTTTTAATTCAAAATCCAATCGCTCTTCGATTTCAGGCGTAATGGTTCCGTAGCGTTTTTTTGCACCTTCAAAGGTAAGATGTCTCAAATATAAATTTTCACCTCTTTTACCAGCATCCTGTTCGTCTTCTGCAACTAAAAAATCTTGTGGAATATCAAATTTTGGAAGTAAAACACCACGAGCCAAATCGAAAATTTCTATTTTATCGACAACTTCATTAATATTTAAAATGGCTTCCGGTAAATCGGCAAAGAGTTTTTTCATCTCGTCGCCCGACTTGAAATAATATTCCTGATTGGGCAAACCGTAGCGATAACCGCGACCTCTTCCTATTGGAGTGGCTTGTTTTTCACCATCGCGAACACAAAGCAAAATATCGTGAGCATTAGCATTTTCTTTATCCACATAAAAAACATTGTTGGTAGCCACCGTTTTTACGTCATGCTTTTTGGCTAATGAAATCAACGAAGTATTTACACGGTTTTCATCTTCTTGGTTATGCCGCATGAGTTCGATGTAAAAATCATCACCAAATTCAGTTTTCCACCAAAGCAGGGCTTCTTCGGCTTGATTTTCACCGATATTCAATAATTTATTGGAAACTTCTCCGGCTAAACTTCCGGACAATACAATGATATCTTCTTTATATTTTTGAATAACTTCTTTGTCAATTCGTGGCACATAATAAAAACCCTCTGTGAATCCAATGGAGGACATTTTGGCTAAATTGTGATACCCATTTTTATTCTTAGCCAACAAAACCACTTGGTAACCATTGTCTTTTCTGGTTTTATCTTTGTGATTTTCGCAGACAAAAAATTCGCAACCTACAATCGGTTTGATAATGGTTTCGGTTGGATTTTCTCCGGCTTCAATGGCAGCTTTATTTTTAGCTTCAGCCGATTTATTATGATATAAAACATCACGAACAAAATGAAAAGCTCCCATCATATTACCAATATCGGTCATGGCAACGGCTGGCATTTTATTTTTTATGGCGGCTTTTACTAAATCGGCTACCGAAATAGTGGATTGCAATACTGAAAATTGGGAATGATTATGCAAATGCACAAAATCAACTTCAACTAATGCTTGTTGATTTTCAACCAAATCCGTTTTGGCAACTTCTTTGGGTTGTTCTTTTTGAAATTGTTTCCGAATGGCTTCGGAAGCTTCTTTCAAATTAATATGTTTTAATCCGATGAGTTGAATTTCTTTCGGATTTTGTTCATTAAAATTTTTGAAATAATCAATCGGAACATCAAGTTCTTCTTTGGTAAAAATTTCTCTTTTAATCAATTCCAAAAAACACCTGGTTGTTGCTTCCACGTCGGCAGTTGCATTGTGGGCTTCTGAAAATGGAACACCAAAAAGGTATTGATGCAATTCGGTTAAGGTTGGTAATTTGAATTTTCCACCACGCCCGCCGGGAAGTCTTAACAAAGAAGCCGTAACTTCTGTACACGTGTCTAAAACAGGCATAGAACTCATAGGAGAATCCATATTCATCCGATAGAATTCGCACCCCATAATGTTGACATCAAAACCAACATTTTGTCCAACAATAAATTTAGCTTTACTTAATGCAATATTGAATTTTTCAAGTACTTCATTTAAAGAAATTCCACCTTGCTGAGCCAATTCCGTTGAAATTCCATGAATTCGTTCGGCATCATACGGAATATTAAATCCTTCCGGTTGCACTAGATAATCTTGATGCTCGACCAAATTACCCATTTCGTCATGCAATTGCCAAGCAATTTGAATACACCGAGGCCAATTGTCGGTCTCGGTAACAGGTGCATCCCAACGTTTGGGTAAGCCGGTGGTTTCGGTGTCGAAGATTAAATACATTTTTGAAGCGAATTAGGCAAAAGGCAAGAGCCAAAAGCAGCAATTGGAATAGAAACAAAAATACATTTTTGAGAAATAGCAATCAATTTTAGTTATCAACAAAACAAAAAACCATTCTGATTGCTCAGAATGGTTTTGTAAATGTATAAAGAAAAAATACTAGTATCTTCCTCCGCCACCGCGACTGTTTCCACCACCGCTGTAGCCACCGCCACCACGACTGTTTCCACCACCACCGTAACCACCACCACCGCCTGAACGGTTGTTGTTAAAGCTTCTTCTTTCACCTTCCGGTTTTGGCTCAGACTTGTTTACTACAATTGCACGGCCTTGAACGGTAGCACCGTTAAGTTCTTCAATAGCTTTTAATGCCTCATCATCGTTTGGCATTTCAACAAAACCAAATCCTTTACTTCTTCCAGTAAATTTATCAGTTACAACTTTTACAGAGTCAACTGCTCCGTAAGCCTCGAAAGACTCTCTTAAATCTGCTTCCTCAATACTGAATGGAAGACTTCCTACAAAAATGTTCATATCAAAAATATTATTTGACACAAAGGTAAGCGAATTAAATTCTAATCTACTATAAATGTGTCTTTTATTTTATTTTGGCTCATTTAAAATTTAAAAGCCATCTTGTTTTGAGCAAAATGGCTTTTAAATATGTATTTTATAATGTTCTTAATCCGTAAACCCAATGACCGGTATTTTATAAAAAACGCCTTGATTAAAGTTAAGTATCTCGCCTCCTAAAGGATTATTTTCGTCATTTATGGCATTAAAACGAAACGTTCCGGACACAGTTCCTTTGTTAGAATCAAATTCCGTAATTTCAATTTGACCATCGCCTCCAATATCTTTACCGGTGTGATAAATTAATAATGTTCCGTCAATATCACTTTCAAAATTAGCATAGCGAGCTGTACTGTTCCCTAAAACATATATACCCTTGTTTTTAGAAGAGGTATGCAAAATCATCTTTTGTTTTCTTCCAAAGCCTGTAATTGTTAATCCACCATTCTCATCTAATAAGGCTTCAGAATCTATTGCTCTCCAAAAAACATTATCTAATTTTCCTTGGATAGACGGGCTATTTAATACAACATCTTCTTCACACGAAATGAAAAACAAGGCTAAAATTACTACTGAAATTATTTTTTTCATATTTATAAAAATATAATTTGAAACACTGATAAGTTAAAAAGACAAAAATAGTTTTTCTCTCCAATATTCTGCATTGTTTTTTGTTAAAAACATACGATTTAAGGTTTTTTACTATTTTTTTTCAGTATGATCTCTAATCCAAAAATATTTTATACATTTGCACCCTTAATTAACAGAGGTCGAGTACCTCAAAATTTAATCATACGATTATGCCAGTAAAAATTAGATTACAAAGACACGGTAAAAAAGGAAAACCTTTTTTCTGGATTGTGGCTGCTGATTCAAGAGCCAAAAGAGATGGTAAATTCTTAGACAAGATCGGAACTTACAATCCAAACACTAACCCAGCTACAATTGATTTAAACTTGGACAGTGCTGTTCAATGGTTACACAATGGAGCTCAACCAACAGATACAGCAAGAGCAATCCTTTCATACAAAGGTGCGTTATTGAAACATCATTTGGATGGTGGTGTTAGAAAAGGTGCATTAACACAAGAACAAGCTGATGCAAAATTAGCGGCTTGGATTGATGAAAAAGCTAACAAAGTAACTTCTAAAAAAGAAGGTTTATCAAAAGCTGAAGCGAAAGCAAAAGCTGAAGCTTTAAAAGCTGAAAAAGTAGCGAATGAAAAAAGAGCTAATGCTGCTGCTGAGGCTGCAAAAGCTGCTGAAGTAACAGAAGAAGTTGCCGAAGAAACAGTGGAAGAAGTTAGCGAAGTGGCTGCTGAAGTAGCTACCGAAGAAACGCCTGCTGTTGAAGAAGCTCCAGCTGCTGAAGAAGCAAACGAAGAAAAAGAAGCTTAATACCTTGCGATAATGCGTAAAGAAGATTGTTTCTATCTTGGCAAAATCGCTAAAAAATTTAGTTTCAAAGGGGAAGTTTTAGTCTATTTAGATACTGACGAACCCGAATTATATGAAAATATGGAATCAGTTTTTGTTGAATTCAACAAAAATTTGGTTCCATTTTTTATTGAAAATAGTTCCCTACATAAAAATGACTTTCTGAGATGTAAATTTGAAGATGTAAATTCTGAAGCAGATGCGGATGAAATCATGGGTTGTGAACTATATTTGCCTTTATCTTTTCTTCCAAAACTAGAGGGAAATCAATTTTATTACCACGAAGTGATAGGTTTTGAAGTGGAAGACCAACGACTTGGAGTTGTGGGAAAAATTGTTTCTATTAATGATACTACTGCTCAACCGTTATTTGAAGTGTTGAATGGTAATGTTGAATTACTTATTCCCATGATAGACCATTTTTTGGTAAAAATTGATCGCGAAAATAAAAAAGTAGTGATGAATTTACCGGAAGGTTTAGTGGAAATGTATCTTTAAACATAAATTTTTAAACCATAATAACAACTTTGAACCATTAAGAATTAAGAAATTAAGGCAAAACTTAATGAATCTTAATTCTTAATGGTTTAAAATTTTAAAAAAATGTCAATTTTTAATTTCAAAATGTTTGCTATTCAACAAGATAGATGTGCTATGAAAGTAGGCACCGATAGTGTGTTGTTGGGAGCTTGGTGTCCGATTGAAAATAATCCGTTTTCTGTTTTGGATATTGGTGCAGGAACCGGCATTTTATCCTTGATGATAGCTCAACGGAGTAATGCTGAACAAATTGATGCGTTAGAAATTGACGAAGATGCCTACGAACAATGTGTTGAAAATTTTGAAAACTCACCTTGGAGAGACCGATTATTTTGTTTTCATGCGGGACTGGATGAATTTGTGGAGGAACCGGAAGATGAATATGATTTAATTCTTTCTAACCCTCCCTTTTATGCCGAAAATTATAAAAGTGAAAACGAGCAACGCGATTTAGCAAGGTTTCAGGATGCTATGCCTTTCGAAGATTTAATCGAAGCTGTCAATTTACTCTTATCAGAGAATGGGGTTTTTGCAGTGATTATTCCACATAAAGAAGAAGAACGATTTATTGATTTATGTGCTCAAGCCGAGCTTTTTCCCATAAAAGTTACTCGTGTAAAAGGCTCTCACAACACCCCAATTGTTCGAAGTTTATTGGCGTTCAAACGATTTGAACTTCCTGTTTTAAGTGCAGACGAATTAGTCATTGAAATTAACCGACACGAATACACAAACGAATACATTGCTTTAACCAAGGATTTTTATTTAAAAATGTAAAATCACTTCGCGGCTTTTACATAAATTATAACAATCGTTCGTTGATTTGTTACATTTCTTTACTTACTTTTGCTTCACTTAAAACGATACTGATGAAACCAGATTTATTTCAAGCTCCTGATTACTATTTATTAGATGATTTGCTCACCGATGAGCACAAATTAGTTCGTGATTCTGCCCGTGCCTGGGTAAAAAGAGAAGTCTCTCCTATTATAGAAGACTACGCTCAACGAGCCGAATTTCCAACACAAATCATAAAAGGTCTAGGAGAAATTGGTGGATTTGGTCCTTATATTCCGGAAGAATATGGCGGAGCCGGTTTAGACCAAATTTCTTATGGCTTGATTATGCAGGAAATTGAAAGAGGTGATTCTGGGGTTCGTTCCACTTCATCAGTACAATCTTCCTTAGTAATGTATCCGATTTGGAAATACGGAAATGAAGAACAACGCATGAAATATTTACCCAAATTAGCAACCGGAGAAATGATGGGGTGTTTTGGGCTAACTGAACCCGATCACGGTTCAAATCCGGGAGGAATGACCACTAATTTTAAAGATAAAGGTGATCACTATTTATTAAACGGAGCAAAAATGTGGATCTCCAATGCTCCTTTTGCAGATATTGCCGTAGTTTGGGCAAAAAATGAAGAAGGCAGAATCCACGGATTAATTGTGGAACGAGGCATGGAAGGTTTTACAACTCCGGAAACACATAATAAATGGTCACTTCGTGCATCAGCTACTGGTGAATTGATTTTTGACAACGTAAAAGTGCCTAAAGAAAATTTATTACCCAACAAATCAGGCTTAGGAGCTCCGCTAGGTTGTTTAGACTCAGCTCGCTACGGAATTGCTTGGGGAGCAATAGGGGCTGCAATGGATTGTTATGATACCGCTTTGCGTTATGCTAAAGAAAGAATTCAGTTTGACAAACCTATTGGAGCAACGCAATTGCAACAAAAGAAATTAGCCGAAATGATTACTGAAATTACCAAAGCTCAGTTATTAACATGGCGATTGGGAGTTTTGAGAAATGAAGGAAGAGCTACAACGGCTCAGATTTCCATGGCAAAACGTAATAATGTTGACATGGCTATTCATATTGCTCGGGAAGCACGTCAAATTCTTGGCGGCATGGGAATTACAGGTGAATATTCTATTATGCGGCACATGATGAATTTAGAGTCCGTAATCACATATGAAGGAACACATGATATCCATTTATTAATTACCGGAGCAGATATTACCGGAATGCAAGCCTTTAAATAAGTGAACAATCCTTAAAAAATACACAAAAGCTTCTCTACTAAGGGAAGCTTTTCTATTTTTGACTAATTTAATTTCAACAATAATGAAGCGTGTAATCAAACTTTTATTGTTTAGCATTTTTGTTTTTATCGGATGTTCAAATGATGATGATAAAAACAATTTTTATACTTCCACAAATCCAAAACCGAAGAACATTAAGTACTTAGCATTAGGAGATAGTTATACAATTGGAGAAAGTGTTTGCCAATCCTGTCGTTTTCCGGAACAATTGAAAGATAGTTTAATAAATTACTTTTCTGCGTCGGATAATGTTGCCGTCAAAGTTATTGCTCAAACCGGTTGGACTACCTCCAATTTAAAAACCGCTATTTCGAATGAAAATTTAAGTCCGGAATATGATTTAGTTACCTTATTAATTGGTGTCAATAACCAATACCAAAACAAACCTTTTAGTTTATATGAAACTGAATTTCCGGAATTACTTCAAACTGCTATTGTTTTAGCGAAAGGAAATTTGAATCGAGTGGTTGTTGTTTCGATTCCTGATTATGCTTATACTCCTTTTGGACAAAGCAGTTCAAACCCGGGAAACATTTCTAATCAATTAGATCAATACAATCTTTTTGCTAAAAATCACGCGGAATCTTTGGGAATAAGTTTTGTGAATATTACAGATATTACTCGCGAAGGATTGATTAATACAGCATTAGTCGCTCAAGATAATTTACATCCATCTGAATTGGCTTATTCTAAATTTGTGGAACGAATTTTACCCTTAGCAAAAAAAAAACTGGGAATTTAATATTTTTATTGTTCCGGAGCCAATTGTACCTCTAAGCCATCAATTTCCGGTTTAATCTGTATCTGACAACCTAGACGACTATTCTCTTTCACATGGTACGCTTCCCACAGCATGGCCTCCTCATCAGGTGATTTTTCAGGTAGTGGAACGTCATTTAATACATAACATTGACAAGAAGCACACATGGCCATTCCGCCACAAACCCCAACAGTTCCTTCTTCGGCTAATTCATACATTCGCACTAATTCCATGACATTCATATTCATGTCGGTAGGAGCTTGAACTTCGTGTTTGATTCCGTTTCGGTCGATGATTTTGATGGTGATGTCTTGTTGCATTATTCCTTTTTCTTCTTTAATTCTTCTATATCAGCTAAATCTTTATATCTTCCAGAAGCTTTTTTATTTTTTATTAAATCGTCAAAATCAATATAAGGTATTTTAATTTTTTCTAACTCAAACCAATTACAGTTTTTCTTACTTTCTTCAAAAAATAAACCATCAACATGGGTAAGAATTTCAATTTTTCTTGGTTCATTGCCCATACTCCACACATCAAATTTATCGCTTTCAAATTCTTCTTTTGAAAAAATAGGAGTACCAAAATCAAGATATGCTTGTTTTAATTTACTATAATTTTTTGAAGTTTTGTTAATCCACAAGTCTAAATCTCCAGTACTTCTGACATAGCCATGTAGAATAACTGCATAACCTCCAACTAAGAGAAAATCAACATCATGTTTATCAAGAAGTTCTAAAAAATCTAAAAAATCGGCGTTAAACAGATTTGTTGGCATGTTTTCGAGTGGAAATGATAGTTCTATCTACTTTTTGAAGTGGATCAGAATTAAAAATAGAATTAATAATATCACAAGCATAATTTAACCTATCAACCGGCAATTTATCTTTAAAAAATGTTACATGATCATTTGCCTCTTTAAAAGAAGATTTTGAAACAATTGTTCTATCCATTTTAAAATCACCCATTTTAATTCTTTTAAACAAAGATAAAAATTTATTCAATCGATTTTACAATTGCTTTTTCAGCCTCTTTTCTTGTTCCGTCAAATCCATCTACACCGGAGACAGTGGTGTATTTCAATACATATTTTTTTCCCGGATTGATTCTTTGGTAAACACTTTGACACATCAGTGTAGCCTCATGAAAACCACATAAAATCAATTTCAATTTTCCCGGATAAATGTTTACGTCACCAATGGCATAAATCCCTTCAACATTTGTTTGATAATCTAAGGCATTGTCTACTTTAATCGCATTTTTTTCAATTTCTAATCCCCAGTTTGCAATAGCACCAAGCTTTGGTGTTAACCCGAATAAGGGAATAAAATAATCCGTTGCAACATTCATTCGGGCACCATTGATCTCAACATCTACAGATTCAATACGTTCAGTTCCTTTAAATCCGATTACTTCAGCAGGAGTAATTAATTTAATTTTTCCTATATTTTTTAATTCCTGTACTTTCTCAACTGAATCTAATGCTCCACGAAATTCATTTCTACGGTGAACCAATGTTACTTCAGATGCAACGTCAGAAAGGAAAATACTCCAATCTAATGCAGAATCACCACCTCCGGAAATTACAATTTTTTTTCCACGGTATTTCTCAGGATCTTTTACAAAATAATCTACTCCACGATCGTTCTGTTCATAAAACTCAATATCTTTAAGCAAAGGTTTTCTGGGCTCAAATGTTCCTAATCCGCCGGCGATAGCGATTGCTTTTGCTTGATGTTTTGTTCCTTTATTGGTAGTTACAATAAAACTACCATCCTCTAATTTATCAATGGTTTCAGCCGTTTCTCCTAAGGTAAATCCAGGTTGAAACTGTTTGATTTGTTCCATTAAATTGGTCACCAAATCACCGGCTAATACTTCCGGATAACCAGGAATATCATAGATAGGTTTTTTAGGATATAATTCTGCTAATTGTCCACCTGGTTGAGGAAGTGCATCAATTAAATGACATTTCAATTTTAATAAGCCTGCTTCAAATACGGCAAAAAGCCCTGTCGGGCCAGCTCCAATAATAAGGATATCGGTTTGTATCATTCTTTTTTATGTTCTGAGTTTTTTGTGGGACGAAATTAAACTTGTTTATAATTTAAAAACATGACTTATATCAGTTTCATAAAATAACACTTGAGTTCTGATTTCAAACTTTAAGCGATGTTTTCAACTGTTTCAATTTGAGGCACATATTTCTTGATAGTAGTCTCCACACCCGCCTTTAAAGTCATTTGATTCACACTACATCCCACACACGCACCTTCCAAACGTACCCTTACATGTTTGCTGTCTAAAACATCAACTAATGAAATATTTCCCCCATCGGATAACAAAAACGGACGAATTTCATCTAAAGCCTTTTCAATACCTAATCTAATTTCTTCTGTAGTCATTATTTTTTATTTACAGCTGAACAACCAGCCATTGTCGTTATTTTAATCGCTTCACTTGGAGGTAAATTTTCATTTCGATTTACTACTTCCTGAACAATATTTCTGGCGATATTTTCAAAGGCCGTTTCAAGAGGCGTTGCCGTTTGTAAAGCGACAGGTCGACCATAATCACCTGCTTCACGAATGCTTTGAACTAAAGGAATCTCCCCTAATAAAGGCACTTTTAAATCTTCTGCCAAATTTCTAGCTCCTTCTTTACCAAAAATATAATATTTATTGTTTGGTAATTCTTCCGGCGTAAAATAAGCCATGTTTTCAATAATTCCCAGAACAGGAACATTGATTGCTTCTGACATAAACATTGAAACTCCTTTTTTAGCATCTGCTAAAGCAACAGCTTGAGGTGTACTAACGACTACCGCACCTGTAATTGGTAACGATTGCATGATTGAAAGTTGAATGTCTCCGGTTCCGGGAGGCAAATCGATTAACATAAAATCCAATTGACCCCAATCAGCATCAAAAATCATTTGATTTAATGCTTTTGCTGCCATAGGCCCTCGCCAAATAACCGCTTGATCCGGTTTAGTAAAAAATCCGATAGATAGAATTTTTACTTCATAGCTTTCAACCGGCTTCATTTTTGATTTCCCATCTACTTCTACCGATAAGGGTTTTGCATTTTCAACATCAAACATAATTGGCATGGAAGGCCCATAAATATCGGCATCTAAAACACCAACACTAAAACCCATTTTAGCCAATGAAACTGCTAAATTAGCAGTAACAGTAGATTTTCCAACACCTCCTTTTCCGGAGGCAATAGCAACAATATTACTAATTCCCGGAATTTGTTTTCCTTTGATCAAGTTAGGATTCTCCGGTTTTTCAGGAGTTTCAACTTTGATATTCACTTTTACTTTCGCTTTTTCGTAGACCAATTCGTGAATGGTTTTGATGATGTCTACTTCTGCTCTTTTTTTGATATGCAAAGCTGGCGTAGACAAAAGTAAATCTACAATAACCTCATCGCCAAAAGTTAATACATTTTGAATGGCTCCACTTTCGACCATATTTTTTCCTTCACCGGCAACAGAGATAGTTTCTAGGGCTTTTAGTATTTCTTTTCTATCGAGTTTCATCTTATTTATATTTTTTTTAAAGGAATAATAATTACCTTTATTTAAACTTATTATAGATTGCAAAGATAATACGAAAAGTATAGAAACAGTAGTTAAAGAATTGAAAATGTTTATGTCAGGATAAGGAAATAGCGACGAATAATAGACTAAGAAATTAGAAAATAATTGCTAATTGGAAATTTCCGGTTCCCAAAAAACCTTTTCAAAGTCAATAATCTGATTATCAATTACTTCAATCCCTTCGTTCTCTAATAATTGCTGCATTAAATTAGTCCCACTAAAATGATGTTTTCCTGAAAGCAATCCTTTTCGATTGACTACTCTATGAGCAGGAACATCTTCTAAATGATGTGAAGCATTCATGGCCCAACCTACCATTCGAGCCGAACGGGCAGTTCCTAACGCTTTAGCAATTGCTCCATATGAAGTTACACGACCATAAGGAATTTGGCGAACGATGAAGTAGACTCTTTCGAAGAAATTTTCCTCCATAATGGTTGTTTTACTAATCTTTAAAAAATAGTTTAAAAAGTGAAATCAACGCAACTAAACCCGTGATGGTACCAATAACATAATTAATGTTTTTTGACAAAAAAGAATTGCTTCTGTCCTTTTTTTTAAAAAAAGAAATATACCCTAAAAAAATTAAAAAAGCGGCAACAGCTGTACCGGTAGAAAAAGCATAAATAAAATAATTGTCAAAATAAAAATAATGATACGTAGCCAACGTAATACTTATAAAAACATAATAAGGAATAGGAAACAAATTAAGAGATGACAGTAAAACTCCCATAAAAAAACGACTGGATTTACTTCGCATTTTAATTTCATCTTTCTTTATTTTGAGCTTATTTTTTTTTCCACTCCAAAAGAAATAAAAAGTGAGGCCTGTAAAAATCACAAATCCTATTTCTTGTAAAAGAGCACCAATATCAGCTCTACCGTCTATAAATCTTGCAAATAAAACAGCTATTAATGTTTGAAAAAATACAATCACTGAAGCTCCTAATGCAAACCAAACCGCTCTGTTTTTGCCATCTCGCATGCCCACTTTTGCTACTGTCATATTAAGCAAACCGGGCAAAGTTGTTCCTAAAGCCGCAGAGGAAAGTCCGAGTAAAATTGGTAAGGTTATATTCATTGAACAGAATATGCGTTAAAATTATTTTATCCTAAATTGAATATAGGTAATTGCCTTATTTATTTCTAGATATTGTTTTTCATAAAAAGTTTGAATAGCCGTTACCACTTCCGGAGCTCCTTCATTTTTATATACATTATGATTGGCATAAATCACCTCATGCCCTTCACCATGAAGCAACCCTAGTGTATAACCATGCATAAATTCACTATCTGTTTTCAAATGCACTAAACCATCCTTTTTTAATACTTTTTTATACCGTTGCAAAAATTCAGTATTAGTCATTCTATGTTTCGTTCTTTTATATTTGATTTGTGGATCAGGAAAAGTAATCCAAATCTCATCCACTTCATTTTCAGCAAAACAAAATTCTACTAATTCAATTTGAGTACGAAGAAACCCAACATTATGCATTCCGTTTTCAACAGCTGTTTTAGCACCTCGCCAAAATCGGGCTCCTTTAATATCAATTCCAATAAAATTTTTATCCGGATAACGTTCAGCTAATCCCACTGAGTATTCTCCTTTTCCACACCCTAATTCCAAAACAATTGGTTTTTCATTCTTAAAAAAATCATTATTCCAATTGCCTTTCCATTTAAAGTCTCCGGAAACTACTTCTTCTCGAGTAGGTTCTATAACATTTTGAAAAGATTCATTTTCCTTGAAACGCTTTAATTTATTCTTACTTCCCACGTAATTTAATTTTTTGGTAAAATTAGGGAAATATACTCAATCAAAAATAGTAGTACTTTTACATTTATTAAATGAGTTATTAAGACTTGGAAACAACCCACCCAAAAATTCTTGTTGCTCCCTTAAATTGGGGCCTAGGGCATGCTACCAGATGCATCCCAATTATTGAAGCTTTAATAGAACAAGGCTATGAACCAATTATTGCTTCTGATGGTGTTGCTTTGCACATTTTGCAAAAAGAATTTCCTCAACTTACTTTTCTTGAACTGCCTTCTTATCAAATTGAATATGCTAAAAAAGGTGCTTTTTTTAAGTGGAAATTGATTAAAAACAGTCCAAAAATGATGGAAGCCATTTATCAAGAGCGAAAACTTGTCAAAAAATGGGTTAAAGAATACGGAATTTCGGGAATCATTTCTGATAATCGGTTAGGGATTTATTCCAAAAAAGTTCCTTCCGTTTTCATTACGCATCAATTAAATGTATTAACAGGAAACACGAGTTGGATTACGAGTAAATTACATCAGTATATTATTAAAAAATATGATGAATGTTGGGTTCCTGATGTAGCAGAAATTCCAAATTTGACAGGAAAACTAGGTCATTTAGAAAACCCTCATTTTAAAATAAACTACATTGGTCCGTTAAGTCGATTTACAAAAAAAGAGTTGCCTAAAAAATATGATTTACTGATTATACTTTCAGGGCCCGAACCACAACGTTCAATATTAGAATTGCATTTAAGAGAAGAAATAAAACGATACAAAGGAAAAGTAGTTTTTGTTAGAGGTGTGATTGAACCGGAACAAAAATCAGAACAAACAGAGCATGTTACTTTTTATAATTTTATGACTTCCGTTGAGTTGGAACAAACTTTCAATGAAAGTGAAATTGTTCTTTGCCGTTCAGGATACACTACGGTAATGGATTTGGCAAAATTAGGAAAAAAAGCCTTTTTTATACCAACTCCCGGTCAATTTGAACAGGAGTATTTAGCCAAAAAATACAAAAAAGAAGGCATCGTGCCCTATGCTAAACAAGAAAAATTTGTAATTGAAAATTTATTTGAAATAGATTTGTACAGAGGATTAAATACTTTCAAATATGATTTAGATTGGAAAAAATTATTTCTGCTTTTCGAGCGTGAATGAAAACTCCGAACCGACTCCGAATTGACTTTCTACATAAATTTTTTCATTATGCCCTTCAATAATATGCTTAACAATTGCTAAGCCTAAACCTGAACCACCTTCAGAACGGGCACCACTTTTATCTACTCTGTAAAAACGTTCAAACAAACGAGGAATATGTTGTTTTTGAATTCCTTCGCCATTGTCTGTAATACGAATGATTATTTTTTTATTTACCAAATCTTCAATACTTACTTCAGTAGTGCCGCCTTCTTTTCCATACTTAATTGAATTCATTACTAAATTAGTAATTACCTGTTGGATTTTTTCCTGATCGGCTCGAACGTAAATCGGTTTACTGTAATTAGTATCAAAGGTTAAAGTAATTTTCTTTTTGGAAGCACGCATTTCCAACAAATCAAAAACATTTTTAATTGTTTCTACGATATCAAAAATGGAATAATCTAAATTTAAATCACCGGTTTCGAGTTTGGTAATCATATCTAAATCTTTGACGATATAAATTAACCGCTCTACTCCTTTTTCGGCTCTTTCAAGGTATTTTTTTCGTAGAACTTTATCATTTGCAGCACCATCTAATAAAGTAGAAATATATCCTTGAACGGTAAAAAGAGGGGTTTTCAGCTCATGAGAAACGTTTCCTAAAAATTCTCTCCGGTATTCTTCACGAACTTTTAAGGTTTCAATTTCTAATTTTTTATCGGTAGCGAATTTTTTGACTTCTTTGGTCAAGGTTGCCATATCTGTTGTGATGGGTTGACTTCTGAAAGTGGTAGAATCCAACAAAGAAACATCATCATATATTTTTTTTACCCGACGATAAATGAATCGTTCTACACGATATTGTACAACAAAAAAAGAGAAAAGATAGATGGAAATTGTAAATACAGTAATCAAAACATAACTCACCTGATTGAAGTAATACAACAATAAGGTTAAAAAAACCATTGAAAAAAAAGTAATGTAAAAAGCAGATTTAACTGCGAATTTATAGGTCTTTTTAAAACTAATAGCCATTGAAAAAAGTTTGTTTTTGCATACTAAATTCAAAAGTAAGCTATTCTGAATGCAAAGTCAAACAAAGAATTAAATTTCAAACTTATATCCTACTCCTTTGATGGTTTTAAACAGTTCGTCACCAATTTTTTCACGTAACTTTCGAATATGAACATCGATTGTTCTTCCTCCTACAATCACTTCATTGCCCCATACTTTATCAAGAATTTCTTCCCGCTTAAATACTTTTCCGGGTTTAGAGGCTAATAGATAAAACAATTCAAACTCTTTTCTTGGTAAAACTATTTCTTTTCCGTCTTGGATAATTTTATATTCTTCTCTGTTAACTTCAATATTTCCAACGGTTAGTATATCCCCTTTTGGATCTTCTTCTTTTAAACGTCTCAGCAATGCTTTTACTTTGCTCACCAATACTTTTGGTTTAATTGGTTTAGCAATATAATCATCAGCTCCGGCTTCAAATCCGGCAACTTGAGAATAATCTTCACTTCTAGCCGTTAAAAAAGCAATAATAACATTACTCAATTCAGGAATTTTTCGGATGTTTTCACAAGCTTCCATTCCATCCATTTCTGGCATCATGACGTCCATTATAATAAGGTGAGGTAATTCTTTTTTAGCTTTTTGAATGGCTTCTTTACCATTTGTTGCTGTAACTATTTGGTATCCTTCCTGAGACAAGTTATACCCAACTATTTCGAGTATATCTTGTTCATCGTCAACCAATAATATCTTAATGTCTTTTTTTTTCATTCCTTTTTATTTGTGCTTTAGCGATGTAAAGATAAAGATAATACAAAATGAAAAACGTTCTTAACGGTAATTTAATGTGGTAACCTTTTCATAACATGAATGAAACACAATCATAATAAGTGAGTAACTCCAACTTTACAAGGTGTCCGTTTCTTTGCCTCAAATTTAATGAAACAAAATAATGAAAATTAGATTACTTATTATTACCCTATTTATCACCTTCTTTTCAACTGCCCAAAAAGGTACTGTTTCCGGTGTACTTACCGACAAAGATATGAATAATGAACCTTTACCTTTTGCAAATGCATTAATTAAAGGCACAAGTATAGGGACTACCACAGATGAAAAAGGGTTCTATTCTTTATCTGTTGAACCGGGAAATTATATTCTACAACTAAGCTTTTTAGGTTATCAAACTGTAGAAGTGCCAATAACAGTTAAAGCAGGACAAACGGTAACTGTTAACAAGGCTTTGACCTCGGGTGAAGGTGTAATGCTACAAGATGTTGTGGTGGTTACCTCTCGAAGAAAAAACACAGAAGCTGCTGTGATGATAGAAATTAAAGAAGCCAAACAAGTTGTTAGTGCTATTTCAGCCGAACAAATGTCAAAAGGAACCGACAGTAATGCTGCAGATGCTATTCAAAGAGTGCCGGGAGTTACTATTGTTGATGGCAAATTTGTAATGATAAGAGGATTGAGCGAACGTTATAATAATGTATTAATAAATAATGCCGTTGCTCCAAGTACAGAAGTTGACAAAAGAACATTTGCTTTTGATTTGATTCCAACTAAAGCAATGGATAAAATGGTTATCATTAAAACCGGCTCAGCAGATAAACCGGGTGATTTTTCAGGAGGTATAGTGAATATCACAACTTCAGAAAACATAACAGAATTCAATACTTTCAATGTTGGATTTGGATACAGAATGGATACTTCTTTTGATACATATTATCAGAGTGAGGGATCTAAAACTGACTTTTTAGGTTTTGACTATGAATTTAGAACGCTACCTAGCACTTTTCCATCGGCAAATTTAATTAACACTTATCCTGAAGTTGGAGTTACTGCTTCAAATACCAAATTACAAAATAATTTCAACCCAAATAAAAGCACTACTTTATTAGACAATAATTTCGGTTTTGCTTTCGGAAGAAGTAAAAAATTTGCTAACGGAATGAACTTACAATCGGTAAATATGTTTGGCTATTCAAATACTTACCTAACTTACCAAAGACAGTTCACGAGATACACCACGTTAAATGAAGGTGAAACAAGACCTCCTCAATGGCTAAATTATTTAGATGATTATAATCAAAATGAAGCTCGGGTAACCGTATTATCAAACTGGATTTTTAAACTAGACAACGACAACACCATCAAGTTTAAAAATTTATTTAACCAAATTGGTGAAAATGAAACAATCATCAGAAATGGTAACAACTATTTACAAAGAGGTGAGGATTTGTTTAGAAATTACTTATTAGGTTACACGTCACGTTCTATTTATACCGGACAATTAGAAGGTATTCACCAATTAAATAGTACAAATTCAATTGATTGGGTGGCCGGTTATAATTACATGTATCAATCCGAACCGGATTTAAGAAGATTCAGAACTATTAAAGATGTTGAAGATCCAAATTCGGTTTACGAAATGATTGATCCGGCTTCAACCAACTTGTTTGATACCGGTAGATACTTCGGTACATTAAGTGAGTACTCCGTAAACAATGGTGCAAATTATACGCACAACATCGAACGCATAAAAAATGATGAAGAATTAAACCCAATCAAATTAAAAACAGGTTACTATTTAGATTACAGAAAGAGAGCTTTTGATTCAAGATATGTTTCATATTTCCTTCCGGATTATGGGATTGATCGAATCACAGAGTTAAAACAATTACCTCTAACTGACATTTTTAGTCCTGAAAATGTAAACACAACCGATGGTTGGATTTTAAAAGAAGGAACCCGTTCAATTGACTCTTATGATGCTGATAATTTCTTAGCCGCTGGGTATATTTATGGTGAATTTCCTTTAAATAAATTTGATATTTCAGCTGGTGTTCGAGTAGAGCACAACATACTATCACTTCAAAGTAACACTGATTTAGGTCCAATTGACATTGAAAATCCGGTAACTTCAATTTTACCTTCATTAAATGTTGGATACAATATCAGCGAAAGAGCTTTAGTAAGATTTGCTTATAGTAGAACCGTTAACCGTCCAGAATTTAGAGAAATTGCCCCTTTCTTGTTTTATGATTATGAAAATGAAGCGGCGAAAGTTGGTAATGCTGAGTTAAAAACTGCTGAAATTGATAATATAGATTTACGCTACGAATTTTACCCAAACAAAGGAGAAACTATGAGTTTGGGAGCATTTTACAAAAGATTTGATAATCCAATTGAAAATGTTACGCAAATCACAACAGAACAACCCCAGTTTAATTATGCCAATGCAGACAGTGCTTACAATTATGGTGTTGAACTTGAAATCAGAAAATCATTCAAAGAATTAACCAACAACCTTTATTTAGGAAGACTTTCAGCCAATATTAATGCTTCATATATCTTTTCTGAAGTAGATTTAGGAGGAGATGTTACATCACAAGCACAAGTGCGTGCCTTACAAGGGCAATCGCCATACATCGTCAATGTCGCTCTAGGTTATACTGATGAAACCGGTTTTTCTGCGAATGTAATTTACAACCGATTTGGAGACAGAATCTTTTCGGTTGGAGATATCAACTTTCCAACTATATATGAACTTTCCAGAAACAGTCTTGACTTAACATTTTCTAAAACTTTCAAAAAAACAACAATAAAATTGGGAATTCAAGATCTATTAAATGCTAAATATCAATTTTACGAAGACTCAAACAGAGATGAAAAAATTAGTAAAGACATTGATAATGCTACCTCTGTATTCAAAAAAGGTACACTTTTCTCTCTAAACTTATCGCATAACTTTTAAACAACTATAAATTATTTAAAAACAACCAATTATGAAAAAAAATCTAATTTTAAAAGCTAGTATGTTCATAGCAGTTCTTGCTATTTCGATGACATCTTGCAGCAATGACGACAATCCAATTGTTGTAGATGTAACACCTCCTGTAGAAGAACCAAATTTACCAGTCGAATTGGTGGGAGATTTAGCCACTCGTACGCTTACAAAAGATAAAAAATATTTAATCAAAGGACAAGTATTCGTTAGAACAGGTGTTGTTTTAACAATTGAGCCGGGCACTATAATTTTTGGAGACAAAGCAACAAAAGGTACTTTGGTAATTGACAAAGGTGGTAAACTTATCGCAGAAGGTACTTCAGTAGAACCAATTGTATTCACTTCAGCTCTTGCAGCCGGAACTCGCGACAGAGGTGATTGGGGTGGAATAGTGATATTAGGAAATGCACCGGTTAATCAACCTGACCCGGCAATTGAAGGTATTACACCTGCAGTAATTTTTGGAGGAACAAACGATTCAGACAATTCAGGTATTTTAAAATATGTACGTGTGGAATTTGCAGGTATCGAATTAACCCCAAACAACGAGACAAACTCTATCACCATGGGTGGAGTAGGTAGTGGAACTCAAATGGACTACTGTCAAGTTTCTTTCGGAGGTGATGACGGTTTTGAGTGGTTTGGTGGTTCTGTTAGTTCAAAACACTTGGTTACATTTGCAATGTGGGATGACTGTTTTGATGTTGATTACGGTTTCACAGGAAAAGTTCAATTTGGAGTTTCTGTTCGTTATGGTAGTTATGCCGATCAATCAGGTTCAAACACTTTTGAAACAGATAATGGTCCAAATGACAACTTAACAACGTTAATCACAACCGGTGTTTTCTCAAACATTACTGGTGTTGGTCCAAGAATTTCAAACACACAATCAATCAATGGTAACTACCAACATTCGCTTGATTTAAGAAGAAGAACAGCTTTATCAATTGCTAATTCAGTATTTGTTGGTTTCCCAAGAGGTTTACGTATGAATCAACAATCAGTTTATGACAATTACAGTTCTGGTTTAGGTGTAGTAACAAATAACGTTATGGTAGCTCCAACAACAACATTCTCTGTTGGAACAGGGATGACTTCAACAGCTTCAGATGTTCAAACTTGGTTTAATGCTACTAACGAAACAATCACAAATACAGATTTACCTGCTGTCTATTTAGAATTAGGTTTAAATACTAATATATTCTTCGGAACAAACACAAGTACAGGTTATGCTTCAAACCCGGATTTTAGAGTTACTTCAGGTACGTTAACTTCAGGTGCAGCTTTTACAAATCCTAAATTAGCCGATGCATTCTTTACTCCAACTACTTATAGAGGAGCATTTGGATCAACAGATTGGACTGATGGTTGGGCTGAATTTAACCCGGTAACTAAAGTATACTAGTCTTAAAATTATTATATTTGAAAGAGCTTAATCTATTTAGATTAGGCTCTTTTTATAAAAAATAAAATTGAAAATGAAATTTATTTACTCGCTTTTTATTCTTGTGCTTTTTTATTCTTGTCAAAAAGAACCTCAAAAAATTTTGGCTTCCGATTATTTGAATGAAGAACAGGTCGAGTCGTTCAAATATGAAATTATACGTTACACAGACAAATTAGCAAAAAAGGCCACGCACGAAACAAAATTTGATAGTCAATTTGATTCAATCTATCAAGTAAAAGCTAAAAATGCAGAATTATATCATTATTTTGTTGATAAAAAATCAAATGAAATATATTTTGCCATTGCACGAATTGCTCCTAGTTTAAAAGTAAAAAAAGTAGTTACCATAGGTAAATTAAAAAAAGATGCTAAAGGAAAAATAATTTCCTATGAAGAAGCATTCAGAACATGGAAAATGGAGATTACTGAGTTAAAAACAAAAAGTAAATTCCTTTTTGAAAAGTATATTGCAGGTGAAGATTTAACACCCTATTACACCGAAAATGCAAAAGGTGAATTTTACATTGAATTCCCAGACTCTAATACCTATTATGATAATAATAAAAGAAAATGGGTTTCAATAGGCATAACAACTATTGAATAATTGTTCTCGTTTTAGCAATATTTTTATGTCAAAAAAAATTTGGTATGGTAATTGAAATATTTTATTATCTTTGTTATACCAAATCATTGAAAT
>ERZ795055.534-NODE-534-length-36072-cov-20.750646_pt1 | contig 36072 bp, 20 predicted proteins | sample MGYA00375139_ERZ795055 | MGnify/ENA primary metagenome ERZ795055 (study PRJEB30184, sample SAMN05720283) | anaerobic digester metagenome | isolation source: active sludge of municipal wastewater-treating anaerobic digesters | place: USA | collected 2015-01-23 ... | reverse complement strand
GGAGTGCGGCGGCCTTTCCGAATGCCTTGCTGCTGGATGCCGGGGCGGCGCCGGTTCCGTTGCATGTGGTGAGCGCTTTCACGGACCCGAAAGAGCGGCTTTCCAAAGAAAAGGCAATTGCGGGAATCGGTGCGCAGGGCGCCTGGGTCTGGAGAACAGAGGAGCAAATGCCACCCTTCAGCCAAGCTGTAGAGTGGCGCTGCTGTCTTGGTCCGCGCTATTGAAGCTTCGCCTTGCACAAGCGCAACAACTGCGATCGGATATCAGCCGGCGAGGCCGACAGATCCACAGTAGCAAACCGGATGTCCTGACCCTGGATGACAACCGTCTCGTCGACCGCTTGGCCGATAGCGGGATGCAGCAACAATCCGCTCGCGCAATCTGCAAGCGAATCGCCGCGCCCGACCTGAGAACGCAGATAGGCGTAAATCTGGTACACATAGCCGCTGCGCAGAGTTTCCTCGCGATACCAACCATTCGTCACGATCGATGTGAACTTCGTATCGATCACGATCCGCCGCCCGGCTGCTGGGTGGTCGAGCACCACGTCGGTTCGCATTGTCGGCAGGATCTTGTCGATCCCAGCTGTCCTCTGCTCAATTTGCCACCCCAGCGTCCCACCGCACTGCACACGCCATCCTTGTGGGCTCAATACCACGTCGTAGAACCCGCCCACCGCCTGCTCGAATAGTCGACGCACCCACGTGACCTCGCGATCCGGCAAAGAGAGCACATTCGATCCAGATGCCTCAGTAGGTAGCGCGAGATCAAAAGCCAGCTTCGCGGCCGTCACCATGAACCTGTCGTCTGCGTCGTTTCGGCCAAAACGATCAGCGCTCATTTGGGCTCGCGTGGGCGCATCGCCAGACACGCCCATGGCCTTCATGCCACTCGCAAGTGAGCGGCAGCGATGGGCTATGTCCTTCCTCCGCACGATTCTGGAGATGGTTTCCAGGGCGGCTCGGACAAAGCGATTGCGCGGTGTGTCGATGGTCAGTTCGTCAAACCTACACGCCACCAATCCGCGATCCAGCAACTGATGGCGTTCGGTGGTCAGTACATCGATGCGGCCACGCACTCGATTCAGTACGGCATCCCAAGAACGATAGCCAAGGCTAAGACGCCGACGCTGCCGCACCTCAACCGCGTGGGCAAGGATCTCGGCGACCAGGTCTGGCAGATCGTCCGGGCTGTCTTCCAGACCGACCTTGCCGATACCGCGAGTGCGGAACAGGTCCGAGGCATAGAGCATCAGCAGCCAAAGGTTGCGCACCGGAATGCGTCCGATGAATCCCTCTGCGCTCGCGGATGTCCTCTTTGCCTGTTCTGCGACGGCGTTCATCACCAACCCTGCGTCAGCCGTGCAATCGCCTTCTGTGCCTCGTCGGGCGCGTCGAACCAGTATTCATCCAGCAGCGGGCCGATCTCCGTCTCCACAACCTGCTGGAACCACTTCTTGGTGTCGCCCGCTTCAAGGCGATGCGCTGGTGTCACGTAGCTGTGGCCAATTCGAAACTGCTTGCCAAGACGAGCATCAGCCGCAATCTGGTCGTTCAGCTCGGCGATCCGATGCTCGATATCCGCCACCATAGCTGGATCAACAGCACTCTCTTTGACCACCCAATCCCGCCACGCAGGGCCTAACCTTGGCTCCAGACCAACGAATGCGAAACGGCGACGCAGCGCGAGATCGACCAGCGCCAGAGATCGGTCAGCGATGTTCATGGTGCCGACCACATAGAGATTTTCCGGAATGTGGACGGGACGTCGTTTACCGTCTGCATCGGGATAGCAGAGCTCTAAAGCCTCATTGGGCGTGCGCTTCCCAGCCTCCAGTAGCGTGAGCAGCTCACCAAAGATTTGCGCAGGGTTGCCACGGTTGATCTCCTCGATCACCACGACAACCCTTGAAGAAGGATCTTTGGACGCAGCTTTGATCGCTTCCATGAAGATACCGTCCGCCAGCGACAACTTGCCGTCGCCAGTCGGGCGCCACCCTCGCACGAAGTCCTCGTAGGAAAGGTTGGGATGGAACTGAACCGCGCGGACCTTGCTGTCGTCCTTCTGCCCCATTAACGCGAAGGCCAGCCGCTTGGCCAGCCAAGTCTTGCCGGTACCCGGAGGACCCTGCAGGATCAGGTTCTTCTTGGTACGCAGCCGATCGAGCAGAAGATCGATCTCGGCCCGCTCAAGAAAGCACCCATCCTTGAGAATATCTTCAACAGAGTACGGAACGATCGGGGCTGCAGCTCGTACGGCCTCCTGTGCGACGTCATCGGCATCATCCTCGCCGTCATTCTCTGTGCCCGCGTCGGAAGTTGTTGCCTCGCTGGTGGGGTCCTTGTAGACCCACGCTTCCAGCGACAGCTCAGGGTAGGAGTGAACTGGGTAAGACGCTTCTTGGAAGCGTGGCTCCAGTGCGTCCATCACAGCAAGATAATCGGCCGAGTTGCAGCGTCTTTTCGGGCCGTGAAGGCCAATCGGCACGCCGAGCTTCTTACTGACGTAGACCTGAGAGTTGTGATCAAGGCTCAGGAATGCCCAAGGCCTGATCCAGTAAAGGCCGAACGTCAAGTTCCATGCGACGCCTCGGCGCCCGTTCGCGCTGTCGAAAGCCTTGGCGAACTCCTCGCGGGCAAGGTCATCGTCGGTATCTGCATACGCGATGCCCGCTGCGAAGACGCCCCAAAGCGAGTCGATGTGGTCGGTGGCGCGATTGATCTCGAATGGAAAGTACCAGGACTTCAAGTTGTTCAGCAGCGGGATGCCTTCGAACGTCTCTGGAACAGGCTCGTCGACGCCCAGGAATTTGGCCAACTCGGTCGCGATGATCTTGCGGTTGGAATCCTTGATGCCCCGATTGAACAGACCCATCGTCGTGAACGGGCAAATGTCCTTCACGAAGCCCGTGGTGCCATCCGCATACTTGTCCTCTGCCAGGTGACCGAGTCCGTCGACACGTACGGAGATATCCCGGATACCTTCCACGAGGGCGGCCCTGTTGGCGCGATACGTGAGCAGCTTGTCGGCGATCGCTTCGTAGAACTTTGTCCAGCCGAAGCGATGCGTGTCGGGTGCCGCTGTCCCGAAGCGTTCCCGCCAGTAGGGCGCGTTTCGGAAACGCTCGACGTCCTGTGGCTTGTTGTCGAATGCGAATGCGATCAATGCATCCGTCTTCCACTCACCAGGCAGAACACGCCAAACCGTCCCCCGGTGCGTGTAGAAGTACCACTCACGAACCGGCTCGACCTTTGTCCAGTCAACCTTGACGCGTTGGCCATCATTCAGGTTCTCGGTGATCGTGCCGATCGCCTTGATGGCCATCACCGACACCGCTTGTCCACGGCTTTCAAAGGGCAGCCCATGCTTGCGCGTGTACGACGACTTGACCGCGATCCGATCGCCTGGCCGCATTGATCGCACCACGTCCAGATGCTTGTCCTCGTAGCCGTTCTCCCAAATCCCCTCGGACAAAAAGCGTGGCAACTGGTCGTCGGTGCCCCCGTAGCTTGCGCCAACAAACCAGCTCGCTTGTGCGCTCGAGTTATCTGTTTTTGTGTTCATCGATGTCCTCAGATCGTGGTGCGCAAGGCGGCAAACTGACTGCTCGGCCCCTCTGAACGCAGGTCCAGGTCCGGGCTGTTCGAAATCACATAGGCCAACGGCCGTGTCAGCGTGAACGGGAACAGCACCGGCAGCGATTGCAAGGTAGGCACCGACACGGGCTTGCCGGTGTAGCGCACAGCGGCTTCAATGAGCCAGGCCGTCAGTTCGTCGTTGTCGATGGTCGTGGGTGCCAGGCGGATCACGCGCTTGCCTTTTTCCACCCGTTCCACGGCGCCCCAGCTCGCCTGACTTTGGATGACCATGTTGGTCATACGCCGGGTGCCTTCACGTTCGCCGTAGATTTCACTCATCCGGCGATGCACTTCGGCCGAAGCGCAGTCACCTTGCAGGGCGGACAAACGGCCGACCAGTTCGGCCACTTTTCCGAAGAAGGGGTAGGTCGCAATCGCCACTCCCCAACACAGCGCGGCAATCGGAATGTCCGTTTGCACCTTGTAGAGGGATACGCCGCGATCGGCGAACTCGACGAGACTGGCGCGCGGCTCAAGCCACAGTCGATTCAGTACGGTGCGAGTCTTCTTCTTGGCTTCAACGCTAAGACCGGCTTCGGCGAGCAGTGCATTCAGATCATCCAGTCCGGCTGTGCCTGCACGAATGTTCAGTGCCGCAGCCGCCCAATCAAGCTGAATGAACCGATCAAAGCCGATTTGAGGGGATGATGAATTCATTCGGTACCAATCACATAACTGACGTTCACAAAGGGGACGATCAGCTCCTCAATCGAGACACCTCCGTGGACCACCACCTGGTCACCCTCGGGAACAAAGGCTGTTCGCCCGCCTGCGAATAGGGGCATGAAGTTCGCGGGTAGTCCAGCGATATCCAGCCTCACCGTGCTGGGGTACGCGGCGGCGGAGTCGGCCAACAGCGATTCACTTCGATAGACCCTGACGCGCTCCCCGCGCGTCTCCGCGATGACGCCCTGGTTGGGCCTGCCAACGCCCGTGGACTCCACGTTGCCGTGATCGGCGGTGAGGTAGATGTGATACCCCTTGTCCAGCAGCATCGAGAACAAGCGATCGACGAAGCCGGTCGCCAGCCAGTTCCCGATCCATAGGGCCACGTCCTTCTTGGAGCGTTCCTTGTGGAGCCGGTCGTCGACCTCGTCAATGATCAAACCCAACACCTTCGGCCGACGATCCGTCAGGTCCGATTCCAGCGCGTCGAGCTGATCCACCTGTCGCAGAGCACGGCGGTACAGGACCTCATTCGGGTTCACGCCTTCGTTCTGCCAGAAGGTCTTCCACAGCGTTTCCTCCTTGTCGGTCCGGTCGATGGAGTCATCGAACTCACGTGGCTTGAGACCCGAGAACAGCGCCTGGCGCGAAACCGATGTCACTGTGGGAAGCCACGCGAAGGACGTGCCTTCATCGAAGGCAAAGCGCTTCGTGCTGGCGATCAGCCGTTCCCTGATCTGCACCCATTGATCGAATGCCAGGCCATCGAAGACCAGCAAGGCCACCTTCGTCTCACCCGCTGCCCGTCGATGCCGCAAGAAGCGCGGAATGTGGTGCACCATGACCGGCCCCTTGGTGACCGGCTGAAGCATCAGGTCGGCATAGTGCTTGGCTGCAACCCATGCCTGCAGTCGCCCGTCAGTCTGCGCATGCAGCGCATTGATTGTCGAGCGCACCTTCGAGAGTTGCTCGCTACCCTCAGCGCCCGGCAGCCCATGAGCGCGGGCCAGGATCTCGCCGTAGCGCTTAGCAAACTCGCTCCAGTCCTTGTGCGACGCCGCTTCCGATGGGATCGATGCAATCAGACCATCGACGCCCTTGAGCACCAGGGCCTGCAATGCAGCCGGGTCTTGAACGATTCCCGCCTTGATCCAGCTTGGCATGGCAGCCGGGACGCTGTGGACAGCCATCGGATGCAGGGTGCCGTCGAGGAACATCGAGTCGACCAGCACCTGCACATCGGAGTGGTCAAACGGGATCTCGATCTTGGCGACGTAGTCTGGCGGCGGGGGTTCGCCCGTGCGGGAGCCATCCAGACCCTGACCGGTGAGGTAGCGGTACCACGCATCCTGCACAACACGCAGCAGCACGCTCTTTGAGGAGAGCCACGCCGCGACGGGTTGATCTGCGAACAATCCCTTGCCTTGCAAGATGCCGGCGGCATGCTTGGCAAAAAGTGGCGGCAATGAGCGGTTGGCGAAGTGCATTCGCAGCAACTCGCGCCAGAAATCGACGGGCGTGCGGATGGATCGCGGCGTGAGCTGGTAGACGTGTTCCAGGATGAAGTCCTTGGACTCGTTCTCGCCGCGAGCCGACTGCAATTCGGCTTCGTGGGCATCGAACAGCACTGCCAGGTGCTCCGGCTCCACCTGCTTGACCGTGCTGTAGGCCAGCCGAGGGAACAACTCGGCCAAGCTGAGCCGCGCCACACGGCCGTGGTGCACGATGTCCCAAGGCAATACGTTCTGGTCAGCGCCACGCAAGTGCAGAACCAGCGACGGCGCCGGGCCAGCCTCTCTACGATCCCAGGCACCGCGATACCGCTCTTCAAACTCGGCACGGAAGGAGAACGGATCCTCATAGAGCATCACTTCGAAGCCACGGCTGCGCAGCTCGGCCAGCAGCTTCTCGTCGAGCAGCACTTCGTCCGGGTCACACGCTACCCAAAGCCGGGTCAGGTCTGCGGTGAACTGGCTGAGGATTCGATCCGTCCAGTGGCTCATGACTGCAGCCCTCCGGGCAACACATCTCCGGAGACGCGCACCAACATCACTGCGTTCAGGTCCGGCACACTGGCCTCGGCGTCATCAAGGGATGCCATGCGCGCATCGTGTTCCTGTTGCAGCCGCTTGCGCCGGTGCTCCCGCACTGCCGGCAAGCCGATACGGCCAATCGCCTGACTCCGGGCTTCGAAGGCGTAGCTGGCGCGCTCGCGCTCTTCTTTGAGCCGGGTGCGGTGTTCGTCCAGCAGCTCTTTGAAGATCCGTTCACCTTGCGTCCGCGCAGCGGCTTGCGAAGCATCGAACCATCTCACCGCATCTTCAGCGCCGCTCACCGCATGCACATCGACGGTCTCGGTCAGCAGTAGATCCCAGACCCGCTTGGCTGTGGGAACAAAGGTGCGCCCGTCCTCAGTCACGAACACCGGTAGGAAGCGCTTGCGGCTGAGCCCCTCGGCGACGAGGCTGATCTCCCACAGCGACCAGATGCCGCGCACGGAATCGGGCAAGCCCGTCACGCGAATCACAGGCAGCTGTTGGCCGGCGACGAATCGAGGCAGCTCACTGATGACAGCCCGTGCCCGTGGGTCTTCCAGCGTCACCCAATCCAGTTCGGGGTTTTCGTCCGCCGTCCGGGCGTCGAAGCATGCCTGTGCCGATTCGCTGCCGTCCGCCCACTTCACCTTCCATGCCTTGCCAACCTTGGTCGCCGAGCCCCCGCGTGCTGCCAAGCCACTGGTGATCGCCCGCTCCAACCAAAACTGCGCGGGGTGGTCCCGCCACTTGCGTGCATCGTCTGCGTCCAGATCGTGCGCTTCCGACAGCAAATCGCTGCTCTTCTTTGACTCGGCGAGGGTCGTACGGAGCTGCGACACCACCGCATCGCACTCTTGCTCGATCGCGTCCGGGTTCTGGAGGCCGTGCACAAACAGTTCGTCGAACATCGGGTCGGCTTCCACCGAGTCCATCACGTCCGACGCCTTGTCCACGCCGAATTCCTGGGCGATGACCTCGAGCTTTTCCTCCAGCACCTGGCGCACGCGGTGTTCCACCGTGTCTTCCAGGACGAAGTTGATGGCGCGCACCACATGGTGCTGGCCGATACGGTCCACACGACCGATGCGCTGCTCGATGCGCATCGGGTTCCATGGCATGTCGAAGTTGACGATGACGTGGCAGAACTGCAAGTTCAGGCCTTCGCCGCCAGCATCCGTGGAGATCAGGATGCGCACGTCTTTGGAGAAGACCTGCTGCGCCCGCGAGCGTGCATCCAGATCCATGCCGCCGTTCAGCGTGGCCACCGAGAAGCCCCGGCTCTCCAGGTAGTGCGCCAGCATCGCCTGTGTCGGCACGAACTCGGTGAAGATCAGCACCTTCAACGCCGGGTCGTTTTCTTCTTGCTGCAGCTTGTAGATCAGCTCCAGCAGAGCCTCGGCCTTGGCATCGGTGCCCGAACCCTCGGTCTCGCGCGCCAACGCCAGCAAGGTTTCAACCTCGGACTTCTCCAGCTCCCACCCGCTGGCTTGCACGGCCAGATCAACCTGCGATTGCCCGTCCAGGTCAGCCCACTCATCGGGGCTGGTGCTCTCGAACAGGTTGCCTTGGGGCTGTGGTGCTTCCAGCAAGGCCTGGCGCTTTTCCAGCGTGGTTCGGATGGCCGCCGTGCTGGATGTCACCAGGCGCTGCATCAGGATCATCAAGAAGCCGATGTGGCGCTGCTTGGCGGCCATTGCCTGGTTATAGCCGTGGCGCACATAGTCGGTCACTGCTTCGTACAGGCGCTGCTGGGCGTTGTGACGCGCCTGCCAGGCCACAGCCTGCAGTCGGGTGACCCGGGGCTTGAACAGGGGCTGGCCTTCGGCGTTGATCGACGCACGCTTCTCGGTGCGGATCACGAAGGGACGCACCCGGTCCCGGTTGACGCTGCTTTCGTCCGGAAACGCTTCGCGGTCCAGCAACTGCATCAAACGCATGAACTGGTCGGTCTTGCCCTGGTGTGGCGTGGCCGACAGCAGCAACAAGTATGGGGATGCCTCGGCCAATGCTGCTCCGAGCTTGTAGCGGGCCACCTGCTCGGTGCTGCCGCCCATGCGATGGGCTTCGTCGATGATGACCAGATCCCACGAGGCCGAGATCAGGTCCTCGAAGCGCTCGCGGTTGTAGGTGTTGAGTTGTTCCAGGCTCCAGCCGCGCCGTGCCTCCAGAGGCTTGACCGAGTCCAGCGAGCAGATCACCTGGTCATGCATGCGCCACAGGTTGTCTTCGTCGCCCACGGCGCCGCTGCGCCACTGGCGGAAGGCCGCCAGCTCCGAAGGCTCGATGAACTGGAACTTCTCGCCGAAGTGCAGCCGCATTTCCGCCTGCCACTGGCGAACCAGCCCCTTGGGCGCCACCACCAGAATCCGCTTCACCCGGCCACGCAACTTCAGCTCGCGCAGCACCAGGCCTGCCTCAATCGTTTTGCCCAGGCCCACCTCATCGGCGAGCAGGTAGCGAATGCGGTCGCGGCTGATGGCCCGGTTCAGTGCATAGAGCTGGTGCGGCAGCGGCACCACGCTGGACTGAATCGGCGCCAGCAGCAGGTTGTCTTCCAGCGCATCCAGCAGCTTGGCCGCCGCCGTAGTGTGCAGAATCTGCTCCACGGTCGGCCGGATGCTTGCCAACGGCGCAAGATCCTGCGCCCGGGTACGCACCACGGCGTCTTTGGCCGGCAGCCAGACGCGGTAGGCGCTTTCGCCCCACACATCCTGGCGCTCGATCACCCGGCAGGGCGATGCCTGCCGGGTCAGCCAGCACCAGTCACCCACGCTGAAGCCGATTTCTGCCACGCTCAGGCACCTGACTCGGTACGGGTCAGCGCCAGGTCATACAAGGTGAGCAGCTTCTCGTCCTCTTGCAGCGTCTCCTCGGGCAGCTTGTTGGCGACGCTGATGATCGTTCCGTAGTCCTTGCTGGCCCATGCCGCACGGAAGCCGGTGCGCAGCACCTCAAGCCGCGACTCCTTGATCTTGCGGCCGGCGAATGCCTTGTAGGTCTCGAACTCCTTGAGTAGTGTCTTCTCGCGCTTCTTCTCCAAGTCCTGGGCCTTGTTCGGGTCGGGCACGTACCAGCGGTCCTTGGCCTTGGCCACCAGCGCCGGGTTGCTCTTGTCGAGGCTGCGCAGATCCTTGTGGTTAGTGGAGAGGTAGCTGTGGATCTGGCTCGGCACATCGCCGGTGCCGTCGTACTGGATGAAGTTGTCTTCCAGCAGCTGGTCCAGCTCCGGGATGATCTCGCCCTTGCGCTTGGCCGAGCCGATCTGCGGGATGTACTCCGGGTGGATTTCTGAGCGAGTGGATGGACGCTTTAGCAAGAAGTTGGTCAGCCAGTCGATGGCACTGCGCTCGTCGGAGACAAACAACTCCGCTTGCGCGACTTGCGGGATACGCGCACGCGCCTTTTCGTACTCGACCAATTGCTCGGGCAGGAACACCATGCCATCCGTCTCACGGAACCGAACCGGCAGCTCTGCCAGGAACTCGGGCGTTGAGATCGGCACCATCGTGCCGTGGCGGATGAACCAAGACGCCATGCGGTCGTAGACGCGCCGCGGGTCGCGTTCCACGATGTTCAGCAGCTCCTGCGGATAGCCAGACGTGACTTTGACTGCCGGCAACTGTTTCAAGTGCGTCTGCACGAAGTCCCACGCCGAGTCGACGGTCGGGCCGTGCTGATTGAACCGATCCTCAAGGCCGCCGTTTGGCTTGTAGGCCGAGATCACCAAGTCCTGCTTCACTGCTGTTGTGGAGGTGACTTGGCGATAGCTACCTTGCACCTTGTCGAGCGCAGTGACTTCGGCCACCACAAAGCCCGCTTGCTGCAACGCCACTTGAATCGCGTTCCAGACCGCCGCCTTGCTGTTTGAGAAGACCACTGTCATCCAGCGGCCGGGCTTGAGCACGCGGAAGTACTCCGCGAAGCAGCGCTGCATCAGGTGCTGGTACTCCGGAAGCGCCTTCTTCTTGAACTTGTCGACGATTGCTTCCGGCGTTGCGTCGGTGATCACGCCATGCCATGCCTCAACGAGAAAGTTGAGGTCTGCATAGTAGATGTTCTCGCCGAACGGTGGGTCGGTAAAGACGTAGTCAATGCTGCCGTCACGCAGAGGTAGTGAGGCAGCAGTTCCAGTGTTGACGACTGCTGCGTTTGGGTTAGTTCGGAATTCGCCAAACGCCTTGATGAGTCGTCCCAATTTTCCATCAAGGATGTACCAAGGACTGCACTCTGCCAGTTGAGAGCCAACGTAGTAAACGCCGTTCAGATACTGGTTAACCTGAGAAAAGTGGGTCGGTGCATACCGTGCCAGCACAGACATCCCCCAAATTCCCTGCTCGACAAAGAACAACAGCATTTCACGGATTCGCGCATCTGGTTGTGCCTTGGCCTTTTTCCACAAAGCTGCAAGTGCGTGCCCCGCGCGGGGTAAGAAGAAGTGATGAACACTCGAAAAGCCTTTCGGCTCGATACGTGAGCCGTGGTACATCTGCTCGATTGGAAAGCGGACCGTAGGCATGCCCAGCGGCAGTGCCATTGCATCGATCTTCGCCAGAACAGCTAGATCACTTTGGTCGAGTTGCTTTTCGCGCCGCACACCGCCAGCGACGTAGGACATTACTGAGGGGCGAAACTTGACGCGCTTCCAGGTCTCACCACTTGCAGGATCGACTCGGGACTCAAGGACCCGATCGAGGTTGTCCTTGTTCAGATCTGCACCACAATGTGGGCATGGGAAGGTGTCCCTAACTCTTTTGCTGTCCTCGTCAAGCGCTTCATCAATGAAGTTGACCTCGCCCGCGCAATGCGGGCACGTGAACACCTCACTCCAGACTGTGAATTCAACCCTACCTTTGGTCTTGCCGTCCGTATGGGTCGTTTCATACATCCAGCCAAGTTCCTGCTCGACTTCCTTGAGGAGTTGCTTAGCCGCCTTTGCAAAGCACTCCACGTCGAATGGCAGGTTGTAGTTGGCTGCGATGAACGTAGCAGCAGGCGACAGATCGTTGAGGATGACGCGACGCGAGCCCCACCTGGGCGCGGCCTTGTCTTGTTTCTTCCACTCCATTTCCAACTCATGCCGGTATGCCGCCGGCGCCGATCCGCACCACTGCGCCGCGACGCCTGTCATGCCAGAGCCGCCAAAGCCGTCGAGCACGATGTCGCCTGGTTCGGTGTAGTGCAGGATAGACGGCACGATGGCCAGATGCGGCACCTTGGTGTGATATGCGTGTGCCTTGTAGAGCGCGTCGGTTTTACCCACTGACACGTCGATGGTTTGCGGCTCTCGGCTATACTTCGCGCTGGGGTCGTAGGGCTTGCCGTAGTGGCGCACGAATTCTTCGAGGAACGGATTCGGGCACGCGGTGTAGTACGGCGGGTCGGACATCGCCAGGATGGCTTCATCGGTGCCCTGCGGGAACCCTTCCGTCTTGCGAAATGCCGGGTCTTTCAGCTTCTCGGCCAGCAGCGTCAGGAAGTGATCGCGCCGGGCCTGCTCGCTCGGAAAGCTCTGACCGAGGCAATCCACCGGGCCTTGCTGTTGTGCTCTGGTAAGCAGGTCCATCAGGCACCCATCTTCTTTTTCAATTCATCGATAAAGCGCTTGGCCCATGGCGAAGCAGAAGTCACGCTCACGGGGGATATTTCCGCCAGAAGCTTGAACGAATGCTCGCCTTTCCCGTATTGCGCCTTGGTCTTGCAGTCCTTGGTAGCGTTGGCCAGCGAGTCGTAGACCTGGGTCTTAGCCACCTGCTCAACTGAATTGGTGGCAGCTGGCAACTGGTTCTCTTTGAAACCTTGTCCAAAGAAAGTTCTAAGCGTTGCACGATCGGCGAGGAACCAACTTTCCATGCACTGCACCATCAAGTGGCAATCGGTATCGGGTTCGTCCTCGGGCTTATCCCACCCATCACCCGGACGATTTTTGAGGTGCGGCCATGGTTGCCATTTATCGGCATCCGCACCTTGTTGATGTAGGGCCGCAATTGGTGCTTCGCTGTCTACCAGAAGCACAGCCTCTTCCCCACTGGCTATAGCAATGCAATAAGACTCAAAGGCATCACGGCGGCTACCACAAGCAACGATTCGAGGGCGCTTGGTTATTCCCGCTTTAGTGATGAAGGCTGTGAAGCCTTCACGGCAAGCGGTTTTGAGTGCAGCCGTATCCCCGCCTCCCTCGACATACAGCTTCACCATCTCGTGCCCCCAATCTCACCGCGCGTCCAGAGTTGCCCCAGCCGATATTTCTCCAGCCATGGCTTGAGCTTCTCTTTGCTTAGTCGAGTAAGCGTAGTTCCCTTATCACCTTTATCTGCCACCAAAACGGCATCGGGTTGATCTGTTAACGCGTCAACCAACACGTCGGAATGCGTTGTGACAATTAACTGGGTACGCTCAGACGCATCCTTGAGAAGTTGGGCGAGTCTTGGCAATACGTCGGGGTGTAGCCCCAACTCAGGCTCCTCGATGCACACCAACGGCGGTGGATTGGGATGACAGAGAATGGCGAGCAGGCACAAGTAACGCAGCGTGCCGTCAGATAGCCTCGTGGCTGGCATTGGAACAATCCGGGCATTGATCCGTTCTTGAAAAAACACCTGAACCGTGCCCCCGTCAATTTTGACGTAGTAGTCCTGAATGCCTTCGTACAAGGCTCGCAACTCTTTGATGAGTCGCTGTTTAAGCTCATGGTTTTCTTGAAGGCGGTTCAGAACCAAGCCAAGATTGCTACAGTCAGGCTCAAGAAAGTCGTTTGGCAAGTCGGCTTTCTGTGCCGTTCGCGGGACAGTAAACCGACCAAAGCTCCACTCACGATAGAGCCGAATCTTGGTCAATGTGTTGCCAAGAAATGTAAGCTCTGGATACTGATCAGGGTCTTTCCGCTGGGAAAGAATGGACTGGTTCGGCTCAATGTCTTCTCGCTGTAGCTTACGGTTCTTCCCCTTAACGTTAAGCACGCCGTGCCCATTTTCGAATTTGTAATAGAGATAGGGCGCCTGATGGCCAGTATCCGGCCTGGCATTTTCAACACGCTCATCAAGAATTTCAAAACCTTGGGATACCTCGGTAAAGCTCAAGGAATAGCGCAGGCCGGATGGCCCTTTGGGGTAATCAATTACTACATCCAACGAGGCAGGCATTGGTTTTGCGGCACCTTTCCATAGCCAGTCACGCACGCCACCACCATCTCTAATGGGTGCAATCAAATCCTTTGGCGCGGACTTAATCAGTTCAATTGCCTCAAGCAAATTCGATTTGCCTGCGCCATTTGAACCAATGATCACATTTAGTGGCTCAAGCTGTATGGCTTCAGAATGATCTCCATAACTTAAGAAGTTGGTAAGCTTGATAGATGTTAATAGCATAGGATTTACTCCATTATTCGATCACGAAGCGCAGCTTGGTCGAGTCCTTGCCCTTGCAGCGATCGTTCAGGAACGTGTCGAAGCGGCTGCGCAACTCGTCTGGCTTGGCAGGCGAGCCTCCCTGAAGCAAGGCCTGCTTGAGCTCATCACTCTTGACACTAATCTTCTCCAGCCCCGACAGCGCTTCCTGCGCGGCATTGGCGAACTCGGTGGTCATCGGTTCGGGCAGCTTGCGTGATGTCAGGAAGTCGTCGATCAGCTTCTTGCTGGCCGCCGGCAACAAGCCGAGGCTGTCTTGGGTGAACGGGTCTTCGAGGTTCTCCAGCAGGGTTTGCTGCCAGTTGGCCTGCAACTGGTCCAGGTCTTCGTCCAGCTTGTGCAGGCGGTTGGCGGCCGGGATCAGCTCCATCTGCTCTGCGGATGGGCGGAACTGGCAGTGCGGGCAGACCGCTGCGGTCATCAGCGTGGGCTCGTCCAGCGACGAACAGCTCTTCAAGCCGTTCAGCGACTCTTCAAACGCGGTGAGCTGGCTTGTGGGCATCAACGACACGCCGGCCAGAATGCGCAGGCCCAGCAGGCGGTCGTCCTTGCGCAGCCCATTGCGGGCCTTGTCTTCGGCCACCCCCAACCGCGCTTTGCTGTGGCTGGCGATGTAAGCAGTGATGTAGTCCTTCTTGAGCTGGTTGAGCGTCTGCCGGTACTCGGCGGCATGCTCGGCCGAGCGGTCCAGGCTGAGCTTGGCTTGCAAGGCTTTGCGGGCAGCCTCGGCTTGCTTCACCCAGGCGTGCTCGGGCGGCAGCACCATCTCGGCCTGGGAAAGGTAGGAGGCCGTGCCACCAAGCTCGACCACCAGTTCGAGCAGGCGCTCGACGGCTGCCAGGACTTCCAGATTCTTCTTCTGGCCGTCGATGTCTTCTTGCGTGACGCGCAGGTTCTTGAGCTTGCCGACGGTGTTGTAGGGCGTGAGCGACTCGGTGAACTTCTTCAGCGCGTCCAGCCGGACGTGCCAGTCCTTGGCTTCTTCCTCGCGCAAGAGGTTCTGGCCCCAGAAGCTGAGCTTGCCCTGCTGCAGGTCGGACCCCGCCTTCAGCACGCGCGGCACCAGCGCGCTGACCTTGTCTTGCAGCTTGATTACCGGCTCGGTGTCGCCCTGGCTGGCCTTCTGCGCCAGGCCGGAAGGCAGATCGAACAGTTCGAACAGGGAGCGCAGCACCGCAAGGTTGATCTCCTTCGGTGCCTCGACGTGCTTGAACTGCTTGAGCTCTTCGATTGAACGTTCGGCGAGCTGCACCAACTTGCCGGAGTCGATCTTGTCGCCAGTGATCGACATCACCAGGTCGCCGGAATAGACCAGACCACCCAGCACCGTGATCAGCAGATCCGGCTCCAGGCGGTACTTGACGGGCGCGAAGTACTCGACGTCCGAGGTGCCCGAGAGCAATTCGCTGCGGTTGAGAACCTGGCCGTGGCCCTTGGCCTTGAGGCGGGTCAGCACCTCCAGCGCGTAGCGGGACTTGGCCGGGTCCACCCGGTCGCCATCCAGAAGCTCCAGGGCGTCCAGCACCGCGACGGCGTCCTTGGTACGGGTGCCACCAGCGAGCGCACGCAGTGCATTGCCAACAAGCTGCTTGCGGTTGGCTTCGGTGACCAGCACCGAGAACGTGGGGTATTCGGGCGACAAGTCCACAAAGCGCTGGCCGAGCACCAGGCCCGAGATGACGTTCACGACGTCGCGGAAGTTGATGCGCTCATCCGGGCCCAGCCGCGCACGGTCACGCAGCGACACGCCCTTGGACCACTCCTGCAGGTTCTTTTTCTTGCCCTGGTAGGTGACTTCGAAGGCGGTCATCTGCTTTTCCTGCAGCCACTTGCTCATGGCGCGCAGGAAGTCTTGGGCCTTGGAGAGGTAGATGGCTTTGGCACCGCCGCTGGCGGTTGACGCCAGATCCAGCGCTGCGGCGTATGAGGACAGATGGCGCTTGAGGTCGTCGTCCAGGCCCGTGAGCCGGAAGAAGACTTCGTCCGACAGGCTGTTGTCTGTGAACTTGGGCTTGTCGAAGGGCTGGATGAAGTAGACGTAGAAGTCGCGTTCGGGCTGCGCCGTGGGACGGTCGTTCGGGGCGCCAAAGAACAGGTAGCCCATGCGTTCGACACGACGCTCCTGCCATTCGAGCTGGTACTGCCAGATCTGAAAGCCGGGGTACCGCAGGTCGTCGCTGCATTCCATCAGTGCCTTGACGGCGCTGTAGTAGGCCCGGTCCAGCGCATCGTCCGACAGGGCTTCGGCGCGCTTTTCGATCTGCGCGTCGTAGTCGATGTCCTTCTTGAGGTCGAGGTAGTACTGCTCCGTGTCCGGTGCCTTGGAGATGAACTGCCCGTTGACGGTCTTGAGCACTTCCCGCATGACGGTCTGCACCATCGACAGCAGGTTCTCGGCAGGTTCGCCCGGCATGTCTTCCACACCCGGCTGGAACAGGCACAGGGCGTCGCGCAGCTCGGCGGCGGTGGGGCCGATGGGAATGTGGATGTCGCCACCCGTGGTCAGGCGGTGAACGGCCAGCGCGTTGATGACGCGCAGCGCCATCGGCTTGTAGGCTGGGCGCGTGAAAGCCTGCTGCACGCGCGACTCCAGCACCTCGGAGACGCGCATGACTTCCTTGATGTTCGGGTCGGCGCGTAGGACCGAGTTGGTCTTGATGGTCTGCCAGAAGCTCTCGTAACTGATGAACAGTGGCCGGTCGGTGGGAACGTCCTGGTCTAGGATCGCCAGCATGGCGGCTTCGATGGTCTTGAGTGCGCCGCGCTTTTCGGTGAAGTGGATCTGCTCGAAGGTCTTGAGGTAGTCGGGGTGAACCGGGAACAGCCGAACGTATTCGTCCATGCGCTCGTTCATGGAGCCATAGAACTTGGCGAACGGCGTCAGGTACTCGCGGATCTTGTTCTGCTGGTCGGCCGTCTTCTTGAGCAGGCGTGCGGAGACGACAAAGCTCACGTCCTGCCGGTCGATCAGGATCTGCGTAAAGCGCTCGTTGACGCGGCGCATGCTGTCGGCAACGTGCTGGAAGCGCACGCTATCGAAGATGGCTTCCTGCACGCCGGCCACGAAGCGGAACTTCAGGTGCTTGGTCACTTCGCCTATCTGGCGCAGGATGGCCAGGTCGCGCACCAGCTCGTGGTCGCGGCGCGACTGCAGGTATTCCAGGAACTCGTCGACGACCAGTAGCACGCCTTGGTTCGGGAATTTCTCGCCGAACGCGGCCATCATCTCCTCGAACGATTCCTTGTTGTTCAGCTCCTGGTCCGCTGCCGGGAAGGTGTAGCTGACGCCGAGCTTTTCCAGGAAGCGTTCGAGCTGCTGCGTGATGATCTGGCGCAGCGGCATTTCCAGGCCGCCCACCTCGATGCGCAACACCTTGAAGCGACCAGCGATCGGGGCGACAGCCTCGGCGACCTTGGCGTGGCGGATCATCGGTGCGTAGGCGGCATCCTCGGCCACCAGCGACAGCACCGACATCAAGTGCGACTTACCGGTGCCGTAGTTGCCGACGATCAGCACGCCCTTGTGATCGACCGAGTCGTCGAAACTGAGCTGGGGAACCATGAGCTTGGAGATCCGCTCGGCCATGTCGTCGGAGATGACGTAGGTCGCGACGAGCTTCTTGGCCTCGTCCGGGCGCCCGGCATCGAGCAGCTGAATGACTGACTCGATCTGCTCGAACTGGATCAGATCTCCGTATTTCATGTTTAGGGCCATATGGTTCTCTCTTCCCCTGTACGTCAAATTTCTAGAACGACCACGCCGTCACGGCTGTAGTCGCGATGTTCTGGGTGGCTGATGTCGGCATAGATCAGCCGATCACCCCGCAGCTCGCCCGGCCACACCGCCACGACGCACTTGGAGTGGGCCAGCCGCTTGACGAGATCAAGCGGGTTGATTTGCAAGCCCCTCTCGAACAACAGTTCGAGGTTGTCCAGCAGCAGCGGATCGTCGGTGCGTTCCTTGTCAGCGATCTCACGCAGCAACTCACCGGCTGAGAAGCCCCGCTTGTTGATCGGCGTCGCAGCCAACCGGCGGCCCAGCTCCAGGCCCACATTCAGGGGCTCGATGTTGAGCTTGGTGCCCAGCTCGCGCAGCAGCTTGGTCTTGCCGCTGCGGCTTGCACCGACCAGCAGAACCAGCTTGCTGTTGAGGTCGCCGATTTCGCCGATGAGTCGTTCGAGTTTTGCCAGCACGCAGTGCCCCTCAGTCCGACGCGGCTTCGAGCCGCTGTTGGTCAGGAGACCGGTAGCCGGGTGCCAGCACGGCGTTCTTGACGCCATAGATCGCCAGCGGATCTTTCAGCCACAGCCGGTACTCGTGGCCACGTAGACTGTGGTCGGGCGAGCAGTCCACGCTCCACTTGCGCAAGATGTACCCAGCGGTGGCTGCACGCAGCTTCAACCGCAAAGAGCCATCCTCCATCCGGTAGTCCATCTCGGTTATCTCAGGGCGCGGCTGATCGGGGTGGGGTACCAATTCCAGCTCCACGATGCGGGTCCACTGTATGTCCTGGTCGCTGAGTTCGTGCGGCGCTGGTTTCTCGCCCTTCAACACCTGCGGCTGCTTGATGCGCGTGATCACGAAGTCACGGAATTCCTTCGACTTGCGGTCGAAGGCGCGAACGTGCCACCGAAGACCGTTGTCGATCAGCGCGAACGGCACGATCTGGCGCTCGGCCTTGCCATTCGAGATGGAGTGGTACTCGATGGCAAGCGGGCATTCCTGGTGGATCGCCCGCGTCACGCTCGCCAGCACATCCAGATCGGGGTGCGTCAACCTTGAAGGACTCTCGCTGGCGACCCATGCCTTGAGCCGCACGGGCTCGCCGTCGCCGAAACCTTGGGTCAGCCAAGACAGCACACGCTCTGGCGGGAAGTCGAAGACCGGGCGGAAGTCCGGGCCCAGGATGTACGACTTGCCCTTGGAGTCGTAGTCGATATTGCCGGGGGCAAGGTCTTTGTAGAGCGCCAGATCCCGGCTGGCCGCCGCCGACTGGATGCCAAAACGCGAAACCAGGTCCTGGCGGCGGATCTCCCCGATGAAGCGCACGCGCAACTCCACGAACGCGAGGCGGTCGCGCTGTGGCTGGGTGAGTTCTGCTAGCTGTTCGTTCGACATCCTGGGGTGCTCGTTCAGGTTAGCGAAGGCATGTACGGGTCATTGCGGGAAGTATATAAGCTGCTCTAGAATGTGTCTATCGTATTAAATTAGACGTTTATCCGTCGCATAGTGATTATGAAGTGATGTACTGAAGACACTGGAGGCCAAGCATGAACGGTAATCGTTGGGATCAGCCGGGCGTGCCCCACAAGGGGTGGCACTGTGTGGACGTCGTCGACCTTCGGGCCGACGGCGAGCCTGCTGACGACACCGACTACGCGACATGCCAGATGTGCGGAAACGAGAAGATCCGCTATGTCCACATCATGGAGCACCCCGATGTGGAAGAAGCGTTGGACGTTGGCTGCGTGTGCGCGGAGAAGATGAGCGATGACTACGACGGTCCCAAGCGCCGCGAGGCGCGACTCAGGAATCGCGCATCGCGTCGCACTCGCTGGCTCCACCGCAAGTGGCGAGTCTCGGCTAAAGGCAACAGCTTCCTGAACGTCGATGGTCGCAACCTGGTGGTGTACCCGACCAAGACGGGGCGATGGGGATACAAGATTGGCGACTGGTTTGGCGCGAAGGCGTACCCGACGGTGCGTGAAGCCAAGCTGGCGCTGTTTGACGACTTCTGGGCCGCGACGCAGGACAACGACCAGCTTTGGGCGACGGACTGAACAAGAACAATGCAAGAACAATGCAAGAATAATGCGCTTGAAATAGAACGGCCCAGTCAGGGGAAAGGCTCGGAACAAAAATGGATCAGCAGACCCAACCCCGCAGAAGCGGCTCGTACACCGCGAACCTGCTTGGAAACATACGGAGCCACCTTGCCGGGCTGCAGGGCTACGACGTCATGGCTCTTGAGCTCATCCAAAACGCGGATGACGCCAAAGCAGAATCGGTTGTCTTCGACATCACTGACCGGGGCCTGCTTGTCGTCAATAGTGGCAAGTTCACCTACTGTGGTGATCTGCACACGCGGCCTTGCAGCTTCATTGCCAGCGACAACTACAGCTGCGACTACCACCGAATCGCGGATGTCGGCAGCGGGGGGAAGCTTTCTCGTGGCGAAAACATCGGTCGCTTCGGCATCGGCTTCGTCTCGACTTATCAGGTCACGGACCACCCGGAGATCCTGTCCTCTGGGATCAAGCTGACACTTCACCCGGAAGAAGGACAGTGGTTCATCGAGCCATTCGAGCAACCCGAAGGCACCACGTTCTTCTTGCCTTGGGCAGACGACCCCAATACCGAAGCTCGACTTGCGCTTGGGGTGTCGCACGTCAGCACCGCTCACATCGATCAGCTCGTCGAAGATTTTCAGAAGGTCCTTCGCAAGAGCTTGTTGTTCCTCCGGCATGTCCGGACAGCGGAAGTTCGGCGAAACGGCGAACTGCTGTTGGCATGCGACCTGGACCGAGGTGATGGGTCTGATTTGATCGTCAGTTTCCGCCCGAGTGGCGAGGTGGAGCAATGGCACATCTTGCGGGCCGATGTTGCAGAGTCTGCTGCGCTGCTGTATGCCTCGCATCCCCGCCTTGAGTCTCTCGGTCGCGGCACCAAGATCAGCATCGGGTTGCGAATCGATCCCGAGCCCCTGGCCGAGGGGGTGCTTTACGCGTTCTTGCCCACCGAGCAGTCGACCGGATTGCCGATGCACATCAATGCGGACTTCTTTCCAGAGTCCGATCGAAAGGCAGTCATCTTCGCTGGGCACCAACACGAGCAGGCGTGGAACGAGATGCTCATCGATGCCGCCGCTACCGAACTTGCCAGAGACCCTGATGGCCTGCTGAAGATGCTGGGAGACGTTCAGCTCTGGCAGATCCTGGCGCGGGCGTTTGAGCTATCGAAACCATCGAACCACCCGACTTGCTTCAAGCGATTTTGGGAACGATTGAAGGTCACTGGAACCCAGGCAAACATTGCGCTGGCCCAAGACGGTAGTGTTCAGCGCCCCAGCGGGGTCTTCCTGCCGCGCGGCCCACTGACAAGCCATCAGGCGAAGACGCTACTGGAGGTCGGTGGAAGGTTGGTCGCCGAAGATCTGCGGCCGTTCCAGACCGCGATAAACCAGCTGGGCGCGCCAATCCTCACTTTCGACCGGTTGGTGACCCTGCTTGAGCAAGCGATGGCGCAGCAGGTTCCTGGTCAGGTGCAAGTCGAAGCGGCAAGGCTGGAGAGCTTCTACCGTCCGCTTTGGAGCATCGTCAACGATCTGTTGCCGGAGACTGCGAATCAGACCCCCCCCACGAACCCGGCCATTCAGCGATTGCTGGCTATCCCCTTTGTCGTCACAGAAGATCTGTACGCCGTCACGATCAGCCAATCCTTTGTGGTGCCTGCCGCGCTGGAGGCTGGGCGCTTCGCTTCCCTTCTGCCCAGGCTGGCGATTGCAGCGCATCACATTCTCGGATTCCCAAAGATTGCGCGACTGATGCGACAGCTTGAGCTCGGTGCGGTCGTCGATCATATCGGCTCGATGTGCGCCACCGAGCCCGTCGAAGATGTCATCGGCGTTGAACAGCAAGAGTTGCGCGACCTGTATGCGATGTTCGCGGATCTGGACCGTCCGGATAATGTCGAGAAGGCGGTGTACCAGGCGCTTCGCAACCTGCCGATCTGGCTATCAAGTCGAGGTCTGATCAAGGCAACCCAAGCGCTCCTGCCTGGCAACTTCACCGATCCCACTGGGCAGGCCGACCTACTTGAAACGTCCGTCCTGACTGATTCCGCCAGAGAGTTCGTGTCGAGCAAGCTTGGCGTTCAGACGCAGACGATCGAGGCATTCGTACAGAACGTGCTGCCGAGGTTCTTCAATGATGACGGGCCGCTGGATGCGCAGAAGTACACCCGCCTGATCAGTGAACTGGCCAGCCATCCGGCGCTCGTGAATGACGAGAACATCCGCCGGCTGTTGGGTGCACTGCCGATCGTGCCGACGCAGGACGGGCGTTGGTCGCGCCCTACCAACACCTACAGGCGCACCGATGACTTGGTGAAGGTGCTTGGCGATGCGACGCACCTTTGGCTCGATGCCAGTCGGGTGCCCAACGCCCGGTCGGTCCACACTTTCATCGACAGCCTCGGAATACGCCGGTCACCACTTGCGCAGCACCTGGTGGAGCGGATGCTCTTCATCGCAGAGAAGTACCTGCCGACGGAAGATGCAAAGCGCGCCAGCGGCGATGCCTTCTACGTCCTGTGTGAGCACTACGAGGAATGGAGTGAGAAGCCGTTCTTCCAGGGTGCGATCGACAGCCTCCGTGGGGTGGCGTGCTTCCCAGCTGAAAGCGATACGGAGAACTGGCACTCTGGTGGCGATCTGTACGCGCCATACCGCGCCGAGGCATTCAGGTCGCAGGCCAACATTCTCGATTTCAGAAACACGGCACGCCTGAAAACGGAGCTACTGGAAGATCTGGACGTCACCATCAATCCGGAAACGAGGCTGGTCATCGACCATTTGCAGTACTGCGTGAAGACCGGCGCTCAGCCTCACGTTTCGACCTACCAGGTGCTGAACGAGCGGGCACAGCGTTCCGATCCGCTGATCTCGACATTGGCTGGCTCTCGGTGCATCTATGTCGAGAGTCAGAAGAGCTTTGTCCGCCCGAATCAGCTTTACTGGTCGCCCCAGCAGCTCGGGCGCTGCGCCTTCACCATTCCTGGCAATCTTGAGGCGTTCAAGCCGCTGTTCACCGCAATCGGAGTGAAGAACGCACCCGAGGGCCGAGACTACGTCGACATCCTGCTGGACATCGTCGGCGAGTACTTCGAGCAGTCGAAGCCCGTCGCAGGGGCGGATCGATCGGTGTACGACACCTGCTTGATGGGCGTGGCGGCAGCAGACGAGCGTGAGGAGATTGGTGCCCCGGACATTCGAAGGTTGCAAGAGGCACCAACGATATTGAACCTCATGGGGCAGCCCACGCATCCTGACGAAGTGCTTCTTCAGGACAGCGAGTGGCACGCAGGTTTCTTCAATGCGGAGCTTGACCGGGCGCTGTGCAAACCTGCCCCCGAGCTGTGGCCGTTCATTGAGAAGGTCGGGGTCAGGCGGCTCAGTGAGAGCGCTGAGGTTGCGCTTGAGTTCGTTGATGGACAGAAGACTGAGGAACCGCAGCTTGCCGACAAGCTGATGGAGCGGATCGACATCCTTGCGCGATTGCTCCACGACAAACCGACGCCAGTCAAACAAAAGGTGCGGAACTCGCTTTCAGAGCTGACCGCCATTAGCTACGAGCTCGTGCGCATCCAAGCGTCCGTGCACGTTGGCGGGGATTGGGCTTCGGCTCCACCCTCGGCAGCGCATACCTTCTATGACATCGACAAACGCCAGCTGATCTTGGCGCGACCGGTGGGGAATCGCAGCTGGCCCCACGTCCTGAATGCCATCTTCCACCAGTTGATGCCGGAAGAGTCTGGAAGCGAGATATCGAAACTGACCCTCAGCGTTCGACCGCTGATGAGCATGCCTGTTGAGGAGGCTCACCGAGAACTGACCGATGCAGGTATCCCGTACTTGGATGCTGAAAGCGCAAGCGGACAGGCAGATGACTTGACCTCGTCGGCTTTGGACGACATGGGGAGCACGACCGACCCCGGCTACCAGCCAGAGAGCAAGCCGGATACCGCGCCAGCCGACGCGCCCAAAGGCGGAGAACGCACAGCGGATCGGCCTGGTACGAGTCGGCCGACAGGTGAGCCGAAAGCTCCTCCCAAGGATGTGCCGCCGCCCGATCAAGGGCAACCTGGAACCGGGTCTAAGGGCGCACGAGAAAAGGATGCGCCAGATGGTGACCAGGCTACTGGGCACGGCCACAGCACAGGTTCGTCGACTGGCGACAAGCGCGCCAAGAAGCCACGTCCAAAGCACAAGGAGCAGTGGGATCGACGACTACTTTCCTATGTTCGGAAGAAGCAAGAGGAATCTGCCGATGCCGACGAGCAGGAAGGCCCATCCGAGCACAACCTGGCTGTTGAGGTGGTGGCCCGCGCCACCGTATGCGCCTATGAAAAGGCTCGGGGGCGCGTCGCGGAACAGATGGCCCAAACCCATCCTGGTTACGACATCATCAGCCGAAACCCGCTGACAGGCGAAGACCGGTTCATCGAGGTGAAGGGTGTCAACGGCGAGTGGAACCAGACGGGCGTGGGGCTGTCCAGGCTGCAGTTCAGCAATGCCCAAGACTACGGCGATCGCTACTGGCTATACGTGGTCGAGTTTGTTTCTGATCCTGAACACATACGTGTTCATCCTATTCGCAGTCCTGCCACGCAGGTGACGTCTTTCATGTTCGACGGCAACTGGCGCGATGCTGTTGCCGATGAACGTGCCGACCCTGCACTTGCCTTCATCGCGGGCGCCAGGGTAAAGCACCAGCATTTCGGTTTCGGAAGGATCGAATCAATGGAGCTGCGAGGCTCGACGCGCGTTATGTCCATCGCGTTTGTGACCAGCGGTCGTCGCACGGTCACGTTGAATCTGCAGACGATGACCGTGGTTGAGGAAGACGATGACAACGATCATTCCTGAACTGACCGATGCCCAGCTGGCGGACTTGCCATCCCAGGCGGAGGCAAAGGTCTACAGGGCGTTGAGGGATGGGCTTCCCCGCGACTTTGTCGTCTTCTTCCAGGTCGGATGGATATTGCGTCGGGAGGAAGAACAAGCCAAGGATGGCGAAACTGATTTCGTCGTCTGTCATCCGAATCTCGGGTACCTGTGCATCGAAGTCAAGGGCGGCGGTGTCGGCTTCGATTCTAGAAGCGGCGACTGGTTTTCCGTCAATCGCCATCTTCAAAAGCATGCGATCAACAACCCGGTCAACCAAGCACTGAAAGCAAAGTATTCGATTCGGTCCAAGCTGAATGAACATCAGCGTTGGCGGGATCTGTCGCTCTCGAATGTCCTCCGAGGTCACGCGGTGTTTTTCCCCGATGTCGGCGATGCGAATGCACTAAGCCGGCCCGACATGCCGTCAGCCCTGGTCGGCTGCGCCAAGGATCTCCAAGACCCGAAAGCGTGGATCGATGCGGTCTTTGCCTATTGGGGGAACGATGCATCGGGATTCACTCCCATGGGCAGGCGCGGCGTTGATGTCCTTCGCGAGGTGTTCGCGCGGTCTTTCGTGGTCGCGCCGCTGATATCGTCGCAGTTGGCCGACCAGGAGGCGCGTCGGCTGGTTCTCACCAAGGACCAGATTCGCGTGCTCGATTTCTTGCGCTCCCACCGCAGAGTCGCCGTGAGCGGTGGCGCAGGCACGGGCAAGACGGTCTTGGCACTTGAAAAAGCACGTCGCCTTGCATCTGAGGGGTTCCGAACGCTGCTGACTTGCTACAACCGGCAGCTCGCGGACCACCTATCAAGTCTTTGCGCGGGTACACCGAATCTTGATGTGATGAGCTTCCATCAACTGTGTCACCGGCAGGTTGAGAGAGCCAATCGCGCATCTGGGCGGGACCTGGTTTCCGAAGCCAAGGTCACCTATCCGGGTAAGGATCTCTACGAGGTGCAACTACCCAACGCGCTCGGATACTCCCTCGAAATTCTCCCAAATCGGTACGACGCCATCGTCTGTGACGAGGGCCAGGACTTCCGCGAGGAGTTCTGGGTTCCGCTCGAGCTGCTACTGACCGACTATGACAGCAGCCCGCTGTACGTGTTCTACGACGACAACCAGAACCTGTATGCCCGCGCAGGGACTTTCCCCATCCGCGACGAGCCGTTCTCGTTGACCACGAATTGCCGCAACACGGCGCCTATTCACGAAGCCGCCTACAAGCACTACAAGGGCGTTCCAGTGAGTCCGCCTGACATTCAGGGTGATGACGTTCTGTTTGACGAGTCGCCAAGTCGAGACCCGCAGGCGGCCAAGATCAATGCCCGCATCGTCGACCTTGTTGCGAGACAGGGTGTCGCGCCCGGCGACATCACGGTACTAGTGGCCGATGCCTTGCACAAGGCGGAGTACTACTCGGCACTCCGACGGTTACCCCTTCCTCGACCCGCGACTTGGCTTGAGGAGGGTGTCCGACGCAACGACACCGTACTGATTGACACGATCCAGCGCTTCAAGGGCCTCGAATCGCCGATCGTGATCTTGTGGGGCCTGGATACCATTGATCTTGCTCGGAATCTGGAGCTGCGTTATGTCGGCATGAGCCGAGCGAAGTCTTTGCTTGTAGTCGTCGGAAAGGCTGATACCTGTGCGGCCTTCAGATTGGACGCTGTTCGGAAGGAATGAAAGGAGAGATTGCAGGGAGGTGTGCGTTGCCCCAAGGCGTAGCCAACTTGGGATGCGGGTTCGGCTGCTAAACCGCCGTCCGGCGCCGGGGTTGAAGTGCGGCGAAGTCGCGAGAGCATGAATCGTCGGAATCTCCCGACGTTCATGGAGGAGCGCCGTCATGGCCCATCCCAACGTACACCCCGTCATCGCCGTGCAGGGCGGCGGCGCTACTGCTGCACCGACCCTGCTGGGGCAAGGCCCCGCCCGCATTCCTACCGGTGGAAAGATCCGCGCCGGCATCAAAGTGCTCACCAAGAAGGCCGCCGGAGAGCCCAAGGCGAAGGCAATCTACGACCAGGGCGTGGCCGCGGGCCAGTCGTTCGAGCAGATCGAGCGCGCCATCGCCGAAGCCCTGCCCAATCTCAAGACGCCGCTAGTGCCGCGCAACGTGCCGTGGTTCACCGTGCGGGCGCAGGACTTTCCCAATCCCGAGATCGCCCGGGAGATTCTGGACGCCTATGGCGAGGATCGGGGCGAAGGCCGGCGTTTGTACCGCTTCCCGGTGGTGTTCCCCTCCGACTACTGGCAGACCGTGATGCCGCACGAGTTGGCGGCCTGGGGTGCGCACGAAAAGCACTACTGGTCGCAATACTCGGCCGATGGCCGGGTGCGCCACTGCATGTGCCATGCCCCGGTGCCGGTCGACGAGACGGGCCGGCGCACCATCCGCCTCTTCGGCGGTCGCAAGACCATGATCCGCGAGGACAACGGCGGTCTCTGCGAACCGGAGGCCTGCCGCGAGTACCAGCAGCGCCAGTGCAACCTGACTGGGCGCTTCCTGTTCTTCATCCCCGGCATACGGTCGATCAGCGCCTTCGAACTGCATACCAACAGCTTCTATGCGATGAACGCCGCGATCCAGAAGTTCGAGACTGTGGGCTTCCTGCGCGGCGGGCGCATCTCGGGTTTCCTCGACCGGCAACGCACGCCTTTCTACCTCACGAAAAGACTGATGGAGGTGGCCCACATCGACGAGCAGGGGAGGGCGGTGCGCGTGCCGCAGTGGATCATCGACCTGGAGGCGCCGGTGGATGTGACGGCCTTGCTGCGCGACAACGAAGACACCGAGACGGCCCTGGTGCAGGCGCAACTGGCGACGCAGGTGCTTCAGGGCAGTCTGGCAGCAGCCAGTGCCGAATCGTTGCAGGCGGATGCCGCCGACATGCAGGCGACGACGGTGGCCGATGCAACGTCCGCCGAGGAGCCGCCGTTGCGCGACGGCCGTCCCAGCTTCGAGCAACTGATGGCCCGCGTGCAGGCCTACGGGATCGTGCCGGAACAGTATCAGGCCTACGCCGACCGGCGCTGGGGACGGGGCTGGAAGATCAACCCGAGCGGCCGCGCCCAGGCCTGGAACGAGCTGGAACGCTACGGCAACGATCCGCAGGGCTACCTCGACAAGATCGCGAGCGAGATGCAACTGGCCTCGCGGGGGAGGACGGCATGATCCGCATCGCGCATTTCTCCGATCTGCACTACGGTACCAAGAAACTGGCGGAAGCCGACCGTTGCTTCGGCGCTGCCATCGACCGGGCCATCGCGTTGGGTGCGGAGGCGGCGGTTCTCTCGGGCGATGCCACCGACCATGGCCTGGACTTGCATGCCCCGGCCGCCGAACGGCTGGTCGCGCAGGTGCGGCGACTGGCCGACCATTGCCCGGTGTTGATGCTGCAAGGGACATTCTCGCATGAGCCACCGGGCACCCTGGCGATCTTCCGGCTGCTGGGCGGACGGCATCCGGTGCATGTGGCCAGCCGTATCGCGCAGGTCGCGCTCACGGCCCAGGACGAATGGCTCGCTTCGACCAGTTGGTGTTTCGATAGTTTGCCGGCCGGTGCTCGTGCCCTGTTTACCTGCATCCCCACGGTGAACAAGGCGGTGGTGGCCGCAACGGTCGGTGCGGCGGAAGCCGCGCAAGCCGTGGGCGAGCACCTGGCCCTGCTGCTGCGCGGCTACGCGCCGATCCACCGCGCGGCACGTCGGCAGGGCGTGCCGACCATCGGCGTGTCGCACGGCACGGTGTTCGGCTGCGTGAGCGAGCACGGCGTGCCGATGGCCGGCTTCGATCACGAGTTCACGACCGGCGCACTGTTCGCCGCCGAGGCCCAGGCCTTCATGCTCGGGCACATCCATCGGCATCAGGCATGGGAACAGGAAAGCAGGGTAGGGCGGCAGTGCATCGCCTATCCCGGCTCGATCGGTCGTTTTCACTACGGCGAGGAAGGGGAAAAGGGGTTCTTGTTGTGGGAGGTCGACACCGACCAGGTGCGCTTCACCCTGAAGCCCACGCCAGCACGTCGAACCGTCGATATCGTGTTCGACGGCAAGCCCGACCTCGACGCCCTGCGGGCCGCCGTCGCGCGGCAGGACGTCGCCGGCGCGTTTGTGCGCGTGCGCTGGACCGTCGCCGACGAAGATCGCCACGAGGTCGACCGTGCGGCGATCGAGCGGGTGCTCGCAGAGGCGGCGGAGACCAAGTTGGAGGGGCGGATCGTACCGGTGGTGCGCACGCGGGCGTCGGGAATCTCGCAACTAGCGAATCTGGCGGACAAGGTGCGGGTATGGGCGCAGGTGACCGAGGCGCGGGCCGAGCCGTTGCTCGAGTGCCTTGAGGCGCTCGCAACGCAGACCCCGGAGCAGATTGCGGACGGTTTGCTTCGCAGGGCCGGGGATACGATGCCACGGCTTGGATGCGGTTGGGATGTAAATGCGCGAGGTCTTGGGCCTCTGGAACGGAGTGGGCAAGAATAAGCACGAGCCGGTGACCTTGCAGTTGTTCTGAGCCACCGGCAGGGTGCTGCGCCTAATTAGGCTTACGTCGTCGACGTCGCGTATCCCAGAAACTCCTTGACGGGCGATCGGGCTTCATCCCAGCGACGCACGGCTGCCCGTGGTCTTTCCCGGTTTTCAGCAACGGTCAGATACAGCCGTCGCTTTGCGCGAGAGATTCCCACGAAGAACGCTGACCGCTCATCGGCGCGCTTGCCAAAGAACGCTTGTTCCTCGATGCCGAGCAAGATGACGCTATCGAATTCCAGGCCTTTGCTCTTGTGGATTGTCATGATCCGAACGGCGCTGTCCTCGGAGAACCGTGACAAGGCACCCACCGCATCAGAATCGAGGGCAAAGAGTTCGGTAATGCGATCCAGAGTTTGCGCGATGATTTCGTCCAGCCGGCCGCCGCGTTCGTAGTCAGCTGACAGCGCTGCGATAGCTTCCCGGCCCAGCAGGCTGAGGAACTCAGTGGCGAGCTTGCTCAGGGCGACGGGGTCGTACGTGGCGAAGCCCCCTCGGCGCACCTGATCGCGGGTGCAATCGATATGGCGGTTCCACTGGGCTCGCTGCTCGTAGGCAGCATCCTCGTCCAGCCCCGTCGCCAAAAGCACCTCCATCAGCCGACCATAGGCATCCGGCTCCCGTTCGCTCACTACCACGGCAAGAAAATCGACGATAAGACGTGCCGCCGGTTCGACAGACAGATCCTGCAGGTTCTGCTCGTCACGGAACGGGACATTGCGGCGGCTCAGCTCCGCCATCAAGCGATCAGCATAGAGGTTCGGTTGCTTGGATACCAACACGGCGATCTCCGAGGGCGGCAGGCCCTCGTTGTCGATCCATCCCTGAATCATCTCGGCCAGAGCTTCCGCTTCATCCTGGCTGTCCTGGAATTCGAGGATGTCGACGGAGCCGCCTGGCCCTGCCAGTTCAGCGTCGGGTACTGCGGCATTGAGGTCCATGACTTTGACCATGGCGTTCTGCATGCGCCGCAGGCGTGGCCGCGAACGAAAGTTCTGGTAAAGGTTCAGGGGAAGGGCGTTGAAATCTTCGGCAAAGGTCTGGAATACCCCCTCCAGCGCGCCGGCCCAGCCCATGATTCGTTGCTTGGTGTCGCCGACCGCGGTCAGCGGAATGCCGGTGCCGAAGAAGACAGTCCGGATGAGCTGGTATTGCGTATCGGTGCAGTCCTGGAATTCGTCGAGGAAACCGTGGCTGTAGGTCTGTCGTACAGCGTGGCGTGCCACGGAACTGGTCTGCAGGATCTGGACGGCCAGGGGCACCATGTCTTCGAACTCGATCTGGCGTCGCTGGACCCTCGGCGAACCGACCGTGTAGTCCGCATCGAGTGCGTCCCTACCGGTCAGCACCGGACGGAAGCGGTCGATCAGACGCTTGGCGAAGGCGTGAAAAGTGTGGCTGTCCAACCGGGCCGCGAGTGCCGAGCCACAACGCCGGCGCACCCGATCCTTGAGGTTGCGGGCAGCGTCGACTTTGAAGGAGATCGCGAGGATGCGCTGCGGGTAGCGGCAAGTTCCGGTACGCAGCAGGAAATCAGCATGCTGTGCGAGCATCTCGGTTTTGCCGGCGCCGGGCCCGGCGGTCAGCGCCAAGCTCCGCGCAGTCTCACTGGCGGCGGCGAGCGCGTTGGGTTCCAGGGTCAGGCCGTCGGACGGATGCCAGCGGTCGGGCTTGATCATTCCGGCAGTTCCGCCAGTTTGGCCGTGACCATGTCCAACAGGCGATCGATCGATTCCGGCATGTCGACGTTCAATACCGCATCGTCCAGTGCTGCCAGCGCTTCGAGATGAGCGGCCGGTTTGCTGCTCAGTTTGAAGCGGTGATGGTAGGCGTCGAAGTAACGCTGCTCTTCTTCGCTGTACTGGTCGGCGTCCCCGTGGCTCTTGCCGAGCACCGCAACAATGGTTTCGTCATCCGGATCTTCCAAGTCTTGCTCTTCGACTTCGTATGCGGCTGAGAATTGCCGCAGCATTGCGAAGTCGAGGTCAAGCGGCGAGGAGAAGAAGACGCCGCGGCCTTCGAGCCACTCCAACCATTCTTTTCCGAATTTTGATGTCATTACGTGATCCTCGCCATTCCATTTGGGCAAGGCCTTAATCGTTGCGTCCGTGAGCCCCTTTATTGGCTTACCGAGGGCAAGGATCTGCTTAGCGGCATACCGCACACGTCCCCATCCACCCTGGTAGCGTCCCAAGTCGAGATCCAGCAGAGTCACATAGGGAATTCCCAGGCCATCAAGGAGTCGCCAGAAATGATTGACGTGGCGTCCCCCCAGCGGGGCGACGGAAATTGAGGCGTCGTCTTCGGCGAGTCCGTTGGCTTGCAGCAAACGCGGCAAGACGATCTCTTCACTGTCCCCTTCCCCGAGGATGACCAACCGGGAAAAGTACAGCTCGGGGAAAGCCTGGACCGCTTCGCGCACGAACTTGTGAGCCTCATCGGTGGCCTCCGGCAGGATGATCGACTTGACCACGGTCTGCCGGTCCGCATTGAGGCGCAGGTAGCGGATGTTCTCCGGCGGCATGCGTTTGAGCAGCGACGGCGCGTGGGTGGCGACGAGGGCCTGCGCGTCGTGGTGGCCCGCGAAGGCGGTCAATGCCTTGATCACGCGGCCGAGGTAATGGGGCGACAGGCTGTTCTCGGGCTCTTCCATCGCCACCAGGGTGAAGACGGCGGGCCTGAGCTTATCGACGTCGAATGCATCGAGCTTGCCGGCCAGTACTTGGCGGCCGATTTCCTGGATGGACAGCACCAGCGAGACATAGAGCAAGGATTGCTGACCGTCGCTCAGGCGCGAAAAGTCGACCATCGGCTCGCCATGTCCCGGGGTAAATCCGACCGTCAGATGGCGCAGTAGGTTGTCGATCTCGTTGCGCTCGAACGAAACGCACGGGCTCGCGTAATAGCTTCCTTTGTGCAGGACTTGCCATTGGGCGGACAACTGTTTTCCGAGGCCGCCGACCGCCGCATTTCCAGCCAATGCCTCGCTGATGTCCTGGGTGAGACCGGCGATTTCGTCGCGTTCGGCCTGCCAGTGGGCGGCGCGTAAAGCGCGGCCCAATAGCGAATTGGCCGCGTAGGAGATATGGTCGGTTGGATCCCGTCGGGCGGGGAGGTAATGCACCTGGATTGCGTTGCGGTCATGCTTTTGCACCGCCACCGTTTTGGTCGGAACGCCGTCGTCGTCGACCTGAAGCACATAGTGCATGGTCTCTTCGATATCTCCATCCTCGTCCATCTCGGCGGCCAGCCGGAATCTTATCCGCGGAACCCCATCGGCGGACTCCAATTGCATGTGCGCGAAATGGGCGGGTATGGTGGCATGTTTGCCCTTTGGCTCGATGAGTTCTGGAAACTCGAATTGCGCTTCGATCCACAGCGTCAGCAATCCAAGGGCGCCATCAGCAAGGTCGGCCGAGGTGACGTGGAAATCGCTTCGCCGTATCCGCCGCAAGGCTGGATCTAAACCGAAGAGACGGGCGAGTGCCTGCAGTACAGCCGTCTTGCCACTCCCATTGGGACCGAGCAGAAAGTTCATGGCCGCCAAATCGATAACGGTTGACGTCGGGCCGAAGGATTGGAAATTGCAGATCCGCAGTTGTGTGAGCTTCACGTTGTCCCCGTGCTGATCAAATATTTTGATTGCATTGTAATCAGCGATGTCACCAGGACCAAAATGCTCCTTTCCGGGTAGGGGCTGCCGGACGGGGTTGAAGCGGGGCAGGGCGCGAGGAGACTAGGTTGTCGTCATCTCTCAGTGGAATAACACCATGCAACCTCTTTCCCTCACTCTCAAAGGCTTTCGCGGCATCCGCGATGGCCTGGGACGCGATGTCCTGACCCTGGATTTCGAGCGACTGGCCGATGGCGCCGAACTGGTCGCCATCGCCGGCGCCAACGGGCGCGGCAAGACCACCGTGATGGACAACATGCACCCGTACCTCACGATGCCCTCACGTGCCGGCGTGGCCGGTCCGGGCGGGTTCTCCTATTACGACCACGTCTGCCTGCCCGACAACGAGAAAGACCTGATCTGGGCCCACGACGGCCGCAGTTACCGATCACAGGTTGTGATCCGCCTCAACGGCCGGCGCAAGACCGAAACCTTCCTGTTCGTCCTCACCGACGATGGCGCCTGGAAACCCGTGGCACTGGACAACGGCATCGTGTCCGACGGCAAGGTGGATACCTATACCCGCTGCGTCGAGGCCATCTGCGGCAGCGCCGATACCTTCTTTACCTCGGTGTTCTCGGCGCAGGGCAAGCGGCAGCTGAGCGCCTACCGCAATGCCGAGATCAAGACCCTGCTCGCCGATCTGCTCGGGCAGGAGAAAATCCGGGCGCTCGGCCAGAAGGCGGCCGAGACGGCACGGCTGTTCAAGGCGGGCCTCGCGGCGATCCGGCAGGAACAGGCTGGGCTGGACGAGGAAGCGCAGCGGATCGAGGGCGAGCGGCGGCGTCTTGATGGCGCCCAGCCTCGCGTCGCGCAGAGCCTGTCCAGCCGACAGGCGGCCCAAGCCGCGCAGGAGTCGGCGCGAAACCGGCATGCCCAGTTGTTGGCCGAGCGCGAGCAGGCGCAAGGCGTAGAAGCGCGCCGGCGGCAACTTCAGGGAGAATGCCAAGCGGTAGTCCAGGCCGGCAAAGACGCCATCGATGCCTTGCAGGCCCAGGATCGGGGCGAGCAACAGCGGCTACAACGGCTGGAGCAGCGCATCGCCCAGCGTCTCAGCCAGGAGCGCAACCGCCGGCAAGCCTTGCAGAACCAGCGCCGGCAGTGCCTCACCTTGCTGGCAGGGGCGCCAGCCGTGCGGCGTGGAGAGCACCGTCTGCCGCTGGCCGAGCGAGTCTCGTCGCTACGATCGGCGCAGATCGGAACATGGCGGGAGCACGTTCAACGCCTGAGCCAGTGCGAGGCCGCGGCGCGGATGGCCCACCAGAAATTGTCTGGGATCGAGCGCGAGGCCGGACAGGCGGTGCTCAAGGCCGAGGAGCTGGCCCGGCGCTTTGGGCTGACCGGCGAGGTGCCGTGTGCGGGTACCGACCTGCAGGGGCAATGCAAGCTCTTGGGCGATGCGCGGGAAGCCCAGGTCCTGATGCCCAGTGCCGAGGGGGCGATCCAGCGCCTGGGGCGCGAGAAGGCAACGGTGCAGAAGGAACTGGACGGCTTGCGCGAACAGCATGAGGCCCTAGCCGCTGCACCGCAGGCATTGGCCCGGGCCGAGCTCTTGGCCGAGCGTGCCCGGGCGCATGCCTCGCGGTTTGCGCTGCTGGCCGCCCAGGGCGGGGAAATGGCACGGGCGCGAGCCACGCTGGCGGAGATCGAGGAGGAGTTGACTGTACTGCGGACGGCGCAGGGCCCAGATGCCGCGGCTGATCAGTCGCCGGCGGAGATGCCCGAGGAGGCCGCCGAGCGCCAGCAGATCGATGCGGCGCGGCAGGCGATCGCCCACCAGCGCGAACAGCAGGCGAAGCACTACCGTGCCGCCCTCGACCGGCTCCAGCAGGCGCTGGCGGCCTTACCTGCGCCTTATGACGAGCGGTGCCTGATCGATGCGCAGACGAGGATGGAACAGGCGGCACAGTCGGTGACTGCCGCCGAGCAGGCCCATCTTAACGCAGTGGGGGATGCCGAAACCTTGGGTGTCCTGGTGCAGCAGGCTGCGTCCCTAGCCGGCCGCCAGGCACTGGTGGCGAACCGCATCGCTCACGTCGAAACCGAGTTGGGTAACTGGAACCTGTTTGCCAAATGCATGAGCAACGATGGTCTGATCGCGCTGGCCATCGATGACGCCGGCCCGGCCTTGTCGGCGCTCGCCAATGACCTCCTGCTCGCCTGCTACGGTCCCCGCTTTACGGTGTCCATCCAGACGCTGGTGGAAACGGGCAAGGGCGAGCAGAAGGAGGGCTTCGACATCCTAGTGCACGACGCCGAGTCGGGGGAGAGCAAAAGTGTCGGCCTGATGAGCGGCGGCGAACGAGTCTGGATCAACGAGTGCCTGATCCGGGCGGTGGCGCTGTACCTCGCCCAGCACACGGGGCGACGCTACGGCGCACTGTTCTCGGACGAGGCCGATGGGCCGCTGGACCCCGAGCGCAAGCGCATGTTCATGGCGATGAAGCGGGAGGTGCTGCGGCTGGGGGGATATCAGCAGGAGTTCTTCGTGTCCCAGACGCCGGAACTGGCCGCCATGGCGGATGCGGTGATTGATATGGATCTCCACAAGGAGTCGCACGAAGCCCCGGCCGGAGCGTAGTTGGATCGTGTGGATTGAATGTGACATAGATGCGTTGCCTGTCGCTGCGGCCTAGGGTCGCTGGGGGCGCTGTGCTGATAGATGTCGAGCATGAACGAGTGGCCGGTTGGAACGAGGCCTAGGGCGCGCTTCCCCTACTGGGCGCCGCCTCTGTTCCTGCCGCTTGCCACCATACAAGCGGCCCTGAAGGCAGCCGGGCGGCTATGATTAGGGTGGCGGCCTTCCTTTGAGTGAAACTCGGCATGACGGAGCTATCGTAGGTCGTCAAACTTTTCGGCCATCCACCCAAACACAAGACTCAGGATCTGTTCCGCTGTTTGGCCGCCGTCGATTGCCATGGCTTGTTGGGCGCCCCGCCGCTAAAATGCCTGCATGTCGAAAATCCCCGAACCCACGCCTGCGTTGAACAGGCTGCGCGCAGCTGCCGGCTTAATCCCCCTTATTGAGGATGGCCTCCGCCATTCGAAAATCACCACCGAGAAGGCTTCTTTGATGGCGGAGTTTTGCAGTTGGGCGGCTCAGCAAGCAATGGAAGGCGGCCCGGAGGCCTTACGCCTTGGCGACGACATCAAAGCGGGCTTGGAACGGCTTAAAACGCTGCTGGCATAGCGGTGGCCAGACATGTCCGGCCACCGCCACTAACGTGTGGCCCCGTTGTGAGAGCTGGATTGCCGACTCACGCCTCGGGCTCCTGCAAATCAAAGACCGGCAGACCGTCAATCACGGCCGCTTCGCTATCGAACTTCAGCCAGGCAATACCGGCTTGCTCCGCGACTTCGAAGATCGTGGCCAGATCGGTTTCCGTCGGCACCCGGTAACGGGGTACGCCGACATAGATGATGCCGCCGCAGTCGGTCGGGTAGGCGTTGACCGACAACTC
>ERZ795055.530-NODE-530-length-36097-cov-6.274624_pt1 | contig 36097 bp, 38 predicted proteins | sample MGYA00375139_ERZ795055 | MGnify/ENA primary metagenome ERZ795055 (study PRJEB30184, sample SAMN05720283) | anaerobic digester metagenome | isolation source: active sludge of municipal wastewater-treating anaerobic digesters | place: USA | collected 2015-01-23 ... | reverse complement strand
CTAAACCCATGCGACTTGCATGCCTTATCCACGCCGCCAGCGTTCATCCTGAGCCAGGATCAAACTCTCAATGAAAATCGAAATTTCAAATCGCGAAGCGATGCAGAAATTTCGCTAGTTTCATTAGACTCCGTGATTCCGCGGAGCGGAATTTTACGGGGTCAAAAAACCAGATATTAAAAGAAAATAAATTCTTTGAGTTCCCGACGCAAAGGTCGGGATAAATTGAATAGACTCTAATTGTCCGATCCCGCTTAGCGGGACCAGACGAGGACTAATCGCAAAAAATTGTGATTTACCCCGTGATCGCGTGCGCGATTTTACGGGGTTTCGTCCAAATCTTTCCAATGACTTAAAAAGATTTGAACTATTTAATTTTAAAAGTTCTTGCTTTTTGTGTCGAACCGTTTGACAAGCTCACAGCGAACAAAAAACACATCCTTATGCGCAATTTTATTACACGCAAGGATGTATTTTATATCACCCGAATTTTAAAGTAATTTTGAGCCTTTAATTACTGCCGTTTTGGTCTTAAATAATTATATGCAACTCGTGATATCTATATTAGCAAATACACAAATGCTGTCAACCCCTAATTTTATCATCTTAAAAAATACGTTAAATTTAAACTTCAAGCTCATTGCTCCTACAAATTTTAGCGTATTTTAAGGCGCTTGGGCGAATCTTTCTTTCTAGCGTTTTATAATCAACTTCGACTAATCCAAACCGCGGCCAGAATCCCTTGTCCCATTCAAAATTATCCAGTAGCGACCAATAAAAATATCCGCGTACATCAGCTCCATCTTGAATTGCTCTTTGCATTTCCCAAAGATGGTGAAAAATAAAACTTTGGCGTTTGGAATCATCCGCATCCGCCAAGCCGTTTTCGGTGATATATATCGGCAAATTATGCTCTTTGAGTTTGTTGATTATGCGATAAATCCCATGGGGGAAAATTTCCCAATTCATATCCGTTACCGGCAAATGTTCTGTCCTCACTTTCTTAGGAAACCGGAAACGGTTATGAAAATAATATTGCACCGTCAAAAAATCATTATATCCTTCGGTCAAATTAAGCATTCTCCGATTTGTCAGATATTTTCCGATCCTGACCATCAGCTCATCCAAAAACCATTTTCTTCTGTAAGGCTCAAAAGAATGGAGAATATTGGCAAAGCCGACTTGCGCATCTGGACAATTTTTATGGATAATTTCATAAGCCCTGATATGAGAGCGCGCAAAGATTTTATAAAGCCTCCAGGCTTTTAAAATATTTTTTTTCTGCGGAGGCCATACTCCCGTCAAATAAGAACTGGCAATAACAGATGTCGGCTCGTTCAAAGTTATCCAAAATTTTACTTCTTTTCCCAATTTTTTTGCCACATATTCGGAGTATTTGGAAAAATATTCAGGAAATTTCCGGCTTTCGCACCCGCCTTTTTTTTCCAGCCACAAAGGAATTGTCCAGTGCCAAAGTGTTACAAACGGTTCCATCCCCCGGTTTTTTATAGCTTGGATTACTTTTCGGTAATGTTCGACTTCCCGCTCATCGAATTTTCCTTCTTCCGGCTCAATTCTCGACCACTCAACGGAAAAACGATGGGCGTTATGGCCCAGTTCTTTCGCAATATCAAGGTCATTTTCGTATCGATTATAGTGATCGCAAGCCCGGCCGGAAACATAATTTTCCGAATTAAACATTTCCGGAAATTTGTCTTGCTGCCATTTTTCCCATTTGCTTCCTGCTTCTTTGGCAAGCCTTTCGGCGTTGGCTTTCTCCCATTCGCTCCAATCGTTCCGGTTTCCACCCTCAACCTGATGCGCAGAAGTCGCCGCGCCCCATAAAAAATTATCTGGGAATTTTAGCTTTTCCGACATTTGCTTTTTATGAATAAAATTAAAGTGTATAAGACTGAAATCACAAGCAACCCGGCTGACAATAACGCCAAAATAAAAGCCACTCCTTCTTCAAAATGAAACACAGCATAGATCACATTATGCAAAACCGCAAAAATAAAAAATAGAGCAAGAAAAAGCAAAGATAATTTAAGCCATTTTTTCATTTTTATTTTTTGAAACTTTAAGCCGCTTTTTTCCGAACTAAAAAAATTACAAAGCACATCCAGTTTTTTTGATCAGACATTTTTTCAGCTGCTCGCTGAATTTTTCCGTTTTTTCAAAAGACATTTAATTTTTCTCTATTTTTTCCATCCCATCCGGTATAAATGGTTTCAAGACTTCCGGAATCAATACACTGCCATCGGCTTGCTGGTAGTTTTCGATGATAGCAATTAAGGCGCGGGAGATAGCAACGGCTGTGCCGTTTAGCATATGCAGATATTCTTTTTTGCCGTCTTTTCGCTCAACTTTCACATTTAATCTCCTGGCTTGATAGGAAGTGGTGTCAGAAGTGGAAGTTACTTCTCCCCAGTCATTTCTTGACGTCATCCAGGCTTCCAAGTCATATTTCCTTTGCGCCGGTCCGCCAAGATCGCCAGTGCAAATGTCAACAACACGGAAAGGCACGCCCAAGTCTTTGAAAATTTCCACTTCGAGATTTTTTATTTCCGTATGCATCTTTTCACTTTCTTCAGGCAAGGTATAAGCAAACATTTCCACTTTGGTGAATTGATGGACACGGTATAACCCGGCGCTGTGGCGACCATAAGATCCGGCTTCGGTCCGATAGCAATGGGAAAGTGCGACATATTTTAAAGGTAATTTATCTTCCGGAATTACTTCGTCCATATGATATCCTCCCATGGTGATTTCAGCTGTTCCGACTAAATTTAGATCGGTATTTTCCACTGAATAAATCTGCGTTTCTGCTCCGCGTGGGTTGTATCCGATGCCAAGCAGAACCTTATCCTTGGCCAGATCCGGCGTAGAAAAAGGAACGAGTCCTTTTTTAACCAGTTTTTGAAAAGCAAAATTAATAAGCGCCTGTTCTAGAAAAACACCCTCATTTTTGAGAAAATAAAATTTTGATCCGGCCACTTTTGCACCTCTTTCGAAATCGATTATATCTAAATTAACCATCAACTCTTCATGCCCTTTTGGCTCAAAATCAAATTTTGGCGGTTCGCCGTATCTTTCGATTTCCTTGTTCTCACTGTCGTCTTTTCCAACAGGAGAATCCGGATGAGTCATGTTAGGAACTTGGAGGAGCAATTCGCGATATTCTTTTTCAATATTTTCCAACTCCGGTTCAGCTGCCCCCAATTTTTCTTTCACTGCTTTTCCCTGCTCAATAAGCGATTTGCGTTCATCATCTTTCGCTGATTGAATAAGATCATTAAGTTTATTTTTTTCCGCTTTCAGTTCCTCAATGTATTGAAGTGATTTTTTACGCTTGCTATCTAGACTTAAAAGTTCGCCTACATCGCATTTTATATTTCTCAATTCGCAGTTTTTTTTGACCGCCTCCGCATTCTCACGGATATATTTTATGTCTAACATAAATTTAAATTGTTTAATGGTTAAATGATTAAAAACACAGTAAAATTAGCTTATTTCTGTAATCTAAATATATCACGCCATACAAAATTTATCCAGTATTTCCATCATTTGTAATTCTTATATTCGTACTTAATTCGTAATTCGTAGAGAAAACAAAAAGGCCGCCGGAGAAAATTTCTCCAGCAGCCCGGTAAACATTATCCAAACAAGACCTCCTTTTCGGCAGCTTCTATTTCCTTTCGCACTGCATTCGCAAGAAGCTTGCCTCTAGCCATTTCTATATCCTTAATGGCCATCGAAAGAGGCCTCCTTCTTTGGACAAGAAGGACTAGAATTGCCAGACAGCGCCTAATGTCTTGTTGAGTAAATTCTTTAACACTGTCCTGGCAATCCCCGAGCTCTGAATATGAATATTTTCTTTCATTGTCCAGCGGCATCGTCTTCCTCCTGTTTTGAAAACATGGCATTTTTTTGATATTCAAGAATCCTTTTCCAGGTTCCCGGCTTTGAGTTTATGATTTGCAACAGTCCGCCCAGCGATAATGGCTTATGCTGCCGTTCCATCCAACCCTTCTTCGCTTGTCTAATATTGTATGCCATTATATCTCCCTCCCTAATAATCTTAATATAATTTCAGCTTCTCTTCTGGCAACTGCCCCGTATTTTCTGTAAATATGCGCCAGCGCTTCTTCAATTGGCCGGCCATCTTCTGCGCACTTCCGGAGATGCAGTTTGATTATTTCTGTCCTGAAAGCAGGACAATAAAAAAGATCGGCCAGAAAACTTTCTTCCATGCAGCCCAAAGTATGCAAAGACATAAAGACCCTCCTTTCTTCACTATTGAAAGAACATTATCCTTTTAAATTTAAACAAGTTATATTTCTATATATATTTTTTACTCTCAAAAGTCAAATTATTTCTCCTTCACCGGCTGAAAAATGATTGTTTCCCGAATTGATTTATTCATTATGAAGGCAAAAAATCGTTCGCTCATGCCAAAGCCGAAAGCCGGCGGCATGCCATATTCCAAAGCTTCTACAAAATCTTCATCCATCATCTGCGCTTCGGCGTCTCCGGCTTCACGGGCCTTCATCTGCTCCAAAAACCGGTTTTTTTGGTCGATCGGATCATTGAGCTCGGAAAAGGCATTGCAAAGTTCGGACCCTCCCGCCACAATCTGGAAGCGCAGAACTTTTTTGGGATTTTTGGGATCAATTTTTGAAAGAGGCGAAACTTCCAAGGGATGGCCGACAAGAAAACACGGCTGGATCAGTTTCTTGCGCACGGTTTTCTTATAGATCGTATCGATCATCCGCCCTTTGCCATAATTCGGCTCATATTTTATCCCTAATTCGTCCGCTTTTTTCTTTAGCGTTTCTAAGGTTATTTCTTTTTTTAAATCTATTCCGGTCTCTTTCTTGAATTCCTTGAAATAATCAACTGCCGGAAATTTCTTTTTCCAGTCTATTTTTTCGCCATTATGTTCAGTTTCCAAACTGCCGGTTATTTCCAAAACAATTTTTTTAAACATCTTCTCGGAAAACTTCATCCCCTTTTTGAGATCCCAATAAGCCGCATAAAATTCCATATGCTCAAACTCCTGAAGATGTTCGCGATCTATTCCTTCGTTTCGAAAAACCCGCCCGATTTCAAAAACCTTTTCATAACCGCCGACCAAAAGCCTTTTCAACGGAAGCTCCAAAGAAATGCGCAGAAAAAAATCCTGGTTGAGAGCATTGTGATGCGTCAAAAATGGTTCGGCTTCGGCGCCTCCCGGAATATGCTCAAGCACCGGAGTCTGCACTTCCAAAAAATCATCTTTTACCAAAAAATGCCTTACAGTATGCCAAAAAAGTCTCTTTTTCCGGAAAAGTTCCCGTGTTTCCGGATTCATCATTAAATCCAAATATCTTCGACGCAATAATTCTTCCGTATCTTTCAAACCAAAATATTCAGTCGGAATCGGCCGCATGTTTTTGGACAGCATTTTCCAGCTTTTCACATTTAAAGTCTTTTCTTCCGTTCTGGTCTTAAAAAGATTTCCCGCTACTTCAATAAAGTCGCCTATTTCCACCGAACTCGCGAACAAATAAAATTCTTTCCCGTCCAAATTCTGTTTGTTCAAAAATATTTGGATTTTACCGCTGCCGTCTTCAATGTGGGCAAAGATAGCGTTCCCCATCGGCCGAAAAGATTTAACTCTCCCGACCAGATGAATTTCACTCGCAGTGAGCTTGTCGAACTGTTCTAGGGCCTTCGAATTTGTCATGGAACGCTCCGTTTTTTCCGGATAAGCTTCCATTTCGGATTTTTTTATATTTTCCAGCTTGTCCAGCTTGGTTTTTTGTATATCCTCGCGCATAGATTTTTATAATATTAAAGCATTTAAGGTATTTTTATTGTAATTTAAAAAACAGTGGGTGTCCACTGATTCAAATAATATATTCCGCCATTGCGAAATAGAAAGAGCTAGCTTTCTAAGTATTCAATTTATAATTCAGCCTTGCGAAATGCGCCGCAACAAATTCAAGCGAAACGAGCGTTAAGAAATTTATCCTGTTTGATCCGCCAGCTGGCAAAGAGTAACCAGCCAAAAATTATTTCACATCCAAAATCGCATAATTAACTTTTCCGCCTGGCGTGTCTACTTCCACTTTATCCCCCTTAGCATGTCCCATAAAAGCCTTTCCCATCGGCGATTCATTGGATATTTTGAATTCTCCCGGATTGGCTTCATTGGAACCAACTATTTGAAATTCCATTTCAGAGCCGTTGAATTTGACTTTCACGCTTGATCCCATCTGAACTATTCCGCCATTGGATTTGTTATATGAGACTACGGTCGATTCTTTGAGAGTATATTCAAGCTCGGCAATCCTGGCTTCGTTTTCCGCCTGCTGATGTTTGGCTTCTGAATATTCCGCATTTTCGCTAAGATCTCCCTGTTCCTTAGCTTCCTTAATCGCATTGGCAATGCCCTGTCGAATTGTTGTCTTTCTTTTTGAAAGCTCTTCTTTAATTTTTCTAAGCCCTTCTTCGGTTATGAATTTTGCCATAACTATTTTTTTATTTTTTTAAAAAATTACCCGAAATGCGGATAACAGAGGGAATTGTAGCAGAAAAAAAAATCATGTCAAACAGACCATCGACCCGCGCTTGATTTTAGGGCGCAAAAAACATCGCTCATTATTTCTGACTTTGGGAAAAATACCATTCATAGACTTCTTTCGTTACCGGCACAGCACTGGAATGCCCTTCTCCTCCGCCTTCCACCAGCACTACCATGGCAATTTCCGGATTATCATATGGCGCAAAAGAAGTGAACCAGGCATGCGTTTTATCTTCTGTTCCGAATTGAGCCGTTCCGGTTTTTCCCGCCACAGCTACCGGCAAATTTTTGAGCGTCTGGGCCGTTCCTGATTCCACCGTCTGGCGCATTCCTTCCCGAACAACATCCATGGCGCTTTTTGAAATAAAGCCGCTTCGTATAATTTCAGCGCTGATTATTTTTTCCTCTCCGTCGATATTTCTCACCCGATTGACAATCCGGGGAGAATAAAGCGTTCCGCCATTGGCAATTGAAGCAGTAAAATTGGCTAGCTGAAGAGGCGTTGTCGTGATAAATCCCTGTCCGATGGCCGAATGGTAGGAATCTCCAATATACCATTTTTCCTTAATCTTATCCAGCTTCCATTGTTCATCTGGAATAAGCCCGCTTGATTCGCCCGGGAGATCAATTCCAAGAGGGCTTCCGAACCCAAAAAGATTTTCGTATTTTTTCATCCGATTCATTCCCAGCCCCTCAATCCCGCCGTATCCTCCGCCTATCGTGTAGAAAAAAACGTCATTGCTTTCCGCAATCGCTTGCCTAACATCACTCGGCCCGTGCGCTTTCCAGTCTCCAAAACTGAAATTTCCAATTACAAGCCGCCCTCCTAACCCGTTTATAATAGTTGACGGAGTAATAGTGCCTTCCGAAAGCGCAGCCGCGGCAATCGCAGGTTTCAAAGTCGAACCGGGGGGATATTCGCCAGAAACCACCCGGTTAAAAAGAGGAAGGTCCCTGTTCTGTATGATTTCCTTATATTCATTGTCAGTTATCCCCCTGGCAAATAAATTATTATCATAGCTCGGAAGGCTGACCATGGCCAGCACTCCTCCGGTCTGAGGATTTATCGCTACCGCCGCCGCTGTTTTCGTGCCACTTTCTTCAAGCACCGAGGAAAGGTTGTCATAGATTTTTTTCTGCAGCCCCTCATCAATATTAAGGATCAGATCGTTTCCGGATATCGGATTTACCGTTCCCAAATTCTTTTTGACCTTTCCCATTGAATCTATTTCAACCTGATATGCTCCGTATCTCCCTTTAAGCTCGCTTTCATAGCTTTTTTCTATTCCTGATTTTCCGATATAGTCAGTCATTAAATACTCCTTGTTTTTTTCTATTTCCTCCCGCGTTATTTTTCCGTCGTATCCAATCACATGCGAAAAAATCAGGCTGTTCTCGTATTTTCTTATGGCCGTTTTATACAGCATTATTCCGGGGAGTTCTTTTTCTCTTTCCAAAAATAAAAGAGACTGCTCCTGGGAAATATTTTCCTTGAGTAAAATTGCATCAAGCGATTCCTCGTCCTGGCTGGCAATAATCGCTTCGGCATTGCCCGGATCCATATCGAGAATTTCGGCTGCGATTTTTGAAATTTTTTCTTTTCCCGAATCATCTTTAGGCAGATAATATGGAACCAAAACGGCATCGATACTGGGGATATTGTGAGCCAAAAAATTTCCGTATTTATCCAAAATATTCCCCCGAGGAGCATTGATAGGTATGGACCGGATCCTATTTTCCCTCGATACTTCACTGTAATATTCGCCCCGGATGACATCCAGATAAAAAACCCGGGTTAAAATTAAAAAGAGAGAACATAGAATAAAAATCCAGATTATTTTCAATCCTTTTTTCTTATAAGGAGTTTCGATTATGGCTTCTTCCTTTTCGGTTATTGTCATTATAGAATCCTCGATTTCCGCTCCTTTGGCCGTTCCTTTTTTTCTAAAATTGCGCTTAAAAGACAGCATAAATTTTTTATTTATTTAAAAAACCTTCCCTGCATAGATTTTTTTCCGTAAAAAGACAAAAATCTTTCCAAGCCTGAAAGGGGCCAATAAATCATCACGAATAGCAGCATATCGATCAAAATTTTCAAAAAAATCATCCGATTCCAAAAATCCGGCAAAAAAATCCCGAGCTCTAAACCCAGGCCTTTATAGATTTTTGCAAGAATAAGCAGGATCAGGCTGTTGGCCGCACTTCCCATCGCTGAAAGAAGAAGCAAAACAAGGAGCCCCATGTTTTTCTGCGATATCGTGAATCTCCTGGCAAAAAATCCAACGCCGTAAGACACTAAGGCAAATGCGATAATATTGGTTCCCGCCGGCCAAAAATAAAATAAATCCAGCATAAAACCGGAAAGAACAGCTTTTGGCCAGGTTTTTTCAAATCCATCCCGGGATGTCCAGAAAATAACAAGCATGAGAACTATTTCCGGAGACAATCCGCTTGGGAACAATCTGGGAAAAACAGAAACCTGGATCACGGCAGAAAAAAATATTATAAGCAAAATTATTATTTTTTGGAACATTAATTGATGCTTTTTTTAATAACAAAGACTGTTTCTAAGTTGGAATATCTTACCGAAGGAACAATCAGCGCTTGCTGAAAAAGCTTGTCCTGGGTTGTTTTAATTTCCTGGATCTTCCCTATAAGAAGCCCCTTGGGAACATCGCTACCAAGCCCTGATGTCACCACTTCATCGCCAACGTTCAGAACATCTGTTTGCGCCACCATGTCCAGAAGCACTCCCAGCCCAAACTCCCCCCTGACTATTCCTCGGGAATTAGTCTCCGAGTCAGAAGCGTTAATAGAGCTTAAAGAATTGGTAAGCAGTTCTATTTTGGAGCTGGTTAAATACGCCTCGCTGATTCTGCCGATAATAATCCCTTGAAAAACGATGACCGGCATTCCCGCTTCTATTCCGGAAGAGGTACCCTTGTCGATAATAAGCCAACTGCCAAATTTTTGGGGATCCTGACCGATAACATATGCCGCTTCCAAATCAAACTTTTTTTTCGGGATAAGCCCTAGCTGCTCGCGCAGATTTTCGTTTTCTTTCTTTTCCTGGCGCAAATTCGAAATTTCTGAAATCAAAGAGCTATTTTCCTTTATCAGCCTTTCATTTTCAGCGTGAAGATTGGATATGGAGCCGAGAAATTCCATCGTATCGCCCGTTTTCTTGCTCAAAATGTAAAAAATTTTTTGGAAAGGATAGGCGGCAGTCAGAAAGAAATTGCGCAGCGGAGAAAAAGCCTGCTTTGGGTTTAAAAAAACCAGCAGGCTGCAGACTGCCAATATCGCCATTAATTTTATTAATCTGGGTGAAAGATATTTCCTAGGCATAAGCTATGCGAGCACCAAATCCAAAATTTTAAATCCTAAATAATATCAAAATTCAAATAACCAAAATCTAAAACTGTTTTAATTTTATATTTTTAAAATTGTAATTTATTTGAAATTTGTAATTTTGAATTTGTAATTTAGCGGAGCGACTTCTCATGCTGGTTCTCCACCAGAACTTCCCTCAAAGTCTCTATATCCTCCAAGACTATTCCTGCACCCCGCACCACCGCAGTCAGCGGATCCTCCATCATTCGAACCGGCATTTCCGTCTGATCAGCAATAATACGGTCCAGTCCCCGCACTAAGCTTCCTCCGCCCGCCAAAATTATCCCCCTTTGCATAATGTCAGAAAGAAGTTCTGGCGGAGTTTCTTCAATAGCTGTTTTTATATTATTTATAATAATGCGGATTGATCTGGAAATTGCAATCCTGGCCTGTTCGTCAGTCAAAAGTATCTCCTTAGGAAGACCGGTTACCAAATCGCGCCCCCGAACTTCCATTTGCATTTTTTCCTTTTGCGGACAAGCGCTCCCGATGGCCATTTTCACGTCTTCAGCCGTCTTTTCGCCGATCAGCAAGTTGAATTCATCCCGGCAATAGCGGACCACGTCTTCATTCATTTCATCTCCGGCTACGCGCAAATTTCTGGAAACAACTATTCCTCCCAATGATATGACAGCGATATCAGTCGTTCCGCCGCCGATATCAACGACCATATTTCCGGCTGCTTCCTGCACTGGAAGGCGCGCTCCGATTGCCGCTGCCATCGGTTCGTCGATAAGATAGGCTTCGCGCGCGCCGGCATTGAGCGTCGCATCAATCACCGCTCTTTTTTCCACCTCCGTTACTTCAGACGGAATCCCGACTACGATACGCGGGCGCGGAAAAAGGGTAAAGCTCCCTTTATGAACCTTGTCGATAAAATATTTGAGCATCTGTTCCGTAACTTCAAAATCGCTGACCACGCCGTCAACCAAAGGCCTCGTCGCCACGATATGTCCCGGCGTTTTTCCCACCATCCGCTTGGCTTCTTTTCCAATAGCTAGAACCTGGCCGGTTTTTTTGTTGACTGCCACCACAGATGGTTCATTGATGATAATTCCGCTTCCGCGCACATAAACCAGCGTATTGGCTGTTCCCAAGTCAATGCCGATGTCCTTGGAAAGATTGCCGAATATATTGCCGGATATTTTTTTGAAAAATTTTCGAACTTTATTCATAGTTAGAAAGCGCTACAAAACAAAAACCTAAGCATCCCAAAATGCTTTTTAATCCAAATCAAATTTATTTTTATTTTTCGACTGGCCGTGCCAGTTCTTTGTTTTCTGAACAGTCTCTACATTTTAGCATATCCTGACCTATAATCAAACTTAAGGAATGTTTTTTCAAAAAACACTGAATAATTTGTTTAATTATGCTATGTTTTATGATTCCAGCGCTTCTATCCCGGGCATTTTGCCGCCAGAAAGGTATTCCAGCATCGCTCCTCCGCCAGTAGAGACGAAACTGACTCTATCCATAGCGTTGTTTTTTTCGAGAATCTCGAGAGTTTCCCCGCCACCGACCATAATATGCGCGCCGCTTGAAATTATGGATTCAAAAATATTTTTAGTTCCAGACGAATATTTTTCTTCCTCGAATTTCCCCATCGGCCCGTTCCAAACTATAGTTTTCGCACTTTTGATAATTTCTTTAAATTTTTCCACTGTTTTCGGACCGACATCCAGCCGGTCATCTACAAAATCAAACGGCAAAACCACTTTTCCGCCAAAATTCACTTTTTGGTCAATCGCCTCATTGGCGATTTTTCCGCCAACCAAAACAAAATCGTATTTTTCCTCAAAAAATTTGATGACCGGTAGTTTAGTTTCTATTTTAGCGCCCCCGACAATCGCCACCGCGGGGCAGACGAAATTATTTTTCACCTTTTCCATTTCTTCAACCTCTTTTTGGAGCCACAAGCCTGCGAAGCTTGGCAAAAATTTTGCCACTCCAGTCACCGACGCCTGATTGCGATGGCAAACAGAGAAAGCGTCGTTAACAAAAATATCAAAATTTTCTGAAAGTTTTTTGGCAAAAACCTCATCATTAGTTTCATCTCCTGGATAAAATCTGACGTTTTCCAAAAGCAGCATCTCTCTGGGACTTAATCCGCCAATTTCGATTTTTACTTTTTCTCCGATGCAGTCATCGACGAATTTTGTCTTTATGCCGATTATTCTTTCTGCATCATCTGCAATCTGTCCCAGGGAAAATTCCGGATCTGTTTTCCCTTCAGGCCTTCCTAAATGAGAAATAAGAGCTACTTTTGCACCTTTTTCCAAAAGATAGCTAACAGTTTCTTTGGCTGCCGCGATTTTGAACGCTTCTTTGGCGTCACCGCCTTCGATTCCGGAATTAAAATCCACTCTTAAAAGCACTTTTTTATTTTTTACATCAGCGTCTTGAATTTTTCGCATTTATCTACAAATTACTAATTAATACGAATATACCAATGTGAATTAAATAATATTTATCAATAATATACCGCCTATTCGTAATTCGTACATTTGTACAAATTCGTATTTCGTAGAGATTTCATTGATGGAACTTCCCTGCTCCCAAAATTCCGATAATCACTCCAATAAGCGCCGTTACTATGGTAATAATCCAGGCGCGCATCGTCACTTTAGTTTCCGGCCAGCCTTTGGCCTCAAAATGATGGTGGATCGGCGCCGCCAAAAAAACTTTCCGCCCGAATATTTTTTTGGAAGTCAGCTGGATTATCACCGATCCCGATTCTAAAACATAAACAAAAACAATGAGAAATAAAACCAGAGCGGAATTGGTAAGCATCGCCACAACGCCGAGAGTAAGTCCCAAAGAAACCGCGCCGGTATCTCCCATGAAAAAACGAGCTGGATAAACGTTAAACCAAAGAAATGACAAAAGAGCGCCGGAAATAGCCGCGCAAAAAGCCGCCAAGTCCACTTTGTTTTGAAAAAAAGAAATGAAGGCAAACGAACTGAAAGCCATAAGCAGCACGCCTCCGTCAAGACCGTCAAGGCCGTCTGCTTCATTGGATGAAATAGCCGTAAAAAGAATAACAAATATGAAAAGCGGAACATACCAAAGGCCGATGCTAAAATCTCCCACCGCTGGAATGTGAATGGCATCCCAGCCCAGCTTCCAATGGAACCACCAGGCGCCGAGAATGGAAATTACGATAAGCCAGCCAAAGCGCGAAAAAAATCTCATTCCCCCGCCTTTATTTTTGCCATATCCTCTGACACTCATATAATCGTCAAAAAGCCCCAAAATTCCCGCCGCAACCAAAGCAAAAAGCGGCAGCCAGACCTGGGAGCGGCTGAAAAAATCCAAGCGGGCGATGAAATTGGTATCCGTCCATTTAGCAACAATCGGAAAAAAATAATGTGAAGCCAAAACCAAAACCCCCACCGTCGCCCAAATCAAGACTCCTCCCATGGTGGGCGTTCCGGCTTTGTGGGCATGGAGCTTGCTGACATAAGCAAGCTCTTTGCCATCGACTGATTTTTGCTTTATCTTTATTCCCAGTTTTTTCTTATATAAAAAATGGGTAAGCACGGGTGTAAATGAAAATGCTAAAACAAAAGCAGCAAGGCCGGTTACCAGGACTTTTAAAATATCTATCACTATCGGTATGGTTTGGATTTGTGAAAACATAAGCGCTTCGCTAAAATTAAAAATAAAACCTCACCTGCCCGCCGACAGGCAGGAAATGAAAAATTAAGGAGCTGGCGGCAGACAGGTTTCGCGACAAATTATTTTATAAATAAATTGCGAACGAAGTGAGCACCAAAATTTTAATTTTTGATTTTTGCATTTTGATTTTTCTACCGCCATTCATAATTATCAAACACCCATCCAATCAGAGTCTTCATGTCTTCCCATCGATTCTCGTCATTGAGAACAACAGCGATAATCCGGTGTTTTCCGCTCGAATCAGTCGCCCCCAGAAGAAGTGATTTCCCCGCTAAAGGCGTAAAACCTGTTTTTCCTCCAAGACAGTTAGGCATATCATCCAAAAGAATATCCGTATTTTTCAGCTGGTGCATATATTTTCCATCAATGGAATATATCTGTTCTTCCGGTATTTTCATTATGTTCCAGATATCCTTATATTGCAACGACAAAGAAGCGATCCTGGCTATATCATAAGCCGTGGAATAGCACTGGTCTTCCTGCCCGTCTATTTCCAATCCGGATGGGGTGCAAAAGTTTGTGTCTTTGAGCCCCAATTCTTTGGCTCGGTCATTCATCATTTTGGAAAAATTTTCCGTAGATCCTGCAATATGGACGCCAATGGCTGTTGCCGCGTCATTAGCGCTGTTTAGAAGCATGGCTTTCATAAGATCAACGGCTTTCAATTTTTCCCCTGCATACATTCTGTTGCTGACGCAATATCCGGACCTCGGGCATCCCACCACCGTTCCGGGAACTAAAAGCGCTTCGCGAGTTACCACAATTTCTTCGCTTTTAAGATCTTTTATCTTTTCTACGGCCAAAATAGCCGTCATTATTTTTGTCAGCGACGCTATCTGGGTTTTTTTTCGGCCGTTTTCATAGTGAAGAATGGTTCCGCTGTCGACATCTATCGCCACAGACGATCCCGCCCAGACCTTGAGGTCATAATAGCCCTTTTTCCTAACCGGCATATATTCGCTTGCCGGAAAATCAGTCGGAAAAAGATTGCAGCTTCGAAAATTTTCTGTTTTATTTTTATCTTCCGGCTTTTTATTCTCTTCCCCAAGAACGCGGTTTATTATCATGGTGTTCCTGGCGCCAGGCAGTTGAATTTCCGCATCAGCAAAAAAGCCTCCATACAAAAAAAATGGAACAAAGGGAATGAAAAAATAGGCTAGAAGCGCATTAAACATAACGGTTTTTCTTTTTTCTTATTTCTTATTTCTGTGAATTATTATCCGAACCAAGCTGATGGCTCCCGACTATGCTGTCAATCCGCCCATCTTTAGAAAGTACCTCCCAGTCCGGAAGCTTTTCAACGCCTTCCACTCCCAATTTCTCTAAAAATTTGAAAGAAACCTTATAAAGATAGCCGCGTCCATCCCGGGGATTGTCGGTTCGTTCCAAGAGTCCGCGCATAAGGAGAGACCGGATCGTAAAACTTGAATTTACTCCTCTAATTGACTCGATTTCAGCTCTGGATATGGGGCTTCTATAAGCGATTATTGACAGGACTTCCAGCGCCGCTTGGCTTAAATTTTCCTGAATTTCGGCCTTAACCAGTTCGGAAACATATCCAGAATTTTCGGGGTTAGTCGCCATTTCAACCATATCTTCTTTTTTGATTATTGCCAAACCTCTGTTTGAATATTCAGCTCCAAGCAACATAAGGGCATTTTCTACTTCCGGCTTCGGCGCTCCCAAAATTTTGGAAATTTTGGAAATTTTTACCGGCTCGCCGGAAATAAACAGGACGCTTTCGATAATAGATTTAAGTTTATCAATATCCACAAATAAAAATTTTCAATTTTTAATTTTCAATTTTTAAACAATTTTTAATTTCTTAATTTTGAAATTATTGAAAGTTTAAAAAATTAGTCATTAAAACATTGGAAATTGTTTAGAAATTAGAAATTGGAAATTTAATTACCTAATTAAATTACGCGTTTTTCATGCTCAATTTTATATCCTCAAACAGGCTTTTTTGTTCGACGTTTACAATCCTCTGTTTCACCATCTCCAGCACCGCCAAAAAGGAAACAATCACGTCGATTTTTTCTTTCGCGCCGGAAACCAGTTCGGAAAAGGAAGTTTCGATTCTTTTCCGAAGAGTTGATTCCAAATCATTTATTTTCTCCTCCAGAGTGACGACTTCCGAGACGATTTCTTCCTGCAATTTTTCCATAAGCGGTATTTCCGAAAGGATTTTCAAAAAAGTTTTCTTGAGGTCGTATATATTGACATTCTCCGGCGGATAAAATACCGCTTCTATGCCGACAAAACCGCTTCTTGGAAAAGCCTGCTTTTTTAATTTTGACATTTTTCCCAATTTTTCCGAAGCCTCTTTGAATTTTCTATATTGTTCGAGCTGCCGCTTGAGATCGACTATTTCTTCTTCCTCCTCATCAGTAAACTTGAGTGCCGGAAGAATTGACCGGGATTTAATCAGAATAAGCTTTGAAGCTACGGACAAAAACTCGGCCAGATGGCCAAGGTCTATCTTGTCGTTGTCCTTTATGAAATTAAGATACTCATCGGCCACTTTCGCCAGGCTAAGCTCGTTAATATCGAGCCTTTCCTTCTCAATAAGCTCCAAAAGAAGTTCCATCGGGCCTTCAAATTTTTCGAGTTTTACTTGATACACTATCGCAAAATTTTCAATTTTCAATTTTTCAGCCAAAGACTAATCCGCCTATGGCAGACAATTTTCAAACAATTCTCAATTTAATAATTTTTAAATTTATTAATTGATTTGAAAATTTAGTCATTGAAACATTGAAAATTGTTTAGAAATTAGAAATTGAAAATTAGAAATTATTTTTTGGCCTTGCTGAAGCTTCCCTTCACCGGATTTTCAATTTTGACATACTGGCTCGTATTAATTAGAAGCGATTCCGTGTATTCTCCCGATCCGACATATATTTTTTTATTTTTCAAAAGCAGGCCGTCAGCATAAACGTCCAGTTTCAAAATCTCCTGAAACGGCGGAGTCGCTCCCACTTTTCCAGGCAGATTCTTTTTCATCCAAAGCTCTTTCGCAAAATCTATTTTTTTGAAAAGCTTTTCTTTGTTCTTCTTTCTCCGAGCGTTTATTGCCTTTAGAAGCTTCTGCTTGTCCAAATTTCTGTTCGACGGAACCATAGCCAAAAGATAATCATTGTCCGCTTTCATAACCAGCGCTTTCGCCACTTGCTGGGGCTTCACTTTTTCCGTCTGAGCCGTATCCCAGGCAGTAAAAGTGGTTCTATGCCCGATTATTTGGTATTTATATTTTTTCAAGTCGAGATAATTGGAAATTTTTTTAGGTATAGCCATATTTTCTGGAGTTAAATGTTACTTTTACAGACTAACATGATTTCACATTTTTTTCAAATTGAAAAAAAGGCTTATGAGCCGGATTTTTATAAAAAACTTGGCTTTTTCCGTTCTAGAATTTATTTCTCGCATTTGTTATCCACCAGAAAAAATGCCGGAATAAGAGATGAAAAAACAAAAATGGCCAGAAGCAGAAACAGCCCTTTCAAAGGGAAAAAAAATAGCATTGCGATAGAAAGCAACGATGCCGCAATGTAGCCGGCCGGCATGGCCGTGCGGTAGAAATGAATGAGATCAACGTCGTTTGCATCAATTCTTTTGTAAAAATAGGAATCGCGGAGCACTTCCACGAGAGCGGCTCCGATCCGAGTGGCAAAAAGAACCGCCGCCCAGACAAACACGCTAGTTCCTGAAATAAAATACACCGCGGCCGAAGACGCTCCCATAATAGCGATAGAAACAATCAGCGCTTCTTTTTCGCCCATTTTTTTGTCCGCCAAAAAACCCATCGGGTATTGGACAAGCACGAAAGGAACAAGCATCAAAGTGAAGATTATCCCGATTTTGTCCCAGGAAAGCCCGAGATCACGAAGATAAATCGGAGAATAAACCACCATTACCGCGTAAAAAAATTCCAATATGAAGGAAATGTAATATATACGCAAAATATTTCTTCTCTGGCTGACTTTTCCAATGAGATCCCGAACAGTAACACTTCCTTCAAAACGATGGTTTATATTTCGGAAGCTTGCGAGAGTAATAATCAAAATTACGGAATTGACGATAAAGATAAATATGAATATCCCGCTGAAATCAAAATGGCCCAAAAGCTTTGTCGCCAGCAGCGGACCAAACAGAAAGCCGGCATTAATGAGCGTCAGATGCTCCCCTCTGATCCTTCCGGATCTTTTGTCCACCGAGAAAGATTCAAGTATCACATCCAGGCTGGCCCATTCGAGGCCGCTGAAAATGAGATAAAAAACCAGAAGAACCGCCGTCCAGGGTGATACCGGAGCTATCATAATGACCGCGATTGTTATTATTTTGAACAAAAGTGAAAAATAAAAAGCATTCGATTTTCCAAAAATTTTCACGACTTTATGAAAATTGAGCAACGCGAAAAGAACAATAAGATAGGCGATAAAATAAAAAAGGCCCACATTTTCGCTGCCTGTGGCCATTTTAAAATACGACGACATCATATAGATAATCACCGACTGGGTGAAGCCCATAAGGAAAGAAATAGTGCCGATAGCATTTACTTTTCCGGCGCTATATTTTTCATGATGCCTTATTTTTTCTTCGTTTATTGTTTTTATTTTTGATTTTTGCATTTTGGTTTTTCTACGGCGTCAGCCGCTTTACATCCCGCGGAAACAAAATCGCTTCCTTTATGCTTTGAAGGCTGAGGATTTTTTGCAAAATTCTTTCCGAGCCCAGCCCCCAGCCTCCGTGCGGCGGCATACCCAAGCGGAAAATTTCCAGATAATCTTTATAATCAGCCGGGTTTAGCCGGTGGCGCCGAATATTGGCTAAAAGACGGCCATATTCGTGAATCCTTTGCCCGCCGGTCGCGATCTCTACGCCTTTGAAAAGAAGATCAAAACTTTCCGTATATTGGTGATCAGGACTCGGCATGACATAAAATGGCCGGGCGCTGGACGGATAATGGGTAAGAAAAATAAAATCGCTGTTATAGGTCTTTTTCGCCCATTCCGAAATCAAGCGCTCTCCTTCCGGATCGATATCTATTCCTTCCGACTCCTTGCCATATTCTTTTCTTAGAATTTCCAGAGCTTCGGTTAGCTTAACATTAGGAAATTTATTGGGAATAAAAAATTCTGATCCGCATTCGGCCAATATATCCTTGCAATGCCTTTCGACGTCCCTCAAAATTCTTTTCATCACCACTTCCAGCTGGTTCATGACGTCTTTATAGCTGCTGATAAAACCCATTTCTGCATCCAGTCCCGTATATTCATTGACATGCCGGCTGGTGAAATGCGGTTCCGCCCGAAAAACCGGGCCGATTTCGAAAACCCGTTCGAAAGCTCCCACTCCGGCTTGCTTATAAAACTGGGGGCTTTGCGCCAAAAACGCATCGCGCTTGAAATATTTTATTTTGAAAAAATTAGCTCCGCCTTCAGTTGCCGAAGAAAGAATTTTGGGAGTTTTTATTTCCAAAAAACCATAGTCCCGCATAACTTCCCCATATGATTTCAATATCTGGCTGTAAACACGAAAAATATCATTGGTTTTTTTGTTTCTCAAGGACAGGCTTCTGTTGTCCAATAATGTCGGCAAAGTAAGATCCAGTTCTTTTTTGGAAACATCAAAAGAAAGCTCCCCCTCAACCCGGGAAATTATTTTCATCTCGCCGACTTCGATTTCCACTTTTCCCGTCGGACAATCATCCTTTGCCTGGCTTCCCGGCCGTTCTTTCACCAAGCCTTCCACTTCGATTACGAATTCGTTTCTTATTTCCCTGGCAGTGTTGTAAGCTTCGCTTTTATCCGGAATTACAACCATCTGGATGATTCCGGTCCGATCGCGAAGGTCGATAAAAATAAGCTTCCCATGATCGCGCCGAACATTCACCCAGCCGGAGAGCTTTATTTTTTTTCCTATCAATTTTGGAGTATCGCCGATTAGGGTTCTTTTCATATTTTTTATGCCTTAAGTATTTCCGTAATTTTTTTGGAAAGTTCGCTCGGAATCAGCTGAGTTTTCACAAAAAACGCCTCCACGCCCATTTTCAAGACCTTCTTTTCCATCCTTTCATCAACGGATGCTGAAAGAATGATAAGGGGAATATTTTTTGTTTTTTCTTCCATTTTTAACCTGGCGACAATTTCGTCTCCGGTCATGCCAGGCAATATCATATCGATGATTATAAGGTCAAAGTTATCCTTCATCGCTTCCTTGAGTCCCCAAACTCCGTTTTTTGCAAAAGTTACATCATATCCGTCCTGCCTTAACTTTCCGCCGAACATTTCTTCAAAAATATCTTCGTCCTCAATCATAAGAATCTTTTTCTCGTGGCTGCCTCCTCCATTTGATCCGTTGGCGAAAAATTTTCCGGAACTGTCCAAAAATCCGTTCCTTTCATTCTTTTCCTCTTCATAAAATGCGTTGAGCAGCCTCCCAACTTCTTTCACCAAAGCACTCGGCGTATAATCCGATTTGGAAATAAAACCGTCTGCTCCCAAATTAAGCGCCTTATCCCGATCTTCTTTCTGGCTTAAATTGCTGAAAACTATGATTTTTATATTAGGATCGTACTTCCCGCTTTTTTTGATGTTCTCGAGCACTTCAAATCCGCTCATCTTGGGAATGACCAGATCCAGAAGGATAGCATCGATTTTTTCTTTTTTCGCCAAAGACAGGACTTGTTCTCCTGAATCAACGGCAAAAACCTGAAAACCAGATTCAGAGAATTTTCTCTGATAAATCTCCGATATCATCGGATCGTCTTCAACGATGACTATTTTGGTCATAAAATTTGGTTAAATTCCTTATTTCTAATAAATTAATCCGTATTCAAATCATATCTTAAAACAAGCAGAAAATCAAATTTTTTTAAGGCTTGAAATGACATCTTCGATTATCCAATGCGGGGCGGAAGCCCCGGCCGTTACTCCTGTTTTTGAAATACCGCTAAACCATTCCCTTTTGAGATCAGCCGCTTTTTCAATAAAATACGAGAGGGGATTTATGCTCTTGGAAATTTCAAAAAGCCGTTTGGAATTGGCGCTGACAACAGATCCGATAATTATCATAGCATCGTTATTTTTTGCCATTTCCCTCGCTTCTTCCTGCCGCTCGTGCGTAGCGCTGCAGGTTGTATTTATAATTTCCGCGTTCGGATATTTTTCTCTGATCCCCTCCCCCGCGCGCAGGAAAAAATCTTCGTTTTGAGTTGTTTGCGCCAGAACCGCGATTCTATCATCTGTTTTATAATTTATGCTTTTTAGATCTTTTTCTTTCGAAATAATCAGAGCGTTGCCGTCTCCCCATTCGTTTATGCCCCTGACTTCCTTATGGCCCTCGTCGCCGACGATAATTATCTTGTGTCCCCTGCTAGCATAAACTTTCGCCAATCCTTGCACCTTTGTAACTTTCGGACAAGTCGTATCAAAAATTTCAATTCCCTTCACTCCGGCAATTTCATAAACATCCGGACCGGATCCATGCGCCGTAATGATCAGCGTTCCAATCTCTCCCGGCTTCGCATTGAACAATTGCTCTCTTCCTATTTTTTTTATGCCTTTTTCTTCAACTTTTTTGTTGACTTCATCGTTATGGACCAAAGATCCCAAAATAAAAACAGGCCTTCTGGCCTTTTCTAGATCCAAAGAATCTACCATATTATAGGCTCTCTTCACTCCATCGCAAAAACCGGCATATTTTGAAAGGTTGATTTCCATATGATTTAGGGTATTATATATTTGTTGTTTTGCCAAGGATCTATCTTTTTTACTGCAAACATATTTAAAAAGGAGGAATTTATGTGCGGAGATCAGAATAAGCTGCCTCTTCTAGAAGATCGGAAATCCAGCACAGTATCAATCGTAACTGTTGTCAATTGTAAAGCTAAGTATCTGCAAGAATCAGAAGATGAGCGTTTTATCAGGATTCTTGCGGAAGTTCTTTCCTGTGACGGCAGTCATAAACATACTTAAAATAAATTCGGGCATTTCAACATGGCAATAGTTCAACAAAGCTATTGCCTTTCTTTTTTTTAAATTCTTCGCTAGACTAAAGACGCTAAATAGGTAAAAAATTATGAAAAAGCATGCATCTTCGGTCGTCAAAGTCGGGCCATATAAGCTCGGCGGGAATAATCCGGTGCGGGTACAATCTATGTGCACTACCGATACCCGCGATGTAAAAACGACTGTCAAACAGATTTTATCTTTGGAAAAAGCCGGGTGCGAAATCATCCGCGTCGCCGTGCCGGATATGGCGGCCGCCAAAGCGATTGGAAAAATAAAAAAGCAGATCCACATCCCTCTTGTGGCTGACATTCATTTCGATTACCTTTTGGCGCTGGAAGCCATAAGGCAAGGAATTGATAAAGTGAGAATTAACCCGGGAAATATCGGCAGCGAAGAAAAAGTTGTTGCCGTAGTCAAAGCCTGCAAAGCTAAAAAAATTCCAATCAGGATCGGAGTCAATGTCGGATCGATTGAAAAAGACCTGCTCAAAAAATACGGCCCATCGCCCAGAGCTGCGGTTGAGTCCTGCCTCTGCCATGTCAGAATTTTAGAAAAACTTAATTTCAAAGATATTTTGCTTTCCATAAAATTCAGCGACGTGCTTCCCATGATCGAAGCGTATAGGATTCTCGCCAAAAAAGTCCCTTATCCTTTGCATCTCGGCGTAACCCACGCCGGAACGCCTTTTATCGGAACGCTCAAAAACGCCATGGGAATCGGAACATTGCTCCTGGAAGGAATAGGAGCGACAATTCGCGTATCCCTTACCGGACCATTGGAAGAAGAAGTTAGGGCTGGCTTTGGCATATTGAAAGCTTTGGGAATCAGAAAAATCGGCCCGGAACTCATTTCCTGCCCGACCTGTGGGCGCACGGAAGTCGATATGCTGAATCTGGCAGAAAAAGTCGAATCTGCGCTTTCCCATATCCAAAAACCGATAAAAGTGGCGGTGATGGGTTGCGTCGTAAACGGCCCGGGCGAAGCCCGTGAAGCTGATATCGGACTTGCTGGCGGAAAAGGCGCTTACGCGATTTTTGTCAAAGGAAAAATAATAAAAAGCGTCAAGGAAAAAGACGCTTTGCGCGAACTCTTGAAAGAAATTAAAAAGATTGTTTAAGCCGCTCTGGATAAAACCAGTTTTTCCAACTTCAAAACTTTTCTTTCCAGTTTTTGAAAATCTTCAAGATCAACTTTTTGAGACAGCTTGTGCTTTATTTCAACCACATCCTCCGCTACCGTATCCAGTTTATTTTTAACCTTGCCTAAATCATCTTCAGCCTTGTTTACTTTATCCTCGACTTTGCCTAATTTGACTTCAACCTTATCCAATTTGTCTTCGACTCTATCCAGTCTATTTTCGACTTTTCCTGTTTTATCAAATAAAACTTTCTGGCCAATTTCTAACCTGTCAACTTTTTTTACCAAAACTTTTTGTTCTTTTCCAAATTCTTCAAACTGTTCGCTTAAAGCACCCAAACCTTCGCCAAACGCTTTGAACTGGCTTTGCATTTCTTCCAAGAGGACAGTTTCGTAGCTTTTAGATTTTTTATCCAGTTTTTTCATGAGCTTATTATACCAAACGCAAAAAATTAATCAAATTATCGAGTATTACATATTCTTTAATGATTATTTTCTCCCGATTCCGTGATATTTTATTCCCAGCTTTTTGATTTTTTCAGCAGGAAGAGCGTTCATGCCGTCCACAATCGCCACGATCTTATTCTTCTTAAACTCTTTTGGATCAATTTCCATAAATTCCTTGTGATTGGTGACTAAAATTATCGCCTGCGATTTCTGGAGGAATGTTTTCAGATTTTTCACGTCGGAAAGCTTCAAAATATACGGATCATAGCGGACGATTTTCGCCCCTTTTTTCTTAAGTTCCGAAATTATTTTTATCGCCGGAGATTCGCGAAGATCGTCCACATTGGCTTTATAGGAAAGACCCATGACTCCGACGGCCGTTCCCTTCATGGCAAGTCCGGCGCCATTCAAAAGATCCTGCATCAGTTCGACAGTATAGTTCGGCATGGAATTGTTGATTTCCCGCGCCACGCGCAAAAACTTATGGTCAAATCCCGATTCTTTGGCTCTTTCAATGAGATAATACGGATCAACCGGAATGCAATGCCCGCCCACTCCCCGCCCGGGATAGTGCGCCATAAAAGCGAACGGCTTTGTCGCTGCCCCGTCAATCACGTTTTTTACGTTAATATTCATTTGGTCAAAACTTTTCGCCAGTTCGTTCACAAAAGCGATGTTGATGTCGCGGAAAGAATTTTCCACCACTTTGCAGGCTTCCGCTTCTTTTATCGAAGCCATTAATTTTATAGGAGCATCGATGATCGATTCATAAAAATCTTTGGCAATTTCCAAACCCTTTTTGGAGCTCGCCCCAAGGACTCTCGGGATATTGGTCACATTCCATTTCGGATCGCCCGGGTTGATGCGCTCCGGGCAATGGGCGATATAAAAGTCTTTTCCTTCCTTCAGTCCGGCTTTTTGGAATATGGGCATGATCACTTCTTCGCAAATTCCAGGATTAATGGTTGATTCAATGACGATAAGCTGGCCCGGCTTCCTGTTTTTGATGATAATTTCAGCAGCGGAAATCAGTGGGTCGAGAATAGGAAAAAATTTTTCATCCACCGGCGTGGGAACGCAGACGATGGCTATATCCGATTTTTTTATCACTCCCGCGTCAGATGTGGCTGTGATTTTTCCAAGAAGCTCTTTCCTTTCAGAAATAAAATTTTCTTTGAACGGGCTTTTTCCTTTTTTTATCAGATTTATCTTTTTTTCATCCCGATCAAATCCAAAAACTTCATATCCCCTTTCCGCCGCGCGGATGGCCAGAGGCAGTCCGACATAGCCAAGGCCGATAATGGTGATGATTTTGTTCTTTTTTTCCGGCATAATTTTTGATTTAATGGTATAACTGATTTTAATTAATTCTCACTCCTTATCTGAAATAAGCCATTATATAAAAATAAGTTTGTACTTAATTGTCATTCCCGCGAAAGCGGGAATCTAGTCTGATATTTTGGCTTATTCACTGGATTCCCAATCAAGTTGGGAATGACAAAGCGAGGTCAATGTTAAATGAGCTCGTAACCTGGCAATTTTAGCACAAAACAACAGATGGGTAAAAAGCATGCAAGATATAAGTTATGTTTGCGCCAAATTTAGCTTTATTTTAATATAAAGTAAAGTGTTAAATTTATGCCAAACTATTACGATTCCATCTACAAAGAAAACACAAACTTTTGCAATCAAAAACCAAATGAATTACTGGCCAAATTTTTGAAAAAATTGCCGAAAGGCAAGAAAGTTTTAGATTTGGGCTGCGGGCAAGGCCGCGATTCTTTTTATCTAGCTCAAAAAAATCTCCACGTTACGGCAGTTGATAATTCCAAAGTAGCTATCGTGCAAATAAAAGAAGCCATAAAAGAAAAAAATGCAAAGAATATTTGGCCGGTTTGCAAAGATATCGCAAAGTTTAAAATTAAACCTGGGATTTTCGGCCTTATCAACTGCCAAAATGCCCTTCAATTTCTCCCTAAAAAAAGTGCTCTGAAAACCATTGAAAACATCAAGAAAAATATCTCCCCGGGTGGAATTATTATTCTTACTTCTTTTATCGCCCACACCCAACCTTTGGATAAAAATAAATCCCGCTTTAAGCCGGGAGAAATGAAGAAATTATTTTCTGATTCTGATTTTAAAATTTATTATTATTTTGAAGGAATTTTAAATGACAAAGGCCATCTCGGAAATCCTAAACCGCATAAGCATGGAATTGTAAACATTGTGGCAAAAAAAGTGTTTTAAACAACAGGGTTTGTTAAGAGTAAATTTGTCAAAATTTGACAAACTCCCCTTTGCATGTTATTTTCAGGACGGAAAATAACTCATTAAAACGATGCGTAATAATCAGCGCAAAAATCACCTAAATATGGCCGAAAACTACGGAAATACCGTAGCCCTTTTTGGCATTTCCCCGTCTTTTCGAGACGCTTATCTAACCCAGGTGGTTTATGCGCTTAAACGTAATTTGATCACATAAACTTTGTTTGAATAATACATTTTAGACCACCTCGGCTAGATCAGAAGCCGAGTTTTTTTATTCTGATCTGGACGGCACATTCACAATTAAACACATCAACAAGAGGAGAAAAAAATGTCAACAAAAATTCTGAAAGTTTATCTTTTGGCAACGTTTCTCATTAACTTTTCCCATTCCTTTTTCTTCGCGACTTATTCGTTATTTCTGGCTTCTCGCGGACTGGATCTAATGGAACTAAACAGTGTGAACATTTTTTTCATGCTTTTCGCTGTTTTTTCTGAAATTCCAACAGGCGTATTTGCTGATAGTTTCGGGCGAAAGAAATCAATTCTTGCCGGATGTTTTCTGTTTTCAGCAAGCTTTCTCGTTTATTTCCTGTCGTTTAGCTTCTGGCTTTTCGTCGCTGCTGAACTAATCGGAGCGCTAGCAAACGCTTTTATCAGCGGCGCGCTTGATGCTTGGGTTATCAGCACACTGAAAGAAAATAATTTCAACGGCGTATGGAAAAAAGTTTTCATACAGGAAGGAGACCGTCGGATTATCGGGTATGGATTGGGAGGGCTATTTGGAGCGTATTTGGGAAACTTTGATTTGAGTTATCCATGGCTGGCCGGATCAATTTCTTTCTTCGTTATGGCAATTGCTTTCAGTTTTATTCTCAAAGAAGAATATTTCAAAAAGGAGAAAGTGCGCAAAAAGATATTTCAGATAGCCAAAGAAGGCTGCATTTACAGCTGGAAAAGAAAAGCGATTTTTTATATAACGCTTTTCGGGCTGGTCTCCACTTTGGTTTTGCAAGCCATAAACATGCAATGGCAGATACTTCTTGAGGGAAGTTTTGAAATGAGTGTCCTTAATTTAGGCTGGTCTTTCTTTTTTATGTCAGTTTTTATGTTTATTGGAAACCGGCTGGCAGAAAAGTTCTCTGAAATTTCCCGAAGAGAAGAAGTGCCGATCATTCTGTCACAAACAATCACTGCATTTGGAATTGGCATCGCGGCTTTTTTTTCCGATTTCAGTATCATTATAGCAGGATTGATGATACATCAGTCGGGAAGAGCTATGCTGGAACCGCTCAAAAAAACATTCATCAATCATCGGATTAATGATGAAAAAATCAGAGCAACTGTCAATTCCTTCAGTGCTATGATGGTAAAAGGAGGAGCAGTGATAGGACTCTTGATCAGTGGATACTTAGGGAAAAATTATTCCATCACCCTGGCTTGGCAAACTTCTGCTGCCATTCTCATCGCCTCTATTCCCCTGTTTTTGAAATTCAATTATAGGGGGAAAACTTAAACAGAAAAGGGCATCCTTCCTCGAAAAGAATGGTGCCCTTTATTAATTCAAAAAACATTTATATTCTTCTCAAAAGCGCAATATTATCCGAAGATATTTTTCTGAGCGGTCGCGCTTTGTATCTCTCAAAAAATCCGATAAATTCAAACTTGCCGTTTTTCTCAACCAGCAGTTTTAGTTCTTCCGGAGCAATAATCTTCAGCTCGTCTTTATCAATAAATTCCATCCTTTTTCCATTATCATCAACTTTAAGCTTAATTGTTTGAGTTACAGTTTGTGATAAAAGATCTTTGGGAATTGGCTGATAAGTAGTTCTTACTTTTATTTTCCCCCGCCTCATTGTCCAAATCTGCGGTTTCCAAAATTTCGGATCCGCCCAATTGATAGTTAGATTTTCGATTAAATACAGGCCGCCGGAATTTAAATATTCCGCCACTGAATTTAAATGAGAAAGAAATAACTTATTGTTTTTAGTGTAAGAAATCGAGCCCATCATGATATAAACAAAATCGACTTTTTGCTTTAAGCTAAACTTATTCATATCAGCCTTGACTGTTTCTATTTTGGCCCCATCTGCCAATAATTCGCGCCTTAAATAATCAAGCATTTTAGCGCTAGCATCCAGCCCGATTGCCCCATAGCCTCTTTTTGCCATTTCTCTCAGTTGCAAAGCCGTCCCGCAACCCAAATCCAAGACCGTCTTCACTTTTCTTTTGCTGTACTTTTTTATGAACTCCTCAAACAAATCCCCCTGTTTTTTGGCATCTATGAAACTAAAAGCAATCTCATAATATTTAGCCTGATCGTAAATTTGTGATTTCATAATGTATTGATTAATGTTTATGATATAGATAACTTGCAGCTATTAATATTCAAGCATTTCCTGAAAATATTTTTTAGTGTCTTTTAAACTCCAATGACTCCAGAAATTTTCATCAGTTCTTTCGCTTTCATTTTTGCCAATTTTTTCCATTCGATTTCAGGATTGTTTTCACAGACTATTTTAACTATCTGAAAACCCAATTTATACCCGATCCATCTTGGCAAGTCTCCCGTTCCATAAAACCAGTCATCATGACTATAGCCACTATCCAAATTCTTATCCCGATTTTTATAAATTTCTATCAGTTTTTCAATTTCTTCTTGAGAATATTTGACCCATGGCGAGTTTGCTTTGTCCCAATTTTCTGCGGCAAAAACCGAAGCCAGTCCCTCGCTGATGATTGCCTCCGGAAAAGTCGAACCGTATCCGGTACTATTCCACCTAGCTACATGATTAAGCTCGTGATAAGTAGTAAGCGGTATATTTTCATTAATTATTTTCACTAGATCTTTTTCCGGTCTGGTTGGGTCAATGTATATCTGGAACCAATCGCCGGAAACGGCATAACCGCCCTCTCCAGTTTCAGGAATTACAAAATTCGGATTAGAATAAACAGTTATGTTGACATAAGAAATACCCAAAAGATCGCAGGCCTTCGCGGCATGAATTTTAATTGTTTCCTCTAGAATCTCTTTTAGTTCAGGGTTAATCCTACTTTCTGTTTTGAGAAAGTGTATGTATAATTTTGATTCCATATTTTTAATATAAAGTATCCTTATTTAATCATATCATTATATTACCATGTAAATATTTAATAACCAATACTCCCCAGAAACACACGAAAAAACACCTTACTCCAGGCATCTGTTTTTTACTTTATCTAAAGCAAATTAAATTTTACATATTCCCTATTTGGGAGGTGATCGGGAACGGATAAACGCACGTAAAAAATGAACACTTTATCTTATCTTCAGCTATTACCTAGAAATAATTGTTAAATTTCGCACTTGCATTCTAGGATAGTATTTGGTTATTAGCAAATTAGTTATTCCCTATTTTAGAACATAACTTGTCGCCCGTCCTTTGCCTACTGATTTGATAATTCCGAGCTTTTTGAGTTTTTGAAGCTCAGCTTGAGCAGTCCTCTGAGGACATTTTAAAATGTCCATTACATCATTAACCCTTATCCTCCCTAATTGATCAATAAAACCCAGAACCTGTTGCTGCTTGGGAGTTAGATAGACCTGGCTGTTGATGGTTTTGTCTATTTTCCGGAGAGCCAGCATTGTCACCTGATTTTTGACATTCATAATTTCATCCCTGAATCCTTCCACAAAATATTCCAGCCATCTGGTTATTTCTGTTTCACGTTCTTCATAATTCCTTCCTATATTCACGGCTTTATAATAATTTGGCAGATCTTTGTTATAATAATCCTCAAGAGCAAACAACTGGCGAAAGTCATATCCTCGCTTGTATAGGATCAAAGTCGCCAAAGCTCTGGCTGTCCGGCCGTTGCCGTCGTTAAAAGGGTGAATAGCTGCTATTTCCAGATGAGCTACTCCGGCCACAATTACCGGGTTGATTTCTTCTTTTTCGCTTTGGTTTATCCAAGAAATCAAATCAGCGCAAAGATAAGGCACATTAACCGCTTTCGGACCAGCATAGACTATCTCATCTGAAAATCCTAGTCTTCTTTTTACGACATAAACCGGACCAGGCCTGAAATGCCCGGACTGTTCTTTCGGCAAAGTTTTATCAGTAACCAGAGAGTGAATTTTAAGAAGTGTTTTGTCAGTGATGGGTTTTCCGCTTTTGACAAATTTTCCGATGTACTCCAATGCCCTCAGATAATTCTGCACTTCATAAATATCTCTGGTTGGAGCATCGATTTTTTTATTGGCATATAAAGCTTCTACCTGGCGAATATCTAAAACATTGCCCTCGATAGCTGTCGAACTATGAGACATCCTGATTATTGCCTGGCGTTTAAGTTTGAGTTCCTGCTTGGGCAAAAGTCTGGCCTTGGCAATTATGCCTTTGGCTTCCGCAATTTCTGCCAGATTCTTGAGTATTTTATTGGTGATTGTATATTGAGGCTTTAGCATATTGCTATTATACACCCAATTGGGAAATCGCGCAAGAATCGCGCAAGAATCGCGCAAAGATTTATCGATTTTTTATAGTCCCGCTTGGCACCTTTTTATATCATTTTAATAGAGTATATGGGGTATCTGCCAAATAATACAACAACTAAGGAAATTTGCAGCAAAAAAAGAGCCTTCGCCCTTTTTGCATTAGTATATTTTTCATTAGCAATCACGTCGTCTGCCTTCTTAAAAATTCGTTGATCTTTTCTGAAATTTTTTTTTGGATTTCTTCCCATCCGGCATTTTCAATCATCTTAGGCATCGGTTCATCTTTGGCAGCTTCAAAATATGCAAGGCTTTTAAGAATATGCAGCTTGTTATAACGGATATCTTTGAATTTTTTTTCAAAAAATCCTAGAAGTTCTTCCAAGGAATATTTTTTAAGCAAAAAAAATAAATCAATAAAATCCTTTTTGCTTCCCCTGGATGAGATAGCATCAATTTTCATAGCGGCAATATCCCGTTCATCGGCTAAATTTATTCCTTCAAAAGCAACCAATGGAAAAAGTCGGCCATAAGGATAATGCAAAAAACTTACTTTTACATTATCAATCGCACCATGGACAGTGTTTTCTTCTTCACTGTTCAATTCGAAACTGCCTATTTTTGACAATTCGTTCTTTATTTTTTCATTGGCAAATTCTTTTTCCGAAAACCAATCCAAATCGATTGATTCTCTATGTCCTAACTGAATAGCCAAGGCGGTTCCGCCAGCCAGATAAAAATTGGAAACAAAAGCGCTTTTTCCTATCTTTTCGAGAACGCGCTTTGTTTCAAGATTGATTGATTCGCTAAACATTTGTTTATTTTCAAGTTAAAAAATTGGCACCAAAAATACAAAGACTTCCCGGTAATCGACCGGCTTTTGAGGATCGCCGCCTTGAGTCTATCTTCTCCATAAAATTTCAAAGCCCAACGAAAGTCTTTTTCGTCTCCAAAATCAAGTATTCTTTCTATAACAAATTGTTCATTTTCTTGGGGATCAACACCTTCAACATCCCAAAAAAGAGAGCGTTTTTTAAGCGTATCCATAAGGCCATTATAGCATAAAACGGGCCGAATTGAAAGCCCGCTTATTTTCAAAAAAAGCTTTTTTATTTCGCCTCCTTTATCTCCACCGGCAATTCCACAATGAAAGTCGAGCCTTTGCCGGCGCCTTCAGATTCGACCCAAAGCTTTCCGCTCAAAGATTCGATCATTTTCTTGCCCACATGGAGTCCCAGCCCCGTTCCGCCGGTATTCAGCCGGTTAATGTCCTTTCCCCGCGAGAATTTTTCAAAAAGATAAGGCATTTCTTCCTTGGGAACTCCGATTCCGGTGTCAATCACGGCAATCCGAACCTTATCTTCGTTTTGAGAAAGTTTGACCGTCACCCAGCCTTTCAGGGTATATTTGATGGCGTTATCGACCAGATTGGAAATGACCTCGCGGATCTTGTTGCGGTCCGTCGTCACTTCAGGCAGCGGATTTTCAGGAAGCTTCAGCTCCAGCTTCAGGCCTTTTTCCTTGGAACGGATTGAAAAAGTGTCGCAGATTTCCTTGAGCACTTCCTCCATATTCACTTTTTTGATGTCATATTCCATCCGGCCGGATTCGATCCGGGACAGGTTGAGCATATCTTCAACCAAATCAATGAGCCGCTCGTTGCTGATGTATATTTTGTTGAGGACATCTTTCAGCATCGAGTTTATTTTCCCATAAGATCCTTCAAGCAGGAGCGATATGAAGCCTTTTATGGCCGTGAGCGGAGTGCGCAGCTGGTGCGAGGCGATGGAAATAAATTCCGACTTGGCATTGTCGAGTTTTCTTAACTGGTCATTCGCCTGCGCCAGACGGTTGGTCATAATCTGAAGCTCCTCTTTCCTTTGCACTTCCATTTTCACAGAGCGGATAAGCGTCCAGCCAAAACCAACCGCAATAGCCAGCGTGATGCCGGTGAGAACCATATTGATCGGATTTTGAATGAAAGCAAACTGCGATCCGATAAGAATGACAAGAGCGACCACCAAAGCCTGGACAGAAAGAATTTTAATGTCAAAAGCCTTATATTGGACGATGAGGTAAACCAAAAAACCTAAAAAAATAGGCATTCCAAAAAGACCATATAGTTCGTAGCCATATGCGCTGGTTGCATCAGTAACATTGTGTTCAATTAAATAATCAGATATAAACCCCATCAAAATAAAAATAATTAAAAATAAATCAATTCCTATAGTAACTAATAATATTTGTTTTTTAAAGTCTTTTTCTGCCTTTACATATTTCGTAATAGAGAATATCGTAATATAAAAAATCACCATTAAATCAAAGGGTAAGATATAATTTTTCCACAATGGTCCATTAATAGGAATGCAATCTGATATACTGAAAAAAGTCACGTAATATTTTGTGTTTACCAATGCAAGAACAGGCGCTATTAATAAAGCGAAAATTAATTTAAACTTTAGAGAAATACTTCTTTTTTTTATAAATACATAAACAAAATACAAACTAACCAAGAAAAGTAGTATCTCAGATAATGCTGTACACACCCAAAAAAACATATACATCCTGCTATCATAGCTAGTCCATAATATTAGATCAGAAAATGTCCAAATAGAGAATACTATTGATATATAAAATAGCAACTTGCCTGATAGATTATTTCTATTTTTGATAAAAACAAAAAAACCAACCAGCAGAGAAACTACAGCAGTTGGAATATGTGAATAATAAACCATATTAAGAGGAACTGTATTGTTAATATATTGAGAACATGTTTCGATATTTGTTACCAAATTAAAATCCATTTTTCTTTTTTATTTCATTAATTTTATTTTGTATATACCATTGAAAATAACCGTCGTATTTTTTCTGCAATTTAGGAATTTTCCAGTCGTCATCTCGGATTATTTTTCTACAATTATTTGCTCCACAATTACATTTCATTTCATCAAACCTGTCGACATCCTTTGGATTTGAAATCTTTGATGAAGACAGCTCCATCGCATAATCGAAAGTAATTTCCTCTCCCTTTTTTATTTTTCTCATTGCAACCAAAAAAATTTGCCCTTTATATCCTGCGTTTGGGTTACAACTGTGATTAAAATAGCATGCATCCTCTAGCTCACTGATTTTTTTTATCCCAAATACAAAATCATCACTTATTTGGGAAAGGTAATGCATAACCTTCGGAGATAATTTATAGAATTCTTCTAGATGAACAGCATATCCTCCAAAAATAACAAGCAGTTCATCTTTTTTTATATTTTCCTTAGCAAAAACTCCTCTGCCATATTTCGCTGTCTCATTGACTTTCAATTTTGGATTTGTCCAAGAGAAAACATTTTTTGATTTCATTCTTCTATTTACCATAGGTGTATTATAACATATTATTGAAGAACTAAAAAAGTACAGCTACCCCTATCTCCTAGATTGAATTATATTATTTTATCGGTAATTTAACAAAAGCTGTTGTGCCTTTGTTTATTTCACTTTCAAACCAAATTTCTCCTCTATGCCCATCAATAATTTCCCTGACAATAAACAAGCCAAGTCCTGATCCATCTGTATACAGTCTCTTCGCATTGCTAGCCCTATAAAATTTTTCAAATAAATAAGAAATTTCGTTTTTGGGAATTCCAATTCCATTATCTTTAACAGAAATTAATATTTTATTTTCCTCTCTACTAAAAATAATTTTGATATTCCCTCTTTTTTTCTTGCTGTCTTCAAAAATATCACCATCTTCAATTGAAGGCGTATATTTCAAAGCATTATTAATTATATTATTAAAAACTTCTTTTAAATCTGTTTTATTTCCTCTTACAGAAAACTCGCCTGTTTTTTTCTTATCATAATCAATAATTATTCCTTTTCTTTCACTTTCAGATCTAAAATCATTTACAATTTGGGATATCAATTCGCTCAAATCAACCTCCTCGGTATGATTTTTTGATAATACATATTTTTTGTTGCTCAGAGAAGCTGCATTCAGAATATCTTTTATTATTTCCTCAAGCTTATTGGATTTATTCCATACAGATTCGTAGAATTGGCTCTTTTCTTTCTCGGAAAGTTTTTCCATCTTTCCCGACATTATTAGCGATGCCACACCCCTTATTACTGTAACTGGAGTTCGTAATTGGTGTGAGGCAATGTTTATAAATTCCGATTTGGTTTGATCAAGCTTTAAAAGTTCTCTATTAACCCCTTCTAATTCCTTTCTTTTTTTCTCCTCTTCTCTTCTAATTGAGCGAATCAGAAAAAAGCCAATGATGAAGGCTATCACTAGAGTTATAATTACTATGACCTGATCGCCTGAATTCCTCATATAGAAAAGCTGTGCTCCCACCAAAAAAAACAATCCGAAAACAAGAGCCTGCCCTTCATGAATTTTTATGTTGAATAATTTATATTTAACTATCAAATAAACTATGCTCACAAGAAAAATTGGATAGCCCAAAATACCATATGGTTCCACTTCGTACAACACAGTTTCTCCAGAGTAAAAAAAATATGATGCTAATGCACAAAAAAAGAAATACGGAATAAGAAAACTGCTTATGCCAAACAGGAGAAGAGCTATCTTTTTTCTAAATAACTGACCTTTATTATTTCTACATTCGGATATCCCTCGAAATAAAATATAACCAATAATAAATAATTCAAAAAAATATTCATAAAATAAATAAAGTCTGTTTTCAATAACATTGCAATTAACAGCTTCTAACGATATAACAAAATAATTAGAAACCCAGAGGGGTAGTAATGGAAGGGAAAAAATCATCGGCCATAGTCTTTTTTTTGAAAAAAACGTTAACTTATCAATAAATGCTTCGAAGAAAAGAAAAATAAATATAACTAATAAATAATTGAAGAAAACTGAATAAACCCAAGAGATAACGACATAATTACTGAAAAAATTTACCCACGTTACTAAAACAAAAAAGGAATAAAGAAAAAAGGAAGCCGTAATCGCCAAAAATAATTTGACAAGTAATTCCTTTTTTTTCGCTTTAAAATAAACAAAAAATCCCAAAAAAAGGGACACTATCATAGCAGGAATATAGAAATAATAAAGGATTCTGGGAATATAATCGGCAGATGATAAAATCAACAAAAAATTTAGTTGTGGCTGAAAGTCAGTGCAATACATTTATCTAAAATTAATTTTCGTCATCCAATTTTTTTTCATCATCAACTCCATTAGCAGACGCGATCCATTTGATCCTTTTGGCCATGTCTTCGGGAACATGCTCGGCTTTCAGGAAATAATCAATCGCCCCAAGCTTCACCGCCCTGTCCTGAAATTCCTTTTTCTCATAGTTGGTGAAGATGATGACCGGAATATCCCCCAGGATATTCTTTTTTTGCAGTTCTTCGACCACATCCAAACCATTCTCGTTTTTAAGGAGAATGTCGACCAGCATTATGTCTGGCTTTTCCGCCTTGATTTTTTCTTCAGCTTCTCTGCTATTTTGCGCTCCAATCATTTCAATGTTTTCCAGCTGGAAGCCCTTCTGATAAAGAAAAATCTGATCAGGATCGTCTTCTAAAAATAAGACTTTGAGCATATGTTTAAAATAATATTTAACGCGTTTTATTGTATATATCCTAGCATTTTAAAGAGTTATTGAAAAGCACAAAAAATAAATGGGTTTAAATAAAAACTAGAGCTTCTCTGAATCAAAGAAGCTCTAAAAGTTGACATTTTTGATATTATAACTTTGGCCTAATTTTTGGGTTAAATCCCGGGTAATTTTCACGAATATGATTTCTCGGTCTAAATCGAAGCGTTCCGTCCTCTTTTATTGATTCGTTTGCTAAATAAGAAAGTTTGCTCTCCAAGTCAGAATCCTCCTCTATTCTCTCAATGAGATCCCATTGAACAATCAGTCTTAATGGCGTAGCCTTAGGATCCTGCCTGAATTTACAATTGGTGCTTACATGGGGATATCCAACCTCTCCAATAAAAGAAATGATATCTTTTTCACTCACTTCAACCAATGGCCTAACAATTCTTGTCCCATTTGGAAGTATCTCGACTGGAGGATCATCCGTGGCCGTTCTGTCAAGTACCCATTTTCTTAGACACGAACTCTGAGATTAAAAAATGATTAGCGA
>ERZ795055.527-NODE-527-length-36228-cov-4.442734_pt1 | contig 36228 bp, 31 predicted proteins | sample MGYA00375139_ERZ795055 | MGnify/ENA primary metagenome ERZ795055 (study PRJEB30184, sample SAMN05720283) | anaerobic digester metagenome | isolation source: active sludge of municipal wastewater-treating anaerobic digesters | place: USA | collected 2015-01-23 ... | reverse complement strand
CACCTCGGTGACGGTGGCAAAACCGATGCGAGGATCCTTGAGGCCATCGATGAGCATCTGGGCGAGCGCCTGTTTGATCAGCTCGCCAACACGCTCCGGACGCTTGTTGTCTTGGTCAACCACTGGGCACCCGTATGGCCTGTCGCGCTCGCTTGTCAAGCCGCCCTAGGCTGGTATCCTGCAAAGCCATGCAATTCTTGGGACTCACGGGTGGGTTCGCGAGCGGCAAGTCGACCGTACGCGAGATGCTGCGCCTTCTGGGCACCGATGTCTTGGACGCCGATGGCATCTACCATGAGCTGCTGCTGCCAAAGGATGGCAAACCCAGCACGCTCACCCGCGAAATAGGCGCGCGCTTCCCGGGCGTCATCCGCGGCGACCAAACCCTAGACCGGCAGGCGCTCGGCGCGCGTATCTTCGATGATCCTGAGGAGCGTCGTGCCCTCGAAACCCTGACGCATCCGCGCGTGGCTCAAGTGGTCGCCCTGGAAGTAGAACGGCTAAAAGCCCAAGGCTCGCTGCTCGTGGTCTACGACGTGCCGTTGCTGTTTGAACGCCGGCTGGAGCTCGCAATGGACGGCACCCTCGTCGTCTGGGTCCCTCGCACCACGCAGTTGCAGCGCATGATGGCCCGCGACCATATCAGCCGCGAGCAGGCTGAGCTGCGTTTGAAGTCGCAGCTACCATTGGACGACAAACGCAAGCGCGCCACCTGGGTCATCGACAACAGTGGCCCCCTCTCCGAAACCCGACGGCAAGTAGAACGACTGTGGAAGCAACTGCTGCGCCGATGACCCAAAAAATCACACGGCCGCGGGTGTTGATGCTGGCCTGTATGCCGTTCCCAAGCCGGCAGGGCTCCCAGGTGATGATCCGAGACCTAGCGCTGATGCTGCAGGCTCACGTGGCCGACCTCACCCTCGTCAGCTACCAAGGCGCCGATCGTCCTGCATACCCCTTTGATTGGCTGTGTACTCCGGCGCTGGGCATCGGCATGCGCGCCGGACCCTCTTGGAGAAAACCGGTCGCTGATGCATGGCTGCTCCGCCAGGCCTTATGGCAGCTACGTTCGCGGCCGCATGCGCTAATACATGCCCACAACATTGAGGCACTCGCGGTAGGGCTTGTGCTGCGTGCCCTCACAAACGTGCCACTCGTTTATCACGCTCATACGGCCATGACGCCGGAGTTACCGAGCTACTTCACTGGCCGTATGGCAAAGCACGCAGCGCGTGGGTTGGGTCGAGCGTTGGATCACAGCCTGCCACGCCTGGCCGACGCGGTGGTGGTGTTCGACCGACACCAACGCGCCCTGTACGAGCAGTTGAGGGTCGCAGCCAAACGGTTGAGGGTCATTCCGGCGAGCATCGACCCAAGCCTGCTGCCACAAGCCGATGCACCCACAACTCGCGCATGGCTCGCGCGCCTGGGCGATGGCCCAAAGGTGCTGTATGCCGGCAACCCTGATGGCTACCAAAACCTGCCGCTGCTCCTAAAAGCATTCGCACGCGTGCACGCAACGCGCCCTGACGTAACATTGGTGCTTGCGAGCCCCCATCCAGTCGAAAGCTTTTCGCCCTGGTTTGACACAACCGAGCTCCCGCCCAAGGTGCGCGTCGAAGTGCTGCGAACTCCCGAAGATTTGTCGGCGCTCTTGGCCCTAGCTCAGGTGGGGGTCTCATCACGCATCATGCCGGTAGGAGCTCCGATTAAAGTGCTGACCTACCTCGCCGCGGGCGTTCCGGTGGTGGCCTGTGCCGACGGTGCGAGGGACCTGGTTCCAGAAGGCACTGGGCGCTTGGTCGCAGCCTCCCCAGAAGCCTTTGCCGAGGCGCTCCTGGCCGAGCTTACATCACCGCGCCGCACACGCCCCACACTCCCGGAGGAGTTCGACGTGCGAAGACAGGCCGAAGCCTACCGAACACTGTACGAAACGGTGAGCCGATCGCGAGCGGGCGCTACAGCACGCTCAGCTTGAGCTTGGACGTGGTGGTAAGCTTCATCATGCCGGCGGCGGCCGTATCACTGCCCACGGTGCCATACACGGCTTTCAACATTCCCTTCTTCACGTCGAACTCCACCGTGAAGTCGGCGTTGATCTTCATCGCCATGTCCATCGGCTGCGCATCGCCGCCCTCTTGGGCGGGCGCCCCCATGCCAGGCATCGCCCCCATACCAGGTAGACCCCCCATCCCAGCGATCCCACCCATCCCGGCCATCCCTAGGCCGCCACTCGTGTCGGCATCCTCATCCCCGTCGCTGTCATTCCCGCCGGCTGCGGCCTGCGCTTGGGCTGCGACTTTTTTGGTCTCCACGTTGCTCGACACCTTGGTGCGCAGCTTGGCGTTGTCGGCGGTGAGCTCTTCGGCAATCACTTCAATCGACAGCTGGCCCATTTTGTTCATAAACTTACCACCGCTCGCCACGTCACCTTCGGGCAACTGCAACAGCTCCAAGAACTGGGTCGGCAGCAGCTCCACCTTGGGCTTGTCCTGCTTCACCGCCACGCGCTTTTGGCGCTTCTTTTCGGCCACCGTCTTGGTGGTATAACCCCCTGAAAGTTGACCTGTTTTCGGATCGAACTGGGCGTAGAGTGTAACTTGTTCGTCACCCGCTTGGGCGGTGGCGGAGGCCCCGTGGGCACCACCCTTGCCGGACACCAGGAGGTTCGCCCCCGACTCTTCATCCACCACCAAGTAGACAACCTCCTTGAACTCGAAGTTGCCCTTGCGATCGATCTCGACGCTATTCTTCAGGGCCCCTTTGGGAACGCTGTCCAGGCTTGCCCAGACTTGGCCGCCCTTGGCCACCACTTTGAAGGCCTCGATGGTAATCGTGCCTTCGGCGGTGCCGTCGGCCCGCACTTTGTCGATGGCCAATGTGAAGCGAGAGTCCGTAACCGCGGCAGTATTCATCGCCATGCCCATCGCCGACATGGCCATCGTGTCGTCGGAATTTACTTGGAAGCGCACCGTCTGGCCCTTCTTCCACTTGTAGGCGAGCTCCACGGCATTCGCCTCGCTCATCGGCAACACGGCACTGAGCGCGACACTACATGCCAACCATTTCATCATCTTGGGTTCTCCTCGTTCGTGGTCCTTAACGCCGTTGCTGGCGCGAACGTTCCGACGCCAGCGAATCTACGAGATTCATCGTCGCCATGCTATCTACGAACGAGTTGGCATTCAGGTTGGCCCCCCGACACGATTACAGCGGCAGGCGCTCGGCGGTGTCCCAGGTGGGGGCATCGAAACGGAAGCGCGAGCTGCTCCGCTCGGTCGGTGAGATATGAAAGCCAAACGCGAAGGTGAGCGTGCCGTTGGCAGCCACCAAGCCCTTGGGTGGATTCGGAAACGCTCCGGCACGGACAAACGCAGCCACCGCTTCGCGGTCCAACGCGTCATTGCCGCTCGCATGCGCAATAGCAACGTCGCTAACACTTCCCTGCCCATCCAGCGTGACATTCACCACGGTGACCCATGTCTGCGCCCCCATGCGATTGTCCGTACCCCGCCCCGTCGCTGTCATCGGACTCCAATGCTCAGAGACAGCCCGTTTGACGCGGTTGAAGAAGCTTGCGTACTTAAATTCGCGGGCGTTCAAGAACGTGCCGTCCCCCACTTCCAGGCCTTCGAGATAGTCGTTGGACGGGGCACCCGGCAGAGCCGCCAACTGCCCCATGCTGGGGATCAAATCTGCAAGGGTGGGCGTTTGGGTCGCTGAGGTCGCCGCCTCTGCAGGACTCGCGGCGCTGGGTTCAAGCGACAGGGATGGCGCACGGCTACCGCTCTTAACCTCCCGTGCCGTCTGATTGCGAAACCGCCCGCCTGCGGCATCAAACGCCAGCGCCAGCTGCTGTCGACGCGCAAGGTTGGGCGGCGACAAGGTGAACGGTTGCTGCTCCGGCTGCGAACGCGGTGCAGGTGGCGCGTCGCTGTAGCGCCGGTAACGTTCGGCACTCACACTGGCAGGGCGCGGGCTGGCTTGCGGCTGTGCGGTCACCGCAGGCTCATTCGTAACGTTGGCAGCGCTAGCGCTTTGGAATCGACTGCGGGTTTCGTGTTCCACCCGACTGTTGGTTTCAGCGAGAAAGCGCGCATGATCTGGCGCTTGGGCGTCGGGCGTTGCGGGCAGGGCCACCACTTGGCCCCCGCGCGGTGGCGCCTCCGGCGGGGGCAGAGCGGTCGTATGCGGTGGCGTGACGTTCTGACGGACAATCTCACGCGGCTTGGAGCGATACGGATGCACCACGTTGCCATCCACCGTCACCAAACGCACGCGCTGCGACACGGGCAACTTAGCCTCGGCGGGCCGCATCAAATGTGGAAAGAGCCAGCCGAAACCCAACCCATGCGTCACGATCGCGATGAGCAAAAACGGCCCTAGCCGGTGACCGGCATAGTACCTTTGCTCATCGTCGCGGGTGCGCACTGGCGTGTTCCGGCTCAGCCCGAGTTCACTCCGGCCGCGACGCCATGGCACTTTTTATACTTTTTGCCAGAGCCGCACGGACACGGGTCGTTAGGCCGGACTTTTTCAGCGTCCCGGCGCACGGTTTGCGGTTTGCCAGTGGCCGCTTGGGGCCCTGCTTTGGCCGGCCCCAGGCGCATTTGTTGTTTTTGCTTCTCGCGTTGAATTTCGAGACGCTTTTCGTACTCTTCTTCGGTGTGCTGCGCGATCACCACACGGGAGATCTTCTGCAACACATCGGCGCCAATGGTCGCCATCATGCTGGCGAACAACGTAAAGCCCTCCTTCTTGTACTCTTGCTTCGGATCTTTCTGCGCATAGCCGCGCAAGCTCACACCCTCGCGCAGCTGGTCCATCTCACGCAGATGATCTTTCCACAGCGCGTCGATCGTTTGCAGGTAGATCACTCGTGCAACACCGAAGAACGCTTCGGGAGAGTACTGTTGCTCTTTGCCGACAACCATCGCTTCGACAGTATCGTAGGCGCGCTTCTCCACGTCGGCGCGCTTTACATCGGGCAGGTTGTCAAAACTGACCTCCACCGCGAACTGCTCACGCAGAATCTCGGAGAGGCCCTTGAAGTCCCAATCCTCAGCATGAGCGTTGTCGGGGCAGCTACGCCCCACCGCATCGATGATGGCGTCCTCGATGAGGTCCAACACCATCTCTTTGGTGGCCGCGACGTCGGCGCCAATCACGCGGCGACGCAGCTTGTACACCGCCGAACGCTGGTCGTTCATCACGTCGTCGTAATCGAGCAGATGCTTGCGGATGTCGAAGTTGTGACCTTCCACGCGCCGCTGCGCGCTCTCCACCGACTTGTTCACCCACGGATGCTCGATGACCTCGCCTTCCTTCATACCCAGGCGTTCCATCAAACCCATGATGCGATCGCCACCAAAGATGCGCATCAAGTCATCTTCGAGCGACAAGAAGAACCGCGAGCTACCGGGGTCGCCCTGCCGGCCCGAACGACCGCGTAGCTGGTTGTCGATGCGCCGCGATTCGTGACGCTCGGAGCCGATGATGTGCAAACCGCCCGCGGCGCGTACCTGGTCTTTTTCCGCAGCGCATTGGGCTTTGAAGCGCTCAAGCGCACTGGTGTAGGCCTTTACTTGCTCGTCCGGCTCCTGAATCGCCGCCACATCGGCACGCGCCAAGAACTCAGGGTTACCGCCCAACATGATGTCGGTACCGCGGCCGGCCATGTTGGTGGCAATCGTCACCGCGCCCTTGCGGCCTGCCTGGGCCACGATCTCGGCCTCTTGCCGATGATACTTGGCGTTCAGGACGTTGTGCGGGACGCCCGTCTTCTTGAGCAGCTTCGAGAGCACCTCGCTCTTTTCGACGCTGGTGGTACCCACGAGCGTCGGCTGCCCTTTTTTGTAGCACTCACCGATATCCTCAATGATGGCACCGAACTTCTCGCGCTCGGTCTTGAAGATGACGTCGTGGTTATCTTCGCGGACCATCGGCATGTTGGTGGGCACCACCACCACGTCAAGGTTGTAGATCTTGGCAAATTCCTCTGCTTCGGTCTCGGCGGTACCGGTCATGCCGCACAACTTCAGGTACATGCGGAAATAGTTTTGGTAGGTGATGGTCGCGAGCGTTTGGTTTTCGTTCTCGATCTTGACGCCCTCTTTGGCCTCCACCGCTTGGTGTAAACCATCTGACCAACGTCGACCCTCAAGCACGCGGCCGGTGAACTCGTCGATGATTTTCACCTTACCGTCTTCCACCATGTAATCCACATCGCGGCGGAACAACGTATGCGCGCGCAACGCCTGATTCACATGGTGCAAGATTTCAATGTTGTCCGGCTCGTACAGGTTCTCGACGTGGAGCTTGCTCTCCACCGTGTGCACACCACCTTCGGTAAGTGACACGGTGCGTGCTTTTTCGTCGATGCTGTAATCCACCTCGCGCTTTAAGCCCGGAATGATGCCATCGATGCGCACATACTTGTCGATCGACTCCTCGGACGGACCCGAAATGATGAGCGGCGTGCGCGCCTCGTCCACCAAAATCGAGTCGACCTCGTCGACGATGGCAAAGTGCAAGCCGCGCTGCACATAGTCGCCAAAGAACAGCTTCATGTTGTCGCGCAGGTAGTCGAAGCCAAACTCAGAGTTGGTGCCGTAGGTGATTGGTTGATTGTACGCCTCTTGGCGCTGCCGGTCGGTCAACCCATGCAGAATCACGCCGGTGCCAAAACCTAAGAAACCGTACAGCCGCCCCATCCACTCGGCGTCGCGCGCAGCCAGGTATTCGTTCACCGTGATCAGATGTGCGCCGCGCCCGGCGATAGCGTTCAAATACAACGGCAGGGTCGCCACCAGGGTTTTGCCTTCGCCGGTCTTCATTTCGGCGATCTTGCCGCCGTTTAGCACCATGCCGCCGATGATCTGCACATCGAAGTGGCGCATGTTCAGCACGCGCCGGCCAGCCTCGCGCGCGACCGCAAAGGCCTCTGGGAGGATCACGTCCAGCGCCTTATCGATGCGCACCCGCTCGCGCTTGATCTCCTCTTTGGATCCCTCGGTGAAGCGCACTTTGATGTCGCCGCCCTGCGCTGTGTAGGCGCGTTCATATTTCTCGCGTAGCTCGCCGGTCTTGGCCTTGAGCTCTGCATCGGGCAACGCCTTGAGCCTAGGCTCGTAGCTGTTCACCTGCTGCAGGCGCTCCGCATACCGTTTGATCTCGCGCTCATTCTTGCTGGGGATGATTTTTCGCCACCACGCCGGCATCGGGACTCCAACAAGCCCATCGGGGCCACAAAAGACGCGCCAAGCTATGCGCCGTGCGCGAGAGGGTCAAGGATAGGGGCCAACGCACAGTTGGCAACCCGCTTGTGGCTCCCCGATTACGCCGTGGGGCCAGCATAATCAAGAGTGAGACGCTGGCGGCATCGGCCCTTACTCAGACGTCGAGGATCGCCGGCAATACCCCGCCCGGCCGACCATGATGAGGTATCACCTGCGTATCCCGTGGCGACGGCTCAACAAACTTGCCAAGGGCCGGTGCGTAGTAGAGGCAACCAAGTTCCTCAGGCGGCCTGGTAGTAACAAAATGCTGGCCCGCGTCGAGGAGCGCTAGCCACGCCGTTTTGAGCGCCGTCGCCTCCCAGGGTGCGGCGAAGTGCAGGCGTGCCAGGTCCTCTGAGCGCACCTTACCTCGGCGGCGCAGCATCTCAAGCAGCGAGGTGGGCGTAAAGCCGGGATCTTTGCCCGCCGCAGCCCAACACAGGGCCCCCAGCGGCAACACTTCCCGACAGAGAATCACGGTGTCAACGAGATCGCGCAGCTCATCGCGGCCTGCGAGAGTGAGCACCTTGTTAACCGCCAGGTCGATGGGATGGAGGCGATAGCCCAACTCGGCGTCCAACACGGTGGGCATAAAACGCCATGCAGAGTCGTGCGCCCATTCGATCTTGGTAGCGTCGTGAGCCCGACTCACCAACGCCCGCAGGTAACCGGGTTGAGACATCTCCACGCTGACCACGCAGCCCGCCTGGACCAACAGCTCCCGGTCGCTTGCGAAAGCCTGTGCCACCCGCTCTACGGAATCATGGAAGTAGTCGAGGTCATTGCTGTAGCGAGCTGATTGCGGTTCGAAATGGATAGCGGCGCCCCCGGCGAGATAGCTGTCGGGGCTGCGATTCGCCGCCAGCAGCTGTGCCAAGCTCTTCTGCAACGCGGTTAACGGCATAGACGCGATCCTAACACCCAAGCTTCGCGGTCACCGTGCTTCATTAACTCGTCGGCCACCCAGCCCAAATCACTCGCTTTAACGCGGTACTCAGGATCGAACGACCAAAAACAGCGGGTACGAAACCGTCGAAAGGCCCGCCGCGCCTCCCGCACCTTGACCATTACGCGCGCCTGCTCCGGCGCAAGGTGCCGACGGCTCTTGCGGCCACCCTTGCGACCGATCTCGGCCAAATAACGGCGAATCTCTGGGGTCATGCTATTATCATAAGCGGCTTATGTTAAAGGCGCAATCTCGCGATCAGCCCCAACCGCCGGTCGGGCCCGACACCCCGAGCCACCCGCCCTTGTCCTAATTTGCGCTACACACGCCCCAAAACGCGACACACGGCATCCGCCTGCGACTGGACCTCGTGGCCGAGGCAAAATTTATGTTCTGAGGCTGGGCCCAAGTCCGAACGAACTGCCTTCGCGCCGAGCCCTAGCCGCGTTTCTTCGCTGGCGCGTTGATCCCCTCGTAGGTGAGGGTAGACATCAGGAACTTGCGTTGCTTCTGCACATCTTTGTCGAGGTAGGCCAGCGCCTCGCCGAGCTTATCCATGAGCCGTCGCGGCGCGCGCTTCATCTTTGAATCCGACAAGAGCGCGTGCGTAAGCCACGGGAACACGGCCGTGAGGTCGGTATGCACGTACACCGAGTTCGCTTCTACGCACTCAGCCGAGACCTTACCCCAGGTGTGGCCTTCAGAGGCGGGGCAGCTGGACAAGGCGCCGTTGTCTACGGGGTCGACACAGAATTGCACGTCGATGTCGAAGCCATCGGTGCGCACATTCAAGATTTGGTCCAACAGCGGTTCACCTTGCAGCGTGTAGTTCTTCGGCACGCCGCCGCCCAGCATCCATACCGCCAGACGCTTGCTGTAATGATGGCGCGCGTAATGTTGGAACGCCGCCATTGCGTAGACGTCGTCATTGATGTCGATTTCGAGCTTGAAAGCCTCGCCCAACAGCCGCTTCAACTTCACCACGTTCAAGAAGATCGAGCCGTCTTGCACTGCGCCCACGAAGATCGGCACTGCATGCTTGTGACACGTCGACAACAGGCTTGGCACCTTCACCTTCAGCGCCTTCTCCAGCGCCGCCATTTCTTTGCCGAGCAGGTAGTGAAACTCGGCGGTGGTCATTTTGCGCTGGAACTCGGGCTTTTGGATGATCGCCGAGAACAAGCGGTCGGTGTCGAGCAACACTTCTTCAAAGAAACCTAGGTCGTAAATGCGAATGACACGCGCGAGCCTGAGTTGTAGATCACCCGCGTTCGGATTGATCTCTTTGAGGGCGTGCCCAATGACCCGATGTGCATCATGGTAGAGGTTGGCGCCCGTGGTAGTGAGCGCGCTGATGATGCCTCGCTCAATCAGTGGCAACAAGCAGCTTTGGTGTAGGCCAGCAGGAGTCATGGCGCCCGAGAGCGTCACAAAGAGCGTGCAATCCTGTTCCATCGAGCGCTGCATCAACTCGAAGCCGATGCGCTCTTGACGCCCCACAAACGCGGGGAACGCCGATTGCAAGAGCTCCACGGCACTCTCTTTACCGGTGATCGGTTTTGGGTCGGCGCTACGCGCCTTGGCAAAGTCACGCATCACGGTCGAACGAGCGTTGGCCATCCTACTGCTCCTGTGTCGAAAACTGGTGAGGCGCACCTTACCGGAAACGCCCCCCGCTACGCCAGGGGGCACGATCGCACACCGCCGCGAAAATGCCGGTGGGGGGTGCACGTGGGCGAGAAAATGATTAAGCTCTGCCGCCATGCATGCATGGCACGACATCTATATCGACGACAAAGTGATCGAACGTGGCTTCCCGGCGGTGATTGAAGTCCCGCATGGGAGCAAGAACAAGTACGAGCTCGATAAAGACACAGGCTTCTTGAAGCTCGACCGCGTACTCTACAGCGCAGTGCACTACCCCGCCGATTACGGCTTCATTCCACGCACCTTCTGCGACGATGGCGACCCGCTGGACGTGTTGGTGTTGGGCCAAGAGCCGGTGGTGCCGCTTACCATTGTCGAGTCGCGGGCCATTGGCGTGATGCGAATGCGCGACGACAAGGGTATCGACGACAAGATCATTGCGGTCTGCTGTAGCGACCCCGCCTACGCCGAGTACAGCCATCACAGCCAGCTACCAAAGCACACCCTCAAAGAGATTGGCCGCTTCTTCGAGGACTACAAAGTCTTGGAACACAAGCAGGTGATCGTTGAGGACTTTCTAGGCCCGGACGAAGCGCTGCAAATCATTCGCGACGCGTTGCTGTTGTATCAGAAGCTGCGCCGCGGCGAGCTGAAGCCGCGCCACTGACACGCTCACTCGCGCCGCCCAAGACGACGCTTCACCGCACCGAGAAGCAGCTGCGTTTCCGGCACGCCGATAAGCGTAAGCACTCCGAAGTAGAACACGCCACAGCCTACCATCAGCGGAAACAAGCGTGCCGACGTCGCAAGCGTGCCGTGAAAGGTGAACAGGTCGGTCCAGCGCCCGCCGCCCCACGCCAATAGCCCCATCAGCGCCGCCGCCGCCCCCATCACCAGCCACCCTTTGAAGACCGAGGCGTAGGGCAGCTCACCCAAGGTCTGTCGCAGCCGCCACTCTTGAAACAGCAGGCCACACAAAGCGGCCAAACCATTGGCCAACGCCATGCCGCCCGTCCCGAGCGGCCCCATCAACACCAGCGACAGCAGCATATTGGCGCACAGGCTGATAAGCGCTCCCCACGCCGGACCTCGGTAATCCTTCATCGCATTCAAGGCCTGCGTGCCGATGCGCGCCGAGGCAATAATCAAAATGCCCACCGCCTGATACGGCAAGGTCGAGGCCGTCCAGGCAACCGAGGCGGCATCAAACCGCCCGCGTTGAAACAACACCGCAATGATCGGCTGAGCCAACACCGCCAATCCCACCGAGGCTGGTATGGCAAGCAGCGCCGTACCCCGCAACGCCGCAGCCAGGCTGGTCCGCACCCCTCCCAAATCTTGGGCGGCCGCCAAACGACTCATCGCCGGCAAGCTCACCGTGGCCATGCTCATCGCAAACAGGCCAAGCACCAGCTCGCCCATCAGGTTGCTAGTGTTGAGCACCGTTTGTGCGCCGTACCCCAATTGGCTCGCAAGGGCGGTGCTAACCAGAACGTTGATCGGATGAATGCCCCCCGCCAAGATCCCCGGCCCCATGCGCCTGAGCGCCAATCGCACATCGGGGTTGCTTAGGTGCATGCGCCACCCCAACGTGAAGCCCAATGCCCGATAGGTCGGCACCAGCACCAGGATCTGCACGACCCCACCGACGAGCACTGCCACGGCAAACACCAGTGCCGCTCGCTCCGGCAGGCGCCATGAGGCTCCCCCCAACCCTAACACCGCCCATGAGCAGCCAAGGAAGCTCAGATTAAAAAACGTACTGACCGAGGCGGCCATCGCAAAGCGCCCGCGCAGGTTGAGCACCGCTGCCATCCCCGCAGTGAGGCTGACGAGCACCAAGTAAGGGAACATCCAACGCCCAAGCAATGCGGCTAACGCCACATCGGCCGGGAACTGCGCCCGCCCAAGCATGGCTTGCTCAAAGGCCGCAAACTGCGCTCCGAGCGGCTGCCCAGGCGCTAATTTTCCAAGCATCTGCAAACCGATAAGCGGCGCCATCCCAAGCACGCCCAAGAGCGCCAGCAGGCCCAGAATCCATGCCAGGCTGCCTAAGAAATCGCGCACGAACTGCCGCGCTGCCATCTCCCCAGAGCGGTGTTCCACCTCGGCCAACGTCGGCAACATCGCCGCCGTCATCGTGCCCTCCGCGGTAAACCGCCGCAGCATATTCGGCAGCCGCCACGCCACTTGGTAGGCATCCCCCACGCCGGTGGCGCCGAGCAGGCCGTTGGTGGTCATTTGCACCACCACGCCCGTGACGCGCGAAAACAGCGTCATGAGGCTCACGACGCTGGCGCTTCTTAGCATCCCGGCATGAGCTTCGCGCCCCGTCATGGCAGATTCGCCTTCTGTTGCCCAGCGTTCCACAACAGCGTCATCATACCAGCCGAGAGTGCTGCCAGAACGGCCAGCGTGATGAACACTGGGCCCCATGCCCCATGGCTTTGGTCGAGGATAAAGCCGACCCCAAAGCCTGCGACCAAGGCCGAACCCAGGTTACCCATGGCCATCACGAACCCAGAGGCTGCCGCGGCAGCTTTGGGATGTGCAACGTCGATCGCGGTAGCGCCCGAGATAATGGCATCAGGACCGTAGATCATGAAGCCAGCCGCTGCGAGCAAGAGCGTAGCGGTAAGCGTCGAGCCTGCGGCCAGCGGCACAAAACCTACGCATAAGAGCGCCAAGCCCGAGAGCATCGCGGCACACACCGGCGCGCGTTTGCCACCAAACAGCACATCCGAAACCCACCCGGAGGAGACCGCCCCCAACGCGCCAACGAGCGGAAAGGCGATGGCCTTCAGGGCAGAGTGCTTGATCTCCTGGTGATGAAAGTCCGCAAAGTACTGGATCGACCAGTTCATGAAGGCATAGCGGACTGCGTTAAAAAAGAAGTAAGTACCGGCCACCAACCACAACGTGCGGTTGCTGAGCGTCACCTTCAGCACATGCGCCAAGGTCCATTCACCAGCGTCGATGGTCGTGGTTGCGCTGCCCGCGGGTGAGGCGTCGTCGTCGCGAATATGGGCGAGCCCGACGTCTTCGGGGCGATCGCGCAAGAGGACCCAGGCAAGCACCAGCACCGGCAACAGCGCCAGACCCGGCACCCAGAAAGCAGCACGCCAACCGTAGGCGTCCACCAAAAATCCTGCGAGCAACCAACTCAACACATTCCCCACTTGGTAGCAGGTGGAGATAAAGCCCATCACCGTGCCACGTCGGCCCTTGGTGAACCAATGGGACATCGCCTGAACCAAGGCCGGCCAACCGGTGGACTGCGCCAGACCATTGAGCGCCCAGAGCGCCATCATCACCGGCAACGAATGAGCCTGCGAGAACAGAAGGTTAGCGACGACGATCACCGCCATGCCCAGCGCGACCATGCGGCGACCGCCAAAACGCGAGGCCAGCTGCCCGCTCACAAACTGTCCGACCGCATAAAATACCGAATAGATTGAGGGAATGAGCCCGATCTGGGCGGTGGTCCAGGCTGGAAACTCCTTGAGCAACGCCGGTTGCGCGGCGGCCAGGTTCATCCGGCACAGGTAGTAGGAGGCGTAGGCAACCCAAAGCGCACCGAACACCTGGGTCTGAAAACGAACACGGCGACGAGCTTCATCCATGAGGCGGGTCGCATACCGTTGTTGCGGCCCCACCGCAACGGCCGTACCCAAACCAGGGTCACGCGCTATACGGCGCCACCAGAAACACCACCAGATCCCAAACCACGTGGCTGATGAGCACCAGCGCCACCGAGCGAGTCAGCAAGTACAATAAACCCCAGTACAATCCGCAGAGCGCCGCCGCCAACACCAACATCGGATTGCCGCTGCCAAGATGCACCAGGGCATACAGGGCAGTGGCGGCAAAGAAGCCGACCCACGGCCCCCAGTGGGCGCTCAGGCGACGCTGCAGAAAGTGGCGCCAAAAGAGCTCTTCACCGGGACCAATGAGCAAACCCATGAGGAGGCTGACACGCAGGAGGCTCGCACCCTCTTTGAATTGGTAGACGTTTTCGATGCCTTGCCCTGCGAAGGCAAAGAGCTTGCGCGACACAATGTTGCCCACGAAGAACACCGCGTACAGAAGCGCCGCACTGCCCAGCCCGGCGCCAAGTTTCCAACCTAGGCCATGCCGAAGGTCAGCCAGCAAGGTCAGGCGGTATTCACGGTCGAGCAACGACAGCCCGATGAATACTGCCGCGTTGGCCCCCATCCACCACCAAAAATCAAATGCCCCGATGCCATGGGTGATAAACAGCGGCACAAACAACGCCACCGCCAAAAGCGCGACAGCGCCGGTGTACAGGCTGTTCGGTTTCACTGCAGCACGCGTTGAACGAGCACGTTGAGCCCCACGGCCGCCACGCACAGCAGGCTGAAGACAAGGTTCAGCTGCGCCGAGGCGCCGTCCAACGCCACAAAGTCGGTCGGGCTTACCGGTTGATGACGACTGGCACCGCGTCGGAACAACTTCACCGCGAGCGGCAATGCCAACAAAGTCACGAGGAAGGTCCATGGCATGCGCGGCTCCAAGTGGCCCAGCCCGCTGACGGCCACGTAGCTGACCACGAACGCGAACGGCGCAAAGAGCAGAAAGCCGTAATAGCTAAGCGAGCGGTGATCACCTAAAAGGTTTGCCACCGTGCGCACACCACCTTTGGTATCGCTCGGAATGTCGCGCCAGTTATTGGCGTGCAGGATGCCGATCACCAAAATCGACATTGGAATCGCCCAAACGCCAGGCAACCAGGAGACCGAACCGGTTTGCACGGTCCACGCGCCCAACGCTCCCAAGACACCGAAGTTGATGAAAACCGCCAGGTCGCCAAGCGCGTGGAACTTTAGCGACACGGGGCCAGCGTCATACAGCAAGATCGACGCGACGCCGGCGAGGCCTATGTACAATATCGGCATCCCCACGAGATAAACGAGCGAACCGCCCAGCGTGACGCCGACCAAGAGAAACAGGATGGCGCCTGTTAGCGCTTGTGAACGCGACAGCCAACCACGCACCACCGCGCCGCTGACCGGGTTCACCTGCACGTCCAACCCCTTCTTGTGATCGGACACATCATTGAAGAGGTTGGAGGCCGAGTGCAGTGACACCATACCTACCAACGCGAGCAGAAAACGGCCCCAATGCATCGTGGCGCCACCAAAGGCCAACGCCAACACCGTGCCAAACAACACCGGCATCGTTGAAGCTGTCCAAGAGAATGGGCGCGTGGCCAAGAACCAGGTCTTTAGAAATCCAGGCTTGTCGGTCGTCATACAAAACGCCTCCACCGCAGGTTGATGGCAAGCATATTTAGCATGGCTCGACGACTCAGCAACCCCGGGACAACATTTCGTTCAGGCTGCGGTGCTTGTCAGCCCCCGACCAACTGCAACGACTCAGCAAGCGCCTCCTGACACCCCATGGTCATCGGCGCCCCATGGCCAAAAAAGATGCTGGTGATGCGTTTGCGCGCCAGGATGCGCAGCGCCTCAATAAATCCGGCGTCGTAGCTGGCGTCGGCCGAGCGAATGATAAGAGGCGCATCGCCAGCAAACAGCCAACCCATCTCAGGACTGTACAAACACACCGAGTCACTGCTGTGGCCGGGAGTGAAAATAACTTCCAAGGTACCGTCGGCGGCCCGCAGGATTTCGCCGTTTTGCAGCACCCGGTCGAGGCCAGGCATAGCCGAGGCCAGGCCATACACCCGCGGGTGATAGCGCTCGATGAGCTCCGGCAGAAGCTCGACGTGATCGTAGTGACTGTGCGTAAGCACCACCTGATCCAGCTTACGCTTGCCGACACCCGTGTTGATCGCCTCCAAATTCACAAGGGTTGTGGGGTCGCGTCCCACGTCGACCAGCGTCGTGACATCGTCCAATGTGTTCCAGTCGCCCATAAGCAGATAGACATTCGAGGTGTAGATCGCGCTCTGCTCGGCCAGATTCAGGAGTTTCACGCACCGCCCCGCTTTCTATACAACTGGGCGTGCGAGACCACCGGTTCGAAGAGCATCTGCAAATCGGCGGGCAATTTTTGAGTCTGCTCAGTGGCAAAATAACCACCTGGAATCAGCGCCTCATAGAACATCCGCATCACGTTACGGCGCTCCTCCTCAGTGAAGTGCAACAAGACATTCTTGCAGAGGATCAGGCCAAACCCCTGGCCCACCGGTTTTAGCGCCAGCAAGTCGTGCTGGGTAAAGTGCACAGCGGAACGCACCTCGGCGCTCACCTGGTAACGATCACCGCCATCCACAGGCTTAAAATGCCGCTCCAGAATCTCGGGAGGCACCCGATCTACCTCGTCGCGGCCGTAGATAGCCTCGGTGACAATGCCACAGAACTTGCCGGTCGGATCTAGGTCGCTGGCCGTAATCGAGACCTTGCCATAGCCAGCCTCTCCCAAAGTCTCACGCAGAAGCAGCGCTAAGGTGTAAGGCTCGGGCCCGCGCGCACAACCCGCATCCCAGATGCTGATCCGTTGATATGAGTTAAGCGTCGGCAGTGCCTGATCGCGGATGAGCTCCAACGTCTGCAAGTCACGAAAGAAATAGGTCAACCCCACGACAGCCCCCTCCTAACCGCCCGCATCCACGATGGTGACTCTAATGTAGGCATCCGCAAACACGAAGGCCCCACAGACGTAGAGCCATAGTGCTCGTCTGTGAGGCCTCGTGCGCAGATGACAGGTTGACTGTTGACTACGGCTTGCGGAACGCCAGAAACAATTTACCGTTACCGCGCAGTACTTGCAGGCGGATCACGGCCCCGGCAGCCAAGCCACGCACGCCCTGGGCAAATTCCCTCGCGGTTTTGACACCCTTACCGTTGAAGCCGACGATGACATCGCCCAGGCGCAAACTCGCCCGCGCAGCGGCACCATCGGGTTCGATCTGCTTGACGACAACACCCTCATCGACCTCAACCCCCAGCTGACGTTGAAGCTGCGGCGTCAGATCGGCCACGGTCATACCGAGCTCACTGCCGCCACCGCTGTCACCGTTGGCTGCAAGCTTCTCTTCATCGGGGAAGCCCTGCAGGGTTAACGTCACGCGTCTTTCGCTGCCTTTGCGCCATAGCTTCAACTCCACCTTTTTGCCTACGCCGGCCATGCTGGCGAACAACGGCAGGTCACTGGAGTTGCGCACCGGCTTGCCGTCGAACTCCAACACCACGTCCTCGGCTTGCACACCAGCCTTGGCCGCCGGGCCGCCGTCCACCACTTCGGCGACGAGCGCGCCATGCGGGGTTTTGAGTCCATAGCTCTCAGCCAACTCCGACGACAGCGGTTGGATCTTGATGCCAATCCAGGAGCGCGCAAATTTCCCCTTGCTCTTCAGGTCGGGGAGCATCTCCTTCACCATGTTGATCGGAATAGCGAAACCAATACCCGCGCCCTGCGCGTTGATGGCCGAGTTGATGCCGATCACTTCACCGCGCATGTTCACGAGCGGTCCGCCCGAGTTACCGGGATTGATGGCCGCGTCGGTTTGAATGAAATCGTACAAGCCCTGCCGACCCGACGGCGCAATGTCCCGACGCTCTTTGGCCGAAACAATGCCAACCGAGACGGTGTGTGATAGTCCAAACGGGTTGCCCACAGCCATGACCCAGTCGCCGATGCTGGTGGTGTCGGAGTTGCCAAGGAAAGCCACCTGCGCGTTGGCCTTTTCGAGCGTCTGAATGAGCGCGACATCATACTCGGGGGCCGAGCCCAGCACCTTGGCCTGAAGCTTCCGCTCGGTGCCATCGCCGTTATCCAGCACCACCTCGATGGTGTCGGCCTCCTCGATCACGTGGTAGTTGGTGAGAATCAACCCATCCTTGTGGATGACAAAGCCGCTCCCCAAACCGCGGCCGCGATACTCGCGCGGCACTTCGCCGCCAAAGGGGCCAAAGAAGAAATCGAACGGCGCTCCCTGTTGTTGACCCATGCCCCGCGGCCCACGCGCTTGCTTAGCCTTCTGCTCCACGTTGATAGCCACCACGGCCGGCACCATCTGTTTGGCAAGTGCTGCAAAATCAGGGACTTGCGCAAGGGGCGGGGTGCCTGCCTGCTTCTCAGACCACAACTCGGTGGCACGCGCGTGCGAGGTGACCGGCAACGCAGCCAACAGTCCAACAACGATCCAAGCGCGAAGGCGCATCGTGAAACTCCTTGATGAGGTGTGTCAAAGGCACACACAGAGTAATGACGCAGACGAGAACCCCCAGCGCCTCGGCGTTTATTCCCGACCCGAAAGCGACACAAGAGCAACGTCCAAGTCCCATGCGGCAGGGAATCGGCCGTTTTTTTGTCGAGCGCCAGACCCCGATGTTACCGTGGCACTTACGAAGCGAGGCTGACACATGATCAAAACCGCAGTTCTAGCGGCGTTGTTGGGGGCCACGATCTACGTGGCCGTGTTCGTAGACCTAGGCGGCAAGAGCTTGGCGGCGCATGTGCACGACGTTTGGCAAACCCCAGTCGTGCAGCACAAAGTCGCGGCGATCACCGAAGATGTTCGCGAAAAAATCGACACCAAGGTAAGCAAGACCGCGACCGAGGCGAAGAAAGCCGTGGCCAGTAAAACGCCCGCGCTCGTGGATGAGATCACCGATGACGACCGCGCGCTCTTGTCACAAACGCTCGAAAAGGCCAGCTCGAAAAACTGAGTTGCTAGTGTAAATACTTCTGCCCGCCGACAAACTGCAGCACCGCCTGCGCCGCATGCCCAGCTGGATTCTTGAATGCGATGCCCACCGACATGCCCGGTGATTCGCGCGGTTTGCTGGTGCCCTGCCAAACCACCTCGCCCAGCATCTCCACCGGACCTTCGGGAAGCTCCAGGCGCAAAACGACAAACTCACCTTTGGTGGTAGGAGCGGTGGTGCGCATGCGCAAACCAGAGCCGCTCAAGGTCTCCGTCACTGCCGTGGCCGCGTTCACGCTCAAGTCTTGCGTCGCAGCGGCAAACGCAGGTGTGGCTTCAAAGCCTTTGATGTCGGCCCCGGCCGGCAGTGCAAGCTTCACGAAGGCGACGTCCAACGCCACCAAAGCGCGCGGGAACCGCCGACGTTGGATCTTCTTGACCTCGATGGGCGGCGCCAAACGAATGCGCGGAAATGCCCGCAGGCCGGAGCTCGGCGACAGCGTTTCGGCGACTTGCGCCTTCAGCTTGTAGACGATTCCTTCGCGATAGTACTCGAGCGTCACGACCACGCCGGGTTGCAGATGCACCGCAAGCTTCGCATCCACGATGCCCAGATCTACGCTACCGCCCACACCGATCGCGTCCACAACCGCGGTCACTTGAATGCTCTGGGCCGCAGAGCCTTCGGTCATCAGGCGCACGCCCTGCTTGAGATTTGGAAAGCCGGCATCCACTGACATGGCGCAAGCATAGAGAAGGCCCTGGCGAAGCGCAAGCCGCGTTCATACCTTGGCTGCATGCTAAACATTCTCATGCTCACCCTCACGCTCGCCACCCCCAAGGTGGGCGAGTTGGCTCCCGATTTCACCGCCACTGACGCCGACGGCAGGGTGCAGGCGCTGTCGACCCTGGTAAAACAGGGGCCGGTCATCCTGGCGTTCTTTCCCAAGGCGTTCACGCCCGGATGCACCAAAGAGTTGAAAGCGTACGGCACGCAAGATGCGGCGCTGAAAACGGCTAAGGCACAGCTCTTGGCGATATCGGCCGACGACCGCGACAAGATGGCGGAGTTCCGAACGTCGCTCAACGCCACATTTTCGTTCATCCCCGATCCCGACGCCAAGCTCATCACCTTGTATGACGTGAAGGTGCCCGTGCTCACGCTAGCGAGCCGCACCACATTCGTCATCGACGGCAACCGACGCATCGTATCCATCACCACCGGCAATGAGGCGATCGATCCCAAAGAGGCGTTGCAGGCAGCTCAACAAGCGTGCGGAAGGTAACTAGAACATCGTCTCCGGAACGTAGACGATATCGCCGGGCTGGAGCTTGAAATTGGAGGATTTGCCTTCGCCGATAGCTTTGACCTTCACCTCCACCCGCTGCTCTTTGCCATCGATGATGCGGGTGACAAAGGCGCCGTTTTGGTCGGCCATCGTCGAGAAGCCACCCGCGAGCGTAATGGCCTGAATGATGTTCATGCCATCTTCAAATTGAAATGTGCCGGGACGCGCCACTTGGCCAAAAACATAGACCTTCTTAGAAGTGAACTCGCGCACAAACACCGAAACTGACGGTTGCTTCAGGAACTGCCGGAGGCCAGCCGCGATCTCATCGGAGAGCTCGGTGGGGGTGCGATTCACGGCTTGGATTTTGCCGACAAGCGGAAAGTTGATGCCGCCGTCAGAGGCCACCCGATAGGTGCCGGAGAGATCCTCCTCGCCGTACACCTTGACCTCGAAAACGTCGCCCGGCCCCAACACGGTTAGAGGCAGCGTGACGGCCGGCTTGAGGTCGCCGCTGGGGGCGTTATGAGCGCAGGCCCCAGCGAGCCAGGCCCCAACTAGGCTAAGTAGCGTCCAGCGCTTCATGCAAGCTAGCATAGCCATTGTGCCTCAAGGCGAAAGCCCGCTACCCCAGCACCTTGTCGGCGTTCTTGGTGCCCATGAACTTCAGGTAGAGAACCAGCTCGTCCTTTTTGGCAACGCCTTCGAGCTTCTTGGCCAAAGCCTTGATCTCTGCCGCCGTCAACGTCTCGAACTTCTTCAGATCGTCGGACTCGGTGAGACCGTTTTCGTGCTGGATGCCCAGGTGATCGAGGGCCCCCGCCAAGAGTGGCCGCTTGGCGAGCAACCAGGTGCGCAGGATCTCCTCACACATTTCGTCGTCGACCAAGCTGTTCAAGATCTCAAATAGCTTGGCCGTGCGCACTTCGTTCTTGGCGCCCGGTTTCGGCAGTCGCGACACCGACACCGACGCCTTAACGCCGTGACGGTGGAAATACGTTTCGCGAGCCTTGCGCGTCGAGGCGCCAAACACCTCACCAAACAGCTCAAGGCTTACACCACGTAGAATTTCAGTGTACGGAATCTTGGTTTGTTCTTCGGCCATCGCTAACTCTCTACATCACAAAAGCGGGGTCTTTTTCTTTTACCAGCACCACGGAGCAGGGCACCGTGGCAAAGAATTTCTTAAAGTCGTTGCTGTCGGGCGCGCCCATAATGACCATATCGGCAGAGATGCCGCCGGTCATGCGCAGAATCTCAGCTGCCGGCTTCCCTTGGGCAATGCGGCGGTGCACTTGTTCGACCGTGTGGGTGACGCCGCGCGCTGCCATGCGCTGGATGGCCATGATGACCACCTGCTTCATCCGTTCCATATACTCTTCGTTCAGGCGATCGATACGGCGGAAATCATTGCCCTTTTCCTGAAACACGTGAAACAGGTAGATATCGGCCTTGAAGTGCTGGCTGTAGAGCAGCGCAAAGTCGAGAGCCATCTCCGACTTCTTGGAAAAGTTCACCGGCACCAGGATTTTGAGTTTGGCTCCTGGTGGTGCTGCCGAAACGCTGGACATACTGTCCTCCGTTAGCCCCGGCCCGAAACCGAGCGCCTGAAGCTACTCTGCGTATCGTTTCCTAAGGAGATAGGCAACGGTGTCGCGCGCACACTGCTCGCAATAACCTAGCTTCCCGGTGAGATGGGTGAGCATGGCCTGCGCGTGCTCTCGATCTTTAGGATCGAGCGGGGTCTTCTCCCTGGCGGTGAACTTGAGGAAGTTCTCGATGAGCTTGTGCAACACCTTCTTACGTTTGTGGTAAAAATCTTCGCGCAAGCGTTGTTGATGATGCTTGAAGATGACGCTGTAATCGGGCGCCTGGTCGGGATGCTCCAGCGCCCGCGCGCCGATGGTGCTGATCAGCGCCCGCCGAAAGTCGTCGACGTTCTCGTTCTCACTCATCAGCACCCGCTCCACCTCATGCATCAGCTTTTCGTCCGGATTGGAAAAGCCCGTTCGTGACGTGGGGTCGGCCAACTTCTCTTTTTTCACCCAATGCGAAACATGATTGATGTAGCGCGTAAACAGCTCCTGATAGCTCTGTTCACTGGCGAGCCCCGTCGCCTCACGCACCTCGTCGTCGATCCACTTAAGGTACAGCTCCTCGGTCTCCTCCAAAAATGCCGCATGGTCATGGAACTTGCCCACAACTTCCTGCTTCAAAAATTCGTAGACACTCTTCATGGTCAAGAGTTCGGCGAGCTCGCCCAAGACCGCGAGGGGATGCAAACACGCATAGTCGGGGTGATGTGCAGCGTTGAGTAGCGCCGTACGAAGCTCGCGCGCGCTCGCCCCAAACCGACCCTCATAGTTGGGATAGCTCTGCGACTCCCGGTACAGGTCAGGGATGGCCGATTCCAACTCGCGCGCCTGGCGAGAGGTGAGCCGCTCAGGTGTCTCGCCGGCGTCGTACAGCTTGAGCTTCTCAAGCGGCGTCAACCCATCGACAACACTCGACAACTCCCGACTGTAGCGCATCGCATCGTTGCGGCGCATGCGCGTAAGAATGGCCCACAGCGCGGCGACATCGATGGCATGCGGCGCTACGTGTTTGCCGACCACGCGCGAATGGATCTGCGGCGCATAGATTTCTTGCTCGGTGCTGTAACGCATCACGTACGGCACCCGCAAAAGCTCCATACGTCCTTTAAACGACGGGAAATCCGGGTGCTGTTTGAACGCCTCCAAGTAACTCTCGTTGGTAGAGGCCAAATAGATGAGGTCGAGATGCAACACGAACGAGTCCATCGAGACATTGGCTGTCTCGACGGTGTCGAGCAGGTACTTGAAGGTTTCGACGGGGCGTTTCAGCAAATCGCTGAACTCCAACAGACCGCGGTTGGCATCCACAAGCGGCCCCGAAGGCTCGAACAACGACGTATGCTGTAGCGCCACCGGCAACGACGCCATCGAGCGATCGGCGGTGACTTGTTGAATGCGCGCATCCACCGACATTTGCGGCTCGACGGTGGCAATGCCGCGGCGATAGCGCTTTGAAAGATACACGCGCTCGACCTGCACATGCTGTAACACCCGCTCGATGTCGCCATCGTAGGAGGCAAGCAGCGCGTCGTAGATGCGCCGGCACTTATAGCAAAGGTCGCCCAAGCGCAGGTAATCGGCCGCAAGCGTGGTACGCCCTGATTGCACGTTCTCGGGTGGTACTGGCAGCAGCTTGGCCAACAACTCGCCGCGCAGCGCCTGCGGGATGAGAAAGATCGGATGATCATGCATTTCGCACGGCACGCGGGCATCCACGTCTTCGGCCGGAAGAAACGCATACGACGAGCTATCACGAGGTGCGTCTTTGCTACGCTCGCTGGCGCCGCTGAAGCCGAGCGTGCTGTGCCCCACACGTTCTGATGGGAAGATCCAGTTGAAGCTGTACAACGCCCCTTCAGGCAAGCGAGCGTAGGCCTCCATGCCGGCCATCACGCAACGGGTGAGTGAGCTTTTGGCCGAACCGTTGGGGCCGTGCAACAAGATCATCTTGTTCACGCGCCCCTCGCGCGCAAAGTTGGCGAGCAAGCGGTACAACGTCTCTTGCACCTGCTCTTGCCCCGCCACCCGGCCTTCGCCACCAGCAAACGGTGCGTCGAACAGCTTGAAACGTGTGACCTTGCCCGTGGGGAGCGTCACCTCGGTCTGGCCGTAGTGGTCGAATAAATCCACCAGATATTGCGCCGAGGCGCGTAGGTGGCGCCGTGGATTCTCCGAAAGTAGGGAGAAATACTCAGGAAACGATAACAGCGTATGGTCTTCGCGAAACGTCCGTTTGACTTCGGCAACGACCTTCGAGAGCAGGGGTGGCAACTCTTTGGACGCGGTGGTCATGGTGATGACCCTACCACGCAAAGTCGGTCACTTCACGCTAGCGGACAGAAACGCGGGTGTGAAATGCCGCGGCCAACGCCTCGGTAATGCCGTGTGGAAAGTGCCGACCCACGCCGGTCACGAGCGTGACGTGCTGGTCGGCAAACTCGATGTGCGGCAGCTTGGCCGACAGCGCCACCAACGCCCGCGCGGCCCGCAACAACGCCACCAGCTTCTCGGCGGGCTCCAGCTCGGCAGGTAGTATGTCGATGAAGGTCGGCACGCCGTCACCGGTACAACGTGCCGCAAGATAGGCCGCCACCGCTTGCGAACGACTGTCGAGCCCCATGCCGGCCAGGTTTTGGATGATGTAGGCGCTGTGCGCCTCGGGGGCGATCGGATCGATCGAAGAACCCAAATCCATCAACGCCGCGGCCGTGCTGAGCACCACGCGCGCTTGCGGATACAGATGATGCACCGGCTTGAAGAGGTTAAACAAGCGCTCGCTCATCGCGACGGCGTCGGCGGTGAGGGTCGGCTTCAGGCCAAAACGCTTGCGCAGAGCCTTGATAGGCGGCTTTACGGCGGCCGCTTCGGCCAAGCGTTGCACAGTACCGTCGCGCAAACCGGTGCCAGGCACCAAGAAATGCTCAACCCCAAACACCCGACAGACTGCGAGGATCGTGAGCACCGACGGAATGATAATATCGGCGCGATCGGGTCGAATCTCAAAACGCTCAATGCGCTCGGCCGGCCCCACCGAGGCTAGGCGCACAGCACCTTGAGCTAGCGCCCGCACATCGATGCCCGGATAGAAATGCGCGTCGGCAGGAATCAACCGAGCCAACACGTCCAAGTTGCCCCCCGTGCCAATGGCCAACGGGATGCGCCGCGGACGCACGTAACGCTTAAGGTCGCGCTCCACGCCGTGCGCCAACGCTTTAACTTCACGCGGGGTAAGCGCGCGCAGCATTTGCGGATGCGAACGAATCAACCGCACGGTGCCGAGCGGCAGCGAACGGCTAAGTCCGCCGCCGGCGCGGTAGAGCTGCAGACTGCCGCCCCCCAAATCGACCAGCAGCGTATCATCGGCCACGGAACCCAGGGCCCGGCACAAGGCATCGCGTGACAGGCGCCCTTCTTCTAGGCCGCTAATAATCTCCACCTCGATACCGGTGGCCTTGCGGATAGCCGTCACCACGGCGGGCCCGTTCTTGGCATCACGCATCGCCGAGGTCGCTACCGCGCGAAACTGGTCCACGTGGTGCTCTCCCAAGATCCGCTGAATATCGCGAAACACGTCGACCAAAGCCCGCACCTGGGGCGCACGAATCGTACCGGAGGCAAACACGTCTGCCCCCAAGCGCATTCCATAACGATGATAGGCAGTATCGATGATGACGCCCAACGGGCTCACCCGAGTGATCGACAAGCGAATGGCGCTGGAGCCGACGTCAATAGCGGCAAAACAGGGCATGCTTAGCAGTTATCAGGAACCACGGTGTCGGGTCCACCGGCCTTGGCGTGCGCGCGGCTTAAGGATAGGAATCGGCCGTGCCCCTACATCGCCTCAAGCTTAGTCGCGTCCCTGGCGCTGGACCTGTCCGCCGAGCCATCGGTCTATTGCTCATGGCCTTGCCGCTTGCTCTTGGCGGCGCCCACCCCGAGGTCAATGCAATCGCGGCGATCACAACGATTGTGCTCTTGCATTATTTCTTAAGACGCAAAGACAAGGACACGCCGCTTGCGGCCAACCTCCCCACGGTGGTGCTCGGGGCAGCACTCGCCATGACGCTCTTGCAACTGTTGCCGTTGCCAGTGGCACTGTTGCGTTGGATCGCGCCCCGCACCGCTGAGCTGGTGACTCTGCCACCGCTTCCTGCTCCCACGTTTGCCACGTTGTCGCTCGATGCCCCTGCGACCGCACATGAGGCCATTAAACTCGTGCTCTACCTTGGTGGTTCTCTCCTTGCGCTGTCGCTATTTGCAGACAAACGCCGCGAGCGCGAGTTGTTTTCGTGGATCGGCTTGGCCGGCACGGCCGTGGCGGCACTGGGCCTACTGCATGCCCTGGCGCGGTTGGACCGGCCATTCGGCGCCTTCGGACTGCCCTCCGAGGGTTTGGTGTCGACGTTTATCAATCCCAACCATCTGGCGGGTTTTGCGGGACTCGCAAGTTTCGTGTCGCTTGGGTTGGCGCTTGCCAACCGAGGCACGTTGCGAGCCGTCTGGGCAGTGAACGGTGCGCTCACCGGCGCCGTGGTGTTCTTGTCGTTGTCACGTGGCGGCACCCTGGCCTACCTAGGTGCCGTGTTGTTCTTCGCCGTGCCGGTGGCGCTCGACCGACCAGAACGCAAACACAATCTCCTCTGGGTACAACTGGGCTTGGTTGGCGCAATCCTGACAGCGGCTTACGTAGCTTACGCCAACATCGTGCACGAACTGTGGACGCTCGGGCGTCCCGACGCCTTTAGCAAAGCGCAGATTTGGGCGCCCGTTTGGACGATGGTTCAGGACTTCTCGGCTTGGGGCGTGGGCCGCGGCGCAATGGCCGGCATTTACACCTTGTATAGTCCGTTCGCAGACACGGTAACCTTCACTCACCTGGAAAACGAGTGGCTGCAGCCGTTTGTAGATTGGGGCCTACCGATGGGACTCCTATTCGTCGGTGCCATCGGCTTCTGCTTTGTCCAAGCACTTCGCCGTGCGGTCGGGAAACCAGCTCGTCTTGGTGCGGTAACAGGACTGTTGTTCCTGGGCGTCCACAATCTGGGCGACTTCAATCTGACACTGTCTGCCGTGGCGTTGCCTGCATGGATGATGCTCACAGTGCTTGCGACGCAGCCCTCGCACTCTGACACCAAAGAAAAATCGAAACGCTGGTTGGAACGCCTAGGCAACTTACGCCCGAGCTATAACGTTGGCATGCTCGGCGCCGCAGTGCTCTCAATCCTCGTTGTCGTTTGTGCCGTCCCCGCGATTCGTTTCACATCGGCGCGCGACACCCAGAGGCTGCACCAACTCTTGGTGGCGTACCCGAAGCAGATACCGCAACTCGAAACTATTCACACGATTCTTGCGCGCCACCCGGCCGATGCGATGTTGCCTTTGTCGACTGCTGAGCGCCTACTCGCCATCCCAGCCCAACGACCCCTGGCTTTGCGCTTTGTGAATCGCGGCCTCTACCTAGCCCCGCGCTACTACGGCGGCCATCTGCTCGCGGCCCGCGCGCTGATGACGTTGGGACATACAAACCAGGCGTTGCTCGAATATCGCACAGTAGCCGAACTCGAACCGCATCGCATCGCAGTGCTCGCCGAGGAGGTCTTTGCCCACACCCGCTCGCTTGGGACTGTCCAACAGTTGGCCACGACGTCAACGGATGTGCGACTTGGAATTGCCAATTTTCTGTTGCGACAACATGCCGCAGAGGAAGCCCTCGCTGTACTGGACGCCGCCCCACAAGTAGAAACACCGGCTGCCTTTGAACTCGCGGTTCGCGCCCTGTTCGAAACGGGCCATGCGGCCGATGCCGCTGCCCGCGCCGAGGACGCTGCAAGGCGTTGGCCCGGCCAAACCAGCGCCTACCTTGTACAGGGCCAAGTCCTCGCAAGTCGGGGCGAAACCAGTGATGCGCTGGCCGTGTTGCAGAAGGGTATTGAGTCAGCCGTCGACCCAACGCCGTTGTACCAACAGGTGATAGGCCTCCTCATCCAGCAACAACGTTACGAGGAAGCCAAGCGCTACGCCAAGCGCCTACTCGACAATCTTGCTCCAGGGCCCGCCAAAGCACAGGCGACTTGGCTACTGGGAGACATCCACGCCCGCGAGGGTGCCCGTGCGACGGCGTTACGTGAGTATCAAAAGGCGCGCGACTTGGATCCGACGAACGTCAACTATCGGGTCGGCATCGCCAACCTCCGCGAGGCCATGGGCGACCTTGGCGGAGCTAAGAACGAACTGGAATCGGCCGCGGCGTATGCACCGGCAGGGTCGGGGGTGAGGGAGGCGTTGGAACGATTGAAGGGGCGCATGCAACAAGCAGAGGACAGACTCCGGAACGAGGTGTTTCTCAAACCACCACCCTAGAACTGGAAGTAAATGAACGCGGTGCTGGTGGTGTCGAACATCATCGTAAGCGTCAACGCGACCACGTAGAACGCCGGCCGCAGCCAATACGATAGCTCGCTAATTCCCGTCACGTCGGGGTTGCGATCCCAGAGCTTCTTCAAGAGCGGTTCGGCGACAAGATACGCTGCAATTGCGCCAAGGCAGGTCAGGTAGTCGTTGACACCGTAAGCAGGCGTGAGGTTCTGCAAGGTGAACATCTCCCCGAACAACTCAAACGCCTGTGAAACTGACGTGGCGCGAAATAGGACCCAACCGGCATTGACCAAGGCGACAGTTGCGACAAAGCCAATTCCGCCCCAAACACTGCCGACAAAGGCCGGTAAACGACGCCCGACGGGTTGGCAGAGGCGATGCGTGACCATGAGCACACCGTGCCAGACGCCCCAAAGGACGAAGGTAAGACCCGCACCGTGCCAAAGACCGACGAGTGCCATCGTAAAAACCAAGTAAGCATGCCGCAGCCAGATTCGGCGCCCAGCCTTGAGGTTCAGTGGGAAGAACACGTAGTCGCGAATCCAACGCGATAGGGTCATGTGCCAGCGGTTCCAGAACTCGCTTGGACTTGTGGCGTGATAGGGCAGGTTGAAATTCTCGGGGAACACGAAGCCAACCAGGCGTGCAGAACCAATGGCGATGTCCGTGTACGCAGAAAAGTCGAAATAGATCTGTAGGCCAAAGGCCAAGGCCAAAACCCAACTGTCGAGCCCTGAGACCTGCGAAACATCGCCCGCAAAGCCGCGATCTACAAATTCCGCAAGCGCATTGGCTATAACCAGCTTCTTAACAAGGCCCGCAAGAACCCTGTCGACCCCGTAGAGCGTGGACGCTGCAGTGACAGGGCCAAGCGCGCTCAATTGTGGCGCAAACTCTTTCAGGCGAAGAATGGGGCCCGCGACCATGTGCGGCCAAAAGGCCGGAAAGAGCAAAAACCGGCGAAGTGGCTGCAGTTCTTCGCCTCCTTTGTAGACGTCGATCAGATAGCTCACGCACTCAAACGTGTAGAACGAAATACCAAGCGGCAAGATGATGCCGGGAAGGCTCCAGAGACTGTCGGCCGGTCGCATGAGGTTGATGAGATCAACAAGAAGGCCGGTGTACTTGAAGACACCGAGAACCAGCAGAATGGCAGCGATAGGAAGAATCAGAGCGCGCGGCCTGCCGCGATGACGAGCAATGCCCCGACCGGCCATGTAGGTGAAGGCGCCTAGCCCTAACAGCACAACCAAGAAGCGCACATCCCACCACGCATAGAACACGAGGCTCGCTGCAAGCAGTACGTATTCCCGCGCAATCCCGCGCGTGAGTCGTATGACCAGTACTGCGAGAACGAGGAAGACCAAGTAGGTATAGCTCGTGAACAGCATCTACAGCGCCTCCAACAAATGCGGACCGAAGGCTTGATAGAGGGCCGACGCAAGCGTGCGATGACCAGCCTCGCTGATGTGGATCGGGTCGGGGCCATCAATCCAGTAACCCCATTCGTCAGCAGGTACCGCGTGCTCAAGGTTGGCAAACCTGCACCGCGGAGCCACGCAGGCGGCAGCGATGGCATCGAGGTACGCTCGGTGCTCTTCGGCGTAGAACATGGCGACCTTGGGGTTGACGGGGGCGTTGTACAAGTAGACCGACGCGCCGCTCTCCGTCAGCATGGCCAACAGGTCCTCAAGGGCATGGATGTTTTGTGCGTAGGGCGCCCCGGTGATGTGGCGTCTGCTGGTGGGAGATATGCCGAGCAACCGGACGCGCGCGGTGTAGAGCAGACCAAGCAAAGATGCCCGAAGTTGTTGGCGATTTCGATAGACAGCAAGTGCCGTGGCGGCCTCTCGGATAGCCAACTCGACCCGCTCTTGGATGGACTCGCCGACCCGGATTGTAGGCTCGCCGGCATCAGACCTGGTCTGAGAAGCAAATAACGGAGCGTAGGCTCGCTCTGAATGCGCGGCCGCCCAGATATCGACGTGTCGCGCAAACTGCGGGTCACGCAACAAGGTGGCGAAACCTGCACGAATCCCGCCCTTGCGAAACATGTCGAAGCTCGCCTGGACCAGGATCGCACGAGGAGGTGTCGTAGGAACCTTTGCCCAGTAGATCCCCTGCCAGAGGGCCTCGACAAGATTCTGGTTGGGCGCAGCGGCGTTGTAGAATTGTACCTTTCGCCCCGTGTCGGCCTCGATCCGCGCGGCGAGCAAATCACTTGTAAGGGACGCAGGAGCGAAGGCGGAGGCATCGGCATTGGGCGGCAGCGAGGCCGTGTACTGTTGCGAGTTCCCAATCACTAGGGCTTGCGGAGCTTGCTCTGGGTTGCGGACACGTGCGAACGCCGCGAGCAAATCATCACCGTGAGAAATGTCATGTGCACCCGGTGACTCGACAACCTGCTGCATGGAAGTCCGTCGACCGGAGTCGGTGAGGCGCTGGGCCAACCAACCCGCACAATCAAACGTCCCGGCGACAGCCAGCAAGCCCAACGTCAAGGCGGCCAGGCCCGTCATGCGAGCGACGTGAAGTTCGATACCACCCGCGCATTTTGGGTCGCTAAGAGCCGAAGCACCCAACCGACGTTCCATTGGTCTGTTCTCCTCAGTGTGCCCATGAGCCTGACTGGGTACGACTGGAGCGCGGCCTCTAGGCCCTGCGAAACCGCTCTACAATCAAGGCTATGCGAGCAACCGTGTCGAAATCCTCAGGTTGGACCTCGCTGGCCGGAATCTCCACACCAAATGTATCTTGAAGGTCCAGGATCAAGTCCACGATAGACATGGAATCCAACAACCCGCCCGACACGAGAGGCGTTTCGTCACCAACCGCAACACGTCTATTCAGCCGCGTGGCGACCAAACGCCGAATCGACTCACGGTCCACGGTGCGTATCTCCGACGGCATGAACTACCTCACCAGAACGTCATTGGCTGCCCACAGGTCGAGAGCCTCTCAACCCGAGTGCGCGCATACCACGTGTGACAGCCCCAGCAACAGGCACAAGCTCACGGGTACAAGCGGCCGGCACGACGGAGAGAGAGAAGGCTCTAGGTGGCGGCCTCCGGGCGCACTCTGGCTGAGTCGAAATCGTCGAGTCCGCCAGCAGCCACAATGCGTGCCCGGGTTTCAACTCGCGAGATCTTGCCTGCGGTGCTCTTGACGATCCACTTGGGCGGCACGACGAACACCCGATACGGCGCAATGCCACAAACCGTGGCTACGCTTTCGCGAATGCCCAACTCGATCTCTGCCTGCCGTGAGAGCGTGTTGGCGTTGTCAACCTCGGCAACGAGCACCAACCGCTCGGTGCCCGCGACCGCGTCCTCGAACCCCAAGGCAACCACGCGTCCGGCATGGACGCCGGGCAATGCACCCACGGCATTCTCGAGATCCTCGGGGTAGATGTTCACGCCGCCTACAATGATGAGATCCTTCTTTCGCCCAGTGACGAACAGATGGCCGCGAACCATGGCCCCCATGTCACCTGTGCGATACCACCCATCAGTGAACGCGGCCGATTGGGCCGGCGTGTCTAGATACCCAACCATCACTGAGCCGCTGCGCAGCCAAATCTCGCCGATCTCGCCTTCTGGGAGCGCGCCGCCCGCGGCACTGGCCACGCGCACATCAAAACCAGCCACCGGCACGCCGCACGAAACAAGGACCCGGCCGTTTTGGGCAACCTCCTTGAGCCGCCCGGCACCAAATGCCTCGCGGCAAACCTGGAGACGCAAAGGCGGATCGACGTCCGTCGATTGGGTAACGGCAAAGGTCGCCTCCGCCATCGCGTAGCAGGTGTGAAGCGCTGCGGCCCGCAAGCCATTGGAGGCAAATCGCTCTGCAAAGACGTCCATGCTCGCGGCGCGCACGGGCTCTGAGCAGTTGATCACTCCCCTGAGCGTCTCTAAGACAAGTGGTTCACTGCCGTTACGGACCCTTGAGGCCATGAAGGCGTAGGCAAAATTCGGCAGCCAGCAGTGAGTGGCCTTGGCACGGCCGATTTCGCGCAGAAATGCCGTAGGGTCCATCACCCATTCCATCGGCGCGTGCAGAGTCAACGGCAGCCGGAAGGCGAACGGCAGGAGCAGGCAGGCTACCAAACCCATGTCGTGGTACAGCGGCAGCCACGAGATCACGTGGTCGGTATCACGCAACGCCAACGCCCTGGCGTACGCATCGAGCTGACGCGCCAACAAATCATAGGAGATTGGCACCGATTTCTGAGTACCCGTGGTGCCACCAGAGAACTGAATGAAGGCAACGCCTTCGCGTTGTGGGTCGGATGGTACTGGCACCGCCTCGGCCGCCAGAGCCGATGGAGCCAGAACTTGCGTATCGCCCAACTCCTGCCCCAAGGCCTCGGCCATGGGGCCCTCAGTGACAAGCCAGCGGGCCTGGAGACTCGCCAACACAGCCCGCAAATTGCGCTGATACTTGCCACGGTCCATCTTGACGGTGGGCCACGCGACGATAGAAGGCACGAGCCCCAGGTAGAGGGCGCCGAGAAAAGTTGTGGCCAAGCACTCTGTGTGTGGCAACAACAACGCCACACGTTCCCCACGCCGACAGCCACAGCTGTGCAATGCCCCCGCGCGCCTGCGCACAACCTCGGCGAGCTCGCCGTAGGTCAGATCTCGGTGGTCGCGCGCCGGCCCGATGCGCAAACGCAGCGCACACCGACTCTTGACCTCCGCGAGGTCAGCAAACGCAACCAGATCAGGGATATCGGCCGACAGTCTCATCGCAGTGGTAGTGGCGAGCTGGCGAAGACAAGTCAAGAAGCCACAAGCCACTCACTGGGCTTGCGTGTTAGGGGTGACCGCTTCTACAGTGGCGCGCACCTGGCCATGACAAGTAACGAACCTATCCCCGAAACTTCAGTTGTAAGGCGAGGGGACAGAACTGCGATCACCGGCGACCAAGCGCCCGTGGGCTCTGCAATGGTGGCAACATTCACCAAGGCGCTTCTCACTCTCTGTCTATGGGCGTATCGTGCCAGCTGAGCAACACCGCCGCCTGCGCTCGCGTTGGCTTGCTGCCACATTGAGCACCGTAGTCGGCTTGTTGTTGTCCGATGGTTTCCTCCGCCTGGCTGGCTGGCCTGCCCCGGGCTACTACCTTGATGGCCATGGGCCGCTGCCGCTGCGGCTTCCCGGCAAGCAAGGGGGTGCATATCCGAGTGGCCACGGTCGGCTGCTGCATTATGACTACGACGTAGCTTGCGATGCCAATACCGACGGGTTTCGAGAGCGCGAGCGGACACCAAAGACGCCGGGCGAATGGCGCATTGGAATCCTCGGCAACTCTTTCGCCGCAGGTGTTGGTGTTGAGGCCGATGAACGGTTTCCAAGCATCTGGTTTGGCGCTCGGCCGGAAGTCGGCAACTACGCACGCTCAACATTATGGAACCTGTCAACGCCGTGGTGCTCTACACATTGTGAGGCGGAAATCGCCGAGGCATTCGCACCCCGCTACGAACTCGATGAACTGATCCTCGTCTTCTACGGAGGCTCGGATCTGGCGGGCAACATGCAGGGATCGCAGATCGGGCCCTCACCACCAGTGCGGTCGCAAGTCGTCGATGAACTACGTGTTGTGCTCCGAGAGAACTGCCGGCTCTGCAGCTTGGTGTGGATCCAAGGCCTGCGCTCCTTTGCATCATTTTCTCCCGCCGGCGTGTTCGACACGCACGAGATGGAGCGAGTTTGGCCCGCCACGAAACAAGCCTTGGATAAATTTGCAGCGGCCGCAGGCTCACGCCCGGTCTCTGTTTGGTATCTGCCACCAGTTGCCGAATGGTCAGATACAACCTGGGCGAAATCCGTTGCAGAATTCGGCTATGACAAGAACGCCCGCCACCTGGCTCGCAACATGGTTGCAGCCTGGGCTGCAGCAACTGAGGTTGCATTTGTGGATCTCGGTACCTCGCTCCGAGATTCCTGTACGGTAGCTGAGTGCATGTTTTCCATAGAGCCACATCTCAACGCCCGCGGCCATGTCGTGGTCGCCCAGGGCTTATTGAGCGACGGCCTACACCCGCGACCATGAAAAGGGCAGCAAGACAATTATTGCCTCGTTGTGGTGAGGAGAGGGATCACAGCGGCAATGCCGTGGGTGGCGTTGAAGGCGTCTGGTTGGGCCACGATCGAAAATGTCTCGCAAGACTGAATGACTCCTGGAGATTCACAACAAGATCGACGGTTGCCCTGGTCGCAAATGACGAGTTGTGCCGAATCGCAGCGCGGTTGGGAAAGGCTGAACAGAATACACTCCGAGTGGCAGGTTTCATCGGACTCATGCGGGCGAGTCAGCCGCACAGGTGGAACATTGCTACCAGTTTGGCTCAAGCTTGCGCGCCACGTTTAGCCGCTCCAGTGGAGCCACGCACTTGAACACGATTACGACACAACAACCAGGCGATGTTGATCCGATGTTGAACGCCGGCGGAGTTGTGGTGGCCCGCTATGACGCTCCCCGGATGCATATCTGGATGGGTGCAGCGATCGCACTTGTCACGGCGATTGGGCTCGCTCGCAACGCTTTCGTAGGAGACGCGGCGCCCAATGGCTTTGCGGTGGCCGCCACCCTGGTATCGATTCTGGTGCTGTTATTTGTGGGCCGCAACCGCGACCCGGTGACCTCAGCCATGCGCACCGGCTTCCACGGCGGCATGTTCGGCTTCTTCTTGGCGATGCCGGTGCTGGGATCTACGACAGCAGAACAGCTGCTCTCCGAGAGAACGGTCGAAACGGTGGGCTGGTCGCTGGTACTCACCGTGCTGGGGTTTGAAGCCGGTTATTGGTCTCGGGCGTTACGACAGCGCTCGGAGCACGCGGATTCTACCCTGCCTCGTATTCCTCCGCGGGTTGTGAGGCTTCTCAAATGGTTCATGCTGCTGGGGGTCGCGAGCTGGGCGGTGGTGATGCTCGATTCGGCCGTCGCTGGCGGCGTGTCGTTTTGGGACGTGGCCTTGACGATGCGCGGCGACGTTGCCGGTGCCGACTACTCGCGAGCGCCGACCATCAACCCGTACCTGGGAGGTTTGCTGGCCAGCGCCACTTACTTGGCTGCAGCCTCTGCTTCGGTTTTGCTAACGGTACACAACCCGCAGAACCGACTGCTGCGTTACAGTTGCTGGGCGATCCTTTTGGTATGCGCATTTATTGGCTGGCTACGCGGCTCTCGAGCGATGTTCCTGTACGCCTTTGCCCCCATTCTCACCACTCTGTGGCCACGTTTCTCGTCAAACATCCTGTCGCGAGGCGCCCGCGTGCTCGTCGTTGCCATTTGCCTCGGCTTAGTCGCTTTGGCCTGGGGCGGCCAGAGTGCGTTGCGTGGCGGGGACATCCGGCGCTACGAACAAGAGACTATCGACATTTCCCCCGCGGCCTATGCCCACGGCGCCTTTGACATTTTTGCCGAGCTGGGCCCCATCGTGGAGGCCTTCCCCAGCCTATTCCCCTACCAATACGGCAAGTCGCTTATCCCGCTGGTATTGGGTTGGCTGCCGCGACCCCTGTGGGAAAGCAAGCCGTACCCGTTTTCGCTGTACGCTAACCTTATCCGCGGCGAGTCACTTGAGCATCGAAGCGCCAGCCTCGCCGTGGGTCTCACCGGGGAAGGCTACGGCCAGGGGGGCCTGCTGGGAGTATTGCTCTACGCCGCACTCATGGGCTTTTTGTGCCGGTTCGGAGACGAACGGCTAGGGCGCTTTGCCCGCCACCACCCGCTCCGCCTGCAACTGGCTGCCATTTGCGCCATTTGGGCCGCGATGATCGTGCGCGGCAGCCCGCCCGAGATGTTCTACATGGGGCTCTTTGTTTGGCTGTTCGTGTACTTACTCGCGCGCTACGTGAGCAAGCATTGCATGGTGCAACCGACGCGGAGTTAGAGGCCGTGCGCTACGCCTTGGCCGTCTCGTCTTCTTCGGTGTAACGCGACTTGTAGTAGTAGTAGCGGTAGTAGCGACCGTAATGACGATCTTCGAGATCGACGCTGTTTAGCACCACGCCAAAGATGCGGCCGCCGACATCTTGGATGCGGCGCTTGGATTGGTAGGCCAACTGCCAGGTGGTGTGGCCGGCGTTGATCACCAGCACCACGCCATCCATCATCGAAGCCAACACCAACGCATCGGTGACCGGCGTGACCGGCGGCGAGTCGTAGATCACGCGATCGTAACGCGTGGCTAACTCTTTGAAAATATTACGGAATGAGTCGGTATGCAGGAGCTCGGCGGGGTTGGGCGGAATGGGGCCGCAGGCCAAGATATCGAGCCGCTCGATGGGCGACTTGATGATGGCCTGTTCGAGCGTGACGTCGCCCAAGATGACGTTGGAGAGGCCCGCGTCGTTGTCGACCTTGAAGCTCTTGTGCAAGCGCGGCCGGCGCAAGTCGGTGTCCACCAGCAGAATGCGCCCGCCGGTGGGCCGCACGAAGCCGATCACCAGGTTGAGCA
>ERZ795055.525-NODE-525-length-36330-cov-20.976430_pt1 | contig 36330 bp, 29 predicted proteins | sample MGYA00375139_ERZ795055 | MGnify/ENA primary metagenome ERZ795055 (study PRJEB30184, sample SAMN05720283) | anaerobic digester metagenome | isolation source: active sludge of municipal wastewater-treating anaerobic digesters | place: USA | collected 2015-01-23 ... | reverse complement strand
GTGAAGGGCATCCAGAATTCGTCGAGCGAGACGGCCAGATGCGGATTCTCGAGCTTCATGGCGGGACCTATCGAGGCAGAAGCCGGAACGAAGCGAGGAAGTTCTCGCTGACTTCCGGCGGCAGTTCGCCCTCGGCGCCGAGGGCGATCACTTGGTAGAGCCGATCATCGACGATGAACAGACGCGCGGCAATCGTGCCCGCCCGCCGCTCGGGCCCCACGCCCGCCCGGGCGTCGATGGCGCTGGCGGCGCGCAGCGTGCGGCTGGGAGGCACGACCAGCGCGGGCCGGGAACGCCGCACCTCGCGCAGTTCGAAGCGGCGCACGAGGCCTTCCTCCAACCAGGCGAGCAAGGCGGCCCGCGCCTGCGCATCGTCGGCAACTTCCGCCGGCAGTCTCATCGCCCCGACCGCGAAGAGCGTGGGGCCGACGCCCGTGGTCTGCATGCGCATGGGCAGGCTGCGCTCCGGCAGGCGCACCTCGCGCTCGGACAACTGGGCCTTGTCGGGGAAGGTGGCGGCCCACCCGTCCTCGACGGACTGCACCTCGCGCCAGTTCCAGCGGGTGCAGGCCAGCAGCAGCACAGCGACGAGCACGAGCACGCCAGCAGGCAGCCAGCGGACAGCGCCTCGGGACGAGGTCACGATCAAGACGCGCTTGCGCCCGCCGCGAAGGGCTGCGCGCGATCCAGTTCACCCATCATCGGTCTCCATCGCCTCGTGCGCTGATCGCCAAAGGCTTGACCGAGTGTATCGGTGCCGCGAGTCCGCCCTGGCTAGAATGAGGCGAAGGAGGCCCGCCATGGCACTGGTAGTGTTTCGCTCGCGAGCGGCCGGCGAGATCTTCATGTTCGCCGAGACCGCGCATCGCATCTTCCAGATCCTCGACCGCAAGGATGCCGAGCGCGGCGTGATCACCGCCGAGCAGGTCCCCGCCGCGCTCGCGGCGCTCGAGGCCGCTGTCGAGGCCGAAAAAGCCCAGCTCAAGGCCGCCGAGGCCGCTAGCGAGGAGTCCGAGCGCGAGGGCCGCGACGGTGCGTCGCAGCGCGCCGTGACGCTCGGGCAGCGCGCCTTCCCGCTGCTCGAGATGCTGCGCGCTGCCGGCAAGAAGGGCGTAGAGGTCACCTGGGGCATCTAGCCCGCCGGTCATGAAGCTTCTGCGCGCCTTGGCGGCGAGTCCTCGACGTCGGCTCACTGCGACTCTCGTTTCGCTGGCCCTGATGGCGCTGGCCGTGGTGGTGGCGTGGCGCGCCCTCGAAGTCGATCAGGCGGCCCAGGCGCGCTACGAGCAGGCGCTCGCCTTGACCCGGGCCAGCCTGGAGACGCAGCGCCTGGCGACGGAACTGCGAACATGGCAGGCGCGCTTCGCGCTCGAGGTGATATCGCACCGCGCCGGCGAGTCCCTGGCCGACCACCTGGACTTCCGCGGCCTGGCGGCGATCACCGAAGGCCTGAAGGCCGAGCTCGGGCGCGTCGAGACGCTCGCCCCCGGCCACCCTGAATTGCCCCGGCTGGAGCGCGCGCTCGAGGCGCTGCGCGAGCAGAGCATCGCCACGCTCGATGCCTTGGCGCGCGGCTCGCAGGATGCCCGCGCCGCGAGCCTCGCGCTGGTCGAGGACAGTGCTCCGCGCTTCGAGGCGCTGGATACGGCCCTGGCGCGCCTGGTGCAGGAGGTCGCCACGGAGGCCGGCGTCCGCCTCGAGGCCGCCCGGCGCACGAGCCGCTACGCGCGCAGCGGGCTGCTCGCCCTTTCTGCCCTGGCCCTGGCCCTGGCTGTCATGGGCATGCTGGCCTCGCGGCGCGCACGAGTCACCCATCAGCACCTGATGCACCGGCTCGAGGAACTGGCGCAGCAGGATGGCCTCACCGGCATCACGAACCGCCGCGGCCTGGATGAACGCCTGCCGCAGGAACTCGAGCGCGCCGGCCGTTCCGGCCTGCCGCTTGCCCTGGTGATGATCGATCTCGATCACTTCAAGCGCTACAACGACCGGCAAGGGCACACGGCGGGCGACGATCTGCTGCGTGGCCTGTGCGCGGGCTGGCGTCCGCACCTGCGCACCAACGACGTGTTCGCGCGCTACGGTGGCGAGGAGTTCACCCTGGTGCTGCCCCAGGCCACGATCGAGGAGGCGGCGCACCTGATCGAGCGGCTGCGCCCGCTCGTGCCGGATGGCCAGACCTTCTCGGCGGGCGTGGCCGTCTGGGATGGGGAGGAGCCGCCCGCGGACCTGATCGCCCGGGCCGACGGCGCGCTGCTGCGCGCCAAGCGCACCGGCCGCAATCGCACGGTATGCCTGCCCGCGCCCGACCAGCTCGGCCCGGCCCGCGCAGCCTGATTCCGCACTCAGCCCAGCGAGGGCGCCAGCCAGCGTTCGAGTTCCGCCGGCGGCACGCCTTCACGCGTGGCCAGGTCGGTCAACTGATCGCGGCCGATTCTGCCGACGTTGAAGTACACCGCCTCGGGGTGCGCGAGGTAGAAGCCCGCGACCGAGGCCGCCGGGGTCATGGCGTAGCTCTCGGTCAGCCCCATGCCGATCGCGGGCGCGTCGAGCGCGGCGAACAGCGCGCGCTTGACGCGGTGATCCGGGCACGCCGGGTAGCCCGGCGCGGGGCGGATGCCGCGGTAGCGCTCGGCGATCAGCGCCTCGTTGCCCAGCGACTCCTGCGCGGCGTAGCCCCATAGGTCCTTGCGTACGCGCTCGTGCAGCGCTTCGGCGTAGGCCTCCGCCAGCCGGTCGGCCAGCGCCTTGAGCATGATCGCCGAGTAGTCGTCGTGCGCCTGCGTGAACCGCGCCTCCCGCGCCTCGACCCCCAGGCCGGCGGTCACGGCGAACAGGCCGATGTAGTCGGCCACGCCGCTGTCCTTGGGGGCAATGAAGTCGGCCAGCGCGCGGTTGGGGACGGGCACGCCTTCGATCACCGGCTTCTCGGCCTGCTGGCGCAGGCCACGCCAGGTGAAGAGCACCTTGCCGCGGGACTCGTCGGCGTAGACCTCGATGTCGTCGCCCACGCTCGCCGCCGGGTAGAAGGCCACGACGGCATTGGCGGCGAGCCAGCGCTCGGCGACGATGCGCTCGAGCATCCTCTTGCCGTCGGCCAGCACGGCGCGCGCCTGCTCGCCGACCAGCTTGTCGTCGAGGATGGCGGGATAAGGGCCGGCCAGGTCCCAGGTCTGGAAGTAGGGGCCCCAGTCGATGTAGCGCGCGAGTCCCGCGAGGTCCTGGTTGCGGAATTCGCGCCGGCCGATGAACTTTGGTCGCGGCGGCGCGTAGCCGGACCAGTCGATCCGCGTGGCGTTGGCCCGCGCGGCGGCCAGGCTCGCCAGCGCCGGCCCCTTCCTGCCCGCGTGCTGCTCGCGCACGCGCTCGTACTCGGCGCGCAGTTCGTCGGTGAAGCGCGTAGCGCTGTCCTCGCTCACCAGGTTCTGGCACACGCCCACCGACCGGCTCGCGTCGGTGACGTAGATGACCGGGCCCTGGTAGTGCGGCGCAATCTTCACCGCGGTGTGCACCCGCGAGGTGGTGGCCCCGCCGATGAGCAGCGGAATCGAGAAGCCCTGGCGCTGCATCTCCTTGGCAACGTGGGCCATCTCCTCGAGCGAGGGCGTGATCAGGCCCGACAGGCCGATCATGTCGGCGCCCTCGTCGCGGGCGGTCTGCAGGATCTTCTCGGCCGGGACCATGACGCCCATGTTCACGACCTCGAAGTTGTTGCACTGGAGCACGACCGCGACGATGTTCTTGCCGATGTCGTGCACATCGCCCTTGACGGTGGCGATCACCACCTTGCCCTTGGCCCGCATCTCGGTGCCCAGTGCCGCCTTCTCGGCCTCGATGAAGGGCACCAGGTGCGCGACCGCCTGCTTCATCACGCGCGCGCTCTTGACCACCTGGGGCAGGAACATCTTGCCGGCGCCGAAGAGGTCGCCGACGTGGTTCATGCCGTCCATCAGCGGCCCCTCGATCACCTCGATGGTGCGGCCACCGCGCGCGGCGACCGCGGCGCGGCACTCCTCGGTGTCATCGACGATGAACTGGGTGAGGCCGTGCACCAGGGCATGCGTCAACCGCTCGCCCACCGGCAGCGCGCGCCAGGCGAGGTCTTCCTCCTTCTTCTTGCCGCCCGCCTTGACCTGCTCGGCGTACGCCACCAGGCGCTCGCCCGCGTCGGGCCGGCGGTTCATGACCACGTCCTCGACGCGCTCGCGCAGCTCGGGCTCGATGTCCTCGTAGACGCCGAGCTGGCCGGCGTTGACGATGCCCATCGTCATCCCCGCCTGGATCGCGTGGTAGAGGAAGACGGTGTGGATGGCCTCGCGCACGTGGTCGTTGCCACGGAAGCTGAAGCTCACGTTGCTCACCCCGCCGCTGACCTTGGCGTGCGGCAGATTGGCGCGGATCCAGCGCACCGCCTCGATGAAGTCGACCGCGTAGTTGTCGTGCTCGGCGATCCCCGTGGCGATGGCAAAGATGTTGGGGTCGAAGATGATGTCCTCGGCCGGGAAGCCGCTGCCGGTGAGCAGCTCGTAGCTGCGGCGGCAGATCTCGGTCTTGCGCGCGAACGTGTCGGCCTGCCCCTTCTCGTCGAAGGCCATCACGATCACCGCCGCGCCGTAGCGCTGTGCCAGGCGCGCGTGGCGCAGGAACTCGGCCTCGCCTTCCTTCATCGAGATCGAGTTGACGATCGCCTTGCCCTGCACGCACTTGAGGCCCGCCTCGATCACGCTCCACTTCGAGCTGTCGATCATGATCGGCACGCGGGCGATGTCGGGCTCGCTGGCGATCAGGTTCAGGAAGCGCGTCATCGCCGCCTGCGAGTCCAGCATGGCCTCGTCCATGTTGACGTCGATGACCTGCGCGCCGTTCTCGACCTGCTGGCGCGCGACCGCCACCGCCTCCTCGTGCTGCTCGTTGAGGATCAGGCGCGCGAAGGCCTTGGAGCCGGTGACGTTGGTGCGTTCGCCCACGTTCACGAACAGGCTGTCGTCGCGCACGTTGAGCGGCTCGAGGCCCGAGAGGCGCAGCTCGGGCGCGATGACCGGCACGGGGCGCGGCGCCAGCCCCTCGACCGCGCGCGCCACCGCCGCGATGTGCTCGGGGGTGGTGCCGCAGCAGCCACCGGCGATATTGACGAAGCCGGCCTGCGCGAACTCCTGCAGCAGGCTGCCGGTGACCTCGGGCGTCTCGTCGAAGCCGGTCTCGCTCATCGGGTTGGGCAGGCCGGCGTTGGGATACACGCTGACGAAGGTGTCGGCCTTCGCCGCGAGCTCCTCGATGTAGGGCCGCATCAGCGCCGCGCCCAGCGCGCAGTTCAGGCCGACGGCAAGCGGCCGCGCGTGGCGCACCGAGTTCCAGAACGCCTCGACCGTCTGCCCCGAGAGGATGCGCCCGGAGGCGTCGGTGACCGTACCGCTGATGATCACCGGCAGGCGCACGCCATGGCGCTCGAACTCGGCCTCGGCCGCGTAGATCGCCGCCTTGGCGTTGAGGGTGTCGAAGATGGTCTCGATCAGCAGCAGGTCGGCGCCGCCCTCGATCAGGCCGCGGATCTGCTCCTGATACGACTCGGAGAGCTCGTCGAAGCTGACGTTGCGCGCGCCGGGGTCGTTGACGTCGGGAGAGATCGACGCGGTCTTGGGCGTGGGGCCGAGGGCGCCGGCCACGAAGCGCGGCTTGTCGCGGGTCGAATACTTGTCGCAGGCCGCGCGAGCGAGGCGCGCCGCGGCGAGGTTCATCTCGTAGGCCAGATGCGCAAGCTGGTAATCGTCCTGGGCCACACGGGTGGCACCGAAGGTGTTGGTCTCGACGATGTCGGCGCCGGCGGCCAGATAGGCCTCGTGGATCTCCTGGATCACCTGCGGGCGGGTGAGCAGCAGCAGCTCGTTGTTGCCTTTGAGGTCGACCGGATGCGCCTCGAACTCGCGCGTGTGCTCGAGCCCGCGGTACTGCTCCTCGCCGAGTTTGTAGCGCTGGATCATGGTGCCCATGGCCCCATCCAGGATCAGGATGCGGCGCGCAAGCAGTTCGCGCAGGCGAGCTTCGACGGGACTGGCAGCAGGGCGAGCGACGGGCATCAGCGGGCGGGGGCGGGGCGAACGAGCCCGGATTGTAGGGGGCGTGCGGCAGCGCAGCGCTCGGGGCTGTGAATCCCGACCGGTTCGGGGCCGCAGGTGATTTCGCGGCCTGCTCGCTCCGGCCGCCGGGACGCTGCGCTGCCAGCGATCAGAGGAGGTCGCCCCAAGGGGAGCCGAGCGAAGTGGGTTCCGCTTGCCTTGGCTCGCGAGCTCTCGCGTCTAGACGCGATGCGGCCGCCGGGGCGCTGCGCTCCGTTCGTGTCCCCCGGCCGCCCTTGGCGGCCTCCTCCTTGACCTCACTGCACGCAGCGCCCCACCGGCCTTCGGCGCAACACGGGGCCGAACACCTGTCGCGCGGCGCAGCCGCGGGCAGTGGGTGCGCTGGAGCGAGGTCAAGGAGGAGGACCGGTCGGGCACGACCGGTCCGGGGGACACGAGCGCAAGCGCACCCGCTGCCCGCGGCGGAAACCACCGGCACGAAGAACCCGAACACAGGCGCGCTCGCTGCTCGCACCGGAAGGGTCTGGACCGGGTGACGCGCGAAGCCGCGCCCGCCACTTGAGGCGCGCGACGCGGGTCCTCGCGCCTCAGGCAGCCTGCAGTTCGCGGCGCCAGTCGGCGCGGATAAAGCCGGCCGCGCGCTCGCCGATCATCATCGCCGGGGCGTTGGTGTTGCCCGAGACGAGCGAAGGGATCACCGAGCAGTCGGCCACGCGCAGGCCGGTCACCTGACGAACGCGCAACTGCGGGTCGACCACGGCGCGCTCGTCCGAGCCCATGCGGCAGGTTCCCACCGGGTGATAGATGGTGTCGGCGTGGGCGCGGATCGCGGCGCGGATCTCGTCGTCGGATTCGACCGCGGCAAAGTAGAGCTCGCGTGAACGGTCGCCGCCGCGCACCGCCGCGAAGGCCGGCTGCGCGAAGATGCGACGCACGATCTTGAAGCCGTCGACGAGCACCTGCACGTCTCGCTCGTCCGACAGGAAGCGCGGGTCGATCAGGGGCGCGTCGCGCGTGTCGGGCGAGGCCAGTCGCACCGTGCCGCGCGAGTAAGGGCGCAGGAAGCAGGAGTGGCAGCTCATGCCGTAGCCCCAGTGCCAGGTGCGGTTGTGGTTGTCGACCATGCCGACCACGAAGTGCAACTGCAGGTCGGGGCGGTCGAGCTCCGGGCGGGTGCGCACGAAGGCGCCAGCCTCGGCGAAGTTGGAGGTAAGAACGCCGTCGCGGCTGCGTCGCCACTGCAGCGCGCCCTTGGCCAGCACCGCCCCGCCGCCGAAGGTCAGGCCCAGCAGCTCGTCGCTGTCGGCGCGACGGTTGATGATGATGTCGAGGTGATCCTGCAGGTTCTCGCCCACCGGCAGGCTGGCCACCACCGGGATGCCCAGGCTCTGCAGATGCGCCGCCGGCCCCACGCCCGAGGCCATGAGCAGCTGCGGCGACTGCAGGGCGCCGGCTGCCAGGATCACCTCGCGCGCGGCACGCAGCATGAGTGGCTGCCCCTGGCGCTGCGCCTCGATGCCCACGGCGCGGCTGCCCTCGAAGACGACGCGACGCGCCAGGGTGTGAGTGAACACGGCGAGGTTCTGCCGCCCGCGCGCCGGCTCGAGGAAGGCGCGCGCCGCGGACCAGCGCTCGCCATTTTTCTGCGTCACCTGGTAGGGACCGGCGCCCTCCTGGGTGGCGCCGTTGAAGTCCGGGTTGTACGGAATGCCCGCCTGCTGTGCGGCCTCGATGAAGCGCGCGCCAAAGGGGTTGGGCGAGCGTAGATCCATGACGTTGAGCGCTCCGCCAGCGCCGTGAAAGGCGTCGGCGCCGCGCTCGTTGTGTTCCAGCGCCTTGAACACCGGAAGCACGTCCGACCAGGCCCAGCCCGGCGCGCCGTCTGCCGCCCAGCCGTCGTAGTCCTGGGGCTGGCCGCGCAGGTAGATCATGGCGTTGATGGCCGACGACCCGCCCAGCCCCCGTCCGCGCGGCTGGTAGCCGCGGCGGCCATTGAGCCCGGCCTGAGGCACGGTCTCGAAGGCCCAGTTGCAGCGGTTGGCGTTGACGATGTGCACCGCCGCGCCGGTGGGGACGCGATTGAGCACACGCGCGTTGTCGTCGCCGGCCTCGACCAGCGCGACCCGCACCGACGGGTCTTCAGACAGCCGCGCGGCAAGCACGCAGCCCGCGGAGCCTCCCCCGACGATCACGTAGTCGAAGTCCACAGCTTCTCCCGTTCTTGTGTGCGCGCCTTGCCAACGCAGCGGGCGGGCGCGCTGCGGTCATTCTCGCCAAATGAGAGGCGGCTGGGGCGGAGCGGCGGCACCACGCGACTAGAATGCTTCCTCCAAAGCGCCCCTCCGATGCGATACCCGCCCGCTCGGCTGGCCTTCCTCATGTGGGGAATGGCGGCGAGCTTCTACCTCTTCGGCTTCTTCCAGCGGGTCGCGCCGGCCTCACTGGCCGGCGACCTGATGCGCGACTTCGGCCTCACCGCGGCGGCGCTGGGAAATCTCTCCGCTTTCTACTTCTACGCCTATGCGGCCATGCAGTTGCCCACCGGCGTGCTGGTCGACCGCTACGGTCCGAGCCGGCTCTTCTTCGTCGGGGCCCTGCTCGCCGGGCTGGGGGCGCTGCTGTTCGCGCTCTCGCCCACGGTGCTGGGCGCGGGCCTGGGCCGCGCACTGATCGGCGCGGCGCACGGCTTCGCCTGGGTGTCGATGCTCAAGCTCGTGGCGCACTGGTTCCCGGCCACCCGCTTCGCCAGCATGAGCGGCCTGTCGCTGGCGGTGGGGACGCTGGGCGCGGTACTGGCGGGGCCGCCGCTGCGCTGGCTCGCCGACGACTACGGCTGGCGCACCGTGATTGCCGCCTCGGGCGGGCTGGCCCTGCTCCTCGCGCTGCTCGTCCGATGGAAGATGCGCGACGACCCGCTGGACCGCCGCTACCGCAGTTACGCGCCGCCGGCGGCGCATCGGCAGGTGAGCGCCGGCCAGAGCTGGGCGAGCGTGTTCGCGGGCGTGGTGGAGGTCTGGCGCTATCGCAATACCCTGCTGCTGTTCATGGTCAACAGCGGCGTGTGCGGCGCCTTCCTGACCTTTACCGGGCTCTGGGGCGTGCCGTATCTGTCGCAGGTGCACGGCTTGACGGTGAAGCAGGCAGCGCTAATCACGGCGGCCATGCTCGTGTTGTTTTCGGTCGGCGGCATTGCCTTCGGAGCCTGGTCGGACCGCTGGCGGCGACGCAAGGCGCCCTTCATGGTCGGGGCCGCGCTGACCGCGCTGGGATTCGCCGCGCTGGCCCTGGTGCCCCAGGCGCCGCTGACGCTGCTCGTGCCGGTGCTCGTGCTGGCGGGCTTTGGCGCCGGCTCGATGGCGATCTCGTTCGGGCTGGCGAAGGAGTCGGTACCGGCGCGCCTGCAGGGCACGGTCACCGGCGCCATCAACATGGGCGTGATGACCGGCACCCTGATCCAGATGCCGCTGCTCGGGGTCTTGCTCGATGCACGCTGGGATGGTGCGCTCGTCAATGGCGTGCGCCAGTACGCGCCCGAGGCCTACCAGGCGGGCTGGTGGGTGCTGTTCGGGTGGCTGCTCGCGGCCGTCGCGCTGCTGTCCTTCACACGCGAAACCCACGCCAGGCAGAACGGCAGCGCCTAGATCTAGTGCACGGCCACCGGCTGATTCATCAAGGGCCGGTAGGCCGAGAGAAACTCATCCACCTCGTCCTGCTCGGGCTCCCGGGCCACGAGTTCCCGCACCGACGCGCGAAAGGCGTCGGCCTCGGCGCCGCGCAGGTAGATCTCGCGGCGCAGGGACTTGTCGACGATCTCGTAGCTGCCGGTGGCGGGCGCATCGGCGCCGCCCTCGCGAAACTCGAGCACGGTGTAGTAGGGGCTGTCGTAGATCAGTTGCATGGCACTCCTGCGAACGGGCCGCCGGGAGGGAAGCGCCGCCGCAGGCAGAACATGGGTGCTGCCGCCGCTGATTCAAGTCGCCGGAGATAGCGCGGGCAAACGCTAGTGCTCGGTGAGGAAGCGCTCGAGGCTCGCGTTGAAGGCCTCGGCCTGCTCGAGGTTCGAGAGGTGGGCCGCGTCGCGCAGGGTGACGAGCCGCGACCCGTGGATCGCCTGGGCGATGAGCTCGGCCTCGGCGGGGGGGGTGCCGCGATCCTGATCCCCCACCAGGATCAGGGTCGGGCAGCGGATCACCGCCAGGCGCGAGGTCAGCGCGATGCGCGCGACCACGCGCGCGCAGGCTGCGTAGCCATCGACCGGGGTGTCGCGCAGCACTTGTCCGACGACCGCCACCACCTCCGGGTGCCGCGCGCGGAATCCCGCGGTGAACCAGCGCTCCATCGTGGCGGGCACCAGGCCTCCCATGCCCGCCCGGCGCGCCTGCTGGATGCGCGCTTCGATCTGCGCCGGCGCGTCCGGCGCGGCGCGGCTGGCGGTGTCGGCGAGCGTGAGGCTGCGCAGGCGCACCTGATGCCGCAGCGCGAGCTGCTGGCCGATCATGCCGCCGAGCGAGAGCCCCACGAAGTGAACCTGGGCGATGTAGAGCTCGTCGAGCAGGAGCTTGAGCTCGTCGGCCAGTCGCTCGAGCGTTGTCTCGCCCGGCGCCAGCCCACTCGCCCCGTGCCCGCGCAGGTCGTAGCGCAGGATGCGGTAACGAGGCGCCAGGAAGGCGGCCTGGGCATCCCACATGCGGTGATCGCTGCCCAGGGCGTGGACCATGACGATCCACGGCCGTGCCGGGTCTTGCGTGCCGTCGATGCGATAGGCGATCTCGGTGTCCTGGATGCGGACGGACTTCATGGCATGGCTTCCAGTGAGAGTGCCGGGTCGGCGAGCAGGTCGCGCACGCGCTCGAGGTGAGCGTCGCCCGCCAGCACGAGCAGGACATGTTCCGGCCGATGCCGCCGCAGCAGGCGCACGAGCGCCACGCGCATCGGCAGCTGCCCGAGGCAGCAGGGGCAGCCCGGCGCGAGCGGCGTGATCGCCAGATCCTCGGGCAGCGCAGGGGTCGGTGCCAGGCCCTCGACCAGGGCCGCGCGCCGCGCGCCCTCAGTGCGCGCCAGCCAGGCGGCGATCGCTGCGCTGCCGGCCACGGCCACGGTCGCCGTGCCCATCACGCGCGCCAGAAGGCGGGCGTCAGCAGCACCAGCACCGACAGCAGTTCCAGCCGCCCCACCAGCATGGCGAAGGTGCACACCCAGGTCTCGAAGTCGTTGAGGCTGGCGTAGTTGGTGGCCGGGCCCACCTGGTTGAGCCCGGGACCCATGTTGTTGACGCAGGCCACCACCGCGGTGAAAGCGCTGATCACGTCCAGTCCCGAGAGCAGCAGCAGGAAGGTGCACCAGATGATCACCGCGCCGTAGATCAGCATGAAGGCGAGCACGGCGAAGATCACCTTGTTCTCGATCGCCTGCCCGCCCACGCTCACCGGGCTGATCGCGCGCGGGTGCAGGATGCGGGTGAATTCGCGCCGCGCCTGCTTGAGCAGGATGAGCCCGCGGATCATCTTGATGCCGCCGCCCGTGGAGCCCGCGCAGGTGGTGAAGCCCGAGAGGAAGATCATGAACACCGGGGCGAAGATCGGCCACTGGTTGTAGTCGGTGCTGGCGAAGCCCGTGGTGGTGGCAATCGAGACCACGTTGAAGGCCGCCATGCGCAGCGCGTGCCAGAACTCCGGGTACACGTCGTTCCACATCAGGAAGCCGGCGACGAACAGGACCGAGGCGACGAGCGTGAACAGGTACGCCCTGGCCTCGGCGTCGCGCCAGTAGGCGAGCAGCGAGCGCCGCCGCCACGCCACGAAGTGCAGCGAAAAGCTGAAGCCCGCGAGCGTCATGAAGAGCACGGCCACCCAGTCGATCGCGGGCGAGTCCCAGAAACCGAAGCTCGCGTCATGCGAGGAAAATCCCCCCAGGCCCATGGTCGAGCACATGTGCATGAAGGCATCCGACCAGCTCATTCCGGCCCAGCGGAAGGACAGGAAGCAGGCCAGCGAGATCGCGAGGTAGATGCCCCACAGCCCCTTGGCCGTGTCGGCGATGCGCGGGGTGAGCTTGGTCTCCTTCATGGGTCCGGCCGACTCGGCCTTGAAGATCTGCGCGCCGCCCACGCCCAGCAGAGGCAGGATGGCGACCACCAGCACCAGGATGCCCATGCCCCCCATCCACACCAGGAGGCAGCGCCAAAGATTGAGCGACAGCGGCAGGGCGTCGAGCCCCGAGAGCACCGTCGCCCCGGTCGTGGTGATGCCCGACATGGTCTCGAAGTAGGCGTCGGTGAAGCTCAGGCCCGGGATGCCCATCATCAGGGGCAGGGTGGCGAATGCGGGCAAGGCCGTCCACACCAGGGTGACGAGCAGGAAGCCGTCGCGCGGCATCAACTCGCGCTTGTGGCGCCGGGTGACCAGCCACATCAGGCCGCCCGCCGTGGCCGTCACCAGGAAGGCGATGTCGAAGTCGTAGGTGACGCCGTCGTGGACCAGGAAGGACACGACCAGCGGCACCAGCATGCTCACCGAGAACAGCAGGACGATGAGCCCGAGGACGTTGATGACGGGGAAGAGGGTGCGGCGGTAGGCGGCCATGGATCCGGGTCCCGAAACGAATCGGGGGCGGCGCGATTATGACGCCACCCCCGACGAACCGGCCTCGCGCGGGATCAACGCCCGTACAACACCTCGGGCAGCCACAGCCCGATCTGCGGGAAGACGTAGAGCAGCACGATCGCCACCACCTGGATCCCCATGAACGGCAGCATGCCCAGGAAGATCTGGTTGAGCGTGACGTGCGGGGGACTGACGCCCTTGAGGTAGAAGGCGGCCATCGCCACCGGCGGGCTGAGGAAGGCGGTCTGCAGGTTGAGCGCGACCAACAGGCCGAAGAACAGCGGGTCGATCCCGAAGTTGTCGAGCAGCGGAATGAAGATCGGCATGAAGATCACGATGATCTCGGTCCACTCCAGCGGCCAGCCCAGGATGAAGATGAGCACCTGCGACAGGATCAGAAACTGGGTCTTGCTGAGGTTGAGCGACATGACCCAGTTCTCGACCAGTTCCTGTCCGCCCAGCAGGGCGAAGGCGGCCGAGAAGATCGACGAGCCCACGAACAGCCAGCACACCATCGCGCTGGTCTTGCCGGTGAGGTAGACCGACTCGCGCACCGGACCCAGCAGCTTGCTCTGGAAGAAGGCCATCAGCGCGCCCAGACCGGCCCCGGCCGCGGCCAGCGCGCCCAGCCAATCCGGCACCGGGCGGGCGACGAACTGGGTCTTGTAGAGCAGGAACCACAGCACCGTGCCGAACAGCAGGATCCAGATCGGCGCCCAGGACAGCAGGATCCCTTTGGCTTTCGTCCAGCCCTGATTGAGCGCCATGTAGACCGCCGCGAGCGCGTAGCCGCCGCCCGCACCCACGGCCGCCGCCTCCGTGGGCGTGGCCAGACCGAAGACGATCGAGCCCAGCACCGCCAGGATCAGCACCACCAGCGGGAAGAACGAGGCCAGCAGCATCTTGAAAATCTGCAGGCGGTGGAAGGTAAAGAAGGCGTAGAACACCGCCAGTACCGCCGCGCCGATGGCCAGCGTGATCCAGAACCATCGGGGCGCAGGCACACGCTCAGCCACAGCGGCCGGCGCCTGCGCGGCCGCGTCTGCCGCGGGAGCGCGAGCAGCCGCGGTCGTGGCAGGCTCGGCGACCGCCGCCGCGGGTTCGGCCACTGCCCCCCCAGCGGGCCGCGGCTCGGCCAGCGCTCCGCTTGGCTCGGCCAGGGCACCGCCCTTGGGCTCTGACAGGGATTCGGCCTTCGGCTCGGACAGCGACTCCGCCTTGGGCTCCGAGAGCGTCTCGACTTTGGGCTCGGCGAGCGAGCCGGGCTCGCGCACCCGGTCGGCCCCGGGCTCGGCCAGGCCACCGCCTCCGCCAGGCTCCAGCACGCTGTCGATCGAGGCCGGCACGTCGATCTTCTCGATCGGTGCGGTCGCGAACTTCCAGGTGACCAGCATGATCAGTCCGAAAAGGATCGCCGGCATCAGCGCGGCGAACAGCTGGCCCGCGATCTGGCCCGTGGGCACGCCCAGGTTGCGCTCACCCTTGAGTCCGCGCAGCAGGGCCGGCAGGGCCCGGTGGGTGAATTGCTCGGAGAGCTTCTGGAACAGTGGCGGCAGCGGCACCTTGCGATCTTCGGCCGACAGGGGCGGCGCCATGCTGGGCTTGAGCCAGGCCACCACGATCACGTAGACCACGTACAGCCCCGCCAGCATCAGGCCGGGGAAGAAGGCGCCGGCGTACAGCTGGACCACCGAAACTCCGGCGGTGGCACCGTAGACGATCAGCATCACCGAGGGCGGGATGAGGATGCCCAGGCAGCCGCCGGCGGTGATGGCGCCGGCACCGAGCTTGGTGTCGTAGCCCGCGCGCAGCATGGCGGGGAAGGCGAGCAGGCCCATCAGCGTCACCACCGCGCCCACGATGCCGGTGGCGGTCGCGAACACCGCACAGGTCACCAGGGTCGCCACCGCCAGCGAGCCCGGCACGCGCGCCATCGCCAGATGCAGGCTCTTGAACAGCTTCTCGATCAGGTTGGCCCGCTCGACCAGATAGCCCATGAACACAAAGAGCGGGATCGAGATCAGCACGTCGTTGCTCATCACCTTGAAGGCCGACTGCACCATCAGGTTGAGCGTGCGTTCGGGATCGCGGTCGTAGGCGATCCAGGTGAAGATCATCCCCATGCCCATCAGCGTGAAGGCGGTGGGGAAGCCCAGCATGATGGCCACCACCACGAGCGACAGCATCAGCAGCCCCAGGTGGCCGCGGGTGATGGTCTCGGCCGAGCCAAGCACGTAGAGCGCCGCGGCGATGATCATCGCCATCAGCGTGAAGCCGAACCACAGTTCCTTGCGGATCTTCATCGCGCGCCCCCGGCCTCGGAGCGGACCAGCGCGGCGTCGGCCGCGGCGATGTCGGCGTCGCTGACGTGAACCATCTGCTTGAGCTTGTCGACGTCGACTTCCTCGACGTCCTCGACGCGCGAGGGCCACTCGCCCTGACGAAGGCACAGCACGCAGCGTGCGATCTCGACGATGCCCTGCAGAAGGAGCAGGCCACCGGCGAAGGGAATCACGAACTTGAAGGGGTACAGCGGCAGAGGCTCGGCCGAGAAGGTCTGCTCGCGGATCGCCATCGCCTCCTGGGCAAAGGTCCATCCGGCCCAGGTCAGCGCCACGATGCCGGGCAGGAAGAAGACGATGTAGAGCACCAGGTCGATCGCCGCCTGGGTGCGTGGCCGGAAGAAGCCGTAGAGCACGTCGCCGCGCACGTGGCCGCTGGCGGCGAGTGTGTACGCCCCGCACATCATGAACAGCGTGCCGTACATCATGATCTGGGCGTCGAACACCCAGGCATGGGGCCGGTTCATCACGTAGCGGTAGAACACTTCCCAGACGATCAGGCCTGCCATCACGATGATCAGCCACGAGAAGGCATGGCCGACTCGGGTCGAGAGCTTGTCGACCAACAGGAGGAGCTTCTGCATGGAACCTCGCGGCTAACTGCCGGGCAGGGCCGTCGCGCGGGGCACGCGCGACGGCGGTCCGAGAGGGGCGCGACGGGCGCCCCGGGGTGGATCAGCCCTTCTTCGCGCCGCCTTGCGGGCCGCGGAAGAAGTGGTCGTAGGCCATGCGGAAGTCGACGTTGGTGTCGAACTGCCAGCGGGCAGCGCGCGCCGCGAACTGGCGCATCGACTCGTAGACCTTGCGGAACGCAGGGTTCTCGGCCGAGCGCTTCTCGACCACCTTGTCCCAGGCCGCGAGCTGGGCGCGCAGCACGGTGTCGGGCGTCTTGTAGAAGCTGATCTTGTCCTTGGTGCGCAGGTCCTGGTAGGCGCTGGAATAGCGGTCGATCGCCTTCCAGCTCATGCCCGCCGACGAGGCCTCGACGGCGTGCTCGATGGTCGCCTTGAGTTCGGGCGAGAGCGCGTCGTACTTGGTCTTGTTGAACAGGATCTCGAACTGCTCGCCGCTCTGGTGGAAGCTTTGCAGCATGCAGACCTTGGCCACGTCGGGGAAGCCGAGCGTGCGGTCGGAACTGGCGTTGTTGAACTCGGCCGCGTCGAGCAGGCCGCGGTCCATGGCGGGCACGATCTCGCCGCCCGGCAGCGGGTTCACCGCGGCGCCGAGGTCGGTGAAGATGTCCACCGCCAGACCCACCGTGCGGTACTTCAGGCCCTTCAGATCCTCGGGCTTGGTGACCGGCTTCTTGAACCAGCCCAGCGGCTGGGTGGGCATCGGCCCGTACACGAAGGACTGAACATTGATGTTCAGGCTCTTGTAGATCTCTTCGAGCAGCTGCTTGCCGCCGCCGAACTGGTGCCAGGCCAGCACCATATTGGCGTCCATGCCGAACGCGGGGCCCGAGCCCCACAGGGCGACCGCCGAATTCTTGCCGTACCAGTAGGCCAGCACGCCGTGGCCACCGTCGAGCGTGCCCTTGTTGACCGCGTCGAGCAGTTGGAAGGCCGGCACCACCGAACCCGCGGGCAGCACTTCAATCTTGAGCCGCCCGCCCGCCATGTTGTTGACGCGCGTGGCGAAGTCGTTGGCGAACTCAGAGAAGATGTCCTTCGCGGGCCAGGTCGACTGGAAGCGCATGCTGACCGTCTGTGCGGTCGACACCATGGGAAAGCCCAGCGCCACGGCGCCGGTCGAGGCCGCGGCCGCGCGCGACAGGAACTTGCGGCGCTCCGGCGCGCCGCCCTTTTTCATGAACTCCATCTGGCTGTCTCCTTGAATGTGTCGTTGTATCGGCACGAGGAGACGCGAATGTCAGGCTCGGCCGGGCGGCGCCGCGAGGGGAGGGCGCCGCGCGGCCATTCTATGCAAGGCCCCGGGGGACGCAACAGGTTTCGGAAGCGGTCTAGAAAAAACCGGCCGAGACCATGAAGAGCTTCTCGATGCGCGGAATCTGGCGCTTGTTGGGAACGAACACCAGGACGTGGTCTCCCGTCTCGATCACCCGGTCGTGATTGGCGGGCAGCACCTGTGAGGTGTCTCCGCTGCCCCGCACAATGGCACCGATCATCGCGCCCTTGGGCAGCTCGATCTGCTCGACCCGCCGCCCCACCACCTTCGAGTTCTTGTGATCGCCGTGCGCCACGAGCTCGAGCGCCTCGGCCGCGCCGCGGCGCAGGCTGTGGGCGGCCACCACGTCGCCGCGACGCACGTGCTTGAGCAGCTCCGAGAGCGTCGCGTGCGAGGGCGACACGGCGATGTCGATCGCCCCGCCCTGCATCAGCTCGCCGTAGCTGCGCCGGTTGATGAGCGCGATCACCCGCCGCGCGCCCATCTTCTTGGCGAGCAGGGCGCTCATGATGTTGCTCTCGTCGTCGTTGGTCAGCGCCATGAACAGGTCGGTGTCGGCGATGCCCTCTTCCTCGAGCAGATCCTCGTCGGTGGCGTCGCCGTTGAGCACCAGGGTGTCGGGCGAGAGCTGGCGCGCCAGCTCCTGGCAGCGGCCGCGGTTGCGCTCGACGATGCGCACGTTGAAGCGGTCCGAGGTGTGCAGCCCCTCGCCGCTTTCGAGCGCGCGCGCCACCCGCAGGCCGATGTTGCCGCCGCCGGCCAGCATCACCCGGCGCACCGGCTTGTCGCGCTGGCGCAGCTCGCTCGACACCACGCGCGCATCGCGCGAGTCCGACAGCACGAAGACCTCGTCGCCCGCCTCCACCGGCGTGTTGCCGTGGCACTCGATCGAACGGTTCTTGCGAAAGATCGCCACGATGCGCGCGTTGACGTTGGGGATGTGCACGCGCAGGTCGCGGATCGGATGCCCCACCAGCGGGCTGCCGGCCACCGCGCGCAGGGCCATCAGCACCACGCGGCCGCCGGCGAACTCCAGCACCTGCAGCGCGCCCGGGAACTCGACGAGCTTGATCAGGTAGTCGGTGACCGCCTGCTCGGGCCAGATCACGTTGCTGACCTTCAGCCCGTCCTCGCCGAGCAGGTTGGGGTACTCGCGCAACTCGACATTGCGCACCCGGGCAAGGCGGCGCGGCACGTTGAACAGCTCGGCCGCGATCATGCAGGAGATCAGGTTTGTCTCGTCCGAGGCGGTGACCGCGATCAGCAGGTCGGCGTCGGGCGCGCCCGCCTCGGCCAGCGTCGAGGGCATCGCGGCGTTGCCCACCACGCCGCGCAGGTCGAAGCGGCTTTGCAGTTCCGCGACGCGCGCGCCGTCGCTGTCGACCACGGTGATCTCGTTGGCCTCGGACACCAGGGCCTCGGCCACCGAGGAGCCCACTCGCCCGGCGCCGACGATCACGATCTTCATGCTGGAGCCGGCTTCAGAGCGAGCCGGCGACGGGTTCCGGGTCGGCGTCGTCGACGCTGCGCTCGGTGCGGCGATTGCCGCGGCCGAGATCGAGGCCAAGCTGCTTGAGCTTGCGGTACAGGTGGGTGCGCTCGAGCCCGGCGCGATCCGCGACCCGGGTCATGCTGTGATGCTCGCGCACCAGGTGGTAGCTGAAGTAGGCGCGCTCGAACTGGTCGCGCGCCTCGCGCAGCGGCAGATCCAGGCTCACCTTGGCGAGCAGGCTGCCGGCATCGGGCAGCGCCGGCGCGGCCTCGACGATGCGCTCGGGCATGCGCAGCGGCACCACCGGCGCGGCAGCGCTCACCGCCAGCGCAGGCACGGCGCCCGCAGCGCGCAGGTTGCGCGCCAGACGGCCGCGCTCCAGCCCGGCCTTCACGGCAGCGAGCAGGCGCTGCAGGGCAATCGGCTTCTCGAGGAAGTCGAGCGCGCCGAAGCGCGTGGCCTCCACCGCGGTATCGATCGTGGCGTGCCCCGACATCATGATCACCGGCACGTTGAGCGCGCCGGCCGAGGACCACTCCTTGAGCAGGGTGACGCCGTCGGTGTCGGGCATCCAGATGTCGAGCAGGATGAGATCGAGTTCCTCGGCGTGCTTGGCCGTGCGCGCGGAGGCGGCGTTCTCGGCCGTGACGACCGCGTGCCCCTCGTCGGAGAGGATCTCCGAGAGCAGTTCGCGTATGCCGACTTCGTCGTCGACGACAAGAATGTTCGCCATCTTTCCCCGCCGTCGCGGCACTGCGCCGCGACACCTTCCGATCAGCTAAGAATCCACCCCGTCCCGCGGGCCCGTCACCAGACGACGAAAGACGATCGTCACCTCCGCGCCGCCGGCGCCTCCCACGCCCTGTTCCGGCGCGAGATTCGCGAGCTCGATGCGCGCGCCGTGCTCGTCGACGATCTTCTTCACCATGGCCAGCCCGAGGCCGGTTCCGCTGGGTTTGGTCGTCACGTAAGGCTCGAATGCGCGCCTAAGTATATTCGCGGCGAAGCCCGGACCATTGTCCTCCACCCGCAGGCGCACTGCGCGTACCGACCCATCCTCGGTTCGCGTGATCGGGGCGGTGCTGACCCGCAGGCGCGCCCCCGGGCGGCCAGCCATCGCCTCGCTGGCGTTGGACAGCAGGTTGTGGATCACCTGGCGCAACTGGGTGGCGTCACCCTCGATCGCCGGCAAGCCCGGCGCCAGGTCCAAGCCGAGCTGCGGGCTGCCGTGGCCGTAGAGCGCGGCGACCTCTTCGATCAGCGCGTTCAGGTCCAGCGGCGCCAGCCTTGCGGGGGGCACGCGGGCGTAGTCGCGGAAGTCGTCGACCATGCGCTTCATCGCCGCCACCTGGCTCACGATGGTCGAGCTGCCGCGGCGCAGCACCTCGGCGTCGGCCCCCTGCAGACGATCGGCGAGCTTCATTTCCAGTCGCTCCGCGGCGAGCTGGATGGGCGTGAGCGGGTTCTTGATCTCGTGCGCCAGGCGGCGCGCCACCTCGCCCCAGGCGAGCGCGCGCTGCGCCGAAATCACCTGGGTGATGTCGTCGAACACCAGCACGGTTCCCGGCCCGTCGTCCAGAGGCAGGCTCGAGCCGCGCACCAGCAGCTGGAGCGGCTCGGGGCTGCGCTTGATCTCGACTTGCTGCTGCCACGCGTCCTGGGCCAGCCCCGCGGCCGGGGGTTCGGCAGCGGCGGCCTCGGCGGCGGCCGCCAGCGCCGGCTCGATCTCGGCCAGTGTCTCGCCGCGCCGCTGGCCCACGGGCACCCCCAGGATGCGCGCCGCACCGTAGTTGGCGCTGACCACGCGCAGGTGCTGGTCGAGCACCAGCACCCCCGCTGAAAGGTTGGCCAGCACACGCTCCAGGAACGCCTTGGCGTGCTCGAGCTCGCGGGAACGGGACTCGACCGCGTCGCGCGCATCGGTGAGCTGGCGGGTCATGGCATTGAACGATTGGGTGAGCAGATTCAGCTCATCGTTGCCGGGGAACTCCTGCACCGGGCGAAAGTCTCCCTCGGCCACCTTGCGCGTGCCTTCGGCCAGTTGCAGCAGCGGCGCCGTCATCGAGCTGGACAGCAGCACCGCCGCCGCCACCGCGCTGAAGATCGCCAGCAGCAGGGTCAGGGTGAGCGTGATGGTGTAGATGCGCGCCAGCCCGCTGCGCGCCAGCGACAGCTCCTGATAGTCGCGGTAGCCGCTGGTGAGCGCCTCGGCGTTGGCGGCGATGGTCGTGGGCACGGGCTGGATGAGTTGCAGCAGCACCTGGTCGGCGCCGCTGCCCATGGGCACCCCGCGCCGCTCGGCCAAGTCGAGCCCGCCCTCGCGCAGCCCGCGGCCCAGGGGCTCGAGCCCCAGCAGCCCCGAGCTTGCCGCCGCGGTGGTGGTCGGCAGGGGCAGCGGCACCAGCACGCGCACGCGCATCTGCCCCGTTTGCGGCTCCGCGGCACCGGCCTCGCCCTCGATCGAAGCGTAGATGCGCTGACCGCGCGCGGTGCGCAATTGAGCGGCGCTGGGCAGGTCGGGCACCAGTTCAATCAGCTGGGCCGCGCTCGCGGCGATCAGCTGCCCGCTGCCCGTCACCAGCAGCGCCTCGGCGATGCCGGTCTGCTCGCGCAGGCGGTTGAGCGTCGCCACCCGCGCTGCGGGCGGCGTGTCGGCCAACTCGGTGGCCATCACCCGTGCCTTGTTCGAGACTTCGGCCTTGAGATTGTCGAGCACCGCTCGCCCCACCGCCAGACCCGAGTCCAGCGCCCGCTCGACGCGCACGTCAAACCACGACTCGATCGAACGTCCCAGGAACTGCACCGAGACCAGATAGATCAGCGCCCCCGGCACCACCCCGAGCAGGGCGAAGGCGAGCGCGAAGCGCGCCAGCAGCCGGCTGCCGAACTCGCCACGCCGGTGGCGGCGCCACAGGCGCGCCACCAGCCAGGCCACGAGCGCCGCCAGCAGGACCGCCAGCCCCGCATTGATCTGCAGCAGCAGCGGATAGTGGCGCTCGAAGAAGGCCGTGTTGCCGCTGGCCGAAGCGAGCAGGAACAACAGCACCCCGCCCAGCGCCAGCGCCGCGAACAGCCCGTAGCGCAGCAAGCGCGTGAGCATGGTGCCGGCCTAGCGCGCCAGTTCGGGGGGTACGCGCACGGTCTGCCAGTCCGAGCTCAGATTCCACTCCCGGTTGGCCAGCGCGTTGACCTGGAAGGGCTTGGGCAGCTGCGAGGTGTCGAGCCGCATGCGCACCTCGCCCACGTAGTCCTCGCCGGGCTTGAGCACGCCGCGCTCGAGCACGCGCCAGTTGCGCACGCTCTTGAGCAGGGCCAGCACCTCCTCCAGGGAATCGAAGGGCTGCGACAGCCCGCCACGGGCGAGGCGGTATTGGCGGGTGAGCGGGCTGTACGAGAGCCGGTAAACCAGTTGTGCGCTTGCCGCCTTGCGGTTGAACCACCACCAGCGCTCGCGGTACAGGTCGAACTCGATCACGAAGTACAGCGCGATGCCCTTGTGCAGGGCTTCGTCCAGCGCGGGAGGCAGCTCGAACTCGAAGGTGGCGTTGAGGTAGATGCCCGGCGTCTCCCCATTGGCGGCTGGCTCGAGCGCCGCGGCCATCAGCCCGATGCGCTCGTCAGCGTGCACGGGCGCAAGCAGCCAGCCCAGGGCCAGGGCGGCGAGGCAGGCGCGCAGCAATCGCAGGGCAGCGCTCATGGAATCTTCTCGAGCAGCGCGTAAAAAAAGCCGTCGTGCACCGCGGGCAGGCCCGGTGCCGCCGGCTCGGGAGCCTCGGCAGGCAGCAACTGCAGCCGGCCCGGTAGGCCGGTGGCCAGGGGCACCAGACGCGCATCCGCGCGACGGTCCAGGAAGCGGTCCACCTGCTGGGCACCCTCTTGCGGGAACAGCGAGCAGACCACGTAGAGCAATCTACCAGCGGGGGCGAGGGCCTCCCAAAGGGCATCCAGAAGGCGGGACTGCCCTCGTGCCAATTGCGCAACATCGGCCTCGCGCCGCAGCCAGGGAATGTCAGGGTGCCGACGGACGATGCCCGAGGCGGTGCAAGGGGCATCCAGCAAGATGCGCTGGTAGGGCCGGCCATCCCACCACGCGGCGAGTTCGCCTGCGTCGGCCACCCGCACCTCGGCGGCGAGGCCCAGCCGGGCAAGGTTCTCGTGGATGCGCCGGGCCCGCGCACCATCCACTTCCAATGCGGTGAGTTCAAGCTGCGCTCGCTCGAGCAAGTGAGCCGTCTTGCCCCCGGGCGCCGCGCAGGCATCGAGCACGCGCATGCCCTCCATGGCCTGCAAGAACGGCGCGGCGAGCTGGCTGCCCGCGTCCTGCACCGAGACCCAGCCCTCGGCGAAACCCGGCACTTCACCCACCGGGAGCGGTTGCGCCAGGCACAGCGCGTCCTCGCCCACGGCACGTGCCGCGATCCCCGCTTCCGCCCAACGGGCCAGCATCTGGTGGGGCGTGGCGCGGCGGCGATTGACCCGCAGCACCATGGGCGGATGAAGCAGTTGCAGCGCTGCGATGCGCTCCCAGTCCTGCGGGTGGTCCGCCTGCAACCGCGCCAGCCACCAACTCGGCAGGTTGGTCCGCACGACCGCATCGCGGCGCAGTTCGGTGTCGAGTGTTGCGCGCTCGCGCAGGTAGCGGCGCAGCAGCGCGTTGACGAAGCCGGCGGCGCCAGCCGTGCTCGCGTCGCCCTTGGCGGCGCGCACCGCCTGGTCGACCACGGTGAAGTCCGTGCGCCCGCCGGCGTCGAGCTGCGTCAGGGCGATGGCGAGCAGGGCGCGCACGGGGCGCTCGGGCGGGCGCTGCGCAAGGCGGTCGATCAGCGCCTCGACCCAGGCCAGGCGCCGGGTCGCGGCATAGAGCAGGTCCTGGGCCGCGGCCCGCAGGCGTGGCGCGGCCGCCTGGGGCAAGGCCGCGGCCAACGCGCGCTCCAGCGAGGCGCCCTCGCGCAGCAGGCTCCAGGCCGTGGCGGCGACGCGCAGCGCCTCGGCCAGCGGCGGGGAGGAAGCACTCACCCGAGTCGCTCGCCAGGGGCGAGTGTGCAGCCTGCCAGGAAGTCGCGCGCCGCCAGACGCTTGCCGCCCGCGCGCTGCAAGCGGGTCAGGCGCAGGCCGCCGCTTCCCGTGGCCACCAGCACGCCGGCGTCGCCCGCGGCGAGCACCGTGCCGGGCTCTCCTGCCGCCTCGGGCTCGACCGTGCCCTGCCAGAGCTTGAGCAGTTCACCGCGCAGCAGCGTGTGCGCTGCGGGCACGGGATCGAAGGCGCGCAGCCTGCGCTCCAGTTCCACGGCCGGGCGCGTCCAGTCGATGCGCGCCTCGGCCTTGTCGATCTTGTGGGCGTAGCACAGGCCGTGTTCGGCTTGCGGCTGGCGCACCAGAGCCTCGGGCGCGGCCAGGGCGGTGACGAGCAGGTCGGCGCCCAGGGTCGCGAGCCGCGCGGTGAGCGTGCCGGCGGTGTCGGCCGCGCCAATCGGCGTGCGCACCTGTGCGAGCACCGGTCCGGTGTCCAGGCCCGCTTCCATTTCCATCAGGTCCACGCCGGTCTCGGCGTCACCGGCCTCGATCGCGCGGGCGATGGGCGCGGCGCCACGCCAGCGCGGCAGCAGGCTGGCGTGAAGGTTGATCGCGCGCACGCCGGGCCCGATGCCGCGCGGGATGTCGAGCACCGCCTGAGGCAGGATCAGGCCGTACGCCGCGACCACCAGCAGGTCGGGCGCGAGTGCAGCCAGCCGCGCGTGCACAATTGCTGCCGCCTCGCCTCCCTTGCGCAGGCTGTGCGTCTCGGGCGTGGCGGTGGCGATGCCGTGGGCGGCCGCGAGCTCCCTGACCGGGCTGGGCGTGAGCTTGAGTCCGCGCCCCGCCGGCCGATCGGGCTGCGTCAGCACCAGGGGAATCTCGTGGCCCGCGGCGATCAGCGCCGCCAGCGCGGGCACGGCAAAGGCCGGCGTGCCGGCGTAGACGATGCGCATGCGCCGATTTTAGGCCCCGCGTGCGATAGTCCCGGCGCGGAGGCCGACATGACGCCATTGAGCGCACTCGACGCACTGTTCCTGCATCTAGAGACACCTGCCACGCCCATGCACGTGGGCGCGCTGCATCGGCTGCGGGCGCCGCGCGACCGCGCCGGCTACCTCGAGCGCCTGCGCACCGTCGTGGCCAGCCGCCTGCACCTCGCGCCGCCCTTCACGCGCCAGCTGGTGAACATGCCGCTCGAGTTCGCCGACCCCGTCTGGGTCGAGGCGCCGAAGGTGGACGTGGCGCGGCACATCCGCCGAGTGCGCTTACCGCGCCCGGGCACCCAGGCCCAGCTGCACGCCGTGGTGGCGCGGCTGCACGCCCGCCTGCTCGACCGGTCCCGCCCCCTGTGGCGCATGACCCTGATCGAGGGCCTGGACTCGGGCGAACTGGCGCTGTTCACGCAGTTTCACCATGCCACGCTCGACGGCGCGGCCGGGGTCCTGCTGGGCCAGGCACTCCTCGACCTCGGCCCTCGACCCCGTCGCGTGCCCCCGCCGCCCGAGCACGCACCGGAGGCGGCGCCGGGGACCATGCGCCTGGCTGCGGCAGGACTGGCGAGCAGCGCCCGCAAGACCGCACGGCTGGCGCGCGGCCTGCCCAGCCTGGCCAAGTCGGTCGCGGCGGCGGTGGGCCTGTTCGCCCAGCCGGCGGCACGCACCCGGCTTGCTCGCAATCTGGGGCTCGGGCCGTCGACGCCGTTCAATTGCGCGATCCACCCGGCGCGGCGGGTGGCAACGATGTCGTTGCCGCTCGCCCCGATCAAGGCCGTGGCGCGAGCGCGCGGCGTGACGCTCAACGACGTGGTGCTCGCCATCGTCGCGGGCGGCCTGCGCGACTACCTCAAGGCGCAGGGCGCCTTGCCCCGCAAGCCGCTGGTGGCGGCGATTCCGGTGTCGCTGCGCGAGTCCGGCAACTCGGCCTTCAGCACCCTGGCGACCATGACCCTCACCAGCCTCGCGACCGACCGGGCCGACCCGCTAGAGCGCCTGGGCCGGGTGCACGAGGCGGCGAGTGCCGCCAAGGCGCTGACCGGCAGCCTGCGCGGACTGATACCCACCGACCTGCCTTCGCTGGGGCTGCCCTGGCTGCTGTCGGCCGGCGCGGCGCTGTATGCGCGCGCCAGCGCGGGCGAGCGCCTGCCTCCGATCGCGAACCTGGTCGTCTCGAACGTGCCCGGGCCGCCCGTGCCTCTGTACCTGGCGGGGGCGCGCGTGCTGACCTGGTGGCCGATGTCGATCGTCGAGCACGGCCTGGGGCTCAACATCACCCTGATGAGCTACGCGGGCTCGCTGGACTTCGGGCTGGTGGCTGCGCGCGACGCGGTGCCCGACCTCGATCGGCTCGCGCAGGCCCTCGCGAATTCCTGGGCAGCGCTGGAAGCTGCCACGCAGGCCGCGTCCGAGGCATGATGACGCGATCCGCTCACGACCCAGGCAGGAGTGCGATGTACAACGCGGAACATTGGTACGAGTTCGCCAACATGCGCGCCCCGGGGCTGGTGCGCATGGCCCTCGAGTGGCGAGCACCCGCAGAGTTTGCTGCGACCCTGGTCGCTCAGCCCTGGCTCGCCCAGGCGCCCCGGGGTCGCGGCGACCCGGTGCTGATCTTCCCCGGGCTGATGGCCTCCGACGCCTCGACCAAGCCCCTGCGCCGCTATCTCGAGTCGCTCGGGCACGCCGTCTATGGTTGGGAGCAGGGCTCGAACCTCGGGCCGCGCGAGGGCGTGCTCGAGGCCAACCGCGCACGACTGGCGCAGTTGCACCGCGAGCACCGCCAGAAGGTGGCGCTGGTGGGCTGGAGCCTGGGAGGCATCTACGCGCGCGAGCTCGCCAAGGAATCACCCGAGCTCGCGAGCATGGTGATCACCATGGGCACACCCTTCACCGGCCACCCCAAGGCCACCAACGCGTGGCGGCTGTACGAGCTGGTCACCGGCCACAAGATCGGCGCCCCCGAGATCCACGAGCCGCTGCGCGCACCGCCCCCCGTGCCCACCACCTCGATCTGGTCGCGCACCGACGGCATCGTCCACTGGGCCTGCTCGGTGGAGCGCAGCAGCGATCACACCGAGAACATCGAGATCCAGGCCAGTCACTTTGGCATCGGCCTCAACCCGCTGGCCTGGTACGCCGTGGCCGACCGCCTGGCCCAGCCGCGTGGCAAGTGGAAGCCCTTCGACCGCAACGGCAAGCTCGAGCGCTGGTTCTATCGCGATCCGGCGCGCAAGTCGCTCTGGTAGCGCCAAGCCCGCGGGTCGGGCCATCGCCGTGGCGCGCCCGCGCATAGAAGCCTCCCTCTAGGGCGGTCGCGCACAATGCGCGGCGGAGGCCTGCCGCCATGCCCATCGCCGAAGCCAACGGACTGCAGTTGCACTACGAGGTCGCCGGGGATCCCGCGGCGCCACCGGTCGTCCTGATCATGGGCCTGGGCATGCCGGCAGCGGCCTGGCCCGAGGGCCTGGTCGCCTACCTGGTGCGCCACGGCCTGCGGGTGATCCGTTTCGACAACCGCGACGCGGGCACCTCGACGCACTTTGCCGCCTCGCCGTCCATGCCCGTGCCCTTGGCCATCGGCCGCGCCCTGCTGCGCCTGCCGGTGCGCGCGCCTTACCGGCTCGAGGACATGGCCGACGACACCGAGGCCCTGCTCGACGCGCTGGCCATCGACCGGGCGCACATCGTGGGCGCCTCGATGGGCGGGATGATCGGCCAGGTGCTCGCCGCTCGCGCGCCACGGCGCGTGGCGAGCCTGACCTCGATCATGTCGGCGACCGGCAATCCCCACGTGGGCCTGGGCCGGCCTCGCGCCATTCGCGCCGTGCTCACCCGCCCCAAGCAGCCCCAGGACCCCGTGGCGATGATCGAGCACTACATGCGGGTGTTCGGCGTCATCGGCTCGGGGGGCGAGTTCGCCAACGAAGCGGCGCTGCGCGCCCAGGTGGAGCGCATCGTCCAGGCCGGCGCCTACGACGGCGCGGCGGCGACGCGACAGATCCTGGCCATCCTGGCCTCGGGCGACCGGCGCGGCTCGCTCGCCCACATCCGCGCCCCGACGCTCGTGATCCACGGCGCGGACGATCCTCTGCTGCCGGTGGGTGCCGGGCGCGAGACCGCACGCTGCATTCCCGGCGCGCGCCTGCTCGTCATCCCGGGCATGGCGCACGACCTGCCCCTCGCGCTCCTGCCCCGGCTGGCGGATCAGATCGCGGACCACTGCCACGCGGCCGGGATCTAGGTCCGGGCCTCCTCATGCGGCTCGAAACACCTGCGCATACTGGCGAGCGACCGGCAGCTCCCGCGCCGTGCCCCTGAGCCGCACCCAAAGCTTGCCCGAGAGGTCCCGCCGGGTTCCGGCCACGGCACCCAGGCGCACGATCACCGAGCGGTGCACCTGCGCAAACTCCTCGGGATCGAGCTCGGCGGCGAGTTCCGACAGCGACGTGCGGATCAGCCACTCGCGCAGCTCGCTGCCTTCGCGCGCATGCACCGCGGTGTACTTGTCGTCGGCCTGGAAGTAGGCGACGTCATCCACCGGAATCTGCTCGGTGAGCTCGCCCTCGGCGGTGCGGCGGCTGGCGCGGATCCAGCGCAGCCAACGCCTGGGGGTGCCGGCGGAAAGCGCCACGCCGAGGCGCTCGACCAGGGCGCTGATGTCCGGCGCGGCCGCGCCGCTGGACACGGCCGCCTTGAGCTTGGCCACACACCGCGCCAGGCGCTCCTCGCTCACCGGCTTGAGCAGGTAGTCCACGGCGTCGCGCTCGAAGGCCTCGAGCGCGTGCTGCTCGTACGCAGTCACGAAGACGATGCGGGTGCAGCCGGCCGCCTCGCGCGCCACCTCCAGGCCGCTGATGCCCGGCATGCGGATGTCCAGGAAGGCGACATCGGGCCGCTGCCCGCGGATCAACGCCAAGGCTTCGGGGCCATTGGCGGCGGTGCCCACGAGTTCGAGTTCGGGCCAGGCGCGCGCCAGCGTGGCGACCAGGAACTCGGTCAGGTGCGGCTCGTCGTCCGCCACGATCGCTCGGGTCATGCCCGGGATCCTGGATTCAGCGGCAGGCTCACGCGCACCCGAGTGCCCGGCAGCGCATCCTCGATGCGCAGCAAGGCCGCTTCGCCGTACAAGGCGGCGAGCCGCTCGCGCAGGTTGGCGAGCCCTACGCCGGCCCGGGCATCGGGCGCAAACCCCAGACCGTCGTCGCTCACCGTGACCTCCAGTTGACCCGACTGCGCGCGCGCCACGACCTCGACCCGCCCGCCCGTGAGCTTGGGCTCGAGGCCGTGGCGGATGGCATTCTCGACCAGGGGCTGGACCAGCAACGGCGGCACCTCGCACCCGGCCAGGCCGGGCTCGAGCTCGATCGAGTAAGTCAGCCGCGGCCCCATGCGCAGCGCGAGGATATCGAGGTAGGCACGCACCAGGCGCAGCTCGTCCTCGAGCCGGGTGCGGGTGGCGCGGCTCGAGGCGAGCGAGGCACGCAGCAGCTCGATCAGACGCTCGAGCATGGCGCGCGCCTTGTCAGGCGCCGCGTCGATCAGGCTGGCCACGTTGGCCAGGGTGTTGAACAGGAAGTGCGGCTCGATCTGCGCCTGCAAGCTGCGCAGCTGGGCGTCGAGCGCGGCACGTTCGAGAGCCAGCGCGCGCGCCTGGTCGCGCGAGCGCTCGGCCTCGAGCTCCGCGAGTCGCGCCCGGTTGGCCATGATCGTGTACCACAGCGCCGACAGCAGCAAAGAGAAGAGCAGCATCGAGGCCAGGATGCGCGGCGAGTCGAGCACGGCACGCAGCACGTCGACGCCCAGCAGGCGCAGCCCGAGGCCGTAGCCGATGAACATGCCTACGATGGGAATGCCGGCGTAGAACAGCACGCGCTGGAGCATGTTCAGGCCTTCGATGCGCGCCGGCCCCAGCAGGCGCAGGCCGAGGCTGAACAAGCCGTGGATCGTGAAGCCGATGCACTGGGCGATCACGAAGTTCCACTTGAAGGCCTCGGCCAGGTCGACGCGACGGGCGAAGCCCCAGGCCAGGGCGGTCAGCACGAGTGCGATGGCGAGGTTGAACAGGAAGGTCAGCGACAGCTGCATCCAGGCCGGCGAATGCGGCCGCTCCCGCACCCATTCCGCGGACAGCCAGGCCCGCCAAGCCTGACGCAAGGTAGCGGAGTCGATCATCGGTCGCGCTCCAGGTAGCGCTGGATATGACGCGCCTCCCAGTCGGCGCCGAACAGGCGACTACGACCGAACAGGCGTACGCCCGAAAAGAGCACGGCCACAGCCATGCCGAACGCCACCCACAGGAACCACCAACGGCCAGGACTGGTCAGGACATTCACCGCCCCGGTAACCGCCACCACAGCGAACGAGAGAAGAACCAGGCCGTAAAACTCGCGCAAGGCCTTCACGTAGCGGCGTGCTCCACGGCTGCGGAGGTCGTTGGGTGTGGCTTCCATGACGGGCTGCCTCCAGGCGGGATCGAAGATGCGGCCAGTGTGACCGCATCGCCCGGCAGGCAGCGAGTCTGCCGCGACGGGCAGGCCCCGCCGCGGCGCGAATCGACCGCCACGCGCCGCCGTTGGCCGCCGGGCCCGCCCGGCTCCCGCCTCAGGCCGCGCGGCGGCGCTTGCGCAGCTTGGTGCGGATGCGTTCCTGCTTGAGACCGCTGAGATACTCGACGAAGACCTTGCCCTCGAGGTGGTCCATCTCGTGCTGGATGCACACCGCGAGCAGGCCTTCGCAGTCGAGCTCGAAGAACTTGCCGTCGAGGTCCTGGGCGCGCACGCGCACCCGCTCGGGGCGGGTGACGGGCTCGTAGATGCCCGGCACCGACAGGCAGCCTTCCTCGCACTCGACGCGTTCGGGGGAGGCCCATTTGATCTCGGGATTGACGAAGACGCGCAACTGGTCCTTGGTGTCGGACACGTCGATCACGATCAACCGCTGGTGAAAATCGACCTGCGTGGCGGCCAGGCCCACACCCGGCGCGGCGTACATGGTCTCGGCCATGTCGGCGGCCTGGCGGCGCAGCGCCTCGTCAAAGTGCGTGACCGGCACCGCCCGGGTGTGCAGGCGCGGATCGGGATATTCGAGGATGGTGAGCTGGGCCAAGCAAGCGGTCTCCGGGACTCGCGCGCCGTGCCGGGGCTCGGGGCCGACCGAGCTTCGTTGTCGCCCAGCAACGCACGCAGGTGACTCACTCCGTGTCGCATCGCCTATGTCCGGGATGCGCGCGACGGTGATTCCGTTGCGGCATCAAGGCGCTGACGGCAGAATCAAACGCAGATTCTGAAGCCTTGCGTCCCGCGCGCTCCGCCCTGAGGCGGTGCGCGGCGAACGGCGCAGTAGGCCACCGTTGCAAGGCGCAGCGGTGTCAGGGAGTGTTCATGAAAAAGACTAGCACAGGCCTGCTCGCTGCCTCGGCATGCGCCGCGGCTCTGGTCGGGGCATTTGCCACGCACCAGGCGGTGGCGGCCGACCCCGCCGCGGCCCGATATCCGGTGACCACGCAGCAGCGCTCCACGGCCGATCAGGTGGCGCAGGCTGGCGTGCCGCTGTCCGACCTGGCCCCCAGCGCGCCCGAGCGCTACACGGTCAAGAGCGGCGACACGCTGTGGGGCCTGTCGACCATGTACCTCACCTCGCCCTGGCGCTGGCCCGAGCTGTGGGGCATGAACAAGGACCAGATCGCCAACCCGCACCTGATCTACCCCGGTCAGGTACTCGTGCTCACCAAGCGCGACGGGCGCGCGACGCTCGGCCTCGCGAGCGGCGACGGGGGGCTCGAGAAGCTGTCTCCCCGGGCGCGTGATGTCGACGGCGCGGGCGGACCGATTCCCGCCATCCCCAATCACCTGATCGAACCCTGGCTGTCGCAGCCCCTGGTGCTCGAGGCCGGCGCCTTCGACGGCGCACCGCGCATCGTGGGCACGCAGGAGGATCGCCGCTACATCGGGCGAGGAGAGATCGCCTACGCCCGCGGCCTGGATGCCGCTCCTTCGCAGACCTACAACGTCTATCGCCCGCTGCGCCCGCTCTACCGCGCCGAAGACGTGCGCCGCACCACCCCGATCGCCTACGAGGCCTTCTACCTTGGCTCGGCCAACGTCAAGGTGCCGCGTCCCGACGTCAGCACCCTGGTGGTCGAGAGCGTCAAGCAAGAGATGGGCGCGGGCGACCGCCTGCTCCCGCTCACCCGCCAGCCGATTCCGAGCTACGTGCCCAGCCTGCCCGCGCCGGACCTGGCGGCCAGAGTGATCTCGATCTACAACGGCGTGCGCTACGCCGGCGGCGGCGACATCATCACCCTCGACGCCGGCACCGCCCAGGGCCTGCGGGTGGGCAGCGTGGTGGAACTGATGCGCAACGGCGAGACCGTTCGCGACCGCACCGCCGGCGGCGAGCGCGTCAAGCTGCCCGACGAGCAGCTCGGCTACGCCTTCGTGTTCCGCACCTTCCAGGACATCTCGTACGCCTTGATCGTGCGTGGCCAGCGCGGCGTCGAAATCGGCGACCGCGTGGTGTCGCCCGAGGCCTCGATCGAGGCCATCCAGGCCGAGACCCAGCGCCGCCGCCGCTAAGGCAAGACCCATGCAGGCGGCCGAGCGCGCTGCCTGGCTGCGACTGTCTCTGACACCGGGCCTGGGCCCGGCCGCCCTGCGCCAACTGCTGGCGAGCTTCGGCCTGCCCCAGGCCGTGCTCGGCGCCGGTCGTGCGGCGCTGGCGCGCCAGCTTTCCGACGAGTTGGCCTCTCGCCTCTCTGGCCCGATCACCGCCGAAGTCACCGAGGCGATCGCCCGCACCGAGGACTGGCTGGCTGCCACGCCCGACACAGCACTGCTCAGCCTGGCCGACCCCGGCTATCCGGCCACCCTGCTGGGCAGCGCCGACCCTCCGCCGCTGCTGTTCGCGCGCGGCCGGCTCGAACTGCTGGCCCGCCCGGCGCTGGCCATCGTCGGCAGCCGCAACTGCTCGGCACAGGGCGCGGCCAATGCCCAGACCTTCGCCCGGCACCTCGCCGCGGGCGGACTGACCATCGTCAGCGGACTGGCCCTGGGCATCGACGCCGCCGCCCACACCGGCGCGCTCGAAGGCGGCGAGGCCTCGACCATCGCCGTGCTGGGCACCGGGGCCGACCGCATCTACCCGGCGAGCAACCGCGCGCTGGCCGAGCGCATCGCGCGCGAGGGGCTGATCGTCTCGGAGTTTCCGCTGGGCACGCCGGCCCTCACCCACCACTTCCCGCGCCGCAACCGCATCATCGCCGGGCTGGCCCAGGGGGTGCTGGTGGTCGAGGCCGCGCTGCGCTCGGGCAGCCTGATCACCGCCCGCCTGGCGGCCGAGAGCGGGCGCGAGGTCTTCGCCATCCCCGGCTCGATCCACTCGCCGCTCGCCCGCGGCTGCCACCGCCTGATCCGCGACGGCGCCAAGCTGGTCGAGACCGCGGCCGACATCCTCGAGGAACTGCGCCTGCCCGCCGTCGAGTCGGGCGCGGCGTCGGGCGCGGCGGCTCCCTCGCGCAGCCCGCAGCAGCAGCGCGTGCTGGAGGCCCTCGGTCACGACCCCGTCGAGCTCGATGCGCTGGGCGCCCGCCTCGACATGGATGCCGGCGCCCTGCTTGCGGTGCTGCTCGAGCTCGAGCTGGCACAAGATGTTGAGCGCCTGCCCGGTAACCGATACCAGCGCTTGGGCTAGGACGCGACACCGGGCTTTACTTGGCAAGCAGCCCGCCTTACAGTGGCCCGCAGATGTTCAACGTCCTCGTCTATCTCTACGAACATTACGGCGCGCCGCACGCGTGCCCGGAACCCGACTCCCTCGCAAAAGCGCTCACCGACGCGGGATTCGACGAAGACGAGATCTCCGAGGCACTGTCCTGGCTCCAGGGCCTGAACCTGGTGACCGAGGAAAGCATCTCGCTCGCGCCGGCCAGCGACACCTCCTTCCGCATCTACGCCGAGCTCGAGCTCGACTGCCTCGGCCCCGACGCGCGCGGCTTCCTGGCCTTCCTCGAGGCGGCCGGACAGCTCACTCCCACCCAGCGCGAGATCGTGATCGAGCGCGCCCTGGCCACCGAGGAGCGGCCGATCGGGCTCGAGACCTTCAAGATCATCGTGCTCATGGTGCTGTGGAGCCAGCAGGCCGACATCGACATCCTCATCCTCGAGGAACTGCTCGACGACGGCGAGGACGAGCCCCTGCACTAGCCCCGGCCGGGGGGCCGCTTGCGCCCGACCCCGGACCTGTTGTTATCCTGAAAAAAAGGCCGCCTGACCGGGCGGCCTTGGTTTTCGCGGGAATCGTCCATGAGCAAGGCCCTGATCATTGCCGAGAAGCCCTCGGTCGCCGGCGACATCGCCCGCGCCCTGGGCGGCTTCAAGAAGGAAGCGGACCACTACGAGAGCGAGGACTACGTCGTGTCCTCGGCCGTGGGCCATCTGCTCGAACTCCAGGCCCCCGAGGCCTACGAGGTCAAGCGCGGCAAGTGGAGCTTCGCCCACCTGCCGGTGATCCCGCCGCACTTCGACCTCAAGCCGGTGGCCAAGAGCGAGGCGCGGCTCAAGGTCCTGGCCCGGCTGCTCAAGCGCAAGGACGTGAGCTCGCTGATCAACGCCTGCGACGCGGGCCGCGAGGGCGAGCTGATCTTCCGCTACATCGTGCAGGCGACCAAGGCCAAGCAGCCGATCCGCCGCCTGTGGCTGCAGTCGATGACGCCGGCCTCTATCCGCGAAGCCTTTGCCCAACTGCGCAGCGACGGCGAGATGCTGCCGCTGGCCGACGCGGCGCGCTCCCGCTCCGAGGCCGACTGGCTGGTGGGCATCAACGGCACGCGCGCCATGACCGCCTTCAACAGCAAGGACGGCGGCTTCTTCCTGACCACCGTGGGCCGGGTGCAGACCCCCACCCTGGCGATCGTGGCCGAGCGCGAGGACAAGATCCGCCGCTTCGTGTCGCGCGACTACTGGGAGGTGCGCGCCCGCTTCGCTGCGGCGGCGGGCGAGTACGAGGGCCGCTGGTTCGACCCCGCCTTCAAGAAGGGCGAGGACGCCGAGGCGCGCGCCGAGCGCCTGTGGGACCGCGCCCGCGCCGAGGCCCTGGTCGCCGCCTGCGCCGGCCGCCCCGGCACGGTGAGCGAGGAGTCCAAGCCGAGCAGCTCGGCCCCGCCGCAGCTGTTCGACCTCACCAGCCTGCAGCGCGAGGCCAACGGACGCTTCGGCTACTCGGCCAAGACCACGCTGTCGCTCGCCCAGGCGCTGTACGAGAAGCACAAGGTCCTGACCTACCCGCGGACCGACTCGCGCGCCCTGCCCGAGGACTACCTGGCCACGGTGAAGAACACCCTGGAGGTGCTCGCCGGCGACGGCGCCTACGCGCCCCATGTGAAGTCCATCCAGAAGGGCGGCTGGGTCAAGCCCAACAAGCGCATCTTCGACAACAGCAAGATCAGCGACCACTTCGCCATCATCCCGACGCTGCAGGCGCCCGGGCACCTGTCGGAGGCCGAGGCCAAGCTCTACGACCTGGTGGTCAAGCGCTTCCTGGCGATCTTCCACCCGGCCGCCGAGTACCTCGTCACCACGCGCATCACCCTGGTCGAGGGCGAGTCGTTCAAGACCGAGGGCAAGGTGCTCATCAACCCCGGCTGGCTGGCGGTCTACGGCAAGGAGTCCCAGGCCGACGCTCCCGCGGGCGGCAAGGACGCGACCCTGATCGCCGTGCAGCCGGGCGAGACCGTATCCACCGAGCACATCGAGGCCGTGGCGCTCGCCACCCGCCCGCCCGCGCGCTACAACGAGGCCACGCTGCTGTCGGCCATGGAAGGGGCGGGCAAGCTGCTCGACGACGAAGAGCTGCGCGATGCCATGGCCGGCCGCGGCCTGGGCACGCCGGCCACGCGCGCGGCGATCATCGAGGGCCTGATCGACCAGCGCTACCTGGTGCGCGACGGCCGCGAACTGCGGCCCACCGCCAAGGCCTTCCAGCTCATGGCCCTGCTCAAGGGCCTGGGCGTGGAGGAGCTCACCCTGCCCGAGCTCACCGGCCAGTGGGAATACAAGCTCGCCCAGATGGAGCGCGGCCAGCTCGCGCGCGAGGCCTTCATGGCCGAGATCGCCGCGATGACCGAGCACATCGTCGCCCGCGCCAAGACCTACGGCTCGGACACCGTGCCGATCGAGGACCCGGCGCACCTTGCCACCCCGTGCCCGCGCTGCGGCCACGAGGTGGTCGAGAACTACCGCCGCTACGCCTGCACCCACTGCGAATTCAGCCTGCCCAAGCACCCGGCGGGGCGCACCTTCGAGGTCGAGGAGGTCGAGACCCTGATACGCGACCGCGCGCTCGGCCCCATGCAGGGCTTCATCAGCAAGATGGGGCGGCCCTTTGCCGCCGCGCTCAAGCTCGTGCCGCCCGAATTCAAGCTCGAGTTCGACTTCGGCCAGGATCCCGGCGGCGAGGGCGAGGACGGCGAGGCGGTGGACTTCAGCGGCCAGGATCCGGTCGGCCCCTGCCCCAAGTGCGCCGGCAGGATCTACGAGCAGCCCATGGCCTACGTGTGCGAGCACAGCGTGGGCGCCAATCGCACCTGCGACTTCCGCTCGGGCAAGGTGATCCTGCAGCAGCCCATCGAGCGCGCGCAGATGCAGCGCCTGCTGGGCAGCGAGGGGCGCACCGAGCTGCTGCGCGGCTTCGTGTCCAACCGCACGCGGCGCAAGTTCTCGGCCTTCCTCACGCGCGGCAAGGACGGCAAGGTGGTCTTCGAGTTCGAGCCGCGCCCGGCCCGCGCGCCGCGCGCTGCCGCCGGGTCTGCGGACGAAGCCGCCGAGGCTCCGGCCAAATCGGCAGCGAAGAAGGCCACGGCCAAGCCTGCGACCCGCGCGGCGAGCGCGCCGGCCAAGTCTCTGGGGG
>ERZ795055.515-NODE-515-length-36532-cov-20.201771_pt1 | contig 36532 bp, 60 predicted proteins | sample MGYA00375139_ERZ795055 | MGnify/ENA primary metagenome ERZ795055 (study PRJEB30184, sample SAMN05720283) | anaerobic digester metagenome | isolation source: active sludge of municipal wastewater-treating anaerobic digesters | place: USA | collected 2015-01-23 ... | reverse complement strand
CCTCGGATGCTATCGGCCCCGTCCAGACGAGCCGAAGGAGGAAAGCCATGAGTGACAAAACCGTAGGATATTGCTTGGGACGTATGATTACAGCCCTACAAGCCCCGCTCATAAATAGTGAAGTAGTGTCAGAAGCCCTGAGTGACTTGGTTGGTCTAATTAACGCATCCGAGGCCCGCGAGGCGAAACTGCGCGAGGCGCTGGTGCGGATCGTGGCTCTTGCCGATCTCGGCGATTGCATAACCTCATTCAGACGAGCCGAAAACGCAATGGACATCGCCCGCGCCGCTCTGGGGGAGGGCAAGCCATGAACGGTTTTGTATGCTCGCCTCACCTGTACCGCTATTGCGGCTTGCTCATCGAGGAACGCCCCATCGGCCCGCGCTGGTGGCCGCTAAAGGCTAACGGCGAGCCCTACGAGCGATGGCCCGGATGGGTAAAAGACATCATCTCAGCATGGGACAGTATTCACGAAACGACGCGCGCGCGGCATCACGTCGGCGGCGGATGCGAGGCGATATGACCTGCACCTGGACGCAAGGCCCCTCGGCCTGGCTGACGGCTTGCGGGCATGAGTGGTGGGCGGTTCTGCCGGTTCCGCTGCGATTCTGCCCTTACTGCGGGGAGCCGGTCGAATTGGAGGCTATGCCGTGAAGCCTTGCCGCCACGAGTATATCGAGGATCGCTGGTACTGGAAAGCCGGAAGGCTGTACCAAGTCCTACGCTGTAAGCTATGCGGGCATGAATCCGAGGGCTGGACTGCCCCCGGCCTTGCCAATATGCGGAAATCGTGATATAGTCAAGCCATGGAAAAGAAAAAGCGGGGCAGGCCGCCGAAATACTCCGACGCTTCCATAATGCAAGCGAAAATCGAGGAGTATTTCAATAGCCTACTTGGAGACGAGGACAAGCCGGACGAGCCCCCGACTATGGTGGGGCTTGCCCTCGCGCTTGGGTTTAATGACAGGCAATCGCTTTTTGATTATATAGCGAAACCTGAATATACTTGCATCTTAAAAAAGGCCAAAACGCGGGTAGAGAAGTTTTGGGAGCGCAAACTAGCCGGAACCTCCCCGACGGGGGCTATATTTTGGCTGAAAAACCACGCCGGGTATGCTGATAAGCAAGAGATCGAGCATTCTGGAAGCGTAACCATAATCGACGATATACCGAGAAAATGAGACTAACCGAGGCTATCTCCCCGCCCTTTTACGATTTACATAACGCTTTACGCGAGGATTGTTACGACGAGATATGGTGCAAGGGCGGGCGCGGGTCTACCAAGTCAAGTTTCGTCTCGCTTGAAATCATTCAAGGACTAATTAAGAATCCCGGCTCTCACGCTCTTGTAACCCGCCGATATGACAACGAGCTACGCGATACGGTATACGGACAATATAGATGGGCGGCGACGAAGCTAGAGGTTGACCATCTTTTCCGGTTCATGGTATCGCCCATGCAAGCGATATACACTCCCACGGGGCAGTTAATCCTATTCAAAGGCGCAGACAATCCTTTGAAACTCAAGTCTATCCAACTAGGTTTTGGTTATATCAAATATCTTCACGTCGAAGAGTGCGACCAGTTCGGCAATTATGACGATATTCGCAACCTGATACAGTCCATATTCAGGGGCGAAAACCATAAAAGAATAGCCTTTTATTCCTATAACCCGCCGAAATCGGGGCGATCATGGGTCAATAAAGAGACAAAAATACCCAAGCCGGGGCGGCTGGTTCATGATTCCTGCTACCTAGATGTAAACCCCGCATGGCTAGGGGATAGGTTTATCGCCGATGCCGAACACCTGAAAGCCGTAAACGAAACGGCCTACCGCCACGAATATCTAGGGGAAGAGGTGGGAACCGGGCTAGAGATTTTCAATAACCTGGAAATCCGCGCAATGCCGGATGATGAGGTGAAAACCTTTGACCACATACGGCAAGGGCTAGACTTTGGCTATGCCGTAGATCCGGCCGCCTTCGAGCGTATGCACTACGATGCCAAAAAGCGCAGGCTGTACCTATTCCGCGAGGAGTCGGGGATCGGGCTGTCAAACCGCGTGCTTGCCTCTAGGCTGGCCGCCGAAGAAAAGCGCGATACAACCATGGCCGATAGCGCAGAGCCCAAGTCAATCGACGAGATGAAGCTCGACTACGGGCTAAGAATCCAAGGGGTCAAGAAGGGCGCGGGGAGCGTGGAGGCGGGCGTCAACTGGCTTGCCGACTTGGAAAAGATTATTATTGACCCCGTGCGCTGCCCTCTAGCCGCTAAAGAGTTTGTCAACTATTCGCTAGAGATAAACCGCAATGGCGACGTGGTAAGCAAGTATCCCGACAAGGACAATCACGCGATAGACAGCGTGCGCTATGCTTGCGAAGGGCTGATAGGTGCGAGGGTGATCCGCGCGGGTACAGCCGCCGCCTCGCTAGGGCTGTAAGCGGCCTTTACTTTTCCGCGATTGTGCGATAGGATATAAGCATAGCGGCGGCATTGAGGACGCTCTGTGCCACGGTGGCCGAGGAGACCCGTAAATCCAAGGCGGAGGTTCGACTCCTCCCCGCTATTTTTCTAGCCTATCCACGGGGGCGCACAATGGACACGAAAACGCTCAAGAAACTGATTGACGGCGATTCCACGCGATGCGCCGAGATTGCTACCCAAAAAAAGTACATCGAGGGCAAGAACGTCGCCATACTTGGGCGGGCGGCGCATGAGGAACCAGATAACCGAATTTCAATCCCTATCGTCCGCAAGGCCGTCGCCATGGTATCCGGGTATATGGCCGGGGCCGGGGCGATCACCTATTCGACCGAGCTTGACGAGAAGTATTACGGGGAAACCCTCAAGCCGATATTCGACGCTAACGACGAAGGCTTGACCACGCATGAGGAGTTCGAGACGGCCTGCGCGCATGGGAGCGCGTGGGAGTATCACTATACACAGGACGGCGAGCCGCGATTCGTCGAGGTGCCGGTCGAGCAGTGTATTCCCGTATGGGATGATTCGCTTCCGCGTAAGCTGATTATGCTCATTCGGTATTACACCAAGGAAGACGAATCGGGGCATGAATATAAGGAAGTCTATACATACGATAGTCAATATATTACGAAATACATATACAACAGCGGCAGGATTGAGCTTGCGCCCGAGCCCCCGGTGCCTCACGCATACGGTGAGGTGCCTTTCGCCGAGGCTAAGATTTCCCGCTATGGGACGAATATCTTTGACCACGTGCGCTCGATCATCGACTTCCGCGACAGGATAGTCTCGGAGGACTACGCAAACGAGGCACAGCGGTTCGCGTCCTCCTACTTGCTTTTGCGTAACCGGCTATCGACTGAACTTGACGATACGGGCATGAACGAGGTTGACAAGCTCAAGATCACGCGAACCTTTGAGGACTTGGGCGACAACGTGAACAACGCCGTCGCCTTCCTAGTCAAGAATATCCCGATTGACTTCATAAAGAACGCGGACGAGCTTTTCGAGCGGCTGGCCTATGACATGATGTTGCTTTTTGACAATAAGGATTTGGCTACCACGGGGCAGATAAGCGGGATAAGCCTCGCCTACAAGCTCCTGCCCTTCGAGTACGCTTGCGCGACATACGAGGCGTACTTCTCCCGCTTCCTTCAGTGGCGGATTCGATTGATTCAGAACGCGACGGGCAATCTCAAGGTGAACCCGCAGGATCGGCCGCAAGTCTCTATAAAGTTCAACCGGAATCTTCCCTTTGACCTACAGGCGGCGGTTGAAATGTTTATGAAGGTATCGCCGGTTCAGTTGCCCGTGCGGGTGGCCTTGCGGCTATTGCCCGACAGCCTGGTGCCTGACGTGGAAGAGACGGCGAAGGAAATCGAGGAAGCCACGGGGACGGGAAGCGTGGAGGGGCCGGAAGGTGCCGAGGAAGGCGGGGCCGAGATAGTCGCGGGCGAGGATGTACAGGCTCAGGCCCTGAACGGCGCTCAGGTGGCATCGCTTGTGACCGTGGCGCAGGCCGTGGCGGACAATCAACTCCCGCTTGCTACCGCTGTCGAGATTGTTCTTGCGGCTATGCCTACGATGACGCGCGAGGACGCCATGCGGATGCTACAGCCCGCCGACGCCTTCACGCCGGAGAAGGTGGCAACGCCCGCGCCCGCTACGGGGAGCTTCCCGCCGAATAAGCTAGCGCAATCCTCGAAGCCGTGATAGAATCAGGAAGGGGGATATATGGCCGAAACATTCACGGGGGATTCGGCGGCGCTGCTAGCCGAGATTGAGCGCATCCGGGCCGATCTCAAGCGTTGCCTTGCGTTCATCCGGACGATACCCGACAATGAGCCGGGGCCTACCCATAACGGATGGGTCAAGGAGCTTCGGGCGATAAAGCGGGAGGTCAAGGCATGATCCCGGCTATGGTCAAGATAGAATCGGACGGCGCGGGCATTGGTTCGCGGGTATTAAACGATAGGGGAGAGGAAATCCACGGCGTTACCTCGGCCTCATGGAAGTGCGACGCGGGCGGGGTAGCGACGGCATATTTGACGATATCTCCGGCGGCCATTGACGCGAAAGCCTTAAAGGTAATGTTTAATAGCGCCGAGAAAAGGGCGGGCCATGCCATGGCCGAACTAATCGGGGAAAGAGTATCCGCATGGACGGCCGAGGGAGTCATGGGCGCTAAGTGCGAAGGGTACAACGATGGCATGATTAAATTGGATGGCGCGTGGTATAACGTTTCGCATTTTTGGAAGATAGAGGCCCATGCCTGAGCCCTTCCGCGACCTAGCCAAGCTGCAAGAGCAAGGCTTCTACGCATCCGAGAAGGCGCGGAACGCCGCTATCGACGAGGCGCTTTTGCGTTTGTACAAAGACGCCTACGATGCGACTGTCGCGGATATTGCCAAGCTATACGCAAAGGTAGGACTTGACAAGCCCGAGCAGACACCTTCCGGGCCTATTTTCATACGCAAAGAGGACGCGATCCGCTACAATCAGCTCGCCAATCGGCTACAGAATCTAGCCGACGAAATGGGCAAGATCCGTAAGGCCGGGATAAAGCTGACCGAAGAAACAAGCGCGCAAGCCGTCCAAGACGCCTATTATCGCAGTACATGGGCCTACGATCAGGCCGTAGGGGTCAAGCTAGGCATCCCGGCGCTACCGGTGGCGGCAATCCGGGCATCGGTCTATAGCGAAGTCTCGGGCCTCGACTTGGTGAAAACGTGGTCAAAGAACACTACGGCGGGGATATACGCTACTCAGTCCGCGATCATGCGGGGTATCACGCTAGGGCAAAGCTATACCAAAGTGGCGCGGGCGATCCGGGCTGAGTTTGACAAGGGCCTATGGCAAGCGGAGCGAGTAGTCCGAACCGAAAGCGGCCGGTGCTGGTCGGAGGGCGCAGAGGCGGCTCACGGGCAAGCGCTAGAGGCAGGCCTCGACGTGAGAAAGCGGTGGAGTGCTACGCTAGACAAGCGGACGCGGCCTAGCCACGGAGCGCTAGACGGGGAATACGCCGACGAGGATGGGATGTTCACTATTGACGGTGTATCCGCCCCACAGCCGCGCGAGTTCGGGGTACCGGAAGATGACATTAACTGCCGATGCGCGGTTTACGACGTGCTAGAGGGTATCGAGCCTTCCGTGCGGCGCATCCGAGATGAGGGAATTGTGCCCTATGTCAAGTTCGACGAATGGGCGGCCGCGAAAGGGTACGATCCCGTCAAGGGCTGGCCTCGCGTCAAGCTCAGTTAGCCCCGCCTAACATTATCCCGAAAGCCCGCGATTCCGTTTGCAATCTAGCTAGGGGGTAGTATGCTTAGGGTATCAAGGGGGACGAAATGAAGAAAATCACTTGGGCCAAGTTCTGCAAAGAACTCGCGAAGAACGGGATCGTAGTCGAGAATACGCCGAACTACTGGAAGGACCAGCTACACCAGTGGAACTGCGGGAACCGGGACGCCAGGATGCACGATAACGCGCTCTCGACGCTCTCAGCCATCGAGTGCGGATTAGTCTAGCCCATCAAACGCGAGAAGGGGGTATGAGGCCGTAAATAGCATTTAGCCTATATATCGGAGCTTTAGCCCAAACGAGCCCGGAGCAATCCGGGCTTTTTTATGCCCTATCATATCGCTATATATGGCATATCGTATACTTGACAAACGCTATATAGTAGTTCATTGTATAAGCGAATCAATCTACAGGCGTCCGGGGGCAAACGTCCGGGGGCAAAGGAAGTCTCATGAACTTGAAGGAGCTTGTCGCTAAGTTGCCAGAGTCGGATCGGGGAGAGGCCGAGAGGGCTATTCAGGAAGCAATCGTCGCGGGCAATCCGCTTGCGGGGATCGACTCCAACGAAAAGGCCATGGCCTACATTCAGGGCAACCGGTATTTCAAGGGCGCGCTCGACTCGGAGATTTCCGCAAAGGTCGTCGCCCATGATGAACGGTTCACCAAGGAAAAGCTCCCCGGACTTGTCGAGGCCGAGATCAAAAAGCGCAATCCCGAGAAAGACCCGCTCAGGATTGAGTTGGATGCTCTCAAGGCCGAAAGGGAAGCCGAGAAGGCAGAATTGAAGCGAGAGCGCCTTAGAAACCTTGCGGTAAAGAAAGCGGCGGACGCGGGGGTTCCCGTAGACGATATCGAGCGCTTTATCGACGAGGACGAAGATAGGACCGGGGCGGCGGTTGATGGGTTCGCAAAGCGCTGGCATGACTCTGTAGACAAGGGCGTTGAGGCGAAACTTAAATTGAAGCTAGGGAATAACGGGATACCTAAGAGTGGCGACCCGGCGAAGGTAATGGCGCAAGATGAGTTTAACAAGCTTGCGCCGAAGGAAGCGGCGGCCTATATGGCTAGCGGCGGATCAATCGAATAAGCGCCTAACGCGCAAAGGAAAATATCATGGCGAGTGTTCTTACGGCGATTGCGCCTACTCTGTACTCTGCGGCTCAGGAGGTATCCGGCGAGCCGTTCGGCGTCGTTAATGCTATCAATATGTCGTTCGACAATAAGGGAGTCGCGAAGGGCGATTCCGTGGGTGTCCCGTATATGCCCGCGCAGTCGAATACCGGATTTACTCCGGCCGCCGCGGCTTCGGAAGGCACTAGCCTTACTGCGGCTAAGGTTTCTGTGACTATTACGAAGAGCCAGAAAAACAGCATGGTTCTCAATGGCGAGCAGATTCGCTCGCTTGAAAATGGCGGGAATTATCAGGAGTGGGTAGGCCAGTGGGCGAAGCAGGCTATGCGCGCGCTCCGCAATGAGGCCGAGGCCGATGCTGCCCTCGCGGTAAAGTACGGCGCCTCGCGCGTCGTAGGTACTGCCGGTACTACGCCATTCTCTGCCACGATGGACCTTATCGTAGACGCCCGTGCGCTCCTCCGAGCCAATGGTTGCCCGATGAGCGATCCCCAGCTCGTCCTTTCCCCGGCTGCTGTAGCCAATATGCAGAAGCTGAACATCTATAACGCATATTATGCGGCTGGCTCCGATGCCGAGCGCCGGTCGGGTGTATTCGGTCGGCAGTACGGATTCCAGATTCGCGATTCTGCGGGGATCGTCGCGCATACCGCTGGCACTGGCGCTAGCTACGTTATCGGAGCGGCCTCAAATCTCACTAAGGGATCGACGGTGCTGACCACGTCCACGGCTGGTTCGGGGACGATCCTCGATGGCGATATCGTTACGCTCCAGTCTGATAGCCTCGGCCGATACGTAGTCAATTCGTCCTCGGTCGTCGCGGGTACTGCCTCCGAGTTTACGATCGGGCGCCCCGGCCTTTTGCAGACTACTGTCGCCGCAAAAACGATAACCCTCGAATCCGGCTATACCCCGAATCTCGCTTTCGAGCGATCGGCCGTCGTCGGAATCATGCGGCCTCCGCTCATCCCGTCCAATCCCACTATCCGACAGATTCCCGTTAGCGACGGCAACGGACTGACCTATCTCATGCTTGAGATTGACCAGTATGGCGAACGCTCCTGGGAGATGCACCTTGCCTGGGGCTTCAAGGTCGTTCAGGGCGAGCATGTCGCCATGATTATCGGCTAAGGGGGGTCAGTCATGAGCGTTTTTAGCCAAGACTCGGCCGACAGGATCGACCGAGAAAACCCCGAGAATCAGCGGGCGGGACTCGGCACCGAGGTTAAGTTCCTCGGCGACTATGCCCCGATGCTTATACAGTTTGCGGTTACCGACGACGCTACTACAGCCCTTGCCGCCTTTACGGCGCCTTGCGCGATGCGCGTTGACTTTGTGATAGCCAATACCACGGTCGGCGAAGCGTCGAACACGTGGACTATTGCCAAGGGCACGGATGCTATGTTTACGGCGCTGACTGCGACTTCTGACGGGCTGGTTTCGTACAGCATCGGCGGGGCCACTGCCGCGACCGCCGCGAACCGAATCCTTGCCGCTGGCGATGTAGTCAAGGTCGGCGCCGCCGGTGGCTCTAACGGGGCCAATCAGCGCGGTATCATTACCTTCATAGGGCATCGCGTATAACGCGGAGGGGAAGTATGGATAATCAGATACGTACTGGACAGCGTGGGCCGTTCGCCGACGACCTTGAGCTAACGCTTGGAGGAGACAACTGGGGGAATCAGCTTGTCTCTAATTTTGGGCCTAAGTATCTCGAATGGGCTCGCCGGGGATATATCTTTACTGCCCGGCCCACTGCGGCCGCCGCCCTCATCATTTTCTCAACGGCCACGAACGCGCCGACACTCTGGAATCCCGAGGGTTCGGGCAAGCTCATTGTTCCGCTCTTCCTTAATCTCCATCCCGTCGCCGTTGCTTCGGCGGTCCATACGGGAGTGCTGATCGGGCTCAAGTCCGCGTGCGGCGCTACCGCCGCCACCGGGGCGCCGTTCCCGACGTTTACAAACAAGGCGCCGACGTGTAATACCCCTGCCGCCGGAAGGACGGCCTCGGCAAAGTTCGCCGATAACGTTGTAACCTTTACCGCAATTCCCTCGGTATTCATGGACCTCGGTATGTACCAGGCTGAGGCCGGTCTCCCCGTTGCCCCGCACTATGAGTTTAACGGCGAAGTTGCGCTCGGCCCCGGCGATGCTATGTCCATCATGGGGCAGGCGGCTTCGGTTAATACTTACTGGATGTCCCTTGTATTTGCCGAGCTTCCCCTTGTGGCTGGCGGACTCGCGTAATTACTAGCGGGCGGTTTAGCGTGTTGGTTCCCCCTTCGCGTTGATCCGCCCGCTTTTCTTAGGGGGAAATATGGTAAGCCTAGCGAACGTAAAAGCCTTCCTCAGAATAACCGATACCGACGCGACTAGGGACGCGCTCATTTCGCTCCTCATCCCGATTGTCTATGCGGATATCGTGGAGGAATGTAATAATAAGTTCATCGCTGACGATTACGATTTTTCATCGGATGACATTTACTTTGACGTTACGGGCTCGACCTATAAAATCCTGATTGCCGCGGGCGGTTTTACTGCGATGGCCTATCCCACGGGTGGGAATATCATCGTTTCGGGCTCGCGGCTGAACGATGGCATCTTCACCATCGCGGCTCAGGCAGACACCTACCTAACTACTACCGAGGCCATCGTTGACGAGCTTCAATCGACCGATGGCTATACGGTTCGGGTTGACCTTTGCAACTTCCCCAAGCCGCTAGAATTGATCGCCTCGCGCATGATAGGGTATCAGCTATCCAACTCCAATTCAGCGGGCCTCGCCTCAATGAGCCTCGGGAACTACTCCGAGACTCGCGCGGCCGGGGGCATTACGCGCGGAGGATACCCCGATGAAATCCTCAATTCACTGCATCCTTGGAAGAATCACCGCGTCGGGCGCGGAACTATCCAATGGCACATGAACGAGAATCGCACGTATTTCCCGTATGAAGTTTCCGGTTCGGAGGGCGGCGAGTAATGGGCATTGAGCGCTTCTACACGCAGTCAATCTACGTGTACAACTTCGCGGCGGCTAGCACATGGCCCTTCGATGATACCTGGACGGGAATCACTGGGAGCCCGTTCAAGGGGAGCGTAACGGAGCTTTCGGGGGATAGGGCAAAAATCGGCGGGGCGACCGAGGCGCGGGCGGATATCGTAATCGACATGGCTACGGCTAACGCGGTAACAACCAAGCATAAGGTCAAATGGAACAGTCGAAACTTCGACATTGTGAATATAAAAACGCTCACTGAGAAGACCGGGCATCACCAAGAAATCTATTGCGCGGAGAATAAGGAGATGACGCTAACATGATCGGCGTTACCATTACTCCTAGCCACATAGACTACTCGAAGATACTCACGCCCGAAGTCGTCGAGAATATCCTAATGGGCGAGTGCATCGTGTTGACTAGCTTTGCAAAAGAGCTTGTACCTGTCGATAAGGGACAGCTTAAGAATAGCATAATGTGGGCGACAGCCAAAAACGGAGGCGGATTCAACGAAGGCATGGAAACTGGGACGCCGGGTAAACTTGCGGCCCCATTCAGCGCGTGGATGAAATGGCCGAAGGATTCGTTTACCGCATACGTGGGATCGGGGCTTGAATATGCTGGCGCTGTCGAATACGGCCGCGCCGATATGCCGAGCTATCCTAGACAGCCATACTTCCGCCCGGCCATTGACTATAGCAAAGCGAAAAGGGAAGCACGGCAAAAGAAAATCATAAGGCTGGCGATACAGGCGGCATATCATGGCTAGCACCACAATCGAGCAGGCGCTTGACGTTACGCTAAGGGCGTCTACGGCGTGGCTTGCTACCTTGACGGGAGGGCTATACCCGTATTCAGCGCCTGATACGCCTACGTTACCGTATGGCTTTTACAACGTGATATCCGATCCCGCCGAGCCGGATGCTTTTGGAAACGTGGACACCGGGCAGGCGCGAGTGCAATTTGACTTTGTAACGGCTACCAAGGGCGGGAAGTCTATTGCGCTTGCGGCCCGCAAAATCATAAATCACTTAGGCGGGAGTTATGATGGCATCGTGATAAAAAGGACGGATTGCACGATGGTACGGGACATTGAATTGACCGGTAACTCTTGGCAATGGCAATTTGATTGCCGGGTGGAATATGTTATCCCGTAAGCGAAAAAGGCTTTGCATTGTGGGGAGCGCGCCTAGCAAGGCCGATGCTCCGTATGATGACGAGTCTTTCGATATATGGGCGATTTCGGGCGCTGTTTTCTCCGAGTCTCTGAATGGGGTCAAGAAAGAGAATACGGAGGATAATAGCTGGAATGACGTTACGCGATACGACGTGCTTTTCGAGATGCACAAGCGGAACAAGTTCCTTCCGAAATTGGCAAAGCTAGCGGAGTGCGGCAAGCCGGTAATCATGCAAAGGGTCGAGCGTGATATCCCTACTAGCCAATCGTTCCCGTTAGATGAAGTATCCGAGGCGGTCGGGGCTGATTTTTTCTGTACCATTTCGTACATGCTCGCGTATGGGGTGTACCTTGGGTACGAAGAGATTAAGCTCTATGGGATCATCCTGGCGCACGAGACGGAGTACATTCGCCAGCGTCCGAGCGTGAAGTATTACATCGGGGTAGCTCATGCGCGAGGGGTCAAGGTATGGGCACCTGAAGAAACGCAGCTCACGCACTCAGCATGGCGCTACGGGTATGATGATCATGATGATTTATGCGGGGTAATACTCGCGCGAAAGGCGAGCATTGCCGACGATATCAAAAATCAAACGAAGGCAATCGAGGCGGCGCAGGCTACGCTCTGGCAGCTTCGAGGCGGCCTTATTACATGCGATAACGCAATCGCTGACATAAAGGGCGGGCTCTAGGCCCGGAGGTTAAATATGGCGGTTTATACAGGACTCGGGGGCTCAATCGCATCCGGGGCCGGAGCCGGGACGAAGATAGGGAATATCAAGAATTGGAGCCTCACTATTGACGTGGCCTCGAATGATACAACGTCATTCGCTGATACCAATACCACGTCAGTCCAGGGGCTTCGCAATGCTTCCTGTCAGGTCTCGGGCGATCTTTCTACGGATGCGACGCAAAAAACCCTGCTTAAACAGGTAGGTAGCACGGGCACGCTTGCGGCGCTGACTCTTTCGCTTTATATATCCACCGTTGCGGGGAGGAAGGCGAAATGGTACGCGACTGGAGCGCAGTTGACTAACATCGGCGCGGGTTCGGAGGTGGCGGGCGTGGCTTCATTCTCGGCGAGCTTTCAACTCTCCGGCGGCGCGAAGTACTCGACCACGTAAGGGGCGAACATGGCAACTACAAGTCTTAAGGGGATTCTAGGTTCGGTTACTTGGGCCGGGACTGCCGTAGCCAATATAAAGAATTGGCAACTCACTATCGACGTGGGCTCGAATGACGTTACCGCATTCGGGGATACCAACACGGCGGCGGTTCAGGGCCTTCGCAACGCAAGCGGTACTATCTCGGGCGACCTGTCAACCGACGCTCAGCAGAATATCATGCTCGATCAGGTATCCAACGCGGGCACGCTCGCGGCGGCGGCTGTGGTATTCATAGCATCGGCCACGGCGGGAAGTAAGGCCAAGTGGACGGCAGCGGCCGCGCAACTTACCAATATACAGGTCGGCTCGGAAGTGGCCGGGGTGGCGAGCTTTTCGGCCTCTGTTCAGTGTAGCGGGGGCGTGGCTTTCTCGACGGCATGATAAAACCGCGGGGCGGCGCGTAATCCGCCCTATTTTATAGGAGGGGACATGGTACTTGAAGAGGCTACAATCGGCGGGACGGTTTTCCTTGAATACGACGAGGCCGAGATGGCATTGCCCGAAAAAGAGCGCGTCGCGTTCGACTATCGGGCGCTGACTAACAGGGAAAAGATCGACCTATTGCATAAGTCAACCGGCGAATGGGGGATACCCAACGGAGCCGACGTTTGCCTAACGGCCGTAACCAGGATTCGCAATCTCGCGGGCAGGGACGGCGCTCCGCTTGACAGCGTGGCGAAGTTGCTTGCCTATCACGATAAGGATAACAAAATCGCCTACATGCTTACGCTTGTAGGGGCTAAGATATGGCGACGGCAGAGCGGGGAAGAGGTAGGCTTAAAAAACTAGCAATAGCCTTTTATGCTTGGGCGAAAGGCTATTTCGAGGAAGGTAACAAGGCCCAACTGCTAGCAATGGGCGACGGGGAGAAAGAAACCGTAGAGACGGTACTTGAACGGGTGCAAAGAAACAAGTTACCCGGCTATGCGACCGTGGATTTTTGGGAGGCCGTGCAGATGTGGAGGGATTGGAAAACCTACGGCAATCCCGAGGCGGGCGGAACTATGGATCAGGGGGCGTTGTGGCTTGACGTGATGCGGCTCATGGAAACGTGTTCTAGAAAAATGAGGGTAGAATAGTGGCCGTTGTAGAAGAGATCAAAGTAGTAATCAAAGCGGAAGTTGACGCCGCTATAGCCAAGTTCATGGAGCTTGACAAAACTACCCAAAAAACTCAGTCCACGTTTGCCAAGATGCGCGACGTTATGCAGGGGCCAATCGCCGCGTTCAATACTGTTCTAGCCGTCATTGGCAAGGTTAAAGCTGTCTCGGACAAGATGGAAAACGCATGGGCGGCGCAAGAGGAAGCCCTGGCTATTCTCGATTCTACTCTCAAGGCTACGGGCGCTACCGCATGGACTAGTGCGGAGAAACTAAGCAAGATGGCCTCGGGCTTTCAGTCCGTTACAAAGTACGGCGATGAAACTGTACTTGCGATGCAGAATGTCCTGCTTGGGTTCAAGAACATAAAGGGAGACAATTTCGAGGACGCTTCGCTTCAGATCCTGAACATGGCGACCGTCATGAAGATGGATCTCACGTCGGCGGCTCAGGCTGTCGGAAAGGCGCTTGACAATCCCATCCTCGGGCTTGACTCTCTCTCTCGGCAGGGCTTCAAGTTCACCGCCCAAGAAAAAGAGATGATAAAAACTCTCGTCGAGGCGGGCAAACTTGAAGATGCACAGGGTATAATACTCAAGGAGCTTGCGACTACCTACGGCGGGGCGGCGGAAGCGGCGGGCAAAGCGGGCACGGCTATTAAGGTTCGCCTAGGCAACGCTCTTGGCGACTTGCATGAAGAGATAGGACGACAAATAACCGATGACCTTGCTCCGCTTAGACTCGGCTGGCTGAAAATGATCCAAGTATGGGCCGGGGCGGCCAAGGCGCAAAACGATATCAGGAAAGCCTCTCAAGATTATGCCTATGTAGCGCAACAGCAAGCTAGAATATCGGGGGAATTAGAGCTAGATCGTATTACAAAAACCCTTAAAAGCGAACGGTCAAAACTTGAGTATATGAAAAATATAGGGACTGCTTCTCCAGGGGATTATTTGAAAGTATCGGCTCTCGAAGAAGATCGGCAACATTTGATTGACCAAATGAACGAAATAGACGAAAGAATAAATACGTTGTCTAAGTATTCCTGGTTTAATCCTGATTCAGTAGACAGACTAGCAGAGGCAACGGCTGACTTTACAGATAACACTACTAGCGCGGCGGGTGCTGTTAGTGATCTGGCTGAAGCGGGGGGCAATTTACAGCTTGCATTGTTTCGCCCGCTTATTACGATGCAAGAGGAGCTGGCCCGGCAGTATGATAATCAAACCGACGAAATCGCCGAGGTCAACCGACTCCTCATTGATGAGGCAGAATATCAGCGCGAAGTGAATAGGGCGTCTGCCGCGTATGTTATACCAATAGACGAAGAGGCGGCCGAGTTTATCAGGGAAGCAAACCGGGCGCTTGCGGATTATACGGTACAATCAAAGGAATTGACCGAAACGCAAAAGGCCCAGCAGGGTGCCGTTGTATCGGGATATCAGGCTATGGCCGAGGCTTTAGGCGCATCTCTCATAACCGGCGAGGATGGGTGGAAATCCTTTGGGCGCGCGGGGCTGAACGCCATTGCCGGGGTGATCGAGGCCATGGCTATCGAATCGGATGCGCTTATTGCACAGGCTACGGCGCAAGCGTTACTCGGAGACTTAACCAAGATACCGGGGCTAGGGGCGGCCATTGCGGCATCGGTAGCGGCGCATTCAGCGGCGGGGCTTGTAAGGGCTATCCCCATGGCTGAGGGCGGGTCTGGAGTGGTAACAAGGCCGACGCTGTTTCTCGCGGGCGAGAAGGGCCCTGAGCCGTATGCGTTCGGCGGGGCGAACAACAAGCTAGGCATGGGCATGACGCAAAATATCTACATAGGCGGGAGCGTGATACGTGAGTCCGAGGTAGGCATGATCGGCGCGGCGCAGATGGCAAAGGCCGGGAGGGGCTACTAATGCTCAAGTATATCCCGACTTCATGGAAGGACGATCTACGCACTAACTTTGACGCCGGGCTGAACTTCTATATCAATCCTCGCGGGCGGACTATCCCGGCGCTGACTGATGCGGGAAACACCTATATCAAGAACGACAAGTCTACGAACATGCGCGGCACGTACCGGATGCAGTGCGGCGGGTCAACCGATCTCACCTATCTTTATACGCTTCCTCAGCGGTTCATCATCGAAGGATGGTTCAAGCCGGAGTTTGCTTATAATGTTGCAAGCAATCAGGATATTTTGGCTTCAGGCCCCACCACCACAACGTGCAGAATTGTTTATTCTTCTGGATCAGACGTTCTTGTTTTCCAATTCCTAATAGGTGCTTCCGTAAACGCATTCACTACTTCTCCTGTTTTCTCGACAAGCGCGCAGTTGCAAAAATGGATATACGTAAGGGCTTATCTTGATAATATTTCAAAATTGAGCGGCTTTTACTGTACTGTAAATGGCGTAGTATATTCCGACTCTCAGGCCGTTCCTGGTGCCGGAGCATTTGTTCCAAATAATACAATCTCCTTTATGCCATCGATTTCCGCAGAGTCATCCTATTGGATTATCCACGAGCTAGACGAGACGCTTGCCACGGGTGAATATAAAACCTACCAAGCTGACCGGCAGATCATGTTCGACTTCAACGGCACGACTCTCGCGCGTGAGCGGATACGGATACCGCGCAATTCAGCGGCGGCCGATCTCCGGGGCGTCAAGTCTATAGACTCGCTTCACTATGCGGTAGAGAACCAGGGCGGGAGTGCGTGCGCGAATAGCGCGGGGCTGTCGCTTTACAATATCAAGGGGCAATTCAGCGACGATCAATACGACGCTTTTGACCCGTTCCAGGGCTACTACAACGGAACGGTATATCAGAAATACTTGCAGAATCGCGTACCCGTGGAGATCGAAACAGAATCCCCCGCGAATACGGTACGGGATGGGCTGATAGCGCATTGGAGCTTCGACGATAGCGCAACGCCGGGGCGCGATAATTCAGGGAACGGGTTTACAGGTACGGTGACGGGGGCTACGTCAGTAGCGGCGGCCTCCGGGTATGGCCTGAGCTTCGACGGTGTAGGCAACAAGGTTGATGCTACGATGGGATTCCCTACGGGCGCGTTCACGCTTTCATTCTGGGCGAAGGGCGCGGTTGATTCCAAGCACATCATGGCAAAATATGGGGCCGCTGGCAATAAACAATTCGTCGTTGCCTTTGGTAGTTTGTCCGTCGCTCACAAGCTGAATATCAATCTATATGCCGACGGTACTGCGGCGACATCATTTGTCGGTGCTACTTCGGCTGACGATGATGTATTGCGCTTGCATACCATAGTATATACTCCGAGCACGTCGGTAAACTTCTACATCAATGGGGAGCTTGACGTATCGCGCACAACGTCAGTACCGGCGAGCACCTTTGCGTCTACGGCTACGTGTGCTATCGGCTATGGCGGGAATACCGGCGTTTACTTTCCCGGAACGCTTGACGAGATACGGGTATACAATCGTGCGTTGACTACTGCCGAAATAGCATATCTCTACTCTGCCCCCTCCGACTGGGGCGCTATATCCAAGGCGGAGCCGTTAATCATCGGCCGAACTACTCCGGGGGCCTTCTCGCGCAATTCGCCTAACGCGATGTACGGGGAAGTGTCAATCGAGATCGAGGACGGGGTTTCTGAACTTGGCGAGACGAAGATGAATCAGGCGTACAGCTTCACGGAGCACGATATATGCGACCCTGCCGCCGAGACTGATTCGCTAGTGCACGATATCGCGCGGCTTGTTACCAAAAAGCCAATAAAGAATTACGCGCTCAATTCCAGTATTGAAAATGCGACCATTGCCAATTCCTGGACGAATACGGGCATGGCAACTTTTGAGCGGTCAAATATCAAGGCCCTGTTCGGCACTTACTCAATGAAAATATTCCCCGACACAATTACGGATACGGTAAAACAGATCATCGAGTTTGAAACAAACGATTTAATAGACATTGGCGATGCCTTCAATTTTTCGGCATTTGTGTACCAGGGTGCGGCATCGCTCCTAAAGCTCACTATTGAGGAGCTAGATACTGCCGGTTCGCTTTTAGGCACGGCATCCGAGACGGCGTGCGGAACAGATACAAGCGTATGGACTCGCGTCAATGTTTCGCGGATTATTCAGTCGTCAAGTTGTACGCAACTGCGAATTGGGATCGCTGTTAACACTTTGACTATTGCGCTTTGTTATATTGACGGGTTCATGCTGACTCGGGGCTACGATCCGCTCGACTACTTCCTAGTAAACGCAAATGACGGAGCCTCGGGGGTGGGAAGCGCGGATAGTGCGGCGACGTATTCTTACGATACCGTCGGCATCGACGCGGACGCGGTGGACATCGAGCACCCCTATGCCATTGTCAAGAAGGGCGAGGCGGTATGGGATCACCTGAAGAAAATCTCGGACGCTTCCATAGGGTATTACTTGGGCATGACGCCGGACGGGACGTTGCGCTTTGCCAATCGCTACGCCGAGGCGGGAACTTCAACGCCTAGCAATCTCGGCACGGTTGACGACTTCGGCGGGATTGCGACTAGCCTTGAGATAGAGCAAGCGAACGCCATAAAGGTCTATGGGTACGCCGTGGAGACGGGTGCAAAGACTCAGCTTTTCTCCGGTATGAATGCGGCGGGGTTCATAAAACTCGATGGCAAGATGCGGCATCCCGTGGACAATGGCGCGGCGGTATCGATAAGCGGAGCTACTACGATTGAGTGCGTATATTCTGAGCTAGGCACGTATACCGTTACGGGTATTTTAGTACCCAAGAGGTAAGCATGGACTTTTACCATTACTTTGCGGATAGAACCAGAGCCAAACTATCCAAGCAATATGCAACGCTAAAAAAACAACTTAAAGCCCCCGACGATAATCCGGACACTGAGATTATTGGCGTGTCTAATTTCGCCTTCATGGAACGGACGATAAAAGCCTCCGACCTCTCAACGCCTGTCGTAAATGGCCTTACGGAAACCGTGGACTCGTCGAGCTACCCTGACCGCGCCGTTATAACCCTGACAAACGCGCTAGGGTATAATGCCTATATCACCAACTTCGTCATCGACGGCCAGCCGATCACGCGGTTCAAGGGCGCGCTGGTGTCCGACCGGCTCAGGCGCGACGACGACATCCGGCGCAATGGGGAGAGCCTTTTCGAGCTTGGGAATGAGTACGTGATAACGGCGACTCAGGTTGACCGGCTGGCCGACTATTGGTTTAAGAACTTGGGCAAGAAAAAGCACCTATACGCCGTCGAGGTCAAGGGCTTCGCGCCGTGGTACAGCCCCGGCGATTGGTATACTTTGACCGTTGGCTCGGCAGGCACTAATGAGCATATCGCGTCAACCGTCGAGTGCTACGACGTGCAATGCTCGCGCACGGCGGGCGATATCGGCTCGACGACGTTGCTCTTGCGCGAGGTCGAGGAGAACTGGACAAAGACAACCTTCTACGCCGCGCGGGCCGTTACTAGCGGATCGCCGAAACGCCGTAGCCAGCAATCCAACACGCTTATCGTGGCGGCGTCCACCTTCGACGGGACTTACGACTACAAATGCGACGGAACGGCGGACGACGCGGAGATTCAGGCCGCGATTGATTATGTATATTATACTTGGGGCGGGGGCACGGTGCAATTAACAGAAGGCGAATACTTTATTTCTGCAAGAATTAGTATGAATACTAATATTGTGTTAAAAGGAATGGGAAATATTACGGTTATCAAACCAGATATAGATACCGATTATGCAATTACGGCTACCGCAAAAACAAATGTAGCTATTATAGATTTAAGTATTGACGGAACTAACCTAGAATCATCGCTTTCCATAAAAGCCGGGGTAGCACTATCTGGAAGTTATACATCAAGCGTAGCACAAAATATATGCGTAAGAAATATGAAAAATAGCTATGAAGGCGGAGATACATACGGCATATATGGGACTGGTATAGTGATAAATTGCAAAGTCGATGATATAGTAGGAATAACAAACAATGTAAATGCCTACGGTATAATAGCATCATCGCGGGTTGAATATTGCACTATCGACACAATAACAAGTAGCGGTAATGGATATGGGTATGGGATAGTTGTTTCAAAATTATGTCATCATAATGTAGTATCAAACTGCACAACGGCTAAATATAATACGTCATACGCCGACTCTGGCAGTTCTAATGCGTGTGCGGATACCTACCAGGGAGGTTTTAACAGTTGAACACTTTAATATATAAGGGTACTTGCTTGGCTAATGGCAAGGTATATATCGGTCTTACTACCATGGGCCTCGAACATAGGAAAAACAATCACGAAAGAACTAGTAATGTAACAAAAAGAAATAACAAGCTATACAACGCGATGCGAAAATATGGGAAGGATTGTTTTATATGGAACATCATAGAATACTGTAATGAAAGTGAACTAGAAGACCGCGAGCGATTTTGGATCAAATACTTTGACTCTTATTATCATGGCTATAATTCCACTACGGGCGGCGAACGTAAAAAGGAAGTAAGTCAAGAAAGTAGAACGCAAATGGGTATTGGTCATCGGGGACAGGTTGCATGGTGCAAGGGTAAGAAACTACCACCGCTTACGGAAGAACACAAAGCAAAAATAAAAATATTCGCACAAGAATATAAAACAGAAAACAGAATGGCGCAAAAAAACAGGAAGCCCATACGTTGCATTGAAACCGGAATCGAATATGATTCTATCCGCGACTGCTGTGCTAAAACCGGGCTGAACCGTTTGTCTGTTTCTAGAACCTTGCGCGGCATTTATGGCGGCGCGGGTGATTACTGGGGGAAGGGGTACCACTTTGAACCGTCGGCTGGCGGCTATAACTCATGAGCCCTTTGTGTCGCTATTTACTTTCGGCGCAAGCGGTGCTACGATATTGTTAATCGCGGCTAACAGCATTGCATAACGATAGAAAGGGGACAGCATGGGCACCGATGAGGACGTGGCGAGACTGCGCGGGGATATTTCGGAGCTTTATGACCAGTGTAGAGACCATGGATCGCGCCTGACGCGGCTTGAAGAGCGGAGCGACAATAGGGATAAGGCCTTGGAAGATTTACGCGCGTCGATTAAAGACCTCGAAGCGAAAGTCGAGGCGGCCATTGCGGCCTTGGGGGATAAAATCCAAGCGCTGATAAACGCGCCCGCCCAAAAAGTAGCGGGGCGGTGGGAAATGATCGTCGGCAATGCCCTTCTCCTTGCGACAGGCGCCGTAGTGGCGTGGCTCATCGGGAGATTCGGGCTTTGACCATAACCTGGAACCGGGGCGAGACTTTTCTTCAGGCGGGCGAGAGGAAAATCCAATGCTGGTCGAAGGTACGGAACGAATTAAACGGCTTCCGCCCCCGGCCAGGTATTCCCGATATCGTCTATTCGCTAGGCAAGGACGGCCGGAAAGAATACCCCGTAATGCCGCGGCCCTTCCCCGTCGGGGTATGGAGGATCACGGGGTTCATTGAGCATCCCGATCAGGAACACGACGGCTATCTTTATCCTGTATACATTAGTACAAACGCATATCAATCGCTCGACATCTGGGAGCTTGACGAAGCCGGGCGATACCTGTCCAACACTCACGATAAAATAGCCGACTACTTCTATGGGCTTCACTTTTCCAATTCCGATTGGACTCAGGGGTGCCTCCGAGTCGCGCGGGAGGACGATATAAGGTGGCTTTGGGCCAATACGAAACCGGGCGATCAATTCATCGTAACGGAGTAAGTATGATTGAAATCATTGACCTTGCTACATGGGCGGCCGGGGCCATTATCGCGGCGGGGCTCTTGCAATGGGCCAAGGGGCTTTTACCGAAAGCACCTAGGTGGGTATGGGCGGCGGCTTCCCCTATAGCGGCTTTTGCGGCGGCCATCGCTTCGGGTGGCGCCAAGTGGGCGTGGAATTGGCTAGGGGTATGGGCCTGTAGTCAACTCTTCTATGAAACCATCATCCAGGCAGTCAAGAAAAGAATCAAAGGGGAGTAGATGTGCCGAAAATCAGTTTCCCTTTTTCTCGCGTGTGGACTATTGTTCGCGCCTTTTTTGGCGTCGTCGGAGCCGGTGCCGTCGTCCTTGGTTGTTACATTATCTCCCGACGAATACGCCGCGATAGTGGATGCGATAGCGGAGGGACGGGAAGCGCTGGTCAAGTCATCGGCGACAATCGAGAAGCTGTCGATCAGGCTAGAGGCGTCCAACAATCTAATAGCGAAGCAATCAAAAAACTTGACATGGCTTTGGATCTCTTGCGCCGTGCTAGGGAGCGCGCTGGTGGCTAACGGAATCGGATTGGTAATAATCGCGGTGAAGTGAATCTAGCCCCCTGCCACGCTATGCCAGCCAATCGGCGCGGGGGCTAACGGATCGTACCCGAGAGGGGGCATCATGCCATTAGAGGAAGCTATCGAGCTAGTCAAGCAGTCCGAGGCGCGCGAGCATCGGTATCACGGTGAACAGAGAGGCAAGGTAATCCATGAAGCGTTCGAGGCCGTCATCGCGGCCGCCGAAAAAGAGATAAAGCACTAAAGGCGACCCCCTCGCCTTTCCCCGGCTAGCAGTCCTCCTCCTTCTGCTGGCCGGGTTTTTATTTATGCCATGTTAGTCTAGCCTAACACTATGCGAATTATCCTTGACGCCCGCCCGTTTAGGTGTATTCTTAGGGCAAGAGATTGAGAGGGGGAGCGAATGATGGAACAGGCAACGCAAAAGCAACGCATCCTCGAAGCCTTAATTGAGGGGCACGCTATCACGCCGCTGTATGCGCTTAGGCGCTTCTCGTGCTTCCGGCTTGGGGCGAGGATATGGGAGCTGAAGCGAGAGGGATTCAAGATTTCCAGCCGCCGTGTCAAGCGCGAGGGGGCCTACGTCGCGGAATATAGGATGACGAAATGAAGCGCCGCCCCCGCTATCGCATCCGGCCGCGCTATGCTAGGCTAGCGGCTAGGGACTTAGAGATTACTTCTTGGCGCGAGCTGTGCGCTATCGTAGGCGAGCGATGATTGCGCCGGTACAGGTGGCGTGGTACATTTTTGCGGGGCTAGTCGTGGTCGGGTTCATTTGGATCACGGCGAACGATTGGCGCAACCGATTCAAATAAGGGGGAATCATGAAAGCACGGGGAATCTTTGCCATTCTCGCCGCGAAGCTCGCGGGGTGGATCGGGGCGATGAAGGTGCCGGACGCGCCCAAGTGGCGCAAGCCGGAGCAGCACCGCCACAACCGCAGGGCCAAGCCGCGCGGGGGCACGGGGGCGGCGGGTTCGAAGCTCTGGCACCGGCTCACCACGGGGCACTCGGCGGCGGCCGGATGGCCGGGGCGGCGGGCGCGCCAGTATGCCGCGCGGGGCTACGGGTACATCGCGCCGGAACCCAAGAAGGTTCCGGCGTGAGCGGGCGGCAGTCCCGGAGCGCCCGGGCCGCCGCGCACGCCGAGGCCGTGCGGTCGGGCCTGTGGGGCAAGGGCGTCATGCCGCGCAAGCCGTGGTGGATGCGGCTAATCGCATGGCTGACACCGTGGCGGCGGAAGGCGCGCAAGGCCGAGGAGACCGACCTCCGGGGCCGCTGGTACAAATGGGCGCTCAAGCGTATGGCGGCGGCGTACAGGGCACGAATACATGACAGGGAGTACCAGGCATTCATGCGGGCACGGGCCGCGATGAAAAGATAGGGGGCATCATGACAGTTTTCGGCTGGATCGTTGCGGCTGTGCTTTTCGTAGTTTTCGGGGGGCTTGCCCTTGCGCCTTTTATCCTGTCGAGCCGTGAGTCTCAGCGGGAGGCCGCCGAGTCCACGCCGCTTGAGGCCGTTATTGCCGCCACTTCCATCATAGCGCATGACGGCGAGTGCAACGAGCGGGCGCTTCTCGGCGCGTGTTCGGGCTGTCCTTGGATTGACGAGGACTGTAGTATCGAGCCCGCCGAGAACGTGGCGCGCGCCAAGGCGTGGCTTAAGGCGCGGGGGCTGGATGGGTCAACGCGAGGGTTCGAGGGGTGAGGTTACTTGCCGCCCTCTTTATCCTGTCGCTTACGTCGTCTAGCCTTGCCATGCCGGGGAGTGCTTCGGGGACTAGGGCGCGCGAGGCCGTTGACTGGCGGACATGGGCGGCGGCTGGCGCGGCTGAGACGGGCGTGAACGTGGATCTCATCGAGGGCGTCGTCGCGCACGAGTCGGGCGGCGATCTCCGGCATAAGCCTATCCCATGTGCGGATGGATCTTTCGACTACGGGCCGGGGCTCAATTCTAGGTGGCTGGGCTACCACGCCTGGCGCTTCAACGGCGGCCGCCCCATTGACCCGACGGCGCCCGAGTCGGCGCTCATCGTGGCGCGGATTCTGGCCTGGCATCTAGCGACCCTGGCTAGCGAGGATCTCGCCTTGACCGCGTACCGGAGGGGGCAGCGCGGTGCGCGTGAGTATGGCGTTGACCGCGAATACGTGTCGCGGGTTAGGGGACTATGAATCTGCCTGCTAGACTAGGCGAAAACGCGCCGTGCTGGCTTTGCCCTACCGCTCCAGGGTTTACGACCAAGGAACCGCAAGCGCACATGCCCGAAACTACCGCCGAGGCCATCGCGGAGCGCAAGGCTAAACGCGAGGCGGCATTGCTAATACGGCAGACTATCGCGGCGGCCGAGCGTGAGGAACGCTTGAAACTATCGGCCATTGTCAAGGAAGAAAACAGACACCAGCGCGCCGAGCTGTCGAAAAAGAACAAACTATTAGCCAAGGGCAGGAAGCGCATGACCCCGGAGGGATTGCAAGAATCCCGCCGGAGAGCGGTCGAGAAGTTTAAGGCCATAATGGCCGCCAGGCGCGCACAAAGGCCGGTCAAGCCGCCCGAGACCATACCCGAAGGATATGCGCCTATAGCTGACGTTGCGCCGCTTTACGGCTATTGTAGGCAATATCTCCAGCGATTATGCCATGCCCGTAAGTTACCCTGCCTAGTATGGAAGGCGGCCTACATTGTGCGCCCTGAGGATGTCGGGGAGTATAAGGTAGCGACCGAAAAGCTGCGGGTGGCCGGGAGTATAAAGAACGCGGCGCTTGCCCGCGAGGCGCGGAGAATCAAGCGCGAGGCCGCTGTTAGAGGTGCCTAACACTTTTCTCGGGCTGTACGATTTCGCTTGCAAGCCGTCAGGGAGGGTGTATACTTAGGGTAGAGATTGACAAGGGGGAACCAATGAGCAAGTTTGTCGAGAGCAAGACCAGGGCCGAGGCTATCGAGCGCATGGGCCGAGACTGGGCCAAGATCGTCAAGGTAGAGGGAGGGTATTACTTTTTCGACACCTTGTCCGAGTACGAGATTTGGAAAAACCAGAAGTAGCCAATTAGCGGGGGAAACCCCGCGCAAGCAAAGGGGATGAAATGACGCAGAGCATCGAATCGGGCTACGTTCTACGGCAGCGCAAGGGTAGCCGGTGGGTTTCGGTAATCGCGCCGGACGGGAGAATCAGCACCGTGATCGGGGAGCTGGCAAAAGATACCGCGGAAGCGATTATCCTTGCAACCGGGGCAAAAGTAGGGAATACTAGGCCATGCGCCACGTGCCCGCACAAGTTGCCGGGCGGTTGCGTGAAATGGGCGTGTATTTACGAATAGGGGGAAATCGTGGATAACAAGAGAACGGCTACGGTTTACATTCCTGACTATGACGGGGAGCTTTACGTCGTCTTTTCGTTCTACCCCGGGAGCCCGGGACGAATGTACCTTCGCAACGGCGACCCGGGGTTCCCCGACGAGCCTTCGGAAATCGAGATCATTTCCGTTTCCACAAGCAAAGATGGCCCCGATATTTTCAGCATCCTGAGCGACAAGGCTCTTGAGGATATCGAGGAAGCGTGCGCGCTCGACGCTGAAGCGCCGGGAGAATGGGATGAGTGAAGAACTTGAATCGGCTCTCAATGCCCAGATAAGGATTTTGCATGATGGGAATGAGGGGCAACGAAAATATATTGCGCAACTGGAAAAAATCATCCGCGACGATGCCGATTTAATTAATACTCTTTATCGCTGGCTAGAGGAGGCTCGGCATGAATCTCGTACCCGTTGACGCCACGCCGATGACAGACGTTGCCGTAGTCGAGGCCGATGCGCCGCTAATCCGGCTAGCGCTCGAAAACAAGGCTGACCCGAGCGTCATCGAGCGCCTAGTTGACCTTATGAACAAGCAAGAGGACAGGCGCGCGAAACAGGATTTTGACCTACACTTTGCGGCCATGCAAGCCGAGCTTCCGATCATTACCAAGCGCAAGGAAGCCAAGAAAGAGTCCGAGGTAATGTACGTTTACGCGCCATTGGAAGTCTTGCAAAGGGCTTGCAATCCGATCATATCCCGACACGGGTTCAGCTATTCGTGGCGCGAGGAAGCCATCGAGGGAAAGTCTAAGCGGACTATCCTTGCCATCCGGGGATATGGGCACGTGCAAGAGAACTACTTTGACGCGCCGGAAATCCAGGGGACTTCGAGGATGAACCCGATACAGGTAGCCGGGGCCATGTCATCCTATGGGCGGCGGTACACGTTCATCGCCGGGTTCGGGTTGACGGTCGAGGGCGAGGACTTAGACGGTCAGACGCTCGACGAAGGCTCCCTTCGGATGGATCTTCAAGAGTACATCAAATCCGGCAAGCTGTCTCCCGAAGCGGTGTCTATCATCACGCGGGAGCTTATGAAGGAAGAGCCGGACGAGTCCAAGCTCCGGAACTACTGGAAGCGGGCGAAAGCCAAGGCGGAAAAATGAAAGAGCATGATATAGACGCGCTTATAGCGCCTTCAAGATTTCTGATAGCGCAAGCTGAAAAACGCGAAGCCTATCAAAGATACAACTATGCGGGGCAGGCTCTTGAATTGGCGACAATCCGGGAACGATTCGCCGAGATTTATAGCCAGTTTGAACCGGTAAACAAAATACAGGCAATGAAACTAGACGAACGCGAAAAGCTATGCGCGGCGGCCTATTACGTCATAACGGGAAGGCTTCCCAAGGAAACCGAATGATCGAGACGCCGGAAGAGTTTTTGTCAAGGAGACTCGGGCGCGTAGGAGCCTCGCGCGTGGCCGATATCATGGCGAAGGGCCGGGGCGGGGAGGCTAGCGCATCCCGTAGAAACTACATGGCCGAGCTGCTATGCGAGCGCTTGACGGGCGTGCGGGCGGAGTCTTTCACTTCCGTGGCTATTCAGTGGGGGATTGACCACGAAGACGAAGCGCGGGACGCCTACGAGCTGGAAACCGGGAATGAAGTTACGCAGTGCGCTGGATTCCCTCATCCTTCAATCCCGATGGCCGGGGCCTCGCCGGACGGGCTTTTGCTTTACGACGGCAAGATCGCGGGGCTGGTCGAGATCAAATGCCCGAACACGGCGACGCATCTTGACTTCCTAGACTCGGGCATCATTCCCAAGTGCTACCAGTGGCAAATGACTTTTCAGATGCTATGCGTCGGGCAGAATGTAACGGCGTGCGATTTTGTTTCCTTCGATCCGAGGCTGCCGGATAAGCTAGCGATAAAGATAGCGCGATTCCAGCTCGATGAACCGATGGCTACCGATTGCGAGCGCGAGGTGGCTAAGTTTGTCGCCGAGCTTGACGCGCTAGAGGCCCGCATGCGGGAGCGTATGGCATGACCTGTCCCCGGTGCGGCCATTCCTTTGAGCTACTCCAAGCCAAGGGTAAGACCTCGCCGGAGAACAGGCTATTCCATGCGCTGTGCGCGAAGCTGGCTTTATGGAAGGCTGTATCGCCCGACCTAATGAAACGCTATTGCAAGATGTACGCGGCCTCGGTTCACAATTACCCGTGCGAATCAATCGAGCTTGACGGGCACAAGGTGATCGAGCCGCGATCCGTTGCCCTGGCTACGAGCGCGGAGATGATCGTGCTGATTGACACGTGCTACGAGTTGGGGATGGATTGGAATTGCGCGCTTGAACAGCCGGACGATTTTATAGGGGGAGAAAATGCTTGAGATGCCGGGAAACCTTGCAGAAACAAACGAAAGCCTTATGTCCAATTTCGATCACGTGATAGACGAAAGCGTAGCCGAAGAGTTGAAGGGGGGCAACTGCTGGGCTAAATACACTGGGTGGGAGTTTTACGGTAAGGTGTGGTATGTGGAGGCACAATATCATTGTGAGATATGGCGCTATGGTTCGCATGTTTCTACGATATCAGAAGATACCCCGCAAGAACTTATGGATGCGGTTTGTTCACATTGGGGGAGCGAGTGAAGTTTAAGGCGCGAGTGCGGGGCGAGTGTTCGACAAGGGGGGCGCGTGATAGTAGCGTATGATTCTTTTATGCCGAGTGGTATGCCTAAAAAGAAAGGGGCTAGGATTCACGCATACGAATCGGGAAACTATACTTTATGCGGCATACTGCTGACTGCGGATTATTGGCTATGCGATGGGTTTCCGCGCGAATCGGTAAACTGTAGCAAGTGCAAGCAGTTTATGGGAAGGGGGATCGGGTGAAGTTTGAAAAGCGAGTCCGCGAGCTGAACCTCCGCGCGAAGATCCTGCGATTATCCGCTCCAAGGCATTACCATCCGAAGGCGGATTGGATATACCAAGATAGGAGCATGATTCGTCGCGGTGGCGAGCTACTTAATCCGGTTTGCGTTTGCGGGGCCGGGCATATTCAGGGGAGATGGGCGTGATGCGTAATATAGTAGCCCTATCTGGAGGCGAATCGAGCGCGGCCGTCGCGGTATTGATTCGAGACTTGGCCCCCGTATTATATTTTAATGATACAAAATGGGAGCATCCTGATTTATACCGCTATCTAGCCGACTTGGCGGACTATCTAAAAACACCGATTACTGAGGATTCTGATGGGCGAAACCCCGAAGAGCTATTCCGCGACAACCACAGTCTCGCCAATAATCGTATGCCATTCTGTTCGCGCGTCCTAAAAGCAGAGCGGTTGCAAAAGTTTGCAAGGCCAGGAGATCAATTATATTTTGGCATAGGCGTGCATGAAATACATCGGGCGGCCAGAATTAGGGCAATATATACCGCGCTTGGAATCAACAGCCATTTTCCACTGATAGATAAAAACCTTGACGCCGAAGGAGCGCGAAAGATCATGGCCGAAACGGGAATCAAACGACCCAAAATGTATGCAATGGGATTTGAACATAATAATTGTTCGGGCGGATGTGTAAGGCAAGGGGCGCGACAGTGGCGCCATCTTTTAAGGATTGCGCCGGACATATATGGCGAACGGGAAAGAGTTGAGCGGATATATTTTCCGCATACTTATTGCAAGGATATCAGCCTTACGCGACTCAGAGAAATTGAAGAGGCCGCCCAAGACTTTGATTTCGGCCCCGAAGAATGGCAGGGCGAGTGCATAGGCATGTGCGGTATAATGATATGAACATATTACTTGTCAAGTTACCCGAGCCCCGTAAGCCTACCCAAAAGCCGTGCTATATGCCGCCAATAGGGCTATGGTCAATCGCGCACAATGCGGACAAGTGGGAGGGTGCGGCGGTCATGACAATAGACTGCCATCTTGACGGCGACCTTGCTAGGCTTGACCGATGGCTTGACGAGAAATGGGATATCGTCGGGCTGTCGGCTCAGTTCTCGATTCAGCACGATATCTACACCAAGGCGGCGGCCCTTTGCGCCGAGCGGGGGGTGCGAGCGGTAGCCGGTGGCTTCCATGCGGCCGCAGTTCCGCCTCCTCCGGGTGTGGCGCGCGTCATAAAAGGCGAGGGCGAGACGGGACTCTTCCCTTCACATACCTTCGACGAGATAGACTATCCATACCCTAGCGCGGATCGGATGCGGCCGTACTGGGATCGCGGATCGCCCCATGACCTGCAAAGCAAAACCGTTCATTGGATGCCTGTTGAGTTCTCTCGCGGGTGCGCGCGACACTGTGCCTACTGCGGGGTCAACGGATTCTGGGGCTCGACGCGGTACTATTCAAGAGAGAAGATCGCGGCCTATCTCGATGCACTTGTGCTAGAGGGCTTCGAGGAGATCTTCATCGAGGACGACAACTTCCTAGCCTCGGGGGAAAACTTCTCATGGATCATCGGCGAGCTTCGACAGCGGGGACTATGGTGGTCAACGCCTAACGGCATTTACGCCAAGGGAGTGCGCGAGCATATCCGCGAACTGGCCGGATCGGGGTGCTGGAGGGTATCTTTGCCCTTTGAGACGGGCGTCGAGTCTACGGCGAAGCTGATGAAGTTAGGCGATAAATGGATGACGCGCCCGGATGCCTTCGAATTGGTTTATCATCTAAAGGCCGAAGGCATAAAGACGTGCGGCTTTTTCATCATCGGATACCCCGGCGAGACGTTAGGCGACATGCAACGCACGCTAGACTATGCCAATTCCCTCCCGCTCGATCAAAGGAATATCTCGATTGCCACGCCGTATCCCGGTTCGCCGCTTTATGATCTATGCCTCCGCGAGGGGTACTTGACACGCGACGGTGCCGCATTGTATCGGGATTTACTATATACGAAAAGCCTAATACATACCCCGGAGTTTGAACCGGGCCAGGTTGACAAACTGAAAAAAGAGGATCGGGACAGAGCGATTTCGCTTGCATCTAAGCGCGGGGCATGATAAGAGGAAGAGCTAGGGGGAGACAATGGATTATGCAGAATACCTAGAACAAAAAGCACAAATAGGGGGGATGTACGGATTTGAGCCGGTGTTTATGCCCGATATGGCGTTTGATTTCCAGAGGCATTTGATTGACTGGCATGTCAGGAAAGGGCGGTCGATGTGCGCCGCCGATTGCGGGCTTGGTAAGAGTTTGATCGAGCTTGCTTTCGCGCAAAACATCGTAGAGAAAACAAACGGGAATGTATTACTCTTGACCCCTATAGCTGTAGGCGCACAGATGGAGCGCGAGGCCGAGAAGTTCGGCATTGAAGCGAAGCGTTCGCGGGACGGCAAGATCAAAGGCAAAATAACAATAACCAACTATGAACAATTACATCATTTTAGCCCCGCCGATTTCGAGGCTCTTATATGCGACGAAAGCTCGATCCTTAAAAACTTCCGGGGCCAGTACAAGCAAGAGATAACCGCGTTTAGCCGTAAAATAAAGTACCGTTTACTCGCTACAGCCACGGCCGCCCCGAACGATTTTATTGAGCTAGGTACAAGCTCGGAGGCCCTTGGATATCTCGGCTATATGGACATGCTTTCAAAGTTCTTTATTAACGATCAAAACAATTGCGCTACAAATAAGCGAGGAAGATTTACCGAGGAAACTAAATGGCGATTAAAGGGCCATGCTCATTTAGCTTTTTGGAGGTGGGTATGCTCATGGGCTCGGGCTGTGCGTATGCCCTCAGATTTAGGATTCGATAATGATGGGTTTGTATTACCGGAATTGATCGAGAATGAAATAGAACTAAAAGACCTTGACGCGCTACTTCCCGAGATGCTTTTCTCCGTCCCGGCCGTGGGGCTAAAAGAACAGCGCGATGAAAGGCGAATGACAATAAAGGACAGGTGCGAACACGCGGCGGAACTAGTCAACAACACGGGCGATTTCGCTACGGTATGGTGCAACCTCAACCCGGAGGGGGATCTGCTGGAGAAACTTATCCCCGACGCCATCCAAGTATCGGGCCGAGACTCTGACGACGCGAAAGAAGAAAAGCTAGTCACATTTTCAACCGGTAAAGCGCGAGTTATAATCACCAAGCCCAAGATCGGCGCATGGGGGCTAAACTGGCAACACTGCGCGCATACCGTGTTTTTCCCGACTCATTCTTACGAACAATACTACCAAGCCATTAGGCGGCAATGGAGGTTTGGGCAAAAGCGCAAGGTCAGAGCCGACCTGATTTTTACGGAAGGGGATGCGATGGTAATAGGTTCGCTGAGGAGGAAACGGAAACAGGCCGACGATATGTTCACGCAACTCGTCGCCGAAATGAACCACGCGCTATCGGTTGACGGTTCGCGCGAGTTTAGGGCATCGGCAACTATGCCGGGCTGGCTATAAGGGGGAATGATGATCGACAAGCAAGTGATAAACGACATGTACGCAATCTATCAGGGCGACAGTATGGAGCTTATGAAATCCATGCCCGACAAAAGCGTTCATCTTTCGATATACTCCCCGCCGTTCGGGGGGATGTACCATTATTCAAGCTCCGACCGCGACCTTTCAAACTGCGATAGCTATACGGATTTTTTCGAGCATTACGAGTTTTTTGTCAAGGAACTTGAAAGACTTACCAAGCCGGGACGGTGTACGGCCGTTCACTGCATGGATGTGCCTTCGGGCAACTCGGGCGGGGATCATCTTCGAGACTTTCCGGGAGATATTATTCGCCTCCATGAGACCGTTGGATTCGAGTATATCGCGCGTCATTGCATTTGGAAGGAACCGCTAGCGGTACGGAACCGGACGATGCAAAAGAATCTGGCCCATAAAACCGTCGTCGATGATTCTATAAATTGCGGGGTAGCTTCGGCCGATTACCTTTTGATTTTCAGAAAGAAAGGCGAAAACGAAATACCGATATCGCATCCATCGGGGCTACAGTATTACGCCGGAGAGCGCAAGATCCCCGACGAGTTAGCGCGGTATAAAAACTGGAAAGGCAATCAAATAGAAAACAGGTATAGCCATTGGATATGGCGGCAATATGCCTCATCATTCTGGGATGATATTCGGATCGACCACGTTTTGAAGTTTAAGCCAGCCAGGAGCGAGGACGACGAGAAACACGTACATCCGCTACAACTTGACGTGATAAACCGCGTGATAGTCCTGCGATCCAACCCCGGCGAGATTGTATTTACTCCATTTATGGGCGTAGGCTCTGAGGTTTACGGTGCCGTCATGAATGGAAGAAAGGGCGTCGGGTGCGAATTGAAGCCGACATATTTTGACCAGGCCGAAAGAAATCTCGCCGGGGCTAGATGGGATATGCCGGACGAAGATCCTACGCTTTTCGAGGGGATGGAGGAGGAGATGGGCGCGGAGGCCGACTTATGAAAGTCTACATTTCCGGCCCTGTTACCGGGGTATTCGACCTGAACCGAGCGGCCTTCGATCTTGGGGCAGCATACCTTGAAGCGAGGGGAGACGAGCCGGTCAATCCGCTATCTCTCCAAGTAGCGTTCATGCGTGAGGCTGAATGGGCCGACTACATGCGCGTGGATATTCGGGCGCTGCTTGACTGCGAAGGCATCCTGGTGCTTCCGGGTTGGGAGGGATCGCGCGGGGCGTGCCTGGAGGTAATGATTGCGCGCGAGCTTGGTATGCGCTTCACGTTCATGCCGCTTGACTTTCCGGCCAAGTGCTGATAGTATGCAAGGGTCAAGTGATGATTGCCGGCGGAGTGGACGCCTCCGGGAATCATTCCGCAATCTAGCCCCTAGCCGACGTCCACCGGCAAAGGGGCTTTTCTTTTTGGCTAGGGGGATAGAAGGGTGATATGTCAGCCATCCCGTACATGAAGTTTTACATAGGCGATTATCTTGGGGATACTCAGCACCTGACTACCCTACAGCACGGGGCATACTTGCTTTTGATCATGGCATACTGGCAGCGGCGCGGCCCGCTCCCGATGGACGATGAAAAACTAGCCCGGATTGTCAGGTGTGCAAGTGCAGAGTGGATGCAATGCAAATGCGATGTACTTGCATTTTTCGACGAGCGGGACGGTTTACTGTACCATCGGAGAATAGATCGAGAGTTGTTGGACGTTTCGGAGATATCGGAGAAAAGACGGGGCGCGGCGCATAAAAAATGGGAATCTACACCAAAAACGGATGCAAGTGCAGTGCAAGTGGATAGCAAAAGCAATGCAAAAGGTATGCTATCCCATATTCATATTCCATATTCATATTCAGATACAGAATCAAAGAAAGAAAGAGAAGATAAGAGGGCGGACAAGCCGCCCGCGCATAAACTTTTAAAACCCACAATCGACGAAATTGCCATTTACTGCCGAGAAAGAAACAACGGCATAGACCCAGTGGCGTTTTTCCATTATTACGAAGCACGAGATTGGATGCGCGGGAAAACAAGAATAACAAAGTGGAAAAGTTGTATAGCAACGTGGGAGCAAAGGATGCGGAGGGAGGGCGGAAAGGGCGGCCCTAGAGTTTTAACCCGCACGGCGTCGCTTGACATGGAGGGATGATGGCTAATTGTGAAAAGCACGGCGAGTACACGCCCGAGATACTCAATATCCCCGCAATTAAAAGCGTTTGCATAGACGGGTCAGTCTTGCGCCCTGAATATACAATTGAACGCGGATGCCCGGTTTGCATTGCCGAAGGGGAGAAAGAGGCCGAGGAGCGGAGGGCTAAGGTCGAGGCGCAACAGCGCGAGGAAGATGCTCGGGCGGCCGAGGCCCGAAGGTGCGCCCATTTTGCCGCCATGAACATAGAACCGGCGTTTTACGAGGCGAGTATAGACGGATTCGAGGCCATTACGCCGGAACTAAAGCACAACCTCTCGCGTGTGCAGGATCTTGTAGCTGGGAAGATTTGCAAGATTGTGATGACGGGCAAGAACGGAACGGGGAAAACGCATCTCGCTTGCGCGGCGCTGAACATTCTAGGCGGGCGTATAATGTCCATGTACGAGATATCTACCACGATCAGGGCGAGCTACACGGCGATGGCGCGCGAAACCGAATTGGAGATCGTTGACGAGCTTGCACGGTTGCCCCTGCTTGTCATTGACGAGATCGGCCGCACCAAGGGCGGCGACGCCGAGCAAAACTGGTTATCTTATTTGATTGACAAAAGGCATACTCGGGGGCTACCATTGATATTGATATCGAATAAGCATACGCGGAAAACTTGCCCGGTGAACGGGTGCGCTGATTGCCTAGAAAATTACATAGGCGAGGACATCATGAGCCGGTTGAATCAGGGGGGCGCGCTACTGAAGTTTTCCGGGGAAGATTACCGGAAGCGCAAGGCAAGCGAAGGGGGGCAGGGTTGAAGCGTAGAACGCTTGAAGACATGTCGCACGGCGAGCTTGAGAAGCTGCTAGACGCGGAGCTATCCTTTTTCGTCCGGGCGGCACCGGCTCAGTATTCCGAGTTTCCTGGAATGGTGCCGTGCTACACGTGCGGGAAGCTGCATTATTGGAAGGGGTTGGACTGCGGGCATTTTATCCCGAGGCACCATCAGGGGACGCGGTTTGATCTCCGCAATCTCCGCCCCCAATGTACGCAGTGCAACTGCTACCACGAGGGCGAGCATTGGCAGTACCGGATCAATCTCGTCGCGGAGATCGGGGAGGAAGCGGTCAAGGATCTTGAATTGACGGCCTCGCTATGGGGTGCCAAGCGGCACGCTCGGGAATGGCTGATTGACAATATCGAGGACTGGCGCGAGCGGAACAAGCCGCTTCGCAAGGCGATGAGGGGGGAATGATGAAAATGTCAATGAGATGGCATCGAGAGTGCCTAAAAAACCGGCGAGCCTCACTCGAATGGATTATAAAGGAAATTATCAATTTACGCGCAACAGCCGAACGGCTAGAAAAAGAAAACGCCTTTCACGAGAAGCAGATTGCCCAAGCTACCAAGGAAGGCCGAGACGGCTTTGATCCTGGAAGGTATATGCGTAAACAGAGGGAATCATGAAAAGCGCAAAGAAGTTAGAAGCGGCAATAAGGGCCGCCTGGTTTGATCCGAAGATGAAAGCATCCGAAAGTCGGGCGGCGGCTATCGCCCTCATCCGCGCCCGAGACAAGGAAATCGTAGAGGCGTGCAAGAAAGCGATTGAAAAGAGTGACATACTCGGTTGCTCGTGCCCGATCTGTATGAAAGAAGTGAACGATATGTTCGATTCCGTTCTCGGCACTTTAGGCTGATGGGAGGCCATGATGACCGAAGCCGACATAGCCCGGATGCAGGGCGAACTTGACGCTATCAATGTTCGCATCGACCGCGCATGGGAAGGCATCAAAGTTGATCTAGCGCGTAAGGAATGGCTAGATAGCCAGATTATCATAGCCCAAAATGCTATCTCACGAATGAGCCGTAGGAGGTTACGCTGAGCGATGCTGAATCCTGGAAGCTAGCTCAGGTAATTCTATATTCTTGGTTTACTATATTTGTATTCGGCTTTATTCTTGGGCGAATAACAGGGAGGCCACGATGAGCAACTATGAGCGAGCGGCGGAGCGGATATGGGACTCACCTCCGCACACCACTAAGGAAGAGATCGCCGCCATTCTCCGCGAGGAGTTCCCGGAGCGGGAGAGTGCGTGGATAAAGCAAGTAGCTCCGGTTGTACGAAAGGCCCTATGTCATGCAATCAACAACCTGCCGCAGTTGGATATGGGGACAACCTATGACGAGGATGTCCGAATTGAATGTCGCCAAGCGCTTGAAGCGATGAACCGCATGGACAGCGCCTTGGTCGCCGAACCCGCCCCCGACGTGGCCGCGCTACAAGAGGCGCTAAACAGGGTGGAGGATGATTTTGAGGCGTTCGTGACAGCCGGTTTCCCTGACGAGGAGGATCGTAAATACGTCCGCAACGGCGGTCGCTGGATGCGGCATCTATTACTTCCTCTTCTGCGCTCCGAGCCGAAGGAGGAGCCGCGATGACAGTACGAGACATTTTATACGCCTGGCTCAAGGCTAATGGCTATGCCGGGCTCGCGGGCGATGAGTGCGGATGCTCTCTCGATGACCTTGCCCCGTGCGGATGCGATCCGCTCGCCTGTGAGCCTGCCGACTTGCACAAGTGCGACTTAGATATCGGGCTGGTCTGCGAATACGAACAGGATTGCAACGGCCTCGGATGCTATCGGCCCCGTCCAGACGAGCCGAAGGAGGAAAGCCATGAGTGAAGAACCTATCGTAGAAGTCTCGCCCGGAGTGTTTATGCCCCCTTTGCGCGATGCGGCGGAACATCTTTTCCGCGACCTAACAGACACGTGGGTAATAACAACGCAGAACGGGATAATCGACTGCATCGAAGAGCATATCCGCGCCTACTCGTCATCGACACTCACTGATCTCGCCCTTGCGCGTCGACAAATTGCGCAACTCACAACCGACTCTGCCGACTCCCGCGCCCGCGAGGCGAAACTGCGCGAGGCGCTGGTGCGGATCGTGGCTCTCGAGGACGTCGACCTCGCCTCGATTGCCGGGGACACGCCGCTCGGCAAGGCCCTGAGACGCGAGGAAGCGGAGGCGGGAG
>ERZ795055.513-NODE-513-length-36557-cov-6.160484_pt1 | contig 36557 bp, 30 predicted proteins | sample MGYA00375139_ERZ795055 | MGnify/ENA primary metagenome ERZ795055 (study PRJEB30184, sample SAMN05720283) | anaerobic digester metagenome | isolation source: active sludge of municipal wastewater-treating anaerobic digesters | place: USA | collected 2015-01-23 ... | reverse complement strand
AGCGTGTCAAACAGATATATTTTAAGCACGGTAGTGTCAAGTTTTCTATTATTCAAAAGAACTTCAAATTCAGCGCTTTCCTTTTCAAATCGCAAACTGTCTTCTCGTGTTGATTCTTCCCAAATAGGCATTGGCGGAATCGGAAGAGGTTCATAATACCATTCCGTTCCAATCAATTCAATGAATTTCTGATTTAGAATATTCAATTCTTCATTTTCCTTTTCTGTTGTGGTCGAAATACAACTTGACAGAAACGCAATAACTATAATTATTAACGATTTTCTCATTTTTCAAATGGTGGCCAACTCGTTTATATCCTAACCTCATTCACTGCCGCAGGTTGGTATTCCTGCCCACCTGAAGCATGGCTAGCCCAACCTTTTTGCAAGTAACCCAACCTTTGGTGTAGTTTCATAGGTGCGTTTATTTATCAAGGTCATCGAACAGGGCGCGGATCTTCTGTTGCTGTTTCGAGGATACAATGGTGTAAGTGTTTCGCAGTAAAAGGTTTCCGGTTCCCAGCCAAAGTTAAAACATTCTTTACATGCGATGCAAACGATTTTTTGAGAAAAGTTGAGAATGTTGAGGTAGTTGAGGAGGCGGAGTCCCGGGAGCGCAGTGTTTGGGGATGGGATTGTGTTAGGAGTTATGAGTAATGTTCACGAACACTACGAGGGTTACGGATTGGTTCAGATATCGGTGAATAACGGCATAATCCGTCTCATCCGTGTGCCCATGGGGTTCACCTTATGGGACAGCCGGTGGCCGGTTGCAGCTCTTATCCCTCCTTCTCAGCACACACCTTAGCTTTCAGAAAGTTCCGGTTCATCAGCGCGATGTTGGCGATGGAGATCTCCTTGGGGCATTCGGCTTCGCAGGCGTACATGTTGCTGCAGTTGCCGAACCCCAGGGCGTCCATGGCCTGCACCATGGCCTGCACCCGGCGGGTGGTCTCCACCTTCCCCTGAGGCAGGTAATCGAACTGGGCAATCTTGGCCGACACAAACAGCATGGCCGAGGCGTTGGCGCAGGAGGCCACGCAGGCGCCGCATCCGATGCAGGCCGCGGCATCCATCGATCGCTCTGCGTTGAACTTGGGCACCGGGATGGCGTTGGCATCGGGGATTCCGCCGGTATTCACCGATACATACCCACCGGCCTGGATGATCTTGTCAAACGCGCCCCGGTCCACAATCAGGTCTTTGATCACCGGGAAAGCCCGGGCACGCCAGGGTTCGATGTAAATGGTGTCGCCGTTGCTGAACGACCGCATGTGGAGCTGGCAGGTGGTAATACCCCTTTTGGGCCCGTGCGGTCTGCCGTTAATAAAAAGGCTGCAGGTGCCGCAGATCCCTTCGCGGCAGTCGTGGTCGAAAGCCACCGGCTCCTGGTTACCCTCTATCAGTTGCTGGTTCAGCATATCCAGCATTTCGAAGAATGAGCTGTCGGGGGAAACGCCGGTTACCTTATAGGTTAAAATGCCTCCTCTGTCGGTGGCATTTTTCTGTCGCCATATTTTCAGTGTAAGATCCATAGTTGATTCCTTTCCTTTTTTCAGACTATTTATAGATCCTCTGTTTCAGTTCAACCGCTTCAAAAACAAGGTCTTCCCTGAGCAGGACCGGTTCGGTCTCTTCATTGAACTGCCAGGCACTTACATGAGTAAAGTGTTCATCGTCCCTTTTTGCTTCGCCATCGGAGGTTTGCATCTCCTCGCGGAAATGCCCCCCGCACGATTCGGCCCGCAGGAGGGCATCCCGTGCGATCAGTTCACCCAGTTCAATAAAATCGATCAGCCGGCCTGCCTTTTCGATTTCGGGGTTGAATTCATGCAGGGTGCCGGGAACCTTTATGTCGGCCCAGAACTCCTCCTTCAGCTTTGGCAGTTCTTCCAGCGCCTTCCTTAACCCTGCTTCATTGCGTCCCATTCCTACATACTCCCACATGATATGCCCCAGCTTCTTGTGCAGCTTATCCACCGATTGTTTTCCCTGAATCTGCATGATCCGGTTCAGCCGTGCTTCGGTTTCTGCGGCTGCCTGATCGAATGAGGGTTCTTTGGTGGTCATTCTGGGGGTATGGATTTCAGCAGCCAGGTAATTTCCGATGGTGTAGGGCAGGATGAAGTACCCGTCGGCAAGCCCCTGCATGAGGGCGGAGGCACCGAGCCGGTTGGCCCCGTGATCGCTGAAGTTCACCTCTCCGATGGCATACAGCCCCGGAATATTCGTCATCAGCTCGTAGTCTACCCACAAGCCTCCCATGGTATAATGGACGGCCGGGTAAATCATCATGGGGGTGGTGTAGGGGTTTTCCCCTGTGATCTGTTCGTACATCTGGAAAAGGTTTCCGTAACGCTCTTCTATTACCTCTTTCCCAAGCCTTTTCAGCGATTCTTCAAAATCGAGGTACACCGCCAGGCCGGTTCCCACACCAAAGCCGGCATCGCAGCGCTCCTTGGCAGCGCGGGAGGCTACATCCCTGGGCACCAGGTTGCCGAAGGCAGGATAACGGCGCTCCAGGTAATAGTCGCGGTCTTCGGCCGGAATGTCGGCCGGGGTAATTTGTTTTTTGCGCAATTTTTCAGCATCCTCCTGCTTCTTCGGCACCCAGATACGGCCATCGTTCCGGAGACTTTCACTCATCAGGGTGAGCTTGCTCTGGAAGTCGCCGTGCACCGGGATGCAGGTAGGGTGGATCTGGGTGAAGCAGGGGTTTGCAAAAAGGGCCCCTTTGCGGTATGCCTGCCATGCCGGGGTGATATTGCTTCCCATGGCGTTGGTGGACAGGTAGTACACATTTCCGTAGCCCCCGGTGGCGAGCACCACGGCATGGGCCGTGTGCCTTTCAATTTCTCCGGTAACCAGATTCCGGGTGATAATGCCGCGGGCTTTGCCATTTTCCATCACCAGGTTGAGCATGTCGCGGCGCGGATAGAGCTTCACGGATCCCAGATGGATCTGCCGGCTCAGGGCGCCATACGCTCCCAGCAGCAGCTGCTGTCCGGTTTGCCCGCGGGCATAGAAGGTTCGTGAAACCTGTGCCCCGCCGAACGAACGGTTGTCGAGCAGCCCTCCGTAGGTGCGGGCAAAGGGAATTCCCTGCGCCACACACTGGTCGATAATCTGGTTGCTCACCTCTGCCAGGCGGTACACATTCCCCTCCCGTGAACGGTAATCGCCCCCTTTGATGGTATCAAAAAAGAGGCGGTGGATACTGTCGCCGTCGTTGGGGTAATTCTTTGCAGCATTGATACCCCCCTGGGCCGCAATACTGTGCGCCCTCCTGGGACTGTCCTGGTAGCAGAATGCTTTCACGTTGTAGCCCAGTTCACCCAGTGAAGCCGCTGCCGAAGCACCGGCAAGACCGGTTCCCACCACAATGATGTCGAGCTTGCGCTTGTTGGCCGGACTTACCAGCTTAGCCTCCCCACGGTAACGGGTCCACTTTTCGGCCAGTGGCCCCGCCGGGATTTTTGCGTTGAATGGAAAACTCATACCGGTTGATTTTTCAATATTTAATAAGATAAAAAACTGGAATAAGGATGAAACCGGCAGCTACCACTACGGCATATACCAGTGCCATCCGTTTGATGAGTGTGTAGTAGCGGTTGTGGTTTAAACCTAACGTCTGAAATGCTGACTGAAAGGAATGGTTCAGGTGGAACCCCATCAGGATGAGGGCAACAATATAAATGGCAGAATACACGGGATTTGTGAAGAGCAGTCTTGCCATGGTGTAAAAATCATGGGTGTCAACCCCGGGGGGTGGATCCACGATCCCCAGTTTCACGAAGTAAAAGTTGATGAAATGGATCACCAGGAAGACGGCAATGACTACCCCGGTATGGAACATGTATTTCGACAGGAATGACGTATCGGACCGATTGGTGCGGAAGTATCGCACGGGCCTCGACATGCGGTTTTCGAACCAGAGGATCACCCCCAGGATCATGTGGAGAAGCAACGCTGCCCCCAGCACAATCTCAAACACTTTTACCAGGTAATTCGATCCCATGAACCCCGAGGCAGCCCTGAACCACTCCCCTTCGTCGTTTCGAATAAGGGTGAGGTTGATGCCCAGATGTACCAGCAGGAACAGGATCAGAAACAGCCCCGCTAGCCCCATGGTTACTTTCTTGCCGATTGAAGCGAATTTTAATAGTCTGTTATTCATATCAGCGGTGTTTGGTAGAATGAACAATATTGATGTGGGTTAATACTTTTCAGGCGAACTAATGCATACTGGTTATAAATAAACGACCGGTTAAGGTTGGCAATGGTTTTTTTTCTTTATTTGTAGGACGAAAAGAAAGAACAGATGGAGGCGATAGCAAATATAGCGGGTTTGGCGTTGTTTGGAGCAACCTGCTGTAATTTGTACCGATTTTAAATAAAAAGAAGGTTATGAGAACGGCATGGCCCTTTGCCCCTCAGTTTTTCGAGATGAACCGTCAGCGGCTTACCAACCTGATGGAACCCGATACCATGGCCATCATTTTCAGCAACGACCAGATGCCGCGGAACGGAGACCAGTATTTCCCTTACCGGCAGAGTTCCGACCTGTTTCACCAGACCGGTATTGAGCAGGAAAAGTCGATTTTGCTGCTGTATCCCAACTGCCCGGTGGAAAAATACCGGGAAGTGCTGTTTATCATGCGCCCCGATGAAAACCTTGAGCGTTGGGAAGGGGTGAAGCTGAATGCCGACAGGGCCCGGGGCATCAGTGGTGTACGCACCATCATGTATACTGATGAATTTGATACCGTATTGCGTGAAACTATGTTCCATGCCGAACAGGTGTATCTGGACAATACCGAATATGCCCGTTTCAATCCCGATGTAAGTTCCCGCTCCCTGCGGTTTGGCATCAGGATTCACCATGAGTATCCCTTCCATCAGTACCGGAGGCTGGGACCCCTGCTGGCCCGGGTGCGGAGCGAGAAATGCGATGCTGAAATTGCTGTGATCAGGGAGGCATGCACCATTACTGCAGGCGCTTTCAGAAGGGCTGTGTCGATACTGAGACCCGGCGTAAAAGAGTATGAGATCCAGGCAGAAATTGAGCATGAATTCCGGATCAGGCAGGCTTCGGGGCATGCCTTCCACCCCATCATCGCATCGGGCATCAATGCCACTTACCTCCATTACAACCAGAACCAGGATATCTGCGAAGAGGGGGATCTCCTCCTGCTCGATTTCGGATGTGAATATTTCGGATATGCCAGTGACCTTTCGAGGACGGTACCCGTAAACGGGATTTTCAACCCCAGGCAGAAAGAGCTCTACAATGCCGTGCTGGGGGTATACAAACAGGTAAAACCGCTTTTCACGGTAGGGCAAACCATCGAAGGGATCCAGACAGAAGTGAACGGACTGTTGCAGGAGGCCATGATCAGGCTCAGGCTCTTCACGCACGATGAGGTGAAGAACCAGAATCCCGCAAGCCCCCTGTTTATGAAGTACTTCCCGCACGGTGTGTCGCACCATGTGGGGCTTGATGTCCATGATCCGGGCAAAAAGCAGGATCCCCTCCGGCCCGGCATGGTGGTTTCCCTCGAACCCGGCATCTATATCCCTGCAGAACAAACCGGCATCCGTATCGAAACCGATCTCCTCATCACCCGTGCCACACCGGTGGACCTTTTTGATGGCCTTGAAACAGAAACCGAAGAAATTGAATCCCTTTTCAGAAAATAACCTTAAAAACCATAGCTGCCATGTTTGATTCCCGTGTTTATGCCGAAAGAAGGGCCTCACTGAAGGCCAGGGTTCGTCAGGGCCTGATTGTACTACCCGGCAACACCGACGTTCCTTTCAACTACCCCGCCAATACCTACCATTTCCGGCAGGACAGCGATTTTCTCTATTTCTTCGGACTTGACATGCCGGACCTGGCCGGTGTGATCGACCTCGATGAAGGGAAAGAGTATCTGTTTGGTAATGATGTAGATATAGACGACATTATCTGGATGGGCCCGCAGGAGAGCATCGCAGATAAAGGGTTGACCGTGGGGGTAAAGGAGACTTTCCCCTTTGCAAAACTTGAAGAGACTGTGCAGGAAGCGGCCCGGAAGGGAAGAACCATCCATTATCTGCCCCCTTACCGTGCTGAGAACAAACTGCTGCTGTACAAGCTTGTGGGCATCCATCCCGATCAACTCAAGGCGAAAGCTTCGGTGGAACTGATCAAAGCTGTGGTGGATCTGAGGTCGGTAAAGAGCGAAATCGAGATTGCTGAACTCGAAAAGGCGGCAGCCATCGGTTATGAGATGCATACGACAGCCATGCGTATGGCAGTGGAAGGTGCTTCAGAGCGGACCATTGCCGGCATTATGGAGGGTATTGCCCTGCAGCATGGCGGCGCTGTATCATTCCCGATCATCCTGAGCCAGAATGGTGAAACCCTTCATAACCACGACCATAGCCAGATTCTGCAGAAAGGGCGCATGCTGCTGATCGATGCAGGGGCTGAAGCTTTGTCGCATTATTGCTCCGATTTTACCCGTACGGTACCGGTAGGGGGCACCTTCACCACCTGCCAGAAGGAGATTTACGAAGTGGTGATGCATGCCAACAACAGCGCCTTCAAAAGAATCCAGCCCGGTGTCACCTACCGCGAAATCCATCTCCACGCCTGTACCAAAATTGCCAAAGGGCTTACAGAGATTGGGCTGATGAAGGGCGACTGCCACGAAGCGGTTGCCGCAGGTGCCCATACCCTGTTCTTCCCCCACGGACTGGGACATATGATGGGCCTGGATGTGCATGATATGGAAGGCCTTGGCGAAAACTATGTGGGTTACGATGATAAAATCCAGCGGGCCACTGAATTCGGAACCGCTTCCCTAAGGATGGGGCGCGAGCTCAAACCCGGTTTCGTGATCACCAATGAACCTGGCATCTACTTTATACCTGCGCTGATCGATATGTGGCGCAGGGAGAAGAAACTGGAACAGTTCATCAATTACGATATGTTGGAAACCTACAAGGGCTTTGGTGGAATCAGGCTCGAGGACGATATCCTGGTTACCCCCGACGGTTGCACCTTTATCGGAAAAAGGGTACCTATTACCCCGGAACAACTTGCCGAAGTGGTCGGGAGGTGATACAAACGGAATCCACTATTTATCAGACACCTGCTGATTATTTAACAGGTCGTTAACGATCCTGTCTCAATTTATCAATCAATTTTGCCGTTTCATTTATTAAACAAATGAAGATATCTAAATATGCAGGTGTCATCCTGCTTCTGTCACTTCCCTTTTCTGCTAAATGTCAGCAGTTTACACCCTTCGACAGTACCCTCTGGCATACCCGGTACGATGAGGCACTTGTCATGGCTCAAAAGGATTCACTACCCCTGATCCTGGTTTTCAGTGGCTCCGACTGGTGTAAACCATGCATCAGGCTGCATGAAGAGGTGCTCGTTACCGACTCTTTTTCGGTTTGGGCGAAGAAAAATGCGGTTTTGGTTTCGGTCGACTTTCCGAGGCAGAAAAAAAATGCCTTACCCGGGGAAATAGTTAAGCAGAATGAAATGCTGGCAGAACGGTATAACTCTGCCGGGTTTTTTCCGCTGTTTCTGGTATTGACCCCTGATGAGAAAGTGATCGGCAACGTGGAGTTTCACAATCAATCCACCGGAGAATTTATCCTTTTGATTACAAAACTGTTACAATCCGCTTCTTTATGAAACAACTGACCATCGTAGTACTTTCGTTACTCCTGGGATCCATTCTTGCCCGGGGACAAAACACTCCCGGAACCGTTACGTTCACCGTAACCACTACTGCCAACGGAGGAAAATATGCGCCAAATCATGTACTGGCCATCTGGATCAAAAACAGTTCGGGTACCTTTATCCGCACCTCAAAAATGATGTCGCAGAAGGAAACCAAGTATCTGTATCAATGGAAAGCTTCCAGCAGCCTCAACACCGTGGATGCCATTACCGGGGCTACACTCACGTCACATCAGACCCATACCATCACCTGGAACTGCAAAGACCTGAACAACAACGTGGTGCCGGATGGCACCTACCAGTTCTGGATTGAGTTCGCCGATGCTGATGCGCAGGGACCTTATGCCCACTTCGATTTTAATAAATCCACCTCTGCCGTAAATACCAATTATCCCAACCAATCGAAGTTTTCAGGGGTGAACATAACCTATACACCTCAGCCCAACGGCATCGGAAAAAATGAAGCTGAGGCCCGGGCCACAGTGATCACCCACGGGAAAACCATCACCTTCAGTATTCCTGATGATAAAACCGGCAGGGCTGAACTGGCAGTTTATAACCTGCAGGGGCAGTTGGTTTACCATGAAAAATCACCTGTATCTGCGGGAAATTACCTTGTCTTCAGCTGGGATGCAGAAAAAACAAAGGGCGTTTATATCTATTCCATCACCACGCAGAAAACCACCTATACCGGAAAACTGGCGCATGCCTGGTAGGAAAATCTCCCTGCTTTCAGCATTATTGCTGATCCTGGCCGGCCACATGGTACAGGCACAACTCCGTCATCGCACAGAAACACTCTTGCTGATGGGATCCCGGTTTGAGATCACCCCCTACTCCCCATCCGACAGCCTTAATGAAGCGGCCATTGCAGCTGCCATTGCCGAAATCAGAAGGATAGAGACCCTGATCTCGGAGTGGATACCGGAAAGTAAAATTTCAGAAGTAAACCGCAATTCGGGCATCAGGCCTGTGCAGGTGTCGGGTGAACTGCTGGGACTGATAAAGCGTTGTATTAAAGTATCAGAACTCACCGACGGGGCCTTTGATATCACCTGGGCTTCTGCCAGAGGGATCTGGCGGTTTGACGGTTCGATGACCTCACTGCCGGATCCCGCGGTGATTGATTCGGTGCTTCCCTACATCAACTACAGAAACATACTTATCAACGAATCCGACAGTTCCATCTTTCTTGTCAAAAAAGGGATGGCGATCGGGCTTGGTGCCATCGGCAAAGGGTATGCTGCCAACTGCGCCCGCAACGTGATGCAGAAAATGGGGGTGTCGAATGGCATCGTCATCGCCGGTGGAGACCTGATTACCTGGGGACACCCTGAAGAGGGAAAGCTCTGGCCTATCGGTATCTCCAACCCCTCCGATCCCGGTCAGGCAGTGGCATGGCTCGAGGTAGGTGAGGCAGCGGTGGTAACTTCCGGCAACTATGAGCGCTTTGTGGTGATCGGGGGCAAACGGTACTGCCATATCATCAATCCTGCCAGCGGGTACCCGGTGTCGGGCCTTCAGAGTGTAACCATCATCTGCCCTGATGCTGAACTGGCCGATGCCTTGTCGACTTCGGTATTTGTGATGGGCAGAGAGAGAGGCCTTGCCCTGATCAACCAGCTGAAAGGGGTAGAATGTGTTATCCTGGATGATGCAGGCCAGTTCTTTACCTCCAGCCATATTCAGTTGAACAAAGGCAAAGCCAGCACCATACATACCATCAACGGAGAAAAATAACGCATGAAGAAACTGATTGCACTGATTCTGATTCTGCTTGCATTTACATCCTGTGTAAATATCAAGGGGTATCAGAAAGCGTATCTGAATGATGAAGATATGAAACTCAGTCCGCATAAACTCGAGTCGTTTGAAACTTCTGTTGAATCCTATCGTGAAGGGTCCAGCGGAGCTAATGGCGGTAAAACAGGAGGGGGGTGCGGATGCAACTGAGAATTCTGCTTTTCAGCCTGCTTTTCGCCGGTATGGCTTATGCCCAGCAGCCAGCTCCTGTAAAAGTACTTACCGAAAAAGAGGTGAACTTTTTGTTCAATTACTATGAACAGGATGGTAACCATAGCCCGGTTACAGGAGGCATCGGCACCGAAAAACTGGAGTGCAGCACACCGCTCACCGTTGTGCATGTGCCTTTCGACACCATACACAGCCTAACCCTTAGCTTTGGGGTAGATTACTACACCTCTGCTTCGTGCAACCGTATCGACCGGTTTATCAGTTCTGCCAGTTCAAAATACCTCTCATCCGCATCAGGTAAAGATTTACGTACCCATGTGGATTTGGATTACAGCCGGAAAAACCTGAGGAAATTCTCCTCTGTGGGTGGCTTTGCAGGCTACAGCAACGAGTTCGATGTGAACTCCTTTTCGTTGGGCTACCACTACAACCGAAGTTTCAACAATGAGAACACCGATCTGGGTTTAAAAGCCAGCGTTTTCTACGACCGGTGGAAGCTGATCTATCCCGGTGAAATCCGTAATGGGGATGAGTACAGGTACGGGAATGATGAGGATGATTATGACCAGGATGGAAGAACCACCGGAACCCTCTCATTTACGTGGTCGCAGGTGCTGACAAGGAAGTTTCAGTTTGCCTTTCATACCGACCTGGTATACCAGAACGGAATTCTGAATACCCCTTTTCACAGGGTCTATTTTGATGACGGACTGAACATTCTTAATCCGGATACCAATCCGTTGCTTGCCATTAAAACCATGTACCCCGAAAGCCTTCCCCGGACAAGGTTTAAAGTGCCGTTAGGCCTCAGAGCGGTGTATTACCTTACGGATCATCTGGTGGCAAGGGCTTACTATCGTTACTATTTCGATGATTTTGGCATCAGGTCGCACACGGTCAGTTTTGAACTTCCGGTAAAAGTCGGGAGCTGGCTGATGGTGTACCCCCACTACCGGTTTTACAGGCAGAATGCTGTTACCTGGTTTGCGCCGTTCGGGGAGCACCCGCTGAACGATCAGTTTACCCCTCTGAATCCTTACTACACCTCCGATTATGATTTGTCGGCATTTACCATGCACAAATATGGCCTGGGAGCCCGCATATCACCGGTATTTGGCATCTGGCGGAAAAAAATCGGGGGAAAGCAGGAGCTGACGTTCAAGTACATCGACCTCAGGTACGCCCGTTATCAGCGCTCCGATGGCTTCAAAGCCGGTACCATCAGCATTGATGCAGGGTTTGTTTTCTAGAATAGACTCACGTAAATTCAAAGTCCCAGGATAACTGGGTTGAACAATTGGGCTAAGATCTTCTTGCCTTCAAGATTCACCTCATCCCCCGTCCCCTTCTCCTAAAGGAGAAGGGGAGGTTGTTGTTTGTCAAGGTGTTACGCCCCTCTCCTTCAGGAGAGGGGTTGGGGGTGAGGTGCGGAAAGATGATTAAATCTTAAAGGTTCTCTTCAATAAACCTGCGGATACCCTCTGCATCAAAAACACAGTCGATCCATTCGTCATCCAGATTGGCACCATACCTTTTATACACCTCTATGGCCGGGGTATTCCAGTTCAGCACCTGCCACTTTACCCTCCAGCACTGTTCGGCTTCTGCCACTTTAAATACCTCTTTAAGCAGGGCGGCGCCGATCTTCATGCCACGAAACGGCTCCTTCACATAAATATCATCGAGATAAAGCGATTTACCCACCCAGGTGTAATAGGCAAAGAAGTACAGGGCCATTCCCACAATACCCTCTCCCGGCACTTCGGCGACAAAACAGCCGAACAGATGCTTTTCGCGGTGCATCTGCTCCAGGCTGTTGGTTACTTTTTCCGGTGCTTTCTCGTAAAGGGCAAGCTCCCTGATCATCCCGAGAATGGATGGAAAGTCAGCCTCCGTGGCTTTTCTCACGGTAAATTGCAAATTCATGGATAGTTTTTTTCGTTAAAGCAAGCCTGCGCGGCTTCTCTGATGCCATCCTCCGCTGAGGGGGATTTTGGATATCCGAGCGACTCAAATCCCAGTTCATGTCTGACCCATTGAATCGTTTCTTCGGACAGGTACAGATTCTTTGTGAGAACACTGCCTAAAATTTTACCAATATTCAACCCGCTCCGGTGTCGACTGAGCGCGAATACAACACCTGTAAAGAAACCGGAAAACCTGGCGATTGCCGGTGGCAAGGCCATAATTTTTTTCCTGACCCCTATGGCAGCGTACATCATCCTAAAAATTTCGCAGTATTTCAGATTGGTATCCCCAATGGGGTATCTGGCGCCGTGAACACCGTTGATTGCTGATGCTACAATGGCTTCTGCAACCCCTTTCACATGAATGGCAACCGTTCCTCCTCCGGGAAACAGCACCAGCGGCATATTTGTAAACCGGTCGAGGAATACCGCTTTCCAGATGGGAATTCTGCCCGGCATCACACCAAAAATATAAGGTAACTCAAGGATCATCACTTCCATGATTCCGGCGGCTCCGGCAGCGATACAGGCCTGTGCCTGCTCTACCCTGGCCCGGATATACGGATGGTCGTTCGAAAGCCTGCCATGAAATTCCGGTTGACGATCGAACCAGGAGAAATAGGAATTCAGTATCACCACCCGTTGCACACCAGCTGTCCGTGCTCCATTCATTACCTTAACACACTGATATACAAGCTTGTTATAGAAAAACGGATAGGCTGGTCCATCGGGAGGCTCCCTGTCATCAGGACCTACAGCATAGACCAGGGTATCATACCCGCTCAGCAGACCGGCAATCTCTTTTTCCTCCGCAGTAAAAACATCAAATTGATCTGAAACGATACGGATCCCTTTCGGAAACGACCGATCAAGCCGGACGTCAGGCATCGAAGCAGAACTTACTGAAATACCCTTCCCCAGAAATGCAAGTGCAGCATGGTATCCAATAAACCCGGTACCGCCAATGATGAAAACTTTTTCAACAGGGAATGCCATGCGGAAAGGATTTTACTGTACAAACCATCTTTTCATCCCGGCGGGATCCCCTGAGGTAAATGCTTTGTAGGGTTCCGAAAGGCGGAGCAGATATTTTTTTACCGGGTATCCGAAAAGTACTGCCAGTGCCTTCAGACCCGGCCGGACTGAGTCTCTGACAATGCGGAAATAGGCATCTAAATCGTCGTTTCTGAAATGCAGGATTTCTTCCAGATCATCCCCATCTGAATATAGGCCGCAATGGAAGTTCTTTTCTGCAAAGGCTTTTTCAGGGAAATCCAGAGCCCCCAGGCCGAAAATGTCAAATGATCTGCTCAGCAGATCTCTGAATACGATCCTGCATGAGGCGCCGCCCCCCAGATTGAATATCCTCCCCCTGATCATCTCCTTCTGATCCAAAGCGTTTACAAAGGCCCGGGCTGTATCAAGGGGCGTGGTGATTTCGATCGGAGTATTCAAAGGCATGTGAAACATCAACCCCGAGATTTTGTGATTATTTGCCCCCATGATTGCCGATAACCGGAAAATACTCCATGCCAGACTGCTTACCTGTACCAGCTTTTCCGCTTCGTATTTGGTCTGTCCGTATACATCTCCTTCGCTCGGAGTCAAAGGGTCGGTGGTACGTATTCCGGGATCCGAAAGCCTGTCGCCATAAACAGATACTGAAGAGGCATGCAGCAGAAAAGCTTCGGGTGAATACTTCTGCAGCGCCTGAATCAGATTTCGGGTTCCGTCAACATTAACCCTGATGGTGGCCTCAGGGTTTCTGTCAGCCAAAGGAGGGATGATGGCAGCCAGATGCATCACAAAATCTTTCCGGTGGCAAACCTTTGCGATTTCATCCGGTTGGGCGATATCCCCAAAAACCACCTCCAGCTTCCCTCTGAATCTTTTGAAAAACCGGCGGGATCTTGAAGTTTCATGACTAAAGGCAGTAACTGCATAATCAGGATTGCGGATCAGAAGTTCAAGTAATTCACTGCCAACTGTACCTGAACCGCCGGTAACCAGAATGTTTATCATAAGTCAGATATGCAGCTACATGCGGGTGACTTTATAGCTCTTCTCCCGTGCTGCAGCCTCTTCCAGCCATTTGGGCACCATCGTTTGCAGGAATTCAGCCTTTTCCTTCCTCAGATCCTCCATCGGCAGCCCGATAAACTGCTGTGCTTTGGCTTTGGTGGCGATATCGGGATAGGCAATGGCTTCGTTGAAACCCAGTTTTGCCAGTACCCTTGCGAGCTTGATCCGGGCATCCTGTGCCAATCGGATGCCGTTGCCGATCACACGTGCCATTTCTACCGGCGAATGGAAGCTGGATCCGTGCCCGGCAGCAGAGAAATCCCAGCGCCACTGCGCTTTGCGGATGTCCTGCAGGATTTCCTTCATCTGAACTTCGGTGGCGCCCAAATCCCAGGCCTTCTTTGCTTCCACATGGGCCATCACCAGTAACTGCTCAAGCTGGTCACGGATTTCAATGATCCTTTCCTGGCGCTGGTACACGTTTTCAATCAGTTTGGCAGTCTCTTCCCGGTGACAAACCTGGCAGCTGTTGGCTACATTGTTTAGGGGGCTGGTCATGTGGTGGTCTGTGAACTTCTGGCCCCCTTCGCTTTTAAACGGCATGTGGCAATCGGCACACGAAACCCCGCGATCGGCATGCACGCCTGTTTTATAGATCTCATAATCAGGGTGCTGAGCTTTCAGCATAGGGGCTTTGCTGAGGGCATGGGTCCAGTCAGAGAATTCAATGGCATCGTAATATTCCTCCATTTTTTCAACCGTAAGACCTTTCTCCCACGGGAAAGTGAGCCAGGCAGCTCCTTCAACCCTTTTCTTGTTGAAATAGTATTCCACGTGGCACTGGGCACATACCAGGGATCTCATCTCCTGATGGGTAGATTTGGTTACATCTTTTCCCATTTTCTGGAATGCCTCCACCAGGGCAGGGCGTGAGATGCGGAGGTTCATGGTTTTGGCATCGTGACAGTCGTTGCATCCGATAAAGTTCACGATCTCAGGTCCCAGCTGCGCCCAGGTTTTTTTGTAGAATGCTTCCACGCCATCCCGTTCCATGATCCTTACCACATCGGGGCTCTTGCAGGTCCAGCAGGTAGCAGGCTGTGGTCCGTCCTCCGGCTTTTTGGGTCCGCCGGTGCGCAGGGTGTTGTACACATCGGTAATGGCATAGTAATGTCCCCGCCCCTGGTTGTAATCCTTGGCAAAGGCATAACCGGCCCACAGCACCACCATCTTGGGGTCAACCTCCAGCATGTCAATCATGGCGCTTCCGTTAAACTGACTTCTGAAAGTGGTATCGGATGTTTGCAGGTACGACTGGTATTCCCTGGGGAAATTTTCACCCCACACTGCACTGCGCGGTTCCCACGATTCAAACTCCACCTGCGGGGTATAGGCAAACATCGCTTCGGCCCTCCGTTCCATGATGGTGGAAGCCAGCAGGCCCAGGAAAAACACAATCACCAGGGTAGCGGCAAACAATAGCCAGCCCAGCCAGGGCTTGTTGCTGATCTGTTCTCTGATTGATTTCATACGTTCCGTTTTGGTTATGGTTAATGTATTGATTTACTTCTCTTTGTCCACGAGATTTGAGATCCATTTTGGCACCGGGCTCTGCTTGATGGGTACCCTTGCATAGGGTACGCTCGATAGCGAATTGACCCTGCCGTGCGGGGTTTCACGGTGGCATTCGGTGCATTGCCTTTCGGTACGGAAATGATTGTAGTCGCTTGTTTTCAGAAGCAACCGGTCGTCGGTGAGCAGGTAGGTATGGCAGCGGATGCAGTTGTCCTGCACCGCCTGCTTCCCCGACTCGCGGATGAAAATCACCTGGGGCTCATTCCGCAGGGTAAAGATGGTGGCATGCCTCAATCCGTCCTTCGCCTTGAAGTAGTACTTGTTGAAGACGTTGTTGTGCGGCACGTGGCAATCGGTGCAGGTGGCCGATTCGCGGTGCGAGCTGTGGCTCCAGGTGGCATACTGCGGCGCCATGATATGGCAGTTCATGCAGGTCTCCGGATTATCCGACAGGTAGGAATGCGCTTTCGATATGTAAAAAAGAAAGGCAAACAACCCTGTAAAAACCCCCAGCGCTACAACCACCGGAACCCTCCATCGATCCGGTGGTATGAAAAACCTGAAGAATTTTCTCATATCGCGAATTTTGTATGTTATTCCTTGTAAAACAGCTATAATAATTTCACCCCGCAAGCGGGGTTAAAACCCAACTTCTTCAACTCCTAACTTCCAACTCCTAACTCCTACCTGTATCTCCTTGATACTGCCTCCCAATCCACGAGCTTCCACAGATCGGCTACATAATCCGGGCGGCGGTTTTGTTTATCCAGGTAGTAGGCATGCTCCCATACATCGAAAGTAAGCAGTGGGATCAATCCCCGGCGCATCGGGTTGCCGGCATTGGGTTCCTGGGTAATCACCAGCTTCCCCGACACTTCAGCCGAGAGCCATGCCCACCCCGAACCGAACAGGGTCACCGCCGCTTTGGAGAACTGTTCCATAAACGCATCCATGGAGCCGAAATCGCGCAGCAGGGCATGGGCAAATTCCCCTTCGGGAAGTTTTCTTCCGCCGGGGGCCAGGCAGTTCCAGTAAAAGGTGTGGTTCCAGACCTGGGCAGCGTTGTTGAAAATGGCACCCTCGGCCTCCATCACGATCTTCTCCAGTGAGGCATCTTCGAAAGGGGTTCCCGGGATCAGGCCGTTGAGGTTGTTCATATAGGCCAGATGGTGTTTCCCGTGGTGAAATCCGATGGTTTCGCGGGAGATCACGGGCTCCAGGGCTTCAGGAGCATAGGGCAGCGGGGGCAGTTCATGTTTCATATCATGAGAGGATTATGGTTTTTGTGCCGAAAGGCCAAATATATACACATTCCCCCCTGAAACCATCACCCCCCCGCTAATTCAGATTCATTCTAATTATGAATGGTTACCGGCGATCATCTTTTTTCTGAAATGCATTTGTCCCAATCTTTTTTACCTTTGAACTGAGATCATTACAATCCCCCCATGAAAACTTCCCTTCCCCTTGTGTGTATCGCGCTTCTGTGGCTGCCGTTGGCAGCACAGAATACGGCGCCGGTGGTAACCATCCAGCAGGCCTCAGTGGATCTGATCACCCAGACGGTTACCCTCACCTTCGACCTTGCGGATGCTGAAAACGACCCCTGCGAGGTGTGGCTCAAAGCCTCCGCCCAACACCCCGGTTTTTACGGGGCGGTGGATGCAGCCCACCTTACCGGTGCTGCCGGTACGGGCATCATCCCCGGTAACGGGAAAACCCTCACCTGGCAGTACGCCTCCTACACCAGCGCGGTGTTCGATACCCGCCTGCAGCTCTGTGCCTCCGACCACAAACCGGTAGATGTGCAGGCGCTGGTGGATCAGGTGGATTCGGTGCGGCTGCTTCAGACCCTGCAGTTTATCGAAGGGGTACGACACTACCAGGCAGGGGCTGCCAAACTCAACGCCGTGAGGGATTCGCTGCAGAACTTTTTCATGTACTACGGACTGGAAACCGAAAAGCAACCCTTCAACTACAGCACTACCCAGGGCTACAACATCACAGGGCGAAAACCAGGGGCGAAGGATGAGAAAACCACCTGGATCGTCTGCGGCCACTACGATGGCGTAGCGGGCTCCCCTGCGGCCGACGACAACGGCTCAGCGGTGACAGGCTACATGGAGATGCTCAGGATTCTCGCTCCCGTTACTTTCGAGCGTTCGATCCGGTTTATTGCGTTCGACTTCGAGGAGATGGGGATGGTGGGAAGCAAGCGCTACGTGCAGAGTGCAGTTGCCCCCTACGACAGCATCGCCGGGGTGCTAAACTTCGAGATGATAGGCTATTACAGCAGTGCGCCCAATACCCAGAGCCTACCCACAGGCTTTAACCAGCTGTTCCCGCAGCAGTATGCCCAGGTGATGGCCGACAGCAGCCGGGGCAACTTCCTGCTGGTATGCGGCAACGCCGTTTCGGCACCCGTCACCACCGCCTACGTGAATGCCGCCACCCAGTACGTGCCTGCCCTCCGTACCATCAGCCTCAACGTGCCCGGCAACGGCCAGACCGTGCCCGACCTGCGGCGCAGCGACCACTCCTCGTTCTGGGATGCCGGGTACAAAGCCCTGATGCTCACCGATGGCGCCGACACCCGCAACTTCCACTACCACACCCCCGGCGACTCCATCGGCACCCTCAATTTCACCTTCATGGCAAACAATGTAAAGGCTACACTGGCCACCCTGGCTACTCTTGCCGTGCCCATCAGTGCGGGGTCCGATACCTTTGACCTGAAGGTGCTTGCCGTGCCGGAAGAGAAACCCGATGGTGCCGACGCCATGAACATTGCGCCCAATCCGGCCGGTCTGGAGGTCACCCTACAGGCAGAGGGCTTGCCGGCCGGGGAGGTCCTGGTGCAGATCTTCAACCTGACGGGAGCACCCGTGCTGGCCAGGCAGTGTACCATGCCCTTAAACACCACCGGGTTAACCCTGGATATCTCCGGCTTGCCGGCAGGGATGTACATGATCAGGTGCAGCACCGGGCAAACCAGGCTTGCGGGGAAGATGGTGAAAATGTAGTGTTTCCCGTTCTCATTTGGAATTTGGTGCATTCCGTTTTAAACGTGCTTACCTTTGATCCCTCGATGGTTTGAAGCAAAATTTTTTGATAACCTATCGTTAGTTTTGCATAGAAAGAGCGACAATGCCTGAGAAACGTCCATAATGAGTTTATTGAAAAGTAAACATATGCAGGTAAATATTTTATACATATTGCTTTTTGTTTTCGTGGCTTGTGGGCCAGGATCAGAAGCCAAATACCACACTCCGGAAAAAGATCCTGTTCAAACAAAAATAAATAATCGTGAAATTAATGACAGAACTATTTTTGAAGGTGACACCCTGAATGGAAAAATAAAAACCATTATTGAAAATTGCTGCGAGGAGTGGTGTGATGGTTCTGATATTATCTATACATTTAACGAATATGGTTTACAGGTAAGGCGTCAAGGCCTTGGACAGGATATTTTAAAATATTATGACGGACACAAATTAAAAAAATCATGTATTTGTTTCGCTGATAATGGTAAAGAATACAGGAGAAACGAATATGTTTATGACGGAAAAGGAAATTTAATTACGCAAATTCATATTATTTTACCAAACGCAAGATCCCGTTTCCCGGATAGTACCATCAGACACTTTTCCTATAACAGTAAAAATAAACTCATTGAAGAAAGAGAGGGAGGAAAAGCTATTAAATATCAATATGATGAATTTGACGATTGCATTGTTGAGGAACTTTTTACTAGAGCTATTGTGCTTAAAAGATTAGAATATAAGTACATAAATCATAGATTGGAGGAAAAACTTTCATGGGAATGGTTTGAGGGGAAAAGGTATTTTAAAAGAGAAACATATAGCTATAATCCAGATGGAACATTGAAATGTGTTATCCATAATTCATCTTCCACCAAAGAACTTTTAAAAGGAAATAACGCTAAAACGTTTTACTATTACACTTATAATGATGAAAATAGATTAGTCAAAATCAAAGAAATTGAAAATCAATACAATAAAACAATTACCTACAGCGATTTTGACAAAAAAGGAAACTGGCAGGTGAAAACGATAAGTGAAAATGGCAGGAATAGTACAACAAAACGAAGATTTGAATATTTTCATGATTAAGACTACAGACATATCATAGCAGGCTGACTCCTTTTTGCAATTGTGCGACAAGCTTTATAAGGCCGAAAAATAGTTAATAATCAATCGGTTTCCTATTCAACCCACTTCGTGGGTTGGGGGCGGTGGGGCGCAACTTTCCCCCGGATGAAATCCGGAGCTATGGTTTTTCAACCCACTGCGAGGGTTATCAGGCTAGGTTTAGCTTCAGGAAAGGCCACAAATCAGAAAGCTTCTTGCATTGGAAAAACATACTACCTTTGACACTATCATTTGATTTTTTCAAATCTCAGACAATTGAAACCACCTGCTAAAAAACCGGAAAACTTAGAAGCTTGTCAAAAAAATTGTCCATTCTTATCAATAGAAAAGGATTATTTAAGCTATTCCATAAACTAAATTTCTTCAACATGAAAAAGTTATTTATTCTTCTGACAGTTCTGCTATGCCTGCAGACAGTCAACACTTACGGACAATTCGGTGGGTCAGCTACTGAGGCACAACCCACAAGTATCGGAATGGTAATCTATTCCAATGACATTGAAACATTATGGAATGCATTGAGATTAGCCAACTTCTCAAAAAATACAGGTGATACGGTTACCATCTTTTTGTTAGGCAAGGGAGTTGAATTGGATACGCTTGTTAAAATCAATATGGATCTGAAAGAACAGGCTGACATGTTCCTGAACAATGGCGGTAAGATATTAGGGTGTGGTACATGTTTGCAGAGCCGAAAATTCAACGAACCACAGGTTTGCAAATTCTCCACAATGGCAGATTTGTATGAGATTATAAGGAAAAACCAAATCATTTTAACTTTCTAAAACCGCTGCTATGAAAATCGGAGTAATCATTGAAACCAAAGAGTTCGAAAAAGCTTGGAATGCATTCAGGTTTGCGATTACTGCCAAAAAGCAAGGGCATGACGTAAAGGTGTTTTTAATGGGCGAGGCCGTTGAAAATGCAGGACAAACTGTCGTGATATGCTTTTTCAGCAACCACAGATAGAAGGAAACCAACGATGAAATCAAATAATAACCTAAAAATCATTCTTATTGTGCTTTTGGGTTTTGGGATTTACTATATCCTTTTCTCAAATTTCACACCCATAAAAGCCGTACTTGACAAAATAACCCGACAGGGACTGATCAGCTATATCCTTACGTATTTCATCACCGGTATACCAATATTTATCGGAACATACATGATTGACAGGACCACCGGGATTTTCAAAAGCCTTGGACTTTCGGCGGGTATCCTGACGGCAACCGGGTTGGGTATATTGTTCACTTTGCCCATGTTTACAGGTGGTTTGCTGTTTTTCAGGTTTGATCAGCAGATTGACGCTGAAAACTTAATTGCAGGAACCATCGTGGCAGGTTTTGCGGAAGAATTGTATTTCAGGGGGTTTCTTTTTGGACAACTTTTCAGGAAGACAAATCTGGGGTTTATTCCTTCTGTCCTGTTTGGAGCGTTGATCTTTGCCTCCGGACATTTATACCAAAGCAAGGACCTAAGCGAACTGACGGGGATTTTTACCATTACGTTCTTTGGGGCTGTCTTTTTTGCCTGGCTGTATGCAGAGTGGAATTATAATTTGTGGGTGCCCATTCTGACACATACCCTGATGAACCTGTCCTGGTACCTGTTTGAGGTGAACGATTCTGCACTGGGCGATGTCAGGGCAAATGTTTTCAGGGCATTGACCATCATAACGGCCATAACATTTACCATTGCGCATAAAAGAAGGAAAAACCAGAAACTGGCCATTCACAGACAAACCTTATGGCTGAAAAAGAAATACGATCTGTAAAGCGGATTTGATCTTCAGAGCATTGAAAAAGGGTTCACTCCGCCCAAACTTCATACGCACGTGTTCCACTGGCACATCCAAACCGGGCTTACGGTTTCATCCAAACAAAAAACCACCTGCATTCTATAATACAAGTGGTTGATTTTGAGTGTTGCCCGACTAGGACTCGAACCTAGACTCTTCTGATCCAGAGTCAGACGTGTTGCCAGTTACACCATCGGGCAGAACTTTGAGGGCGCAAAGATACCTTTTATTTTAATGTGAAAATATGAAAATGTGAAAATGCTGAGCAAAGCGAAGTCCCGGGAGCGAAGCGATCCGGGATGAAAATGTGAAAATGCTGAGCAAAGCCGAGCGTAGCGAGTCCCGGGAGCGTAGCAATCCGGGATGGAAATGAGGATCAGAAGAAGGCGCGGATCTGGACGTTGCCGGTGTGGATGGCGTTGAGGCTGGTGGATTTACGGCCGTTGTACTGCAGGGCGATCTGCAGGTTTTCGGAGAGCATGTGCTGGTAGCTGAGCATCCAGGTGAAGTTGGTGCCGGGATTGAGTCCTTCGAGCATTTCGAACGCAATGGAGCTTTGGGAAGGGGCATTGTATCCGGTGAGGATCCATTCGCCCTGAGCCTGCAGCGTCCCTTTCTGCGGCATGTTGTAGCGGAATTCGGCCCCCGTGCGGTGAAGCGTGGCTTTCTCGCCCAGGGTGCCTGCGGTGTTTTGCTTGTCGCTGTACTGATACCGGGCAGAGGCCCGGTACCGGGTGCCGGGTTGAAACTGGATTTCAGCCTCCATGCTCCACAGGTTGAGCTGGTAGTTGTTCTGCAGGAAAAATCCGGAGTTACGGCTGCGCGTTCCCAGGTTCCCTTCGGTGCGCAGCAGCAGGCTTTTCCAGAGGGATATTCTGGAACGCAGGGTGTGAATCTGGTAGCTGCGCATTTCAAATCCATTGACCATCAGCACCTTCGAGTTCGACAGGGTGGTGGTATACTCCATGCCGAAACGGGGTGAGGTGCGGTTGAAGAACACGGTATTCCGCAGCAGGTAGCTGAGGCTCACCAGGTCGGGGTTATGGGCTATGAACCCGAAGGGGTTGAGCACGGCCGACAGGTGGTCGCCTCCCACTTTCTGTTCGATGTGGTAGTTTCCCTGGTCGGAGAAGCGGGCGATGAACCTGCCTGCTGCCTTTTCCCGGTTTACGATGAGGGCTGGCTGGATGTTGAGCGACTGCGTGTACTGCATGGTGTACACCCGCTCGTACTGTTGCGTGGGGGTGTAGATGCGCACATAGCGGGCTTCGTCCTGGAACACAGCCACTTCGAATTCGTCTAGTTGTTTGATGCTGTCGCCGTTGAAGTCTTTCCAGGTATAGATCCCCTGGCCTGCCGGCACCTCAAGGTAGGCGAACTCCTTTTTGAATTCGAGCCCCGACCCGAACTCATAGAACACCGATCCCTGGATCAGCCCTTTGAGGAGGCGGTGGTGATACTCGGTGCGTCCAAGGAGGTTTTCGTCGGAGACCGGTGAGGGGGTGATGCCCCGTGTGGTGAGTTTCCGGTATCCTAGGCTGATGTCGAACCGGTGGTCGGGGATGCGGGCGGTGGCGATGCCGGCGGAGACTTCGGAGGCACGGGTCCCCTTCTGCGGGTCGAAGCTTGTGGATGTCGGGAGGAGGTCGGTACGTTCGCCGGCTGTGAGGCGCAACAGCAGCCTGGCGGTGTCGCCCCGCTCCACGGCCCCCTGCCAGCGGTGGAAGTAAAACGATGTGGTGCGCAGGGTATCTCCCGAAGGGTCGTACTGGCGGTTATCTTCCCCTTCGTGTAGGGCGGTAAGGCTCCACAGCCCCTGTTTTCTGGAGAGGGAGACCTGATGCCGGAGGAAAGAGGCGGGCATCACCATGTTTTGGTTGGTGAGGTACGAAGCTTTCCCATGCAGCCCCCAGCGCCCCCGGCTGAGGCGCAGCGTGGAGGAGTGGCGCAGCGCCCTGTCGCCGGGGCCGCGCAGCATGGGTTCGAACAGGTATTCGAAAAATCCGGTTTTGCTGTGGGTGGCTTTCAGTGCCAGTTTCCCGCTGTGCTCACTATAGGGAGTAGCTCCTGTGATGTTCCAGTCGCGCTCGTACTCCACCTCCCGGAACCGTTCCACCGCCGTAAATCGAGCTGACACCAGGCGGTACGAAAGTCCGCTCTCCACCAGCCATCTGCTGCTGTCGCCCCCGGGACGGAAGGCATGCTGCAACCCGGTGGAAAGGGCCATGCCATAGTTGTCGTTGTCATTGAGGGAGCTGAAGGTATTCATGTCGATCCCTGACAGGGCGGTTTCGAAATGCATCTGCAGCCCTTTGGCGGGCTGCCATGCCCCTGCCAGTGAGGCCATCTGCTGGGTTTTGGGGGGAATAAGCTGTATTACAGGCTCGTGATCGCCCTGCCGCACCCCTGCCACCGGTGCTACCCACAGAAACACTCTGCCATTGGCAGCACTGGTGGTCTGGATGTAGTTGCCCCCGTTGGGGCCGGTATAGCTGAAGCCCAGGCGCCACACCGCGCTGTCGGGGTTGTTGCTGTAGACGAATACCGGGCTGTAGAGGGTGCCATTCACGAGGGTATCGGTACGGCGGTAGAGTACCTCGCTGTTGTTGTATGGCACCTGCTGGAAGCTGGGGACCACGGCAGCAGCTGTTGAATCACCCACCCCCTGCAGCAGTGCACGGTTTTCATCAATTAGCTGTTCCTGGCTGAGGGGTTGTCCGCGCATATCCTGTTCGCGGTAATACTGGAACCGGAGGGTAACACCGGGGCGGGTCGCTTCCTGCTTCAGGTAGAGCAGGGTGCGGTTGTAGTACCGTTCAGCATATTCAAAGGTTACCTCAAAGCGTTTCTCCTGTGTAACAGGCACCTGTGGCGTGAAGGTGATGCGGGCGGTGTTGTAGTCGATCACATAATCGCTGGCGGCTCCCCGGGTAAGGAGCCGGCCGTCGAGGTACACCTTTTCAGAGCCTGCCAGCACCATGATGAAGCTCTCGCCGGAGGCTCCGTGGAGCTGGTATGGTCCCTGGTTCCCTTCGATGCCCGGGAAGCGGTTCACAGTGTACTTGCCCCTGGCCACGGCTCCTGCCACCTGCGAAGAGAGTTTCCACTGCGCTCCGGCATCCCACGCCCCGGAAAAAGTGGCGCCTTTCACTTTTTTGATGAACTGCAGGTATTCCCCCGGGGCGTTGGCGATATCGAAATCGCCGGCGGTGGTTTCCCATCCTCGGCCTGAAGCTTTGATGAATACTTTATCGAACTCCCTGAGCTGCTGGCTGGTGCCGTCGGGCTGGATGGGAATGGTGTTGTCGGTAATAGCGGCCGCCAGGGTGATGCCGGGCGCCAGTTCCCCTGTGAGCTGGAGGTTCATGGCCGAGTTGAGCACTGCATCCTGGCTGGTGCCGATGGTAATGGCCCGTGATATCGAGCCACTGCGCTGCAGTCCGCTGAAGCTGAAGAAGTCCTCCTGCCCCTCTTGTTTGAGGTCGAGGGGGGTATAGAGGTATGACAGGTCGTTGCCCGGTTTCAGCTCCGGTTCGGGGCGGAGGGATTCGTCGTAATAGGCACTCCTGAGCCGGAACGGGAACACCCGGTACACCGCCACCACCGATGAATCACCAGCCTGCCAGAACAACGGTGAGAGCGAGAGCCTGCCCGACAGGGGTTCCAGGGACCAGAGGGAAGAGGGGATGGTGTCGCCGGAAGGTGAGATCAGGAAAAGCGTACCCGGTGCAATGGTGAGGGTATCGGGATACCACAGGGTATCGGGAGGGTGGAGGATTTTGCGGCGCAACGACGACCAGGGCTGGGCTGCAGCGGCCCACCCCATGCAAAGTAGCATTGCCACCAGGAGATGCTTTTGGTACCTTTTCAAGCAGCCGGCTGTTTCACCTTACAAACATAGCGAATATTATGCAGTCACCGGGTTAGGGGCCCTGCAGTGACCAAACGGCAAAATCGGCTTAAATTGTGTATTTTCGCCGCATGACAGAAAGGGCGATTCTGGTAGGGGTGATCACCAGCCGATACGACAAGCGGAAAGTGGATGAGTATCTTGACGAGCTGGCGTTCCTGGTAGACACAGCCGGTGGGGTTGTGGCCGGGCGCTTCATCCAGGCGCTGGAATACCCCGACCCGCGCACTTTTGTGGGCACCGGAAAACTGCAGGAGATCGGAGCCTTCATTAAAGAGGAGCAGATCGACCTGGTGGTATTCGACGACGAACTGAGCCCTTCACAGCTCCGCAACATCGAACGGGAGCTCAAATGCAGGATCCTGGATCGCAACAACCTGATCCTGGACATCTTTGCCAAGCGGGCGCATACGGCCCATGCCCGGGTTCAGGTGGAACTGGCACAGTACGAATACATGCTTCCACGCCTCACCCGACTGTGGACCCACCTCGAGCGGCAGAGGGGAGGTATCGGCATGAGAGGCCCCGGCGAGAGGGAGATCGAAACCGACCGCCGTGTGATCAGGCAGAAAATCACCCTGCTGAAAGAGAAACTGAACGAAATCGACAAACAGAAGTACATCCAGCGCAAACACCGCGAACAGATGGTAAGGGTGGCCCTCGTCGGCTATACCAACGTCGGCAAATCAACCCTGATGAACCAGCTGGCCAAAGCCGAGGTGTTTGCCGAAGACAAGCTCTTTGCCACCCTTGATACCACCGTACGGAAGGTCGTGATCGACAACCTCCCCTTCCTGATCGCCGACACCGTGGGATTTATCCGCAAGCTTCCGCACACCCTGGTGGAATCCTTCAAATCAACACTCGACGAAACCCGTGAAGCCGATATCCTGTTACATATCATCGATATCTCCCACCCCGGATTCGAAGAACAGATTGCCATCGTAAACCAGACCCTTCAGGAGATCGGGGCAGCCGACAAGAGGATGATCTACCTGTTCAACAAGATCGACGCCTACCGATTTGAAGCCCCGGATCCCGACGACCTCTTCCCGGAAAAAGAACCCATGCCCACCCTGGGACAACTACGGCAGTCGTGGATGGGGAACCAGGACCATCCGGCCGTGTTTATTTCTGCAAAATACAAGACCCATTTTGATGACCTTAAAAGGATCCTGTATGAGGAAGTGAAAGCCATTCACGTGAAGCGGTTTCCTTACGATCACTTTTTATTCTGACCCCACATACGGTTTCTCCATTTCATGCAAGTATCCGTATATTTGCAACCGGAATAATTCCATCAACTCAATGAAAATCATCATTGCCGGCGACGGTGAAGTAGGGTTTCATATTGCAAAACTGCTATCGGACGAACACCACGACATCACTATTGTTGACCCGCACCGCGATTTGCTGGAGATGCTGGAGTCACAGACCGACCTCCTCACCATCACCGGCGACTCTACTTCGGTATCGGTCCTGGAGAGTGCAGGCGTTACGGAAGCAGATCTTCTGATCTCGGTGGTGCATGATGAAAGGGTGAATATCGTAACTGCTGTCCTCGGTAAAAAACTGGGGGCAAAACGTACCATCTGCCGGGTAAACAACCCCGAATTTCTTCAGCCTGAAAACAAAGCCATGCTCAAAAGCCTGGGGGTGGATTCGGTGATCAGCCCCGAAAGCATTGCCGCCCGGGAGGTGATCGATCTGCTCAACCAAACAGCAGCCACCGAGGTGTTTGATTTCTCAGGCGGAAAGCTTTCGCTTTTTCTGATCAAACTCGATCAGAATGCCAAAGTGATCAACCGCACCTTATCACAGGTGGCACTGGATTACCCTGCTCTGGCATTCCGCGCTGTGGCCATTCACCGGCAGGGAAAAACCATCATCCCCCGTGGCGACGACCGGTTCCTGGTGGATGATCTGGCCTATGTCATCACCAAGCCCGAAGGGATTGACCAGATGATTGCCCTGAGCGGAAAAACCAGGATCGACATCAAGAATGTGATGATCATCGGAGGAGGAAGGATCGGTCGCCTCTCCGCCATGAGCCTCGAACACGATTTCAACCTCAAGGTGATCGACATCAGCCGCGAGCGGTGCGAACAACTGGGCTCCTTTCTTACCAAAACACTGGTAATCAACGGGGATGCCCGCGACATGACCCTGCTGGAAGACGAAGGGGTGCGGAATATGGATGCTGTAATTGCCGTTACCCGCGATTCGGAAACCAATATCCTTATCTGCCTGATGGCCAGGAAATACGGCGTAAGGCGCACCATTGCCCTGGTGGAAAACATCACCTTTATCGATATCGCCCAGAATATGGGTATTGATACCATCATCAATAAAAAACTGATCACCGCAAGCCATATCGTTCGGTTCACCCTCGACGCCCAGGTTACCTCCATCAAATGTCTGAACGGAGTGGATGCGGATGTGCTGGAGTTTCTGGTGAAGGAAAAATCACAGGTTACCCATAAGCGGATCCGGGACATCAAATTCCCCTCCAACGCCATCATCGGCGGGCTGGTAAGAAACAACGAAGGACTTATTGCCATCGGAGATCTTGAGGTGCTCCCGAACGACAAGGTGGTGGTATTTTCTCTTCCCGAAGCGATGAGCAGGGTGGATAAGCTTTTCAACTGACGGATTTTTCATTGATAAGAACGCAACATGCGCACCTGGTCTGAAATCAACTGGCGGCATATACTCCGGATGATTGGCATTATGCTGGTCATCGAAGGGCTGGCCATCATGTCAGGGATCCCGTTCTCGCTCTACTACGGGTCACATGACATACACGCCTTATGGGTTTCGGGCGTGATCACCGCCCTTTCGGGTGCGTTGCCCCTGCTGCTGTTGAAAAAACACCGGGAAAACACGATCGGAAAGAGGGAAGGGTATATCATCGTGAGCTTTTCATGGGTGATTATCAGCCTGTTTGGTTCCCTCCCCTATATCCTCAGCGGAGCAATTCCAGATCTTTCAGACGCTTTCTTCGAGGTAATGTCGGGGTTTACCACAACCGGTTCATCGGTGCTTTCCGACATTGAATCGGTTCCCAAAGGGATTCTTTTCTGGCGCAGTATGACCCACTTTATCGGAGGGATGGGGATTATTGTGCTTTCGCTGGCAGTACTTCCATTTCTGGGCTTCGGAGGCTCGCAGCTGTTTGCGGCGGAAGTTCCCGGGCTGAAAACTGATAAGCTGCATCCCAGGATTACCCAAACGGCAAAACGGCTCTGGCTGATCTATTTTGGATTTGTCATCCTCCAAACCCTGCTGATGATGGCAGGCGGCCTGAGCTTTTTTGATGCCATTTGCCACTCTTTCAGCACCATGGCAACCGGAGGGTTTTCAACCTACAACGACAGCGTGGCAGGATTCTCTCCCTATCTGCAGTATGTCATTATTATCTTCATGATTCTGGCAGGAACAAATTACACCCTGCATTACCTGCTGCTGCATCGTCAGGTACTCAGGGTACTGAGGGATGAGGAATTCCGTTTTTATCTGCTGATGATACTGGGGATGGGGGTAATCATCGGAGGGATGTTGTTTGCCTATCATGGGATGCCTGCCGAAAAAGCCTTCCGGGATGCCACGTTCCAGGTAGCTTCCATTGTCACAAGCACAGGTTTTGTTTCTGCCGATTACCTTCTCTGGAAACCGTTTATCTGGTTTCTGATTTTTCTGCTGATGTTCACAGGCGGAAGCGCAGGCTCAACGGGTGGCGGCATCAAGTCAGTGCGTATCCTGCTGCTGGTTAAAACCAGTATGGTGGAGCTGAAAAGGCTGGTGCACCCCAGAGCCTATATCCCTGTGCGGTATAACCAGCAGCCGGTGTCTCAGGAAACCTTAGCCAAAGTGCTGGCTTTCTTTTTCTTCTATATGGCACTGTTTGTACTGGGAAGTATTGCCATGAGCTTTCTGGGGCTCGATTTTGAGTCAGCAGTTGGGGCCGTCATTGCATCCCTGGGAAATATCGGTCCTGGCCTGGGATCGGTGGGGCCTGTGGAAAATTACGGCCATATTCATGACGCCGGCAAGTGGATACTCTCCTTCCTGATGCTCACCGGTCGCCTGGAAATTTTTACTGTACTGGTTTTGCTGAATCCGGGGTTTTGGAAGAACTAACCTCCGGTACCTCCTCCTTTACCGGTTCAAATGCGATGTTGTGTGCCGCCAGCACACGGGCAGCCTCTTTCTCGTATTTTTCCTTTGCCCGCCTGCGGTTAAGGGCGACATGCTTCCCTAAATTGGCTACAAGGAACTCATCGGCTGCCGTAAAGGTGCCTGCCGGTTTTTTCTGTCGCCTGATCATTTCACCATATTCATTTTCTACCAGAAGGCGATAGGTGTCGAAGAGCAGCAATGCATCATCGCGCAGGTCTTCATCCTCTTTCAGCGGCTTCAACCCCTTGATAACCACCGTTGAGCTGTCGAGCTGCATAAGCACCTCCTGATAGGTTTTATCCATAATGGACGGCACATACGATTCCAGGGATCGCTCCATGGCGTCCAACCGGTTCACCACCAGCTGATGTTCGAAACTGATGGTTTGTACCTGGGTACGGACCCGTTCCTTGCTGCGGCCACATCCGGCCAGCATTACAGCACCCGCCAGAAGGGCGGTTATTACCAAGTTCCAGGATCGAATTTTCATAGGAGGGCAGTTTAGGGTACAAAGGTACACAAAGGGCTGATACTCTGATGTGCCATTCTCCCGCCGTCAGGAAAAAAATCAGCAGGAAAAGCCAATGCTTACTGCGCTGATTTTTATCCCTTCAACGCCGGTGAGGGTTTGGGCAAGGGCTTCCAGTGTGCTTCCGGTGGTGATCACATCATCCACCAGCAACAGATGCATCCCCGGCCGGAGATTCCTGCCCTTCAGCACGAACCTGTCGCGGGCGTTTTCCCACCGGCTGTACCGGTCTTTTTTAGTCTGGCTCTGGCTGTGTGTACGTCGTACCACGAGCTTGTCCATCACAGGTACCTTCAGCTGTGCCGAAAGTCCACGGGCAATCATTACACTCTGGTTGTACCCCCTTTTCCGCTCTTTCTTCGGATGTAAGGGTACCGGTACAATGCCGTCGACTTCCCCCAGTACCCCCGACTGCCGCAAAACCAACCCGAACGCTGCCCCCAGAAATTCACCCGCCTCCGGCACACCCTTGTATTTAAGGGCATGAATGAGTTTTTGGGTACTGTTCCCCTTCCGGTACAACAGATAGGATGAACAATGGTAAAAATCAACCCTTCCGTAAAAAACCCGCGCAGTTTTGTTGTCGGGTTCAAGCCAGTGCCCCGATACGGGAAGATGCACCCTGCATGAGAGACAGATCAGCTGCTCACGGGTGAAAAGACTGTTGCCGCAAACCACACAGTTGCGCGGAAAAAAGAGTGCGGGAACCGACGCACCCCATTCCAGTAAGCTTTGTCCTATACGCATATCTCTATAGTTGTCTGAAATCTGAAAACCGGAAATATCAAACCCAAATATTTTATCATTCAGCATGGGTTTGAAAACCAACTTTTTGCTTAATTTTGCCGCCCCATAGATGAAAATTACCGGAATACCATGACAGAACAAACCCAGCATAAAAAAAGAGGCCTGCTCCTGTTGCTTCTCCTGCTCCTTGCAATTGCCTTTACGGCGATGGTGGTGATGTATGCCATCAGTAGGCGCAACATCCAGAAAGAGATCACTTTACGTGTTCAGGAATCTACCAGTCACCAGCGCGAACTTGATTCACTCACCTTCGAATTTGAAAGCATCAAAAAAGCATACGGAAACCTGAATCTTCAGCTCAGAGGGAAAGACAGCATCATCCAGCAGAATATCGTGCGGATCAACAGGCTCATTGCCAGCAATAAATCCAAAGATCTGATTGTTAAAGAGATCGAGTACCTTCGGGGGTTAAAACAGGACTACGAACGGCGGCTCGACTCGCTGTTGTACATCAACATGGAACTCACCGACAAGAATCTTGAGCTGAAATACCGGGTTGAAGCTGAGAAGGAAAAGAATATTGTACTTACTGAGGAGAAGGAGGAGTTTAAAAGAAAAGCAATCCTGGGCGAAAAGATTCGTGCATACAATCTTACTGCAGGGGGTTTCAGAAGCCGTGGTACCGCAAAGGAGACCCCCTCGGACAAAGCACGCCGTGTAGACCGCCTTAAAGTGTGTTTCACCATTGGAGAAAACCTGGTGATTCCCCCCGGAGAAAAAACGGTATATGTAAGGGTGGCACGTCCGGATAATGTAGTGCTGTCATTGGGTGCAGGTGATGCTTATACCTTTGACTATCAGGATGAAAGGCTTCAATACTCAATGAAACAAACCATCAGTTACCAGAACAAGCCCCTCCCTGTATGCCTCAACTGGGATAAGATTGTGGAGGGGAATGCAATGGCCGGCACTTACCATGTAGCTGTTTTCTTCGAAGGACAGGAGATTGGCAAGACCTCCTTCACCCTCGAATAGGATTGCATCTGATCTGAACTTTTTATCGCCGGCAGTGTTCTCCTGTCATGATTATTCCGTGCCATGCCTGAAATCAAAGGAACCATTTTCGACATCAGGAAGTTTACTTTCAATGATGGCCCAGGGGTGCGTATCACCATCTTCATGAAGGGGTGTCAGCTGCGCTGTACATGGTGCCACAACCCTGAAGGGAGGGATCCTGGACCCACAGAGGTGGAAACCGAATCGGTGAACCCGGATGGCACGGTGCAGCAATTCAGGGAGGTGATTGGCCGGGAGATTACTACAGACGAACTGCTGGACATCATTCTTTCGGAAAAAAGACTGATGCAGGAAACCGGGGGTGGCGTTACCTTTTCGGGCGGAGAACCCCTTACCCAACCCGATTTTCTGGTACCCATCCTGAAGCAGTGCCGGGAGGAAGGGATCCATACGACCATTGATACCAACGGGTATGCAGATCGTGAAGTGTTTGAAAGGGTTCTGCCGTTCACATCGCTGTTTCTGTTCGACCTGAAACACACCCGTCATGATAAACATCTGGATTTCACCGCGGTAGGTTCGAAGAAGATTCTTGAAAATCTCTCGTTCCTCCTCAACTGTGGAGCCAGGATCTGGCTGCGGATTCCGGTGGTCCCCGGTTTCAACAACAGCCGTCATGAGATGGCGGAGATTATCGATGTGCTCAAAGCACTCCCCGGAGAGATCGAACAGGTGCACCTGATCCCATTCCGCCAGACTGCAGCCGATAAATACCGGAAACTGGGGTACGAAAACCGCATGCAACATGTGCCTTCGATGTTGCCGGCAAGGCTCAATCCCTATAAAAGGATGTTCCGCCGGGCCGGTTTCGAAGTGATTATCGGCGGTTGATTCCCGAAAAACGGTCATTCAGCCAAATCGTTATCACCAATACCCCCGGTATTGTTTTATCTTTGCCCTCCTTTCCACCTTTGAGGAAATAAAGTGTTATACCATGAAAGTGCTGCAGATCTCCTATAAGGTACCATTCCCCCTCACCGATGGCGGGGCTGTTTCGGTGTATCACTGTTCCCTGGGATTGCTCAGCAATGGCGCCGGACTTACCGTACTGGCGGCTGATCAGGCCACCTCTCCGGGGGATCTGGCAAAAGCCCCGGAAAATTGGCTGCAGGCTACCTCCTTTACATCGGTTCCGGTTGACAACCGGGTAAAAACTGCGGGAGCCCTGATCAATCTTTTTACAGGCCGCTCCTATTTTTCCGCCCGGTTTTACAGCAGTGCCCTGGATCGAACCATCTCTGAGATGCTGCAGCAGCAGGAATACGACATCATCCAGCTGGAACACCTCTATCTCTGCGAGTATCTTCCTGTGATCAGGAAACACAGCAGCGCCAGGGTCATTCTCAGGGCACAGAATATCGAGCACAGGATCTGGGCCAGATACCTTACCTCGGTCAGAAACCCTCTGGCGAAATGGTACCTGAAAATCCAAACCCGCCGGCTGGAAGCTTTTGAGCGAAAATCTGCCGGCCTGGTGGATGGGATCATTGCATTATCGGAACAGGACCTGGAGTGGTTCAAAAGCTCCTGCCCCGGAATTCCCGTCAGGGCCATTCCCATTGGTATGGATATACCTGACAATGAGAATTCTGTATCATTGTCGCCGGGAAATGAAGTTCCGGTATTCTACCATCTGGGTTCCATGGACTGGCGCCCCAACGACGAAGGGCTGCGATGGTTCATCAGGGAAATATTACCCGCGATTACCCGGAATTACCCCGAATTCAGGATGCGTATGGCGGGAAAAAAGATGCCGCCATGGTATTTTCAGCAGCAATCAGCCCATCTCGGAATCGACGGTCAGATTGAAGATGCAGCAGCATACCAGTCGGACAAGGATGTGCTGATCGTTCCACTGCTTTCCGGAAGTGGCATCCGGGTGAAGATACTGGAAGCCATGGCGCTGGGTAAAGCGGTGATTTCCACCTCCAGGGGAGCCGAAGGTTTACCCGTGAAACATCGCCACGATATCCTGATTGCCGACACCCCGGAGGAATTTGTGCGTTGTGCCGGAGAGTGTATCTCAACCCCTTCGCTATGCAAAACCCTTGGAAATGAAGCCCGTGAAACCGTCAGAAAACATTTCGGTATCCCGGCAACAGGTGAGGCTATGAAAGCGTTTTATGTGTCCTTATGCCCGGAATCAAAATAAACATGGCCACTTCCATCAGGAGATTCTTACTGTACAAATTGCATTTGCCGATGTGGGCCTTACTGATGTGCCTCTGCCATGGGGGGTTCGCCCAAACGGTCTCGGTAGCAGTGAAGGACGACAAAGGGGACCCTCTTGCGGCTGCTACCGTTAAATTAATGAGGATCAGCGATTCAGTGTCATGGAACAGTTTTACCAACAACGCCGGTATCGCCACCTTCGAGTCGGCCGGTAACGGGATGTTCAGCTTCACCATCAGCCATGTGAGTTTTCTTCCGATCGAACGGTCAGTGATGGTGAGCGGGCTAAAAAAGAGCTTTGAATTCACCATGAATGACCGCCTTAACACCCTGGGGGCCTTCACGGTGCAGGCCACAAGGCCGCTGATCAGGCAGGAGGAAGATAAAACCATCATCGATCCTGAGCCCATGGCTGCCACGAGCTCCAGCACCCTGGAGGTGCTGGAGAGTACTCCCGGATTGTATGTCGATCAGGATGGGGGGATTTTTCTCAACAGCACCTCCCCTGCTGTGGTGTATATCAACGGGCGGGAAATGAAGATGAGCACACAGGATATCAATACTATTCTCAGGAGTCTGCCGCCCGGAAGTGTGGAAAAGATAGAAGTGATGCGAACCCCTTCGGCACGTTTCGATGCTGCCTCCTCCGGAGGGATCATCAATATTGTGCTGAAAAAAGGGGTGAAGATCGGACGGTTTGGTTCGGCCAATGTGGGTATCACACAAGGGAAGTATGGCAACCAGTACGGAGGATTTTCGCTGAACAACAGCGGGGAAAACACCACCATGTATCTCAATTTCAACTATACGAGGGATAATAGCGTGGTATGGCTTGAATCGGAGCGGAAGCTTGACAGTGTAAACAACCTGGACCAGACCATGCGTACCCGGAGCCAATCAGGCCACCCCCTGCTCTCTTTCGGCCTCTCCTGGGATCCCGGCAAAAAGGTCTCTGTAAACTACGATGGCAGAGTCAATTATGCCGGAAGCAACAACCATACGCTGAACATCAATCAGATCGGCACCTCAGAAACACCAAAACTCTTCAGGAGTGAGAATACCATTGACAACGGCTCCGCCAGGCTGAACCTCCAGCAGGATTTCGGGGTGATGGTGAAACCCGATACCTCAGGTAACCTGTGGGATACCCGGCTCAGCTACAATTTTCAGCATGGACCGGGCAACCAGGAGTACATCACATGGGTAACCTATCCCATCCAGAATATTGTTACCGGCGAAGGGGATTTGCTGCAGCAGCGACATTTTGGCACGCTCCAGTCGGACCTTACCTGGATGCTGCCCCTGAAGATAAAAATGGAAACGGGTGTAAAAGAGAGCTTTCAGTTTTTCCGGAGCAGCTCCGATTTTCTGCTGTTCGACGGATGTCTCCCCATTACCGATACCAACCGCACCAACGCTTTCCGGTACCGCGAAAACATAGCTTCAGCCTATCTGCAGGGGTCTAGAACCCTCTTCTGGGATATCATTCTGAAAGGAGGCATCAGGATGGAGCATACCCTCATGCAGGGGTTCCAGTCGCTCCCCCGCGATACCGGTTTCGAAGTATCGCGTGCCGACTGGTTCCCTTACCTATACCTGAGCCGGACCCTGTTCCGTATCTTCGATGTGGAACTTAACAGCTACCTGATATACCGTAAAACCATCAGCCGCCCGGGATACCAGAGCCTGAACCCGTCGGTGAACTATCTGGATCAGTTTACCTACGAATCTGGAAATCCGGCCCTGAAACCCCAGTTCACCGATAATATCGAATTCAATGTAAGTTTCAACGATATGCCGGTGCTGGCGATCGGCCGAAACTATACCCGTGATATTTTCGCGGCCGTGGTGTATCAGGATGAAAATCAGCCCGGTGTTGCTGTAAGAACCTTCGACAACCTGGGTAATAATATCGAAACATACTTCCGGCTTATGGTGGGGATCCCCCCTGGAAAAAAATACTTCTTTGCCGTGGGTGCCCAGTACAACCACAACGATTATGAAGGGATTTATGAGAACGAGCCTTTCAGCTACCAGCGGGGCGGATGGCGGTTTTTTACCTTCCATTCACTGTCCCTTGCCAGAAACACAAAGCTCACCCTCAGCGGTTTTGCCATGTACAAAGGGAGCTATGGCTTTTATGAAATTGAACCGTTTGGCACTGTCAACATGGGGATCAACCAAACCTTCTTCGACAAAAAGCTGCAGATTACCCTCAACTGCCGCGACCTGTTTCATACCATGAAATTCAGGGGCACTCTCCATCTGGGGTCTCAGGATGCAGAGGCTCTGCGTTACACTGACAGCAGAAGAATCGGCATTTCCATCCGGTATAATTTCGGCATAAAAGACAAACCTGAAAAGCGGGGGATGCCTGAAATGGAGGGAATGGATACCTGATTCAGGTCTGTATACGAAGATCTTTTAACAAACCCCAATATTTGAAATGCGATGAAAAGATGTGTATTTATCATGTTATGGGCCACCATGTCAATATCCCTTTATGCCCAGGACATCACCGGAACCTGGAATGGTGCGCTGGTGATGGGGAAAGCCCAACTCCGTATTGTTTTCCATATTGAGAAAACTGATACCGGATACATCGCAACGATGGACAGCCCTGACCAGGGGGCTAAAGGGATTGAAGTGACCTCCGTAGAGTATCAGCATTCCGACACTTTTAAACTGATTG
>ERZ795055.511-NODE-511-length-36590-cov-4.719420_pt1 | contig 36590 bp, 28 predicted proteins | sample MGYA00375139_ERZ795055 | MGnify/ENA primary metagenome ERZ795055 (study PRJEB30184, sample SAMN05720283) | anaerobic digester metagenome | isolation source: active sludge of municipal wastewater-treating anaerobic digesters | place: USA | collected 2015-01-23 ... | reverse complement strand
ACTCGGGACCTCATGATTATGAATCATGCGCTCTAACCAACTGAGCTATCTCGCCGTTTTGCGGGTGCAAATATATACATCAATTGCCAAAATTCCAATATGGTTTTGAATTTTGATAATTTTTGCTATATTGCAAAGCATTAGTCATCAAACCACTTTAAATCAATGAGAATCAAGTATGAACTGGAATACACTCTCAATTGTTCCCCAAAAGTGCTTTTTTCACGCCTGAGCACACCCGAGGGCCTGGCCGAGTGGTTTGCAGACGATGTCACAATCGAAGGTACTCTTTTCACCTTTCACTGGGGAAAAACAGAACACAAAGCGATAATTTCATCAGTCCGTGAAAACAAAAGCGTCCGCTACGACTGGGCAGACGATGCCGAAGACAAGGAGACAAATTACTTCGAATTCAGAATAAACGTCCACGACCTCACCGGCGATCTGGCGCTGATAATAACCGACTTCGCCGAACCCGATGAGAAGGAAGATGCTATTTATCTTTGGGATAGTCAGATTAATGATCTGAAAAGGGCTCTGGGAATGTAACCGGAAAATCGGGCTGATGCTGAATCCCCTGCATGAATTAACCCGTTATTCTGCCTTTTTCCTCCAGATAGATTTTCGCAATCGAATTAACCGTCTTTTCAACAGGGGTGAATGAAAAACCTGTAAGCCTTGTGATCTTGCTGCTGTCGTAGGTTATTTTCGACCAGGCTACTTTGACAATCTCTTTTGTCAGTGCCGATCGTCCTCCGGTAATTACTTCCAGCATTTGAGCCACCAGCATCGCCGGATAGGATAATGCCCGCGGAACTCCAATTACCGGTCCCCTGATGTTCAGACTTCTTGCTATCATCGAAAAGAACTGTCCGTAGTCGAGATTCCCGGCGTTCAATATGAACCTTTCTCCTGATATATCGCTGTTTGCAAGCAGTATCATTGCTTTCACAACATCATTGACATCTACATAACCATTTGTCCCGTTTGTATAGAAAAGCAAGCCTTCATCGATCTTTGTAAAGAATGAAACGGATCCACGGTTCCAGTCACCCGGACCCAGAATGAGTGTGGGATTTACAATCACTGCATTCAGCCCCTGGCTGATTCCATTCCATACCTCCCTCTCTGAAAGATACTTGCTGATGCCATAAGGTGAACGGTAACCTTTGTCGTCCCATCCATGTTCCTCATTCACCATCTGCTCCCCGTCGTAAGCTCCCAGAGCTGCGTTGGAACTGACATGGCAAAGCTTCCTGATTTTATTCTCCATACAGGCTCTGACAATATTGGCAGTTCCCTGAACATTGTTCTCTATCACCAGATTCTTATCCCTGTTCCCGAATGAAACAGCTGCCGCGCAGTGATAAACAAGGTCCGATCCCTTCATGGCGCCTGCCAGTGATTCAGGATCGCTGATGTCGGATTCAACCCATTCGAGGCGGCCGGAGAGTTCACTCTCATTGCCTCCGTAATATCCAATCAGTCTGTTAATAATTCCCCTGTTGCTCAATTTGCGGTGAATGGCTCTTACATATACACCCTGTGAGATAAGAGTGTAAATCAGATGACTGCCAACCAGTCCTGTTCCTCCTGTTACGAATGCTGGTTTTGTTTGTGATTTCATAAATTGTCAGTTTGCTGCAAATTTGGACAAAATCACGACAGCCGGAAAATAAATTCCGTTGCATTTTTTGTTTTGAAGAATTATGCAGAACAAGTTGCTTGTTAAGATTAGTTTGCCGATACCCCTGCCTGCCTGCTGATGCAGTCAGTCAGGCAGGGAATACTGAATACTGAATACCGAATACTGAATACCATTTTTTTACTGCCAACTGCCTGCTGCCAACTGCCGACTTTTCCAACAACGGTTGCTGGTTTTTCATCTTCACCAGGATGTGAATCCCAGTTTTCCAAGCCCCTCCTTTATCTCGGGGCATCCCATAAAAAGCTTCCATAGCAGCCCCGATCTGTAATTCTCTATCATAACCACTTCGGGGCCCTGATCGATAGCCAGATATCGCTGAGGATACCATTCGTCCTGATCACTGAAGGCATCATAGAAGCCAAACTGCCCGAACAGCTTTTCCCCGTAATGATCGTAGAAATATCTCAAAGCATCTATTGACTGTTTCGGTGTATAGGGTATGGATGAAATGGCAGCAGTCGGGGAGATCACCCCCAGATCGGTTTTTCCGCCGGGGGCATGGGCGGAATAGCCATTAACCGAATAACTGGCAGTCAGACCCCAGCAGTCTTTATTGTAGCCTTTGAAATTGTTTGGATTTTCCACGCACCAGTTCCAGTTGATAAGAGCGTGGTTTGTATTATGCTCCATATAGTCGGCATACTTGTCGACAAGGTTTCGGGGATCGAGTCCCAGGAAAGAGTAGTGCGACCAGAACAGCGGTCCTCCGTACTCCGTGGCGCCGTTATGCTTCAATCCCAGGGTCAGTCCGTACGCGGTGGTCTCACCGTTGATTCCGCCGTTCCTGGCCCAGCCACGGTGATAGGCACCGGGGCTTACAGGGAATGTGGGAGAGGACGCAGCCAGCACATACAATATAAGGCACTCATTATATCCTTCAACCGCGAAGTTCATTTCCCAGCCATAGTCGGGTGACCAGTGCCAGTAGATAACATCTTCGCCGCCTTTGGTGAACCAGCTCCATTCCACCTCCCGCCACAGCCTGTCGACATCCTCTGCAAGCTTTTTCTCAGCCTCGCTGCCATCCCTGAAATACTCTCTGACTGTCAGAAGTCCCTGGATCAGATAGGCTGTCTCGACAAGATCCGCGCCATTGTCTTTTGTGGAAAAAGGTTTCACCTTTCCAGTCTCGCCGTACATCCAGTGAGGCCACGCTCCATGGAAACGGTCGGCCTTCTCAAGCCAGTCGACCATTTTCCGCAACTGGAGATATCCATCCTCCCGTGTTATGAATCCTCTTTCAATCCCGGCAATAATTGCCATCACTCCGAAACCCGACCCGCCGGATGTAACCACATTCATGTCATTTTCGGGATAATCACCGTCCACATGATAGCGCTCCCGTGCCATGCCCGAAACAGGTTCAGCGCCATCCCGGAAATACTGAAATGTCCTGTATTGAACAAGTGTCATCAGGGAATCATCGGAAATTCCTCCGGTCTGAACTTCCTGCTGCGTCGATTCCTGAGGGCAGGACCGGGCAAGCATAATAAGGAGGACCGCAAGAAAAGCTATTGGTTTCATGGGCTACTGTTTTAATTGTTAAGTCTTTATCTGAAGCTAAGATATCAATTATTCCGGTTTCACGATGGAACATATTCCTTATTTTACAGCCTCTCCAGAGGAAATACCGAAATTAACCTTTTGATCGTTTGCGGGGATTGTCAAATTAAGAGTAAATTAGCAGGATGTCAAAAATCTTATTTGTGTCAGGATTCATAAGTAAAAAAAATCTATATGGAAAATTCAGGATATGACTCCCGTCGCGATTTTCTGAGGAAGATCGGAATAGGCGGAGCAATGGCTGCCCTTGGTGCAGTTCCGGCTGTTTCGCTTGCTGCAGATGCCGCCTCAAAGAAAAAATCCCCCAAAGGTCTTCAGCTAAACCTGGGCTTGCAGGAGGGTGTGGCTCCGGGTCAGACACTCACTGAGAAGCTCGATTTCATGGAGGCCAACGGAGTATATGGACTTGAGATTGGAGGAGGGAAGCTGGCCGGTCGCGTCACTGAGATACAAAAAGCTCTTCAGAACCGGAAGATAAAGGTTTCAGCCATTTGTGCAGGTTTCCAGGGATGGCTTATCGCCTCCAGTGAGACCGACAGGAAGCTTTGTATCGACAGCTCGAAGGAGATCCTTGAAGCTGCAGGCGCCCTGGGCTCTTACGGAATGATACTTGTTCCCGGCTTCAACGGCCAGCAGCCTTCATTTCCCTACGTGGAAGCAAGGGAGATACTTATTGAACAGCTTAAAGAACTGGGCGAGTTTGCAGTCAGGCATAACACTTCAATCATCCTGGAACCACTCAACAGGCAGGAAGCATGGTTTCTTCGTATGGTAGCAGACGCCGCTTCCATCTGCCGTGATGTTAATTCTCCCGGTGTGACATGCATGGGCGATTTCTGGCACATGACATGGGAGGAGACCGACGATATGGGAGCCTTTCTTTCAGGACAGAAATACCTTAACCACGTTCATGTTGCAAGCCGCAAGACCAGAAGGGTTCCCGGAGAAGATGAAGGCGATAATTATATTACTGGTTTCAAGGCTCTTAAGATGATCAACTACCAGCATTACGTCAGCTTCGAATGCGGTACCAAAAATGATAAAAAAGTTGTCATTCCGGCAGCCCTTAAACTGCTCAGGGAACAGTGGGATATGGCATAAATACGTTATAACATCGTTATAACACCGTTATAACAATGTTATAACACAAAATAAAGCTTTTACAAATATTTATAACCGATGAAGAAGATATTCCTCTTTTCAGCTTTTATTTTTTCTCTTGTTTCATGCAGCACTGAACAGCCTGTTCCTGATGCAGATATTCCACTTGCCGAGCATCCTCGTCCTGATTTCGAAAGGCTGCCATGGCTCAACCTTAACGGCTACTGGCAGTTTGCTCCCGATTCCCTGAATATTGGAGAGAAGGAAAGCTGGCAGGACAAGCCGGGATCATTTTCATCAAGGATACTTGTGCCGTTTTCATGGGCGAGCCCGATGAGTGAAGTTGAGCTTCCCAAAGTCAATGTAGGATGGTATTCGAGGAATATAAGGGCCGGTAACACTGCCGGCTGGAAAGGGAAGAAGGTCTTTCTGATCTTTGGTGCCAGCGACTTTCACACCCGTGTATGGCTGAACGGTGAATATGTCGGTGAACACAAAGGCGGCTATGTGCCTTTTGAATTCGACATTACACCATTTCTAAAAAAGGCTAATAATCAGCTGGTTGTAAGGGTCGAGGACGAGGAGCTCGACAGCCGTCCTTCAGGAAAACAATATTACGGCAATGCAAAGGGCATATGGCAGACTGTCTATCTTGAAGCAAGAAAGGATGTACACATTTCCTCAGTCAGGTTTACCCCGGATATTGACAGGGCTGAAGTAAAAGCCGAACTGACAATTTCAACTCCTGCTCCTGAAGGTCTGGTTTTCCGTATTGAAGGAAAGGGCAACGGTCTGAGCTTCGAGTCAGGGTTAAATGCCGGCGATTCCATAGCCAGTTTCAGGATTCCGGTAAGTGAAATGAGGTTATGGAGCCTTGACGATCCCTTCCTTTATGAAGTTACCGCTTCACTTTCAAACGGAAGGGAAGCCGATTCCGTCAACACCTATTTCGGGATGAGGAAGATATCTGCCATGACGATACCGGGTAAGGATTTCAAATATGTTGCTCTTAACAATCAACCTCTTTATCTGAGGTTGAGCCTCGATCAGAGTTATCATCCGGAAGGCTTTTATACCTTTCCTTCAGATGCTTTCATGAAGGATGAGATAATGCGGGCAAAGAATCTGGGATTAAATGGATTAAGGATACACATCAAGGCAGAGATCCCAAGAAAGCTATACTGGGCCGACAAGTACGGACTTCTGATCATGGAGGATATTCCGAATTACTGGGGAGAGCCTGATCCCGAATCGAAAGCCAACTGGGAATACATAGCTGAACGGGAGATACTGAGGGACTACAATCATCCTTCTATTTTCTCGTGGGTTCTTTTCAATGAGACCTGGGGTCTGTTCACAAATGATTCTGTTGCAAAACGCAGATCCTATACTCCGGAAACACAGGAATGGGTAAGATCGTGGTATCACAGGGCAAAATCGATCGATCCGACGAGGCTCGTGGAGGACAATTCTCCGTGCAATCTCGATCATGTTATCACCGACCTCAATACCTGGCATTCCTACAACCCTGCCCGACAGTGGGCTGACCTTTTCGATGAAATAGTCGGCAAGACTTATCCCGGATCCGGCTATAATTTCATTGGAGGCAACGTACAGGGTGATGAGCCTATGATGAATTCGGAATGCGGGGCTGTATGGGGTTACAGCGGAAGCACAGGCGATATAGACATCACATGGGAATACCACATTATGATGAATGAATTCAGGAAGCGTCTCAAGATAGCAGGGTTCCTGTTCACCGAATTTCATGATGTAATAAATGAATGGAACGGCTATTACCGCTTCGACCGCAGCAGGAAGGAATTCGGCTTTGATGAGCTCGGTCAGGGAATGACTATGAACGACCTGCACGGCGACTTTTACCTGGTGGCAGGCGACGATTTCTTCAGGAGATACAGGGGTGGCGAGACTATCCGTATGGCATTGGGCGTAAGCTCTGTGACTGATAGGATTCCATCAGGCTTGAAAGTTGAATATTCACTTTCCGGATGGGACCGGCTGGGGGATAAGTTTGTCAGTCTGAACGGTGAAGTCCCCGCAAAAGCTGAACCTTTTAGTTATGTGAACCTCGATCCGGTCTCATTGAAACTTCCGGCTACGGGATCTGTAATGGTTTTCTCGGGTAGTTTAAAGGATGGATCAGGAAATGTTCTGGCGCGGAATTTTGTGCCTTTTGTAATCGACGGCATCGATCCTGCGGGAGTGAAGATCGTTTCTGTTCCTGCGCCGGGATATTCTTCAGCGGAATGGAGTATAAGGCATCTTGCAACCCAGAAAGGTAAGAAAGTTTGGGGTATGGGTTCCGGTTTCTTCGAATATGAGTTTTCCTGGCCAAAAGGTCTCGATACGGCAGGTGTCGAATCGGTTGAGTTCCGTGCCGAGCTTGCTTCGAGGTATCCTCAGGAAAAATACCTTGAGGAAGGCGTTGCAGAAGGAATAGGGATGACTGTGGTAACCGACAAGGGCATCACACCGGGTTACGGACAGAACAGTTATCCCCAGACTGATGAAGATCCTCATGCTTCAAAGGCCATAATTACTGTAAACGGGAACAGGGTTGCGGAAGTTACGCTTGAGGATGATCCGGCTGATCACAGGGGAATTCTCTCATGGATGAACCAGGAGCCAGGCTGGGCCTGGGGGAGCAATGACCGGAGCAGGAGGTGGCTTCTTGATGAGGCAGGCTCGTATGGTTATCTGGTGAAGGTTCCCTTAAACAGGAATGACATGAGGAAGGCTGCCGAAACAGGCAAACTTCTTATCCGCATTCAGGTTGATGAAGTAGGTTCCTCTAAAGGAGGACTTTCTGTATATGGTAAGGAATCAGGACGTTTCATGCTTGATCCTTCGATAATAATAAAACCCGGGAAGTAAGTTCCCGGGTTTTCTGCTTATCTCGCGTATTTTACAGGATCCTGATTATTTCAGATCAGGATATTCCTTGCGTACTGAACACAGGTTTTTACTTCCTTCACTGCATTCGACCACGGTTTGATCTCATACTCAAGTTCGATGTCGACATGTATCGGCCACTGGTTTTTCTTCAGTAACAGAAGCACATCTGCAATCGGAACTTCACCCTGTCCCCATACCTGGTTTGTATTAGCCGGATCGGTGTTAGGTCCCGTTTTGTCTTTGATATGAATGGTGAAGATGCGGTCCTTATATTTCTCGATGATTGTATTCGGGTGTATTCCGGTAGATCCGAAGAAGTGACCTGCATCGAAGTTCATCATAACTGCCGGTGAAACAGCAAGGAAGGGATCGTAACTGAAGCCTTCGGTTGCAAACTGCATGTGGTTGTGGAAGATGGCGTACATTCCATGTTTTTCAGCTATCGGGCCCAGTTTGTTGACTGCTTCTTCGCCGATCTCCTCGCTGACACCTTTTGCTCCCATAGCTTTCGCCACCTTGAATGCGTAGTCGATTTCCTCATCCGACCAGCGTGAAGGAGAGAACTTGACAATATGAACACCGATGCCTGCATCGTCGAAAAGCTGTTTTGCAGCAGCCACTTTTGACATGTCGACATTGATCCTGAAGTTCTTAACATCCTCATTGTATTTTGCTACAGCTGCCTGCTGCTCTTCAGTAAGCTGCGGGCGCTGGAATCCGCCTTCAGGTCTCGGAGCGCCTGCAGGCCTTTGTCCCTGAGCCGGAGCTGCCTGTCCGGTAGGAGGAGGGGGAGGAGGAGGAGGAGCCTGGCGCTGACCGCCAAACATCGATCTCATCGGATTCTCGGGTATTCCGAGATACTGTTCGAGATCGGTGCTCATCAGTTCGATTGAGCTTATTCCGGCTTCCTTGCAATACTTGATAACATTGTCAAGTCCTCCTGGCATACTGCGCCAGCTGTAGGTAATAGCGCCTATCTGGACGCCGCCGAATTTTGAATTCGGTTTGTCGGAAGCAGCGGGAGCCGGCTCAGCAGCAGCCTGAGTGTTGCAACCATAAGCTACCGGGATCACGGCAAGTGCAGCAGCAGCAGCTGATGTTCCGAGAAACCTTCTTCTTGAAATGCCATTCTTCATTTCACTCTTGTTTTTCATACATTATCGGGTTTAGGATTAATTCTGAGATAAAAGTATACAAAAGAAGTTCACTTTTGAAAGTAAATATGTTAATTAAGATAAAAACAGGATTCGTTTTTGGTGAATTTAAAAATTTCAACTAAATATGGACTGATAAACCCTGATCATAAATTAATCTTCCATTTCTTAATCCAGTCTGACTATGAAATTGAAAACCAGCGTTGTACTAGCTCTGATGATGTTCCTTCAGTATTTTGTCTGGGGTGCATGGTATGTAACAATGGGAACCTTTATGACGAATATCCTGGGTTCGACCGGCATCCAGATAGGAGCTGCCTACAGCGCTCTTGCCATTGCCACCATGATCTCTCCATTCTTTGTTGGAATGATCGCCGACAGGTATTTTGCCGCCCAGAGAGTAATGGGAGTGCTTCATCTGATTGGGGGAGTTCTCCTCTTCCTGGCTTCAAGGGTCACTGCCAACGGTCCTTTCTACTGGGTGATAATGCTCTATTCGCTTGCCTACATGCCTACGATTGCTCTCTCGAACAGTGTGGCTTTCAGGCAGATGAGCGATCCGGGAAAACAGTTTCCTGTAATTCGTGTATTTGGTACCATCGGATGGGTCATCTCCGGATTTATGATAGCTCTGCTTGGCATAGAGAAGACACCAGGGACTTTTTATATGGCGGCAGTGGTGTCGGTCGGACTGGGCCTGATCAGCTTTTTCCTCCCGGATACCCCACCGCAGGCAAGAACACCTTCGACTGCTAAATCCCTTTTGGGTGTTGATGCGTTTGTCCTGTTCAGGGACCGTCCCTATCTTATCTTTTTCATTGCAGCTATATTTGTCTGCATTCCACTATCATTCTATTTCGGATTTGCCAACCTTTTCCTGAATCAGGCGGGGATGCAGAATGCTGCCGGTAAAATGGTGATGGGACAGATTTCGGAAGCTCTCTTTATTCTTGCAATTCCCTTGCTTTTCAACAGGATAGGTGTAAAAAAGATGCTGCTTATCGGAATGACGGCCTGGATTCTCAGATATATCTGCTTTGCCTTTGGAAATATGGGTCCCGCTGCTTGGATGCTTTACGCGGGAATAATCCTGCACGGAGTGTGCTACGATTTCTTCTTTGTAACAGGGTACATGTATACCGAGAAGAAATCAAATGAAAGGATAAAAAATGCGGCACAGGGCTTATTCACCTTTGTCACTTACGGCCTTGGAATGTTCATTGGCACCTGGTTCTCGGGATTTGTAACAACACATTATACAGTTGCGGGTGCATATCAGTGGAGGAGCATCTGGTTGGTTCCGGCGTATATCGCTGTGGCTGTCCTGATCTGTTTTATCTTCTTCTTCAGGGAGAAGAAATCAATTGAGATCGCAAAATGACTCTGGAAAACGATCATTGGATCTGTAGTATTTGCACGAACCTTTATCTTTACATAAAAAGCTCTATATGATAGTGACTTGTGTCCATATAAATGTAAAGCCTGAATCGGTTGATGCGTTCATTAAGGCTACCATACTGAATCACAGGGGTACTCTGGCTGAACCCGGAAACCTCAGGTTCGATGTACTCCGGAATGCAGAGGAGCCATGCCGTTTTATGATCTACGAAGCTTTTGAATCGGATGAAGCTGTCGCGTTTCACAAAACCACTGATCATTACCGGGAATGGAGGGATGCTGTTAAGGACATGATGGCTGAAACACGCTATGGTGTCAGGTATGGTGTCATCGAACCTCATGAAAAGTCGGCATGGTAAGACCTTTCAATTTCACCCGTCTGCCTGAGATCTTTTTCGGGGAAGGGAAATTAAGTCTTCTCCCCGGATTGCTTTCCAGGTTTGGGAAAAGGACTATTCTCGTGACAGGCAGGAGATCATTCATGGAGTCTGAATCTGCGGGAGTTTTGCTTGATTCATTCAGCAGTGAAGGGATAAGCTTTTTGAGAGTTGAAATTTCAGGAGAACCCTCACCTGATGATATTGACTCTGCATTAAGACTTACTTCGGGCGATGATTTAGAAGCGGTGGTGGCTATAGGTGGCGGAAGCGTTATGGACGCAGGCAAGGCAATATCAGCCATGTATGGAATGACCGGGTCGGTCCTGGAGTATCTTGAAGGTATTGGGACCAGGCAGCATCCCGGGTCGAAGCTTCCTTTTATTGCGGTTCCCACAACATCAGGAACGGGCAGTGAAGCGACGAGCAATGCAGTTTTAAGCAAAGTCGGCAGGGACGGATTCAAAAAGTCCCTTCGTCATCCGGCTTTTGTTCCCGAAATAGCTCTTGTCGATCCGGCACTTACTCTGGGATGTTCTCCGGAGATAACTGCAGCAAGTGGTATGGATTGCTTCACCCAGCTTACAGAGGCTTTCCTTTCCGACCGGGCAAATGAGTTCACTGACGCCCTTGCTGTCGAAGGGATTAAAGCGCTCAGAACCTCGCTTGCAAGGGCCTGTCACGACGGATCCGATATAGCGGCAAGAAGCGGGATGTCATTTGCGGCACTTGTGTCGGGGATATGTCTGGCAAATGCAGGACTAGGCGTTGTGCATGGATTTGCCTCCTCTGTGGGTGGCATGCTCGACATACCTCACGGAGTAGTCTGCGGAACGCTTATGGCGCCTGCAAACAGGGTCATTGTCAGGGAACTCCGTATGGGTAAAGGCAGGAAGGAAGCGCTGACAAAATATGCCTTGCTGGGGAAAATACTTACCGGAGAGGAAGGGAGGACGGATGACTACTACACTGACGGTTTTATTGATTTTCTGTACACAACAAGCGAAGAACTCCGGCTTCCGCGTCTCAGCCAATATGGTATGGAACGGGGGTTTTTCGGTGAGATCTGCAGGAATACCGGTCAGAAGAACAATCCGGTTAAGCTTGAGAACCATGAGCTTGAAGAGATACTGACAGAAAGACTTTGACAGACAATTTCGTTCCGGAATCAAGACCTCAGGCAGAGTTGAGGTTTATTGCCGACGTCCATCTTGGCCGGCTGGCAAAATATCTGCGCATGTGTGGTTTTGACACTCTTTTTCAGCAGGACTATGACGACAGGGAAATCATTGAGTTGTCGGCAAAGGAAGGGAGGATAATCCTTACACGCGACAAGGATCTTTTAAGAAGTAAAAAAGTCCGGCAAGGTCACCTGGTTCATTCGGATGCTCCGTTGGAACAGATAAGGGAGATACTTGATGTATGCAGGGCGGCGGAAAGGATCAGGCCTTTCACACGGTGCATGGAATGCAATGGTGTTATGGAGCATGTCGGCAAGGAAGAGATCATCGACAGGTTAATGCCCCTTACCAGGGACTACTATGATGAATTCAAAAGATGCGGCACCTGCGGACGGATTTACTGGGAAGGCTCACACTTCGCCAGGATGAAAACCTTTATAATGGATCTTAAGTCAGGAAAATGAAACTCCCCCGAAACCGAACTCACCGAATACCGAATACCGAACACCGAACACCGAATACCGAATACCGAATACCGAATACAGCCCAATACTAACCAAACTATATTGCCAATGAGACTTACCTTTCTTTCAGTAATCGCAGCAGCCGCCCTTGTGATAATCACTCCGGCTGCTGCTTCAGCCCAGCTTCCCAAAGAGACGGAAGCACAGAAAGTACAACGGATGAAGTGGTGGACCGACGCACGGTTCGGAATGTTCATCCACTGGGGATTGTATGCCCTTCCTGCCCGTCATGAATGGGTGAAGAACCGTGAAAGGATCACAACGGAGGACTACCAGAAGTATTTCGAGGCTTTTGATCCGGACCTTTATAATCCCAAGGAATGGGCGAAAAGTGCAAAGGAAGCCGGAATGAAGTATGTTGTTCTGACGGCGAAGCACCACGAGGGATTCTGTTTGTGGGATACCAAATACACTGATTATAAGTCGACAAACACACCTTTCGGAAGGGATATAATCAGGGAGTTTGTAGATGCTTTCAGGGCTGAAGGCCTGAAAGTCGGGTTCTATTATTCGCTTATCGACTGGCACCATCCCGATTATACGATCGACAGCCGCCATCCCCAGCGCCAGGAGAATGATGCTGATTATGAGAGCCTCAATAAAGGCAAGGACATGAACAGGTACAGGGAGTATATGAAGAACCAGGTGAGGGAGCTGCTTACCAATTACGGCGAGATAAGCATTATATGGTTTGATTTTTCATTTCCCGGCAAGAACGGCAAAGGTCGTCAGGACTGGGATTCCGAGAACCTTCTTAAGCTGGCTCGTTCTCTTCAGCCCGGCATCATTGTCGACGACCGTCTCGATCTGAAGGATGTTGAGGGGGGCTGGGATTTCACGACTCCTGAACAGCGCAAGGTAACGAAATGGCCCGAAGAGAATGGTAAAAAAGTTGCATGGGAGACCTGCCAGACATTCTCGGGATCGTGGGGTTATTACCGTGATGAAACCACATGGAAAAGTCCTGCGCAGCTAATCGAACTGCTGTCCGAATCTGTCAGCAAGGGAGGCAACCTTCTTCTCAACGTTGGGCCGACCGGACGGGGAGCATTTGATTACCGTGCCAGGGAGAGGCTGGAAGCGATGGGAGAGTGGATGAAGTATAACGGCAGGTCAGTCTATAATTGTACTGAGGCTCCTTCGGATTTTGTCCCGCCGGCAAATACCCTGCTTACCTGGAATCCCGAAACAAAAAGACTCTATGTTCACCTGCTCGCGTATCCGATGGGATCTCTTAAAATGGAAAATATGGCAGGAAAGATCAAATACGTGCAGTTCCTGCATGATGCTTCAGAGATTCGTTACAGCACCGGTTCCGGCGACGAAAGCAACACGATCAACATGCAGCTGCCTGTTTTGAAACCGCCTGTTGAAATACCGGTGCTGGAGATATATCTCAGGTAGGGAGAATGAGATCAGGTATGCATTATTATGATTCTCAAATGCCAACCGAATCATAAACAACAACTCTTTCCCACAGATCCTGGCTTTCTTCAATAAACTTAAGGTGGATCGGATGTGTCTGGTAAACATCCTGGTCCGCCTTATTTTTGAAAACCGTAAGCAATGAGTAGGAATAGGTATTGTCAATCACATCACGACCGGTGGGAGCGGGTACCCCGAGATGGTAATCGACAATGGTCTCGACCGTCACAAGTTTCCTGAGCTCTCCCTCGAATTTTGTCCTCATCTCCTGTGTAACCGGCTGTTTGAGCCAGAAAAACACATGATGAATAAAAAGGTCATCTGTCAGACGTTTCCCGGTGCCGGTGCATGAAGAAGCCGTCAGTATCCCTGTTGCTGCCATTCCTTTTACTGTGGTGCCGATAAAGCTTCGGCGGTTTGTTTTTTTTGTCATAAGCTAAAGTTCCATTACAAGGATTGTGTCTGTTTCATCAAAGCTGCCTTCCGGAACTGATATCGCAATACCGAACGCATCCTGTTTGTATTTGAGCTTTGTCCCGCTTCCAAAGAAAGTGACATTTTTTACTTTTTTACCGAAATCAGGAATAAGCAGGTTGTTGTCTTCCGGATTTAGCACATGAACATAAACCTTGTTCCCCTTCTGGGTTGTCACCCCCCATGCTCTCGGGGTAACTGGTCCGCCTCTTGTTCCGTAAATGGTTTCTCCGTTTTTGTTCATCCATTCTCCCAGTTCCTTAAGGGTGTTAATAAATTCGGGCTGTATTTTTCCGTTGGGCATTGGACCCACATTCAACAGAAAATTCGAATTGAACCCGGCAGCTTTTACCATGTACTGGATCAGGTTCCTGGTTGATTTGTAATTCTTGTCCTGAAGGTTGAAACCCCATGAGTTATTCATTGTTTCACAGGTTTCGTAGGGAAGTTCTCCGATCTTCTGTTCAGGATTGAATCCGGTGGTTTTCTGCCCGGGAAGATCTTTTTCAAACATCTGGAAATCCTCGCCAGGGAAGGTTGCCAGGTGGTGGTTGCTCCCTACAAGGCATGAAGGTTGGAGTTTATGGATAAGTCCGTAGGTCTTGTCGAGCCTCCAGTCAGCATCCTTCTTGTCCCAGTGGCCGTCGAACCATATACCGCCGATCTCACCGTAGTTGGTAAGGAGCTCTGTCAGCTGGCCGTCCATGTAATCGAGATACTTGTACCAGTCGCCCTTTTCAGGTCTGCCAGCCGTACTTCCGGTATTTCCTCTCGGGTAGTAGTCTTCCTGGTACCAGTCGAGCTGCGAATGATAGAAGAAAAGTTTGATACCCTGTTTTTTACATTCCTCGGCAAGCATTTTTATTATGTCCTTTCCGTAAGGAGTACGGTCGACAATATCCCAGTCGGTCAGCTTGGAATCCCACATTGCAAATCCGTCGTGGTGCTTGCTGGTCAAAGTTATATACTTCATTCCGGCGGCTTTTGCCAGTGCAACCCATTCTGCAGGATTATAGTCGATGGGATTGAAGAAAGCCGGCAGTTTCTGGTAGGTCTGCTTGTCTATCCTCTGGTTGTTCATCACCCATTCTCCGTCGCCAAGGATGCTGTAGACGCCCCAGTGGATGAACATTCCGAATTTGGCATCCTGAAACCATTCGCGGGCTTTCAGGTTTTCGGGAGTCGGCGTATAGGTGTTTTGTCCTGCTGAAGTAAGCGTTGCAAATGATATTGAAATAAGAAGGAGTTTCTTTAACATGATATTTTTATTTTTCCTTTGGTTTAAATTTTTCAGTAATAAGTTCGGGCCATTTAAGGTCGAGATCCTCGAGGGCTTTCAGAACAACCTGGGCAACGGCATGGGTTTTCTGCCAGTTCTTGTCGGAGGGTACCAGATGCCATGGAATGGTATTGCAGTTATTAAGGATCTTTTCATATACCTCCATATACTTGTCCCATTTTTCCCGGGTGTCCCAGTCGCCGTCCTTATGCTTCCAGTGCTTTTCCCTGAGTTCTATCCTCTCCATGAGCCGTTCCTTCTGGGCCTCCATGGAAACATTCATGAAGAACTTCAGGATAACTGTGCCGTTATTTTCAAGCAGCTTTTCAAATTCGTTGATAACCTTGTATCGTTTCTCGATAACATCCTCAGGAATGTATTTTTCTACCGAAGGAACGAGGATATCCTCATAATGTGACCTTATGAATATTTTCATTTCTCCTTTCCGGGGAGCCGCATTGTGAACCCTCCACAGGAAATCATGGGCATATTCCTCTTCGGTCGGTTTTTTGAAGCTGTGGATCTTTATTCCCAGCGGATTGCAGTATTTTACCAGGGCTTTGGTAACCCCGTCCTTGCCTGAAGCATCCGTACCCTGTAATACTATAAGCAGGCTGAATTTGTTCTGGGCATACATCTTGTTCTGAAGCTCTCCGATCTTTTTGAGAATCTTCTTTGTCTTGTCCTCTGTCTTATCCTTGTCCCATTCCTTGTTGAATGTCGGATAATCTTCGATCCTGATTTTCATATTATCTGGTTTTATTATTGCTTAAATTTAATAGCACTGTCAGGTTGGGCAGTGAATATGAAATTTTTATTAAATGACTATCGGCGATAATTAATAATTACTCTTATCAATACCCCCTTCCCCAGCCTTCCCCCAGGGGGGACGGAGCGGGAAGCCTTTCCCCCTTGGGGGAAACGGGAAAGGGGGTCAATTAAATTAAGGATAACATATTGTTTATTATAATTATAAAATTATTAAAATAATCATGGCAATCTCTTATTTATGATTACCGACATTCATTTTTTATTATTTCAACACCTCTCTCAACGAGGCAAGAATAGGTTCTGTCGAAATTTTTGAGCCGACTGCTCCCATCATCCATTGCTGGGGGGTGAGCTTACCCTGTGAGAACATACGGTCGACTTCAGGGGCCAGCTTTTTGTCCTTCAGGTATTTCTCTATCTGGAACTGTACAATGTGGCCGTATGAATAGTTGGGCAGGTACAGTGGCACCTCGATCATGTGAGAATAAATTGCAAGCACAGGAGAGTCCTTAACTCCTGTTATCGGAGCGAAGTACTTGTTCCAGGTCCCGGTTGCAAACTCTATAGTCTTTTCCTTAAGCTGGGCGGGGGTTGCTTCCGGATTTTCATAAAGCCAAAGCCAGGTAAGCATTTCGGTCATTCCCACACCCATTATTTCAACCAGCGACCAGGCTGCATCAAGGACCTCCATCTTTTCATTTTCCGGATCATTCGCTTTTATTCCGAGCAGGTCGAGGTCGCGTTTTTGAAAGACAAACGCAAGAGCTTCTGTGACAGCGGTGTTCGGGACGCCCGACATTGTATAATAGTCAACATCATAGAGAGAAATGGTTTGTTCCACATTGTGCCCGAACTCATGAACGGCGATGTTGTAACCTTTGTAGTCCATTCCCTTCTCTGATACCCTGGTTCTCAGATGGGAGCTGGCTCCCCTCATTGCAGCGCCCCAGGCATGCCCCGAGCCTCTGGCCGGATCGACGACAATCTTGTCGGCAATATATTTTGCGCGGTCAGGTGTCCACCCGAGATTTTTAAGCATCACCGGCATCTGTTCCCTGAATGCGGCCGGACTGGGATAAAGGGCCGAGGTCTTCTCCGTGAGCTTGTCTTCGGGAAAGTTGTTCCTGGCCTTGAAGCCGTCATACCAGATGTCATAAGGCTTTAGTTCCCTTCCGAGCCTTTCGCTTATCATCTTTCCGATTTTTGCAAGTTCAGGTGAGCTCAGGTATGAATCGAAAAGAGCCTCTATCTCTTCCTGTGAGATTTCCATCTCAGCTGAGAACTTCCTGAGGATCGCAGTATTCATCTCAGGATTGTACTGATCTGCAGCCTTATGGCCTTTGAATATATTCAGGACATGCTCATAACGGGTGTCTGGTTCCGGATCTGCTGCTGCCGGAGTTCCTCCCTTTGTAACCTTGTTTGCGAACGGAGCCCATTCATATTCCGGGTTGTTTATTACCGTCTTCGGTATTTCCTGACGGATAATGCGCTCCATTACCTTATAGATCATTTCCTGTTTTTCTGCGCCTTTTTCTCCGGCTGCATAGTTGGACTTGATTTCATCCCTGAGGTTCCAGTGCGACAGCAGTACCATGTCGTCGGGGAAGATCTGGCGGCCGTCGTCGGTTCTGAGTTTTCCCATGCAGATGTTGTATTCGGCAATGTACATCTCGGCGTTTCCGGTGGCAAGGCTCATTGCCTGGCTGATTTCGGCAGGCACCCTTGACACGAACATGTCGCCCAGACGTGCCATAGCCCATTCCTCGCGGCTCCATGAAGGGCCTGAAGCCTCTTTTTCCTCAAGAGAGTAATAAGGGAAATTGAGCGCGATGTAAAAGGCGATCTTGTTTGAATAGAAATCGTCCGACAGGTGAGATCCCGGAGAATATGTTCCGAACATTCTGTCTACATCATCGATCTCGCCGGTGGCTTCATCGAGGTTCTTCCTCAGGTCGAGCGTAACCTCGTTGAAATTGCCTGAAAGCGATTCGAGGAAGTTGCTGATCTTGACGAAGACCTGTTTGCGCTTCACAGGATCAGCTATGTAGTTGTTCTTTACAAAAGCTGAGAATTCAGCAGCGGTTCCGTCTTCCTGCCTCCACAGCGAGGCAGCATGCCTTAAGCCTTTTTCAAGAAGCTTTATGTCGGCTCCCGGTTTTTCAGCCGCGACACTGTCGAGAATGGATGTTATTGTTGCTTCGCTGACAGGCAGTAAGGCTGCTCCGCCTTTTTCTTCGCCCTTCTTCTGCGGTGAGCAGCCGGCGGCAATGATCATAAAAAGCATAATGATTTTTTTCATCAGTATGTGTATTTGAATTTAATGGTCTGATGCCTGCCTGTCGGCAGACAGGGAACCCACATGATTAAAAACTATTTACATACATGTTAGATTTGTTACATGTGGGTTTCATAATCAGGATAGGTTTATACAAATATACCTGTTTTTATTCAAGAGACCCTGTTACTTTCTCAACTTCGTGAAGTATTTCGCACGACCTGACAAGCTCTTTCATCCTGGTGTGATCGGGATACAGGGGCCTGTCGATATCCAGGAAATCGACATGTTTTCTGATTACATCCTTGGCTTTCTGAACGCCTGCTCCGAAACTGTACTCTTCCTTCCTGAAGTCGAGCGCCTGGGCGGCAGCCATAAATTCTATGCCGAGGATCCCGTAGGCGCAGTCGAGTATCTGGTTATTCTTAATTGAAGTGTTCATCCCCATTGAAACGAAGTCTTCCTGGTCGGCTGCTGCCGGAATGGATTGAATTGAAGCCGGAACCGAAAGAATGCGCTGTTCGACGATAAGGGTATCTGCCGTGTACTGGCTGAGCATCATGCCCGAGAACATCCCGGCTCCCTTTGTAAGAAAATCCGGAAGTCCAACGCTGAGGGCCTGGTTGTTGAGCCTGTTCATCCTTCTTTCCGACATCACGCTTACCATTGTAATGCAGGCCCCTGCCATGTCCATCGGAACGGATACGGGAGAACCCTGGAAATTTGCTCCGGAAAGCTGAATGTTCTTGTCAGGAAAGAAGATGGGATTATCGCCTACGCCGTTAAGTTCGATTTCGACCTGCGAACGGGCATAGGCAAGCATGTCGTGAGCAGCTCCTATTACCTGCGGTGTCGATCTCATGGAATAGGCATCCTGAACCTTCGATTTTACCCTTCCTTCCTTAAGATCTCCGCCCGTAATGCATTTGTTGATCGCCCTGGCGCTTCTTACCGCTCCCTTGAAACCTCTCACTTCGTGGAGCAAAGGAGTGTAGGGCTTCATGTTTGCCTTAAGAGCCTCGAGCGACATGGAAGCAGCTATCTCGGCCTGCTTGAGCCAGTTGTTGGCGTCGACCAGCCAGATGGCGCTCATGGCGGTCAGTATGTTCGATCCGTTGATGGCAGCCAGCCCGTCGCGGGCCTGAAGTCCGGGAACCGCAATTCCGGCCTCCTTCATGGCCTCGGCGCCCTCCATAAGTTTCCCGTTGTAATATGCCTTGCCTTCGCCCATCAGAAGAAGAGCTATCTGCGACATCGGGGCAAGATCGCCCGAAGCGCCCACCGACCCTTTCTGGCAAACAAAGGGTGTCACTCCCCTGTTAAGCATCTCAACAAGGGTTTCTGTGATCTCAAGCCTGTTGCCCGAGTTGCCGTGCGCATGAACGTTTATCCTGCCCAGCATGGCTCCCCTGACTGTTTCAAACGAGGCCGGATCACCAATCCCGGCTGCATGATTGTAAACCAGGTACTTCTGGAAATCCTTTATCTGGTCGTCGTTAAGCACTATCTCCGAGAACTCGCCAATCCCGGTGTTCACTCCGTACATTATTTCATGAGCCGTAATCTTTTTTTCAAGCATCGCGCGGCACTCGTTGATCCTTTTCCTGGCATCGGGATGGAGTTCAACTTTCTGTCCGTGGCGGGCCACATTCACTACATCATTGACGGTAAGGTTGCTGCCTGTTATAATAAGTTTGTCCATAGTTGTATTTATCTTTTAATTGAGTCTGTTTATATCATTTTGATATAATATTGATATCATTATAATATCATAATCATATCACAAGAAGAATATATGGGAATGGGAGAAATCCCGGGAGATGATCAGCAGAGTCCCGACCTGTTGATTTTGATCTTGTATTCAAGGACCCAGTTGTAATCCATGGCTTTGAATTGACATTTCAAAATTATCAAAATTTACAGAATTTGCTAATTTTATAAAAAATCGGTAATTCACAACACATCAACATTTTTACTTTTGAAAACAATATCGGTAATTTGCATTTTGATCCTTCTGACAGCATCAGACAGCTGCAGATCGAAGGAGACGAAGAGTACGTCGAAGGAAGAGCATCTGTATCCACGGGAAGAAGGCTGGCTCTTCGACGGGAAATCGCTCTCGGGCTGGGAGGTAACCAACTTCGGACCACAGGGTCCGGTTTCTGTATCTGATGGCTCTGTAATTCTGGGGATGGGGGATGGCTGCACTGGGATAACCTGGAATGAAGAGTTTCCAGTTGACAACTATGAAGTCAGCCTGGAGGCAATGAGGGTTGACGGGACCGATTTTTTCTGCGGAATGACATTTCCCGTGGGAAAGGATCCCTGCACACTGATAGTCGGCGGCTGGGGAGGAACTGTTGTGGGATTGAGCAGCATTAACGGAATGGATGCCTCGGAGAATGAGACGACAACACTTATGCAGTTTGAAAAGAACCGCTGGTACAATATCCGGCTCAAGGTAGCTGATGGAAAAATCCTTGTACTGATAGATGATGAAGTTGCGGTCGACTTTGCCATCGGTGATAACATGATTTCAATCAGGCCGGAGGTCGAGCTGTCGAAGCCTTTCGGCATTTGTTCATGGCACACCACGGCGGCTTTACGGAAAATAAAATTATTAAGTGCAGGAACTGAAGAATAATACCTTTTCACCGTTATATGTTTTTGTCCATTCAAAAACAATAGCAATGAAAAGATTCCCGGGATTAGTTCTTATTGTCCTGCTGGCAGCTTCCTGTAAGACTAACCAGTTGTACATAAACGTCTTACAGCCTGCTCCGGTAACCATGTTGCCTGAGATAAAGAAAGCGGGAATCATAAACCGCAGCATACCGACTGATGAAACGAAAACCCTGGATGCTTTCGACAGGGTGCTTTCTCTCGAGGGCACGGACCTCGACCGTGACGGAGCATGGGAAAGCATTACAGGCGTTGCTGAAGAGTTAATGAACAATGACCGTTTCACGGAGGTGCTTTTGCTCAGGGATATCGACTTCAGATCCTCGCGGGTCGGCATCCTTCCTCCCCCTCTTTCAAACAGGATTGCTGACAGTATCTGCAGGGTCAAAGGTGTTGATGCACTTTTTGCTCTCGAGAGGTTTGACACAGACACCCGGATCTCAACAAGCTCAGGCGGAAGTGTCGAAACTGCTCTCGGGAACATTCCTTTCCTCGGGTTCCAGGTAACCATGGAGACAATTATCAGGACCGGGTGGAGAATTTACTATCCTGCTGAAGCCGGCATCCTCGATGAATTCAGCTTTTCCGAATCGCTTGCCTTTACCGCAAAAGGAATAAGTCTGCTGGCTGCAGGGGAAGCCCTGAAGGACAGGAAGAACGCTATAAGGGAAGTGAGCCGTAATGCAGGACGCACTTACGCGGAAAGGATACTGCCCTACAGGCTTAAAGTGACCAGGGATTATTTTGTAAAGGGGACTGATAATTTTAAGATAGCGAAGCGGAAAGCCCAGACGGGCAAATGGGATGAAGCAGGAACCTATTGGGAGAAAGAGACCGGAAACCCGAAGTCGAAAATAGCAGGAAGGGCGTGGTACAACATGGCCATCCTTTCGGAGATCAACGGGGATATAGATAATGCCATGAATCTTGCTGCGAAGGCATGGGAAGATCACAAGACAAGGAAGGCCCTTGATTATACGCGGATACTTCAGGGAAGAAAGAACGACAGGGCCTTGCTTGATATTCAGGAGATACAGTAACCCGGATTCCGTCCGGGCTTTTGACAGTCATTCCTTCCGGGGTTGCAAATGTTGTGTGGCGCCTTTTCTGTGGTATGTTTACTCCTTACCCGGGGCGGTTTTCTTTTTTTTATTCTCCCTGTGATATTATGAGCTTTTGTGTTGTTATTGACTTTCTCATTTATTATTTTCGTCAATCATTTTCATCGAAGTGTCTGAATAATGAAATTTATATTCCATGTTCTTTTGCTGGCCGGCATGTTTTTAACCGGAAGTCCCGGGCTTACCGCAGCAGAGGCGATGCCGGGAGATACTGTTGATATTCAGGCTCTTTATAACGGACGTGTCTGGAGGAATCTTTATTACAGGATACAGGGCGACCAGTTCTTTTTTAATTCCGGTTTCGTTCCGGGGAGTGTGACTCTGGCAGGGCGTGTTTTTCCCGGACAGACGATAAGGTTTGACTGCTACAGCGATGAACTTCTCATTCTGACAAACAAGGGTATTATCATACAGCTCAACAAGGAGCTGATTGATGAATTCACAGTTGAACAGAACAGCCGTTTGTTCAGATTTCTCAATCTCAGGCCCGATTCGGTCAGATCGCTGACAGGATTTGTAAATGTTCTTTGCGAGGGCACAGCTTCCCTTTATGCAAAATACAGTAAGGAAATCCTGCTTCTTGCTGTTGAAAACAAATTTGATCTCTTTGCCGACAACATCAGGATATACCTGGAGAAGGACGGCATTGTCAACAGGATAGGAAGCCGGGGTGATCTGCTCCGTTTGCTGGCCGGCGAAAAGCAGAAGGTCAGGGCATATATGAAATCCAATGGTATCAGATTCTCAAAAAAGGATCCGGAGTTAATCAGGCCTGTTATTGAATACTACAACACTTTGCAACTTTAGAACTCCCGGATGAACAAAACTACTCTTTTATTGGCTCTTGCCTTTCTGTTTTCCGGTATCCTCTCCGCTCAGACTGACAGAAAAATCACATGGGATTACAGTGGTCAGTCGTTCAATGAGTTTGTTTTATCGGCAGAAAAAGAGCTTGACCTTAAGTTTTTCTTCAGGGATGAATGGATGGAAGGCATGCGTCCGGGCTTATATCCCGGAAAGGAATCGCTGGGCGATCTGCTTGACAATCTGTTCAGGGACAAGTCGCTGTTCTGGTTCATTGATGAATGGGGTAATGTAATCATTACCAGGAATTTTGCAGTTAAACTTCCTGCAGTAGCTGGTACAGCTGAAGCGGAGGGTAATTTCATAGCTCCAACGGAATACTTTGATACACAGGACAAGCAGAAGCTTTCAGGAAATCTTTTTGTTGACATAGGCAATCCGGCCGACAGGTACAAATCAGGAACCGTTACTATTACGGGGTATGTTACCGACCGCGACACGAAGGAGCCTGTAGCGGGAGTTACTGTGTTTGTTCAGGAACTTGCTGCGGGAGCTCTTTCAAACCAGTACGGCTTTTATTCACTGACGCTTCCCCGTGGCATCCATCAGATACGATTTTCATTTATCGGGATGAGGGAGAAACAGGTGAATGTCAATCTCTATGGGCCCGGCGAACTGGATATTGAGATGAACAGCATGCTTATCCCCCTTAAGGAAACTACGGTTTCAGCCGACCGGAACGTGATTTTCCAGAGGTATGAGGTTGGAGTGGAGAAAGTGGATATAACATCGTTCAGGTTACTTCCCACTTCAATGGGTGAATCGGATATCATAAAAAGTGTTCTTCTGATACCGGGAGTGCAGTCGGTGGGGGAAGGTTCAGCCGGATTCAATGTAAGGGGAGGGAGTTCCGACCAGAACCTTATTTTGCTTTACGGCGCCCCGGTTTATAATTCCTCTCATTTCTTCGGATTCTTTTCTGCAGTCAATTCAGATATTATAAGAGATGTAACCCTGTACAAGGGAGGCATCCCTGCCAGGTACGGAGGACGAATATCTTCTGTTCTCGATATCAGCCCGAGGGACGGGAACAGGAAGGAGTTCGGCGGTAATGCCGGTATCAGTCCGGTGACAGCTCACCTGATGATCGAAGGTCCGATAATTAAGGATACTCTTACATACATCCTCACAGGGAGGTCTACTTATTCCAACTGGGTGCTTGACCTTGTTGAAAACACTTCCCTTAAAAACAGCATGGCTTCATTTTATGATCTGAACGGCAGGATCGCTTATGACCTGAACAGCAACAACAGGATAGAGGTATCCTCTTATCTGAGCCACGATTCCTTCAGGTTCAATTCCGACACTCTTTACAGCTACGACAACAACATTACAGCATTTAGATGGCGGCATTTTTTCAACAAGAGGTTCTTCTCCCATTTCACTTTAAGCAACAGCAACTACAGGTACAATGTCTCAAGTGATGCTTCTGCGGAAGAAGCATTCGTTCTGTCGCACAATGTTAACAGCACGGCTTTGAAGGCTGATTTCAACTGGTACCAGGGCCGGAACGAAGTCAATTTCGGAGCCGATATGACGCGGTATTCCATACTTCCCGGCAGCTATCTTCCCTCAGGCGACTCCTCCATTGTTATTTCCAGGAAGCTTCCCGTTCAGAGAGCCATTGAATCGGGATTATATATAGATGAAAAGTATGTGGTAAATGATTTTCTTTCTGTGAACGCCGGGATTAGGTTCTCCTCTTTCTTTGCCCTGGGTCCCGGGACTTTTTACAATTATGATCCCCAGTATCCGAGAAGCCTGGCCACAGTTACCGACACGGTGAATTACGGTTCAGGAAAGGTTTACAGGACTTATGGAGGACCCGAATTCAGGTTGTCGTTTAATTTCAGGACAGGTCCGCAAAGTTCATTTAAGCTTAACTACAACCGCACGAAGCAGTATCTTCATCTTCTGTCGAACACCACTACAATTTCTCCGACCGATACCTGGAAGCTTAGCGATTACCATCTGAAGCCGCAGACCGGTGATCAGTTTGCAGCCGGTTACTACAGAATGATGTTCAACGGTTCAGTGGAAACTTCGATGGAAGTTTACTACAAGCGCATTGCAGATATGGTTGACTTCAAGAGCGGGACCGATCTCATTATGGCCGGGAATATCGAGAAGGACCTGGTCAATGTAAAGGGGAAGGCATACGGACTTGAACTTTCCATAAAAAAGGATGAAGGAAGAGTCAGGTGGAATGTAGGATACACCTATTCAAGGACACTTTTGCAGAGCACAGGCAGGTTCAGCGATGAAGTGATAAACAGGGGAGAGTGGTTCCCTGCCAGTCATGACAAACCACATGATCTTTCAGCCACTTTTAATTTCCTGTTCTCAAGGCGTTTCAGTGTCTCTGCGAATTACAACTACAGCACCGGACGGCCGGTCACTTACCCTGTCGCTGTCTATTACATGGGCGACATTCTGATGGTTCATTATTCCGACAGGAACAAATACAGGATCCCCGACTACATGCGTCTTGACCTTTCTATGAAAGTGAGCGGCAACCTGCGGTCAAATAAAATAGCGAATCCCCACTGGATCTTTTCGGTCTACAACCTTCTGGGAAGACAAAACGTATATTCGATCTATTTCAAGCATGAAAACAACAGGATAAACGGATACAAGCTTTCGGTTTTCGGACAGGCGATACCCTCGCTGAGCTTCAATTTTGATTTTTAGGAAATGGAAAAATTTTGCAAATATATTTTACTGCCGGTTATTCTGATCATTTCAGGTTGCATTACAAGCTTTGTGCCTGAGACTGATGAGGATCCCGATCTGCTTGTGGTTGAAGCCATGATAACCGACCAGCCCGAGGCCTTTCAGATCAGGTTGTCAAGGTCGATACCTCTTGGTGACAGGGTTTCTCCCACAGATCGTCTGAAACCGGTTGCAGGGCGACCTGTATTCATCATTGACGATCAGGGAAATAATTATTGGGTGAGGGAATCATCGGAAAAGGGCGTCTATGTGACCGATCCTGCATCATTCAGGGCTGTTGTCGGAAGGGTTTACAGGCTAAGGATAAATCCCGGGTCCGATGGTGATCCCTATACTTACGAATCGCTGCCGATGAAGCTGAATCCCGTTCCCCCGATTGACAGCCTGTATTATGAGAAAGTCAAGATTTCGGAAAGAACTCCGGGAACAACAGGAGAAGACGGATGCCAGGTTTATCTGAACACAGCTGATCCGACGGGGCAATGCGAATTTTTCAGGTGGGATTACTCTGAAACCTGGAAATTCGTATTGCCCTGGCCCGTTGCAAACAATACCTGCTGGATCAGTTCTAACTCCAATAATATAACTATTAAGAGCACTTCAGTTCTGAGTGAAACCAGGATTTCAAAATTCCCCTTGAAATTCATCTCGAATGAAACCGACAGGCTCAAGGTGAGATACAGCATCCTTGTAAACCAGTATTCACTGAATGAGGATGAGTTTGTTTTCTGGGAAAAGCTCCGGAATATTTCAGAAGAAGTGGGAGGCCTCTATGATATCACTCCCGGAACCATTCCCGGCAATATCTACTGTGTTGAAGATCCTTCGCGACAGGTGCTGGGATATTTCAGCGTTTCTTCCAAGTCCTCCCGCAGGCTTTATATTGATGAATTTTTCCGGGGTGTCGTAAACCTGTATTCCGACTGCATCACTGATACCGTTGTCGGGAGGGGTGAGATACCCTATCTCAACTCGAGGGTATGGATACTGGAAGAAAAGATGTATGAGATGCCTCCTATCAGGGTGATCACTGATAAAAAATTCTGTGCAGACTGCAGTGTAAGAGGCACAACGACGAAACCGGAATTTTGGATTGAAAAGGATGAAGAAGATGAATAGCCGGCCGGAATGCACCATACTGAGATCAATGGCAGCAGTAATCCTGTTATTCCTGCCCGGACTAAAGATAACGGGCCAGGACGGGCTTGATTTTTCAACATCTCTTGGCTTAAGGTTCACGGAATATTGCAGCACATTTCCCCGTGAGGAAATGTATGTCCATACCGACAGGGAGGATTATGTGGCCGGTGAGGATATGTGGTTCACGGCGTATCTTTTCAACAGCAGTGAGTCAGGCATGTCGGCAGAGAACAGTCTGGCCTATGTCGAGATACTGAATCCCGAAAACAGGCCGGTGGTTCAGAAACGAATCCGCATTGAAAAAGGAACTGGTCCCGGAATGCTTGATCTGCCTGATTCGCTTGGGAGTGGCATTTACACATTCAGAGCTTATACCGGCTGGATGAGAAACTTTTTACCGGGAAATTGTTTTATGAAACCTGTTTACATATCCAATGCCTTAAGCGAAAAAAAGTACACTTCGGGCGGATTGGCGAAACAGGAACAGACAGTTAAGGAAGAACTTGCGGATATTCCCGGATCGGGTCTCAGAGTCAGCGCCGGAAGAGACGGATCGGGAAATATAAGGCTTACAGTAAATTCAACAGGGAGCTACCGTTCTCTGTCAGGGAATACCCTGTATCTTTTTATCCGGACCAGGGGCGGGATAAATCTGAACAAACCGGTCAGTCTGCCTGCGGATTCAACTGTGATCACTATCCCAAAAAACATACTTACGTCCGGTATAAACCATATTACTCTGTTCTCAGCTTCCGGCAGGCCTGTATTTGAAAGGATGTTCTACACCCGCCGTGAATCTTCCTTTTCAGGGACTATAAATACAGATTCTGTTGCAGGCATCAGGGAAGCTATCGACCTGGCAATTGAACGACCGTCATCAGCGGGGACGGTAAAACAATCCAGCATTTCGGTTTCGGCGGCCGGTGGAAAAACATATCCGGGCATAGATGATTATATGGTTTTTGGATCGGAATATGGTCTGATCCCCGATGAAATTTACAGGGCCCTCAGGGATGGTATTTCTTCCGATTCGATAGATAAGATGGTAGGCGGCCTCAGAAGCTCCTGGATCAACTGGAAGACAGTCCTGTCGCCGGAAAAGCCTGAACCCAGGTATTCGAAAGAAACTTCAGGTCATTTTATTTACGGGAGTCTTCAGAACCGGACCACACAACAGCCCGACACCGGACAGGTATTGTTCCTTTCGGTACCTGGCAAAAATGCAGTTTTCAGGTATGCCGTTACCGATAAGGATGGGTATTTCAGGTTTGAGATACCTTCTGATCAGAACTACAGGGATCTTGTAATCCAGCCAGAGGACAATACCAGGAACAACACCATCCGTCTTGAGTCGCCTTTCTCAGAAAAATACCCGCCCCTGTTGCAGGCCGGAGCCCGGGAACAGGCTTCAGTGCCGGCAAACGCTTCCCGGCTTCAGGTCAACTATCAGGTAATGAAGATCTATGGTTCAGACAGGATGCCCGATCCTTCAGTTCCGGTATCTTTCACGCGTGGTAAAAACCGGTTTTACGGCAAACCCGACATTGAGCTTATCCTGGCCGATTACATCAAGCTCCCTGTGATGCATGAGGTTTTCTTTGAGCTGATGCCGGGAGTCTTCATGAAGGAGAGAAGGGGTGTTTATGAGATTTCGCTTTTTGATCCTGTTGAGAACAGGGCTTATGAAAAACCACCGGTACTTTTCGTCGACGGAGTGGTTGTGAAGGATGCCGGTGTCATAGCTGGAATCGATCCAGAGCTTGTTGAAAGGATTGATGCGGTAAAGTCGAGGTATGTTGTCGGAGAATACCTTTTCTTCGGTCTGGTAAATGTTATTACAAAAACAGGTGATTTCAGTAATATTCCGCTGCCTGATCAGGCCATAAGGCTTGCGTATCAGGCTTACGGGCAGGCAGAAACCTTTTCTGAACCTGATTATGGTGATCCTGTTACAAGGAACAATCGCATCCCGGATTTCAGGAATACCCTTTACTGGAATCCTTCAGTCACAACCGGAAATAAAAGGGATACCTCAGTACGGTTCTGGACTTCCGACTTCCGGGGTCCCTTTGAAGTACTTGTTCAGGGTGTTACTGACAAAGGGGAAGTGTTTTCTTTCAGAAAAATCATAAAGGTTCAATAGCCGGCTGTTACTTTTTGTTTTCGGGAGCCCGGAGCAGGATAATTTCTTGATGCATCATCCAGTACAAGTATCCAGTCGAGATTTTCGCCAGGAGTAGGAGAGATGAAAGACCTGGTTCCGGTATTTTCAAATTTTCCTATCCTTATTGATTCCCCGTTTCTCGGGTTGAACCACCATGCGGTTACCTCTTTCCCTTTTATTGCATCCATGCGTACAGAGAATTGTCTGCCGATTGGTGCATAAATCATTGCATAGGTTCCCTCCTGGTCGCGGGTTGCAACATACCTGTAAGAACCTGAACCCGGCACCGCCGAAACAATTCTGCCGGCAACTATGATTGTGCTGTCGGGTATACGTGTAAGAAAAGGTCTCGATTCCATTAGCAGCCTCCCATACATCATTTGTCCGGCGCCGGGTTGATCAATGGCCTCATACCAGGGCATAAGCGGGCGGTTGATGGGGGATCTTTCAGGTGTCCACATCTGCCATACTGAATGATGACCATAGGTGTGTCCGAAAGCGCCTGTGAAAAGATCCCAGTAGAGCGGCCGGCGTACATCGGCGGCAGTGGAATGGCTGTTGGCATCGGGATTGAAATTTATCGGATGGTCTTCATAGACCGGTTCTCCGTCGATAACAGGTTTGGGAGGTTCCAGCATGTAATCATTGTATGTTGCCGAGTAGCGTTCGGTGAAGCTCAGGCTGTGACCGTTCTGCCTCATATTAAAATCGAGCCAGGGTTCGTTGTGAAAATATTGAGATGAACCGGACCCACCGGTTGGATGAAAGGTTATCAGGTGTGAGCCACCGTCGCCTTCCCTGAGTCCTTCAGCCATTGCTGCAACCGTCTTTCGATGAAGATCATTTTCAACAGGTCTGTCCCCGCCGACGATCCAGATTATATTGGGTTGATTACGGTAACGGCTGCCCAGGAATTTCCCCCAGGTCCTGGCGTTTTCAGGATTGAAAATCTCGGGACCGGTTCCCCATTTTTTATTCCACTTGTCACCCCAGGTCGGCAACAAGCCTATGAAAATTCCTTTTTCAGCAGCTTTGTTAATTACCCAATCGACATGGGCAAAATAGGCTTCATTGGGCTTTAGGGGATCATTGTCGATCAGTGGCTTGTTGCCCTCCGTATTTGGTACGTTCAGGCCGTCAACCTCGGCAAGCACAACAGCCTGGATCACGGTGAATCCAAGCGATCTGCGGTTCTCGAGGTATTTTTCGGTTTCCTCCTTGTTCAGCCTGTGAAAGAGTTCCCAGCCTGTGTCGCCGAGATAGAAGAATGGGGTTCCGTCCTCAAAGACAAGAAACCTCTTGTTTTCCGAAACCATAAGCCTGCCGTGGGACAGATCGACTGACCGGCCTTCCCATTTATCAGTCTGAGCGGATGCAGGTAAACTCAGGATCAGAAGAATTAATGCCAGTGTGTTTCTTTTTATCATATCGGGAAGTTGGGAAATGATGTTCTCATACTGTATTTATCTTTCTATCAATGCTTCAGCCACCCTTCCATGAAGTTCAGGGAAAAGGGCTCTATTTCGAAAGATTCCTGTGTTTTTACAATTTTTTCATTTTTAATCCCTGTCCATCTGTTATCATATGCTGCCTCGGGATAATTTTCAGAGCAAAGTGATCTTATCCTCATTAATCCGGCACAGCATTCCAGTTTTATTTTCTGTCTGGTTCCCGTATAGTTTACAAGCAGCAGATGTCCCTGCTTCCCGTCCGACAGTGCCAGGCAATCTGCAACAAGCGGCCTTGAACTTGCACATCTTACAAGACTTAATTGCTTATGGGTGAGAAGAAATCTGAATACATGGAAGACCGGGAAAATCATGCCTTTTTCTGACGGAAACTGCAAGGGCCATGATGGATCGGCATCTCCCTGGAATATTCCTCTCTCACCGGCAGTCTCGTAGTAAGTAATACTGTCCGCACCTGCCTGGCAAAGATTCTTAAGGCTTCCGGCCGTCCAGCATGCGCCAAAAAGCGACATTATACGGCTGTCAACCTGGGGTGGCATTTGCGTCCCTTTCCATGGCAGCTCAATGAAGGATGTGCTGGCATTAAACCTCCTTTGGATATTTACGGGGGATATTATTATTTTCTTGTTGCCGGCAATTTTTTGAGCGCTTCTTACAGAATGGAACTGCGATTCCAGGTTCTCGACAAGAGTCAGATTGTCGGAAGCATGTTCCTGCGGATTAATTGAATAGCAGATACAGTCGTTGCCTGTTTCCCCCGGTCTGCCACGGTTTAACCGGGCAAAATTTGCATTGGTACCGGTTGATATTTTTACGTCGGGATTGACTTTTCTTAACAGAGGAATAACTTCGGCCGCAAGATTATCGGGAGTAGTGGGAAAGGAGACGTGGTAAAGAAGAAAATTAGCTGCCGGGACACACCGTCGTGAATACCAGTCAATGAAGTTATTTATCTGCTGATGGACATTATCATCAAAGAAGAGTGCAAATTCAGTCCGGCAGCCCAGGTCAAGCGCTTCCTGGCAGAACTCTTCAGCCTTGAATTGCCAGCCGTTTTCACAAAGATGGAGGTCGACCCTGTAATGGTCAAACCTGGCCGACCTCAGTAACTTGATTTCATCAGGAGTCAGTGGAAGAGAACGGCCCGACCGGCAAATCCCCACAGGCGGGATCCTTAGCTTTTCATCAGGAAAAATCCTGATGACTGTTGCTTCGTTCACCATGCTCAATGGCTCAAAGTCACCGGAAGCCCGGAATGTGATCTTCTGGAATATCTTTGTTCCTTTTTCAACGGTTACAGGCGACTGGACCGAAAGAGGGGCGGAGTAAGTTTTGTAAGACGAATCTGTCCAGTTTCTCTGATCTTCTGTTTCAAAAACGTCTCCTTCAAAATCAATTCTGCAGCTAATTCCTTTGACCGTCCATTTCATTGATCTTATATCACGGAAGATCTGATACGGGCTGATGTCTTCAGGAAAAACAGACTGTTCAACCGACCCGTCAGTGTGTTCAATAATACAATTATTTCCGGCGCAGCCTTCGATTGGGTGAAGGATGCAGATACCGATACGGTTCTTTTCAAAAGTCGAAAGCGCTTCTGCTTCCAATGTCAGTGAAAGTGAGTTATCCGGTTTCCCCTGAACGATGTAGCTGGCAACCAGGTCCATCTCTTCTTTCCTGTAGCGGCACCTGAGATGTATTTCAAAGGAATCTTCTGACTCATGGATCTTCTCCTCCTCGATCTGTGGATTGACATTGAGCCACTCTTTATCGCGGACTGCTGAGCAGATCATTCTTATTATCTCCGTCTGACCCGCAATTACATACCTGATATTGCCATCAGCATAGCTCATGGAAAGGTTTCCTGCCCTGAGTTTTTTAAGTTCAGGTACTGGATGGCCTCCGTGGAGAATATAAGCAATGTCAGGAGTCATTTAATCGGGATTGGATCGGTAAATTTGCTTATAAAGATAAATTTAATCTGAATTTTTCATCTTACAGTATTTTCTGCAACAGATATTGATATTTGGATAGGGGTAATTACTGATAATGTGCCTTATCTCCCAAATAACCAGTAACTATATTAATCTATATTCAACCCGCTCCGGGGTTGAAACAGAAAGCTCCTGCCACCCCGGATGTGACCGGGGACATTGGAATTCAAAGCCTCCGGCTTTATCGCCGTAAACATACTCTATACATGATGCCGGGAACATTGAACTTGAAAACCTCCGGCTATATTCCGATGAACCTGCTTTATTCATGATTGCGGGGACATTGGAATTCAAAGCCTCCGGCTTTATCGCCGTAAACATGCTTTATTTATGATGCCGGGGACATTGGAATTCAAAGCCTCCGACTTTATCGCTGTAAACATGCTATATTCATGATGCCGGGAACATTGGAATTCAAAGCCTCCGACTTTATCGCTGTAAACATGCTATATTCATGATGCCGGGAACATTGAACTTGAAAGCCTCCGGCTTTATCGCCGTAAACCTGCTCTATTCATGATGCCGGGAACATTGGAATTCAAAGCCTCCGGCTTTATCGCAAAGAACCTGATTTATTAATGTGACCGGGGACATTAGGCTTGAAAGTAATAGGCTTTATTGCAATATCCGGCTTTATTGAGATGCCGGAGGCATCAACGTCCAATATCCATGGTCCCATCCATGGTGGATAGCAGGTCTGTTTGGTCAACACCGGAGGTGTTGAAGAAGATCAGGAAAACAAGTATTCTTCCTTGTAATCGATCCCATGTTCCTTTAACAATCGGATCAATTCATCCTTAAATGAAATGGTCTTATGATGTTCAGCCTGATTCGTAACGTACCTTATCAGAGACTCCTTACTGGAAATGTGATAGGTAAATCCACTGTAACCAACCTGCCATCCGGGGAAATATGAAAAATGAGCTCTTTCTCTCACTGCAAGGGCATGAGTCGCGGCTTTTATATCCTTGATCAGGTACGCAGGAGCAATTGATGGATGCACATGAGTTATAATGTGTACATGATTACTGGCACCTCCGACAATATAGGAATGGCACTCCTTTTTTTTCAGGACCCCGGCGATGTAGCCAAACAGGATATCCTGGTTGGCAGAAGACATAAAAGGTAAATGATCCTTGCTTCCAAAGACGAACTGATACAAAAATTGAGTATAGGTTGACATAATTTTCCACTTTTAGCACAGGTATAAATATAGAAAATTTTTCAGATATTTATTCAACCCGCTCCGGGGTTGACACAGAAAGCTCCTGCCACCCCGGATGTAACCGGGGATATTGGAATTCAAAGCCTCCGGCTTTATCGCTGTAAACATGCTCAATTCATTATGCCTGGGATATTGGAATTATAAGCCGGTGGCTTTTAAAAGGAGTCTCTCATTCAGTTTTGGAATAAAGGACATTTTGGCGCAAGCCCTGTTTTTGCCTTAATTTTTATTATTTAAGGTTGAGTCTATGCATAATTCCCATCCTTTGGCGATTATAAATCAGAACTATTTTAGACTTTTTTTGTTAATTTACGAAACCAAATTAGTCATACAATGAAAAAAGGATTTCTCTTAATAAAAGCACTTCTTTTCGTCTTATTTATATCAGGTCTGACAGAAGCAAGATCCCAGGTATTCCTTGATGTCGAGTCCGGAGTAGTATTTTCGGGATACAATGATGTCCGGATTCCGGGCGATCAGGGAACTTTATTTTCACTGAGCGAGGAGTTGGATGCTTCGCCGAAGGTATTTTACCGGATACGTGCCGGATACACTTTTGGTACCCGTCATAATCTCTCTGTTTTATATGCGCCTCTTGAAGTAAAATCGGATGGCAGTCTTAACCGTGACCTGACATTTGAAGGTGTTATTTTTCCTGCCAATACACCGCTTGAAGGAACTTACAAGTTCAATTCCTACAGGCTGACCTACAGGTATGATATTGTCGAAAGGCCAAAATTTGAATTCGGGCTTGGCTTTACTGCCAAGATAAGGGATGCAAAAGTCGCTGTTTATTCCGCTGCTGATGAAAGCATCAAGACAAATGTCGGATTTGTGCCGATTATCAATTTTCATGCTGAATGGAAAGCCGGTGAAAACCTGTCGTTTCTGGTTGATGGCGACGCACTGGCTGCACCCCAGGGCAGGGCCGAGGATGTTCTTATAGCCATGAAGTACATGATTTCAGAGAAACTTGGAATTAAGGCCGGTTACCGGATACTCGAAGGAGGAGCCGACAATGATGAAGTTTACAACTTTTCTCTTTTCAACTATGCAGCAGCCGGTCTGGAATTCAGGTTCTGAAAGGAGGAGTTAACAGTTGGCAGAATGCAGTTGGCAGTAAGTCAACAGTCAGCAATCCATGTACCAAAGGTACCACCTATAGTACATCGCCTATAATACATTATCAATAAGACATTATACCTTTCTGACGTCTGGAAATAGTAAACAGACAGCTTCGTTATGCGAAATATTTCGGAACAATTCATGCGATAATGTTCGTAATCTGTTTAATGTTATGAGACGTTGTCTTCTTCTAAACCATTAGCCCCAATTAACCGGCCGGTCAGCGATTTATAATAAGTTGCTTAACCGATACAAATTTACCGTTATCGATCCTGATCAGGTAATTACCATCTTTCAGGTTATGGACAGGAATAATCGTTTTTTGCATAAACGTTTGCAAACGAAGCCAGTAAAATAGAAATTAAGGCTATAGTTAATTTTTTCATGGCTCACTTATAATTAAATATTTTAGTTATAATAAATGGTGCTACTGAGGGAGAACCATAGATTGCCTGACAAATAAGAGTGGGATTAAGCCAATAGAGGTCCTGTTCTTTTTCCTCGTTGGTAAATTCCCTGTACTCAAAATATAGCCAGGTGCCAACTATCTGAGGAACAGAGTCAGGTAATCCAATTTGTGAAAAATACGGAACCCCTATGGCATTCTCATAACTAATATCAATATCTTTTCCTATGGTATTAAATGTACCCTTTTTACCTATCCCTTTAGGGTTCTCCACTTCAATTATTACCATGTCGCTATAAAACTGGGATGTAACTGCAATAATACTTCCCTTTGCATGATAAAGTGGAAGTTCTGCTTTTTTTTCGCATCCTGCTTGCGTAACGAACAGTAGCAGGAAAACAATACTGGTTTTTAAAATGATTCTATTCATATCTTTTTATGTTTTTCCTATGTTGCCGGGCAGGGATAGTCCCGCCTGCATGGTTTCCTTTTAAACTAATACGCTGCAAACCTCCGAAACGTTACAGGAAAAATGAATATTTTTGAGGGCACGGGGCACAGGGCTCAGTGCGCAGGGCGCCACCCATAATATATCACTAATAACCTGAATAATCCAATCACCGTTTAACAACCAGTTTCCCGGTAAGCAGGCTCTCACCGTATTTCACTCTCAGCAAGTAAATCCCTTCCTGCCAGCCGGAGGTATTGATAAATGTTTTATTGTCTTTCAGCCTGGTCCTTTTCTCTTTCAGCATCATGTTGGGAGCATAAATTTCCAGGTCCCATCCCGAGACAGGCAGCTCTTTTTCATCTGATGTTTCGATTGTAAGCGTGACTTCTCCGGAGGCTGGATTCGGGAAGATCGAAAGACCTTCGGAATCATATACTTCAATACCGGTCACTGTATAATTGCCCCAGCCGCATGTGTTCTGTCCGCGCACCACAAGCTGGTAATTACCTGAATTGTAAAAGGCAATGTCGGCGTTCCATCCGTTATCATAAACCGAATTGCCATTCAGGGGATTGAGTGTCCAGCTGTAATCACTGGCTCCCATCGCGGGATTGTTAGGTTGTGCATAATAAGTTGCCCATTGGTTATTTGGTGTATATGTCGGTCCTGAAACAGAACTGATTACCGGGGTGCCTGCCCAGACAGGTTTATCTGTCAGAGGAACATTGCCGCAATCTGTGATCAGGGTGGCTCTCACCCAACTGCTGCTGGAGCCGGTGGAAGTAAAGGTACAGGGATTGGATCCCTGTTCAGAAGTACGGGTAAGGTACGGACCCTGGTTCCATACAATAGTTGCTCCGGTTGGAAGGTTGTTAACAGTAAATGAAGCGCCGGAGGAACAGATAAAGGAGGGTCCGTTAACTGTACCGGTTGGATTGGGGATTCCCAACGCCGAATATGCAAAAGTCACATTTGCAGGCGAGGAGGGATAGTAGCCTAAATACGAGCCATTAATTGAATAAACCTGGTAAACGTATGTTCTTAAAGTAGCTCCCGTTGTTGTTAAA